>Ga0208628_1000017_pt1 | contig 157723 bp, 111 predicted proteins | sample LakWasMet16_LOW5_2_FD_183864 | JGI IMG/M metagenome (GOLD analysis project Ga0208628, IMG submission 183864) | Freshwater sediment methanotrophic microbial communities from Lake Washington under simulated oxygen tension - Sediment Metagenome... | ecosystem: Environmental > Aquatic > Freshwater... | reverse complement strand
ACCCGCCCGCTCCGGGGACGGACGCCGGCGAAGACACGGGAGTGATCGACACCGACACCGGGACTCCCGCAGAGGACACGGGAACGCCCCCACAAGACACCGGGAGCCCCCCCGAAGACACCGGGAGCCCCCCCGAAGACACCGGGACAGGGACCGACGCCGGAGCGGACGTGGAGCCGCCCTGCACCGGCAGCCAGACCCGCTGCGCGGGCACCTGCGTCGACACCCAGACGGACGTCGCCAACTGCAACGCCTGCGGGCGTGCGTGCGCCGCGGGGCAGACCTGCGCCGCGGGCGTGTGCACCGGCACCGCCGAGTGCCCCGCCGGGCAGATGCGCTGCGGAGAGATGTGCGCCGACCTCACCAGCGATCCCGCCAACTGCGGCCGCTGCGGCGGGGCGTGCGCGGCCGGTGAGACCTGCGCCATGAGCACCTGCCGGGCGGGCCGCCCGACCTGCCCCACGGGGCGCGTCGACTGCGCCCCCTCGGCGCCCGCTCCGACCTGCGTCAACACCCAGACCGACCTGATGAACTGCGGCGCCTGCGGCACCGCCTGCGCCGCGGGGACGACCTGCGAGGCGGGCGTGTGCCGCTGCGCCACGGGCTCGACCATGTGCGAGCGCGCGTGCGTCAACACCCAGACCGACCCGATGAACTGCGGCGCCTGCGGCACCGCGTGCCCCGCCGGGCGGGTGTGCGCCGCGGGCGTCTGCGGCTGCGCCACGGGCACGACGCTCTGCGACGGTAGCTGCGTCGACACGCGCACCACCGCGGCGCACTGCGGGATGTGCGGCAACGCCTGCCCGGCGGGGCAGAGCTGCGTGGCCGGGGCCTGCGCCTGCGCGGCGGGCACCACCCGCTGCGGCTCGACCTGCACCAACACCGCGACCGACCGCGCCAACTGCGGGATGTGCGGCCGCGCCTGCGCCATGGGTCAGACCTGCGTCGCCGGGGCCTGCGCCTGCGCCACGGGGCAGACGCTCTGCGGGACGGGCGCCTCGGCGCTCTGCGTCGACCTGCGCACCAGCGGATCGAACTGCGGGATGTGCGGCCGCGTCTGCCCCTCGGGCCAGGCCTGCGTCGCGGGGGCGTGCATGGGCACCGCCCCGGCCAACGACGCCCGCGCCGGCGCGCTGGCGATCAGCCTCGCCATGCCGGCGCAGGACATCGCCGCCAACACCTCGGCGGCGCGCCATGACACCAACGGCAACTGCTCGTGCACGGGCGCGGGCAACGACGTCTTCTACCGCTTCACCCTGACCACGACGGAGATCGTCTACGCCGACACCCTCGGGGCGACCTGGGACACGGCGCTCTTCCTCCAGGACGCCGGCGGCAACAACCTCACGGCCCCGGCCGCGGGGCAGAGCACCTGCAACGACGACATCACCTCCGCGGGCCTCTGCACCGTGGCGGGCGCGCTACAGAGCCAGATCGCCGCCCGGCTCAACCCCGGAACCTACTTCCTGGTGCTCTCGGGCTGCGGCGCGGGCGCGGCGACCATCCATTTCCAGCACCTCCCGGTGGGCAACGGCCCGACCGCGCGCATCACCCCGTCGGGCGCGGTGCAGACCCTCACCGGCACCACCTCGGGCACCGGGACCCTCACCTCGACCTGCTGCTCCAGCGGGCCTGAGAACGCGTACTGGTGGGTGACCTGCCCGGGCTCCTCGGCGACGACCTTCCAGTCGACGAGCTGCAACCCGGCCACCGGCACCAACGCCGCCGGGTACAACATCGAGCTCGCGCAGTACAGCGCCCTGCGGATGACCTCCGCGGTGTGCTCCGACGACGTGGGCGCGGCCTTCGCGTGCGGCGTCGGCTCGTCGCTGAGCGCCACCGTCCCGGCCACCACCGCCAGCCAGGCGGGCCTCAACACCCTGGTGGTCGACGGCTGCGTGCAGCGCGGCCCCTACTCCGTGCGCTACGTGCTCGCGAGCTGCTCCACCGGCACCCGCTGCGGCGCCTCGTGCGTCGACACCGGCACCGACGAGAACAACTGCGGCGGCTGCGACCGCCGCTGCGCCGCGGGCAACTTCTGCATCGGCGGAACCTGCCAGGTGGTCCCCGCGGGCGAGACCCGCGACAACGCCATCGTGCTCACCAACTCGGGCAACACCTCGGTGAACACCTCGCGCTTCCGCAACGACACCACCGGGGTCTGCGGCTGCACCTCCGGGCGCGACGTGTTCTACCGCTTCACGCTGACCCAGCCGGAGATCGTCTACGCCGACACCCTCGGCTCGGCCTACGACACCTCGCTCTTCCTCCAGGACGCCAGCGGGACCAACGTCACCGCGGCCAACCTCACCAACGGCACCACCTGCAACGACGACGGCGGCCTCCTCGGCTGCTCCACCGGCACCGCCTCGCAGGTGATGGCGCAGCTCAACGCCGGCACCTACTACCTCGTCCTCTCGGGCTGCGGCGCGGGCGGCCAGGCCAGCCTGCGCTACCAGCACCTCCCGGTGGGCAACGGCGCCGTGCGCGCCCTCGCCGCGGGCGCCCAGGTCGTCTCGGGCACCACCGCGGGCACCGGCCGGGTGACCTCCACCTGCTGCTCCAACGGCCCGGAGGACACCTTCTACTGGTACACCTGCGGCACCTTCGGGGGAGGCCTTCTCTCGGCCACCACCTGCGGCCGCGCGACCTGGGACACCGAGCTCTCGGTGATGAACCCGGGCGTCGCCACGGTCTGCAACGACGACGCCTGCGGCCCGAGGCAGTCGACCATCAACTCGGTCATCCCCCGCGGGGCGGGCATCCACGCCCTCTTCGTCGACGGCTGCGGCTCCGCGGCCGGCGCGTACACCGCGTCGGTCCGTCGCCCGTAGCGCGCGCTCTCAATCCCCTTCAGCTCATCGCACCGTCGAAGCAGCGGGTGACCGACCGGTCTCCCCGCTGCCTCATGCAGCGGCCGCCTGAATCAGGCGCTCACGCCAGCTTCGCGAGCGAGGTGGCGCCGGGCAGCATGATCCACCCCTCGCGCTCGGCGACCGCCTGGTGCGCGGCGGGGATCGGGTCGCATCGCTTGATCTGGAAGGCCCTCGTCGACAGCGAGGCGATGAAGGCGTCGAAGAGGTGCTCGCTTCGGGTGAGCGCCGACTGCTGGGCCTCGTCGGACCTCCAGCGCAGCCCCTTGGCGTTGAGCTCCAGCAGCAGCTTCTTTCGCGTGGGCTCGGACTGCTTGTACCCCTGGGCGCCGAGGCCCCAGCTCGCCATGGAGGCACCCGGGTAGACCTCGACCACGGTCGGCCCGAGGCGGGCGGTGGGCGACCCCTCGAAGAAGCGGGTGAGCAGCCGGGCGCAGCGCCAGGCCACGTAGGCGATGCGGTCGGACGACACGCTGAGGGGCTGCTTCTTCGCGAGGTACTCCTTGCGATCGGTGAGCCGGAACGCGAGCTCCTTGGAGTCGGTGGGAGGGAAGCGCCCCTCCTCGCGCCAGGAGGTCATCGCGGCGAGGTAGGCCTCGGGCCAGCCGAAGGGCGCGTCGATGCCGATGCATCCCCCGGCGTCGCGCACCGCGCGCATGCGGGCCACGAGATCGTCGTCGCTGCCGCGGTCGAGCAGCTCCCGGAGGATCACCTCGCCGCCGCTCCACTCCACGAGACAGGCGGCGGTGTTCTCGTTCTGCGAGGCGAGGTCGATCCCGAGGGTGAGCATCGCGCCCCCCTCTAGCACGCTTTCCCGCGGGCCATAGGGCGCGAGAGTGCGTGCCCCCTTCCCCGCTGCCGCGCGCCCTGCCCTCAGCCGTTCTCGATGACCGTGCCGACGTCTTCGCCGCGCAGCACCCGCTCGACGTTGCCGTGCTCGGCCAGCTTGAACACCCGGATCGGGAGCTTGTTGTCCCGGCAGAGGGTGACCGCGGTGGTGTCCATCACCCCGATCTTCTGGGTGATGAACTCGTCGAAGGTCATGTGAGGGAAGAACTTCGCCTCGGGGTTCTTCTTGGGGTCGCTGTCATAGACCCCGTCGACCTTGGTGGCCTTGCAGAGCGCGTCGGCGTGGATCTCCATCGCCCTCAGCGCCGCCGCCGTGTCCGTGGAGAAGTAGGGGTTGCCCGTGCCCGCGGCGAAGATCACCACGCGGCCCTTCTCCAGGTGCCGAATCGCGCGCCGACGGATGTACGGCTCGGCCACCTTGGGCATCTCGATGGCGGTCTGCACCCGCGTCGGGACGCCCCGCTTCTCCAGCGCGTCTTGCAGCGCCAGGGCGTTCATCACCGTGGCCAGCATGCCCATGGAGTCGGCCGTCGAGCGGTCCATCCCCGAGGCGCTGCCGCGCAGTCCGCGGAAGATGTTTCCTCCGCCGACCACCAGCGCGAGCTGCACCCCGAGGGTGCGCCAGACGTGGGCGAGCTCGTCGGCCAGCAGGCCGATGGCCTCGGGGTCGAGGCCGAAGCCGCCCTCCTGGGAGCAGAGCGCCTCTCCCGACATCTTCAGGAGGATGCGCCGGTACTTCACCCCCGGCGCGGGGGGGGGCGGCGCGATGGTGCGGAGATCCGTGGGTTTCATCGGGCGGAGACGACTACTCCACCCGCCGGAGGGTCACAAGCGCCGATCGGGGCAGTGATCAGACCGAGCGGACGATCTCCACCCGGTTGGGATAGACCCGCGCCACGAGCTTCGCGTTGGCGTCGAAGATGCCCATGAGCCCGCGAGGGATGTGCAGCAGCGAGGGGTGCTCGTACTCCAGCACCGCGGCCGTGGCGCTGGCCGTCTCACCGCCCGTCGGGGTGGTGAGCGTGAGCTTGCCGGGCGAGGCCTGGCCCACCGCGGAGACCTCCTCGGAGACGATGCCGGCGTTCATCAGGAGCTGGCGGGCGATGCGGGCGCGGCCGTCGCGGCCCACCAGCACGGGGGCCTCGGTGGAGTGCGACGAGAGGTTGCCCTCGCCGCTCGCGTCGGTGCTGGTGCTCACCGGGGGGATGGAGAGCTGGTTGCGCATCGAGTCGTCGTAGAGGTCTACGTCGTGTTCGGGCAGGTGATAGAGGTAGGCCTGCACGGGCTTGTGGCCGTCGGCGAGGACGTCGATGAGGTCTTGCCGGTAGTCGCCCATGGCGCCGCGCTCGTAGAGGTCGCGCACGATGGGCGCCACCTCCCGATGACGGATGTCGGGCAGGGTGCCCTTCACCGCGTTGGACACGTCGAGCGCCGTGAAGAGCGCCCCCTGTGCCGTGAAGGAGTCCATCACCCGCTGCGTCACCGCGCGGAGCACCTTGTCCGTCGTCTTGGCCGTCATGGTCGTTAGGAATCGCGCTCCCCCGGGAGATGGTCAAGAGGCAGGTGGAAATAGCCTGTCACTCCGGGGGAGGCGCATCGCCAGGGCGCCCCGGGCCGTGCTAACCGGAGCGGCGCCATGAAGCAGGACACCGACGGGACGCCGACGCGCTCGCTCCGCAACGTCGACCGGGTGCCGCTGCTGGGCAGCATGATCGCCTACCTGCGAGACCCGCTCGGGTTCCTCATCCGCACCCGCAAGCGCGACGGGGACGTGGCGACCTTCCGGCTGCTCGACCGGAAGTTTCTCTTCGTGAGCGACCCGGCGCTCATCGAGCAGGTGCTGGTGAAGCAGTCGGCGCGCTTCTCCAAGGACTGGTTCGCCCGCGACCTGAAGCGCGTGCTCGGCGAGGGATTGCTCACCAGCGAAGGGGACTTCTGGAAGCGCCAGCGCCGGCTGATGAGCCCGGCCTTCCACCGGGAGCGCCTCGCGGAGTACGCGGCCGTCATGGTCGAGCGCACCGAGCGCGCCCTCGCGGAGTGGTCCGTCGGGGCCGAGCGGGACATCCACCATGACTTCATGGAGCTCACCCTCGACATCGTGGCGCGCACGCTCTTCAGCGCCGATGTGGAGGGCGTCGGCGCCGTGATCGGCCCGGCCCTCGACGCCGTGCTCGACTGGTACAGCAACCCGATCCTGGTCTCCAACCCGTGGCTGATGCGCACCCCCCTCCCGGCGGCGAGGCGGCACCGCGAGGCCATCGCGGCGATGCGAGGCATCATCGACGGGATCATCCGACAGCGCAGGGCGACGCCCGACCCCGACAACCACGACCTGCTGGCGATGCTGCTCGCGGCGCAGGACGAGGACGGCGAGCGCATGACCGACGCCCAGGTGCGCGACGAGGTGCTGACGCTCTTCCTCGCGGGCCACGAGACCACCGCCCTCACCCTCTCCTGGACCACCCTGCTGCTCTGCCAGCACCCCGAGGTGACGACCCGGCTGCGCCAGGAGGCCGAGGCGGTGGCGCCGGGACGCCCGCTCGCCTACGGCGACGTCCCCAGGCTGGTCTACGCCGAGGCGGTGGTGCAGGAGTCCATGCGGCTGCACCCTCCGGCGTGGGCCATCGGCCGCGAGGCCCTCGAGGACTTCGAGCTGGGTGGGCGTCGCTACCCCAAGGGCCTCGCCATCTTCCTCAGCCCCTGGTCGGTGCACCGCGATGAACGGTGGTTCAGCGAGCCCGAGCGCTTCCACCCCGACCGCTGGCTCGACGGGCTCGCGAAGCGCCTCCACAAGTTTCAGTACTTCCCCTTCGGGGGCGGCCCCCGCATCTGCATCGGCAACGCGTTTGCCATGATGGAGTCGGTGCTGCTGCTCTCGACCTTCGCCCGACGCTTCGAGGTCACGCTGGCCCCGAGCGCCCGCATCGCCGCGAGGCCCGCGATCACGCTCCGACCCGCCCACGGGGTGCGGGTGGTGCTGCGCGCCGCCCCGAAGACCGACGCCGCCGATCACGCCCCCGCCCCCACGAACCCGTGACCCCACTCCCGCCGCTGCGCTTCCGCGATCTCCAGACCCACTGGCGACCGACCTTCCGACTGGCCTGGCCGGTGGTCATCGGCCAGCTCGGGGTGATGCTGATGTCCCTGGTCGACACGGCGATGGTGGGCGTCCTCGGACGCAACGTCGTCGGCGCCGTGGGCCTCGGCTCCTCGCTCTTCGGCCTCGCCTTCATCGTCGGCATCGGGCTGTTGATGGGCCTCGACCACGAGGTGTCCGTCGCCTACGGGGCGAGGCGCGAGGAGGACGTCGCCCGCTACGCCGTGCAGGGCCTGTGGCTGGCCGCGGTGATCTCGGTGCCCCTCACCGGGGCGCTGCTCTTCGCGAGCGGGCAGATGCACCGGCTGGGGGCGGCGCCGGAGCTGGTTCCGCTGGCGGGGAGGTACCTGAAGACCGTGGCCTGGAGCCTTCCCCCGGCGCTGCTCTTCATCGCGCTGCGCCAGACCCTCCAGGCCGTCGGCGCCACCGGGCCCGGCACCGTCGTGCTGCTCATGGCCAACGTCATCAACGCCCTGGGCTGCTACGCATTGATTCAAGGGAGGCTCGGCGCCCCGGCGCTGGGCATCGTCGGCTCGGCGTGGGCCACCAACCTCTCCCGGATCTTCATGCTGGTGGTGCTGCTCTCCTGGACGGTGAGCTCGCACCCCCGGTGGTGGCGATCGTTCGCCCCGCACGCCGAGAGCCTGCGAGCGCTGGTGCGCCTCGGGGTGCCCGCGGGGCTGCAGCTCCTCTTCGAGGGGGGAGTGTTCTCGCTGGCGACGGTGCTGGCCGCGAGGCTGGGGGCGGTCCCTGCGGCGGCGCACCAGGTGGTGCTCCAGATCGCGAGCTTCGCGTTCATGGTGCCGATGGGCATCTCGGCCGCGGGGACGGTGCGCGTGGGTCAGGCCATCGGACGCGGCGACGCGGAGGGTGCGAGGCTGGCCGGGTGGAGCGCGGTGGGCCTCGGGGTCGGCTGCATGGCCACCTCGGCGGTGGTGATGGTGCTGGGGTGGAGGCTGATCCTGGCGGCCTTCCAGCTCGACCCGGAGGTGACGGCGCTGGCGAGGCAGCTGCTGCTGGTGGCGGGCTTCTTCCAGCTCTTCGACGGGGCCCAGGTTACGCTGGCGGGCGTGCTGCGGGGCCTCGGCGAGACCGTGAGCTCGCTGGTGGCCAACCTGGTGGGCCACTGGGCGGTGGGCCTGCCCGTCGGCTGCGCGCTGGCCTTCGGGCTCGGATGGGGAGCCGTCGGCCTCTGGATCGGGCTCGCCACGGGCCTCGCGGCGACGGCCATGGGGCTGCTCTGGCGGTGGCAGTCGCGCTCGCGGAGGGCGCTCGCGACGCACTGAGCCCCAGTGGCTCAGCGACGCTTGAGCGCCTCGTAGCCGCGCTCGGGGTCGGGGCCCGCGGCGCTGGGCAGGCCCGCGCCCGACCAGCCCGGCTCGATCAGTCGACCGAAGGTGTCCTTCGCGCCGCCCCAGCCCGCGCGCTGCTCGGTGAGCCCGGTGAAGCCCGCGGCCTCCAGCGCCGTGCACGCCCTCATGCTGCGCACTCCCGACAGGCACCCGAGCACCAGCTTCGCGTCCTTCGGGAAGACCTTCTCCATCACCGCGACGAAGGCCTCGTTGGCGACCATCCCCGAGGCCCCTACGTCCATGAAGGGGACGTTGTACGCCCCTTCGGGGTGGCCCCCCTCGAACTCCGCGACGGAGCGCACGTCGACGTAGACATATCCCTGCGCCTCGACCAGCTCGCGCGCCTCGTGTGGAGAGATCCGCCTGACCATGGCGCTGCGTCTGCTACGGGTCTCGTCGGGCTGTCAACCGCCGCGGTGCCAGCGCGCGGTGCGCACGATCGCGTCGTCGAGACCCACCGTCACCGAGAGCCCGAGCTCGCTCCTCGCCCTCTCCACGCTCGGGACATACCGGTGCCTCGCCGCCGTCGGATCGCTCTTGCCGCGGATCTCCACCGGCACACCGAGCAGCGCCCCGACGCGCTCCGCGACCTCGCCCAGCCGGCGGTCGTCGTCGCTGCCGAGGTTGTAGGGGCGCGACCCGGCGCCTCGCGCGAGCATCACCCAGAGCCACGCCGCGAGGTCGCTGCCGTGGAGGTAGGAGCGCATCGGGCTGCCGTCGCTCGACACCACGATGGCCCTGCCAGCGAGGCCGTCGCGGAGGAAGTTGCCGATGGCGAAGTGCGCGTCCAGGGGCAGGTGCGGACCCACGAAGGCGAAGCCCCGGGCGATCACCGCGTCGAGCCCGCGGGCCTGCGCGCAGAGGTGCTCCGCGAGGCGCTTGGCGTGGCCGTAGGCGCTGCGGAGGTCCATGGTGTCGGGGGCGCCGGGGAAGTCTTCGGGGAGGTGGGTGACGGCCTCGGGCTGCCGCCCGTACACGGCCCCCGAGCTGGTGAAGAGCAGCCGACGGACGCCCTTCTCCCGGGCCATGGAGAGCGCCCGCCGGGTGCCTTCGACCACCACGTCGATGGTGTCGAGCGGGTCTTCGACCACGCCCGGGGGATGGCTCGTGGAGGTCGCCGCGTGGACGATGTGGGAGAAGCTCCCGTCGGGGGTCGTGAAGTCGCGCGCGTCGCCCTGGTGGAAGCGCAGCCACGGGTGCGCGCCGAGGTGCGGGAGGCGGGCGACGACGCGGGAGGGGTCGCGGGAGAGCACCACCGCGTCGATGTGGAGGTCGAGCGCGCGGCGGGCGTGGGCGAGGGTCTCCAGCAGCCACACCCCGTAGAAGCCTGTGGCGCCGGTGAGGAAGATCCGTGCGCCGTCGAGGGCGACGAAGGCGTCTCGCGCCTGGTCGAGGGTGGCGTCGAGGTCGGACGTGTCCAGGGGGCGCATCGCGTGGACGATACCGCGGGCGGAGGGCACACTGCGCGCCCCGCATGAAGCTCGTCGTCGGCCTCGGCAACCCCGGAACCCAGTACCGCTACCACCGTCACAACGTCGGCTTCATGGCGCTCGACGCGCTGCACGACCGCCAGCTCGGGAGCGAGTGGAGGGAGAAGAACTCCGGCCTGCTGTCGCGCGCCGTGATCGCCGGCCGGGACGTGGCGCTGCTCAAGCCGCAGTCGTTCATGAACCTCTCGGGGCGCGCGGTGCTGAAGACCGTGCAGTCGATGGGGCTCAAGCCCGCGGACATCCTGGTGGTGCACGACGAGCTGGAGCTTCCCTACGCCGAGCTGCGCGCCAAGCAGGGCGGCGGCCACGGCGGGCACAACGGGCTGAGGGACATCACCGCCAGCATCGGCGCGGACTACGCCCGGCTGCGCATCGGCATCGGCCGCCCCGCCGCCGGTCCGGTGGACGCCTACGTGCTCAGCGGCTTCAACAAGGAGGAGGGCGCCACGCTCGACGCGCTGCTCTCCCGGGCCGCGGAGGTCATCGAGCTCGCGGTGGGCCAAGGGATCCAGGCGGCCATCGACCTCACCACGAAGCCGCCGCGGAAGAAGTAGAGACGCGGGCGCCGCCCCTCGCGCCGTGCGAAGGTGGGCCCCATCCAATGGCCACCTCCCCGAGCGCGTTCACCGACTTCGACCTCATCGCCTCCCTGCAAGCGTCCTTGAAGGAGCAGGGCTTCGTGACCCCGACGGAGATCCAGCGCCGGGCGCTGCCGCTGCTGCTCTCGGGGCGCTCGGTGGTGGGCGTGGCCGAGACCGGCGGCGGAAAGACCCTGGCCTACGTGCTGCCGGTGCTCAACGCCCTCAAGTCCCTGGAAGACGGCGGCCAGCCCGTGGCGGGCGACGCGAGGCCCCGCGCCATCGTGATCGTCCCCACGAGGGAGCTCGGGGAGCAGGTCACCAAGGTCTTCAAGCGCTTCACCCACACCACCCGGCTGCGGGTGCGCTCCCTGCTCGGCGGCACCACCATGGAGGTCGCCCGGCGCAACATCCACGGGGTCTTCGAGGTGCTGGTGGCCACGCCGGGTCGGCTGCTCAAGCTGCTCGACCGGGAGCTCGTCGACCTCGGCGACGTGCGCGTCCTTGTCTTCGACGAGGTCGACCAGATGCTCGACCCGGGCTTCCTCCCCGACGCGGAGCGCATCGTCGGAGCGTGCCCCGGGCAGCGCCAGCTCGCCCTCTTCTCCGCCACCGTCCCTCCCGGGGTGCAGGACCTCATCGGCCGGCTCTTCGCCGACGCGGTGGTGCTGCGCAGCGAAGGCAGCCACCGGGTCGTGCCCAGCCTCACCACGGTGAACCGCACCGTCATTGGCGGGAAGCGTCATCCCATCCTACGGACGCTGCTGGCCGAGAAGGTCACCGGGGGGACGCTGATCTTCGCCAACACCCGAAAGCAGTGCGACCAGCTCGTCGAGGACCTCCGCGAGATGGGCCGCGAGTGCGCGGTCTACCGGGGCGAGATGGACAAGATCGAGCGGCGCGCCAACCTCAAGGCCTTCCGCGACGGAACGGTCGACCTGCTGGTCTCCACCGACCTCGCGGCGCGAGGCCTCGACGTCGAGCACGTCGGCCGGGTGATCAACTACCACCTCCCCGAGGAGCTCGACGCCTACCTCCACCGCGTCGGGCGCACGGCCCGCGCCGGGCGACCGGGCGTGGTGATCAACCTGGTGACCGAGCGGGACCAGGGGTTGATGGAGAAGATCGAGCGCGCCGCGGCGGCCCCTCGCAGGGGGTGAGTTCCCCCCCCGACCGGGGGGCTGCGATTGTGCAGGTGGGGTCGTTGACGCTCCAGCTGGCTTCACCGATAGCTGCGCGCGGGAGAGCCACCGCAGCCATGAACCTCGAGCTCCGCGCTTCGCGTCACGGGTCCGTCTTCGCCCGGTGGGTCGTCTTCGTGGCCGCCCTCGCGGGCTGGTCGGGGGCGGGCTGTACCTCGCGGGAACTCCCGCCCAACCGCTGCGTCTTCACCTCCGACTGCGCCGACGGCAACGTCTGCCTCGGCGACTACTGCCGGCCGGTGTGCACCAGCAACGCCGACTGCCCCGCCGGCACCCGCTGTCGCCAGGGCGAGCCGGGGACGGCCTCGGCCTGCGTCCCGGTCGACGCGCCCCGGAGCTGCCTCTTCGCCAGCGACTGCCCCGCGGGGTCGTTCTGCACCCGCGACGGCACCTGCCAGGCGCAGTGCCGCACGGACTACGACTGCCAGGTCACCAACCCCTACCAGACCTGCGTCGAGGGGGTCTGCGCCCTCGTCTGCGCGGCGCGCACCGCGGACTGCAACGCCAGCCCCCGCGACGGCTGCGAGGCCGAGCTCGACCGCTCCGTCGAGCACTGCGGCCGCTGCGACGAGCGCTGCGCCGCGGCGCCCCACGCCCGCGCCGCCTGCGCCGCCGGGGCCTGCTCGGTGGCCTGCGACGAGGGCTTCGCCGACTGCGACGGCGACCGGGCCAACGGCTGCGAGACCGACCTCTCCGAGCCCGCCCACTGCGGCGCCTGCGAGACCCGCTGCGAGGGCGCCTCCGCCCTCTGCGAGGTGCGCATGACCGATGGCCGACGCTCCTTCGCGTGCGCCACCGTCTGCGGCGAGCCGTCGCCCCTCCGCTGCGCGGACTCCTGCGTCGACCCGCAGGCCGACCCCCTCCACTGCGGCGGGTGCGGGCGCGCCTGCGAGGCCGGGCCCAACGGCGAGGCCGTCTGCAACGCCGGGGTCTGCGCCGTGGCCTGCCGCGACCTGGCCCGCTACGCCGACTGCGACCGCCAGCCCGGCAACGGCTGCGAGGCCGAGCTCGCCCGGGACCCGGCCCACTGCGGCGCCTGCGGCACCGCCTGCGCCGACGGGCCGCACGCCCGCGGCGCCTGCCTCTCCGGCGCCTGCGGCGTCACCTGCGACACCGGCTTCGGCAACTGCGACGGCGCCGCGGGCAACGGCTGCGAGGCCGAGCTCCTGACCTCCCCCGCCTCTTGCGGGGCCTGCGGCAACGCCTGCCCCGCCGTCGCCAACGCGAGGCCGACCTGCGCCGAGGGGCGCTGCGGGTTCCAGTGCTCGCCGGGCTACGGCGACTGCGACGGCATGGCCGCCAACGGCTGCGAGACCGACCTCCAGGGCGACCGCGACCACTGCGGCACCTGCGAGACCCGCTGCACCGCGGCCTCGGGCGCGGCGGCCTCGTGCGCCATGGGCTCCTGCGCGTCGCGCTGCGGCGACGGGCTCGCCGACTGCGACGGCAACGCCGCCAACGGCTGCGAGACCGACACCCGCACCAGCGCCGCCCGCTGCGGATCGTGCTCGACCCCCTGCGCCCCGCCCAACGCCACGGGGGCCTGCGCCGCGGGCGTCTGCGGCGTAGGGAGCTGCAACCCCGGCTTCGCCAACTGCGACGGCGACCCCGGCAACGGCTGCGAGACCGACACCCGCAGCAACGCGCTCCACTGCGGCGCCTGCGTCACCGTCTGCCGCTTCGAGGGCGCCGGAGCGCGCTGCAGCGCCGGGGTGTGCGAGCGCACCGACTGCGGCCCCGGCCTCGGCGACTGCGACGGCTCGACCGCCAACGGCTGCGAGACCACCCTCGCCACCAGCGTCTCCCACTGCGGCGCCTGCGGCAACGCGTGCCGCCTCGCCAACGCGACGGCGACCTGCGGCTCCGGCCGCTGCGCCGTCCTCGCCTGCAACCCGGGCTACGCCGACTGCGACGGCAACCCCACCAACGGCTGCGAGGTCGACACCCGCACCAGCGTCGGGAGCTGCGGCCGCTGCGGCAACGCCTGCAACGCCACCAACGGCGCCGCGACCTGCGCCGCGGGCGTCTGCGGCATCACCTGCGCCTCGGGCTTCGGCGACTGCGACGGCATGGCCGCCAACGGCTGCGAGACCAACCTCAACACCACCGCGGCGCGCTGCGGGTCGTGCTCCGTGGCCTGCGCTCCGGCCAACGCGACCGGGGCGTGCACCTCGGGCCGCTGCGGCGTCGGCAGCTGCAACCCGGGCTACGCCGACTGCGACGGCAGCCCCGCCAACGGCTGCGAGGTGAACCTCGGCACCGACCCCCGTCACTGCGGCGCCTGCCCCACCGTGTGCAGCAGCACCAACGGCGCGCCCTCGTGCGCGGCCGGGCTCTGCCGCATCACCTGCGCGTCGGGCTTCGCCGACTGCGACGGCGCCCTCGGCAACGGCTGCGAGACCAACGTCACCACCAGCGCGACGAGCTGCGGCGCCTGCGGCAGCGTGTGCCGCCCCGCCAACGCCACCCCCGCCTGCGTCGCCGGCGCCTGCCGCGTGGCCTCCTGCAACGCGGGCTTCGCCGACTGCGACGGCAGCGCCGCCAACGGCTGCGAGGTCGACACCCGCGCCAGCGCCAGCCACTGCGGCGCCTGCGGCCGGGCCTGCGCCGCGGCCAACGCCTCGTCGACCTGCGCCGCGGGCGCCTGCGCCTACACCTGCAACCCGGGCTACGGCGACTGCGACGGCATGGCGGCCAACGGCTGCGAGACCAACCTCAACACCACGCCCTCGAGCTGCGGCCGCTGCGGCGGGGCCTGCAGCGCGACCAACGGCGCGGCGACCTGCGCCGGGGGCGTCTGCGGCATCACCTGCTCGGCGGGCTTCGCCAACTGCAACGGCAGCGCGACCGACGGCTGCGAGGTCAACCTCGCCACCAACACCGCCCACTGCGGGCGCTGCGGCGGGGCCTGCGCTCCCCCCAACGCCACGCCCGGCTGCGCCGCGGGCGCCTGCACCGTCGCGGCCTGCAACGCGGGCTACGGCGACTGCAACGGGCTCGCCGCGGACGGCTGCGAGACCGCCCTCGCCAGCGCCAACGCGCACTGCGGGCGCTGCGGCAACGCCTGCGCCGCGGGCTCGGTGTGCTCGGCCGGCGCGTGCCTCTCCACCTGCGGCGCGGGGCTCACCTTCTGCGGAGGACGCTGCGTCGACGTCGCGACCGACGCGGCCCACTGCAGCCGCTGCGGCAACGCCTGCCCGGCCCCGGCCAACGCGAGCGCGACCTGCGCCGCGGGGGCGTGCGGCTACGCCTGCCTCGCGGGCTTCGGCGACTGCGACGGCAGCGCCGCCAACGGCTGCGAGACCGCCCTCGGGACGAGCGTGGCCCACTGCGGGCGCTGCGGCGCGGCGTGCAGCGCCACCAACGGCGCGGCGAGCTGCTCGGCCGGGACCTGCGGCATCACCTGCAACGCGGGCTTCGGCGACTGCGACGGCAACGCCGCCAACGGCTGCGAGACCAACACCAGCACCACGCCCTCGAGCTGCGGGCGCTGCGGCGCGGCGTGCTCGCTCGCCAACGCGACGGCCGGGTGCGCGGGCGGGGCGTGCACCGTCGCGAGCTGCAACACCGGCTTCGGCAACTGCGACGGCAGCGCCGCCAACGGCTGCGAGGCGAGCCTCGGCAGCGTCGGGAGCTGCGGCGCCTGCGGGGTCGTCTGCGGCAGCGCCAACGGCTCGGCGCTCTGCAGCAGCGGCCGCTGCACCATCGCGTGCTCGCCGGGCTTCGGCGACTGCAACGGGGTCAACGCCGACGGCTGCGAGACCAGCCTGAGCACCAGCGCGGCGCACTGCGGGGCGTGCGGCAACGTGTGCAGCAGCGTCAACGGATCGCCGAGCTGCGCGGCGGGAGGGTGCCGCATCGCGTGCGCCGCGGGCTACGGCGACTGCGACGGCTCGGTGGCCAACGGGTGCGAGACCGCGACCAGCACCAGCGTGTCGAACTGCGGCGCCTGCGGGAGGGCGTGCTCGCTCGCCAACGCCACGGCGGGCTGCGCGGCGGGAGCGTGCACCGTGGCGGCCTGCCGGGCGGGCTTCGGCGACTGCGACCGCGTGGCCTCCAACGGCTGCGAGACCAACCTCGGGACCACCCCGGCGCACTGCGGCGCCTGCGGGGCGACCTGCTCGCTGGCCAACGCGAGCGCGGGCTGCTCGGCCGGGGCGTGCACCGTCGCGAGCTGCAACGCGGGATACGGCAACTGCGACGGCATCGCTGCCAACGGCTGCGAGACCAACGTCACGGTCACCCCGGCGCACTGCGGAACCTGCGGTGCGGCCTGCTCGCTGGCCAACGCCACGGCGGGCTGCGCGGCGGGAGCCTGCACGGTGGCGAGCTGCAACGCGGGCTACGGCAACTGCGACGGCAGCGCGGCCAACGGCTGCGAGACCAACCTCAACACCAGCAACGCGAGCTGCGGGGTCTGCGGTCGGGCCTGCGCCGCGGGGCAGGTGTGCTCCGCCGGGGCGTGCACCAGCGTGTGCTCGGCGCCGACGAGCTACTGCTCGGGGAGCTGCGTGAACCTCGGCACCGACCCGTCCAACTGCAGCGCCTGCGGGACCCTCTGCGCGGCCCCGCCCAACGCGACGGCGCTCTGCGTGGCGGGGGTCTGCGGCGGCGCGTGCCGCTCGGGCTTCGGCGACTGCAACAACACCATGACCGACGGCTGCGAGGCCAACCTCGGCACCTCGCTCCCGCACTGCGGCGGGTGCGGCAGGGTCTGCGCCCCGGCCAACGCCACGGGGGCGTGCTCCGGCGGCGCCTGCGGCATCGCGAGCTGCAACGCGGCCTACGGCGACTGCAACCGCAGCGCGTCGGACGGCTGCGAGGTGGCGCTGCTCACCAGCGCCTCGAACTGCGGCGGCTGCGGCAACGCCTGCTCCCTCGCCAACGCGACGGCGGCGTGCAGCATGGGCGCCTGCGCCATCGCGGCCTGCAACGCGGGCTACCAGGACTGCGACCGGGTGGTCTCCAACGGCTGCGAGACCGCGGTGACCTCCGACGTCAACCACTGCGGGGCCTGCGGGGCGGCGTGTCCCTCGCAGAACGGCGTCCCCCGCTGCGGCGGCGGCGTGTGCACCCTGGCCTGCAACCCGGGCTTCGGCGACTGCGACGGCGTGGCGTCCAACGGCTGCGAGACCGACACCAACGGCTCGCTCACCCACTGCGGCGGCTGCAACCTCGCGTGCCGGCCGCCCAACGCCACCGGCGCCTGCAGCGGCGGCGCGTGCCTGGTGGCGCGCTGCGCGAGCGGCTTCCTCGACTGCAACGGCGCGGCGGCCGACGGCTGCGAGGTCTCGGCGCAGACCGACAGCGCCAACTGCGGCGCCTGCGGCCGCGCCTGCGCCTCCGGGACGGCCTGCTCCGCAGGGCTCTGCGTGCCGACCAACGACGACTGCCTCCGCGCGACGCCCATCGACCTCGGCGCGGCGACGCACCTCGACGTGCCCTTCACGGTGGTCAACGCCGGTCACACCACCGACGCGCCCACGCCGTGCACCAGCACCGGCGGCGCGGACGTGTTCTTCTCGTTCACGCTCACGCAGACCGAGATGGTCTACGTCGACACCTTCGGCACGGGCTTCGACACCATGCTGTTCTTCGCCCGCGACGGCCGCCCCCGCGGCACCGCGTGCCAGTCGTACAGCATCTTCGGCCTGGAGGGGCAGGTGTGGTGCAACGACGACGCGACCCTCCCGGAGACCAGCGGCGGCCCGGGCTGCGCCACCGCGGGCAACACCTCGCAGGTCGTCGGGCGCTTCGGCCCCGGAACCTACTTCATCGTGGTCTCGGGCTTCGCCTCGTCCCAGGGCGCCGGGACGCTCCACGTCGAGCACCTCCCGATCACCGCCTCGGGGACGCTGGCCTACACCCCGCAGGCCCGCGACAACTCCTTCTACGGCTTCTCCCAGAGCCTCGTCGGGACGAGCACGGTGAGCACCAGCTGCGGCGGCGGCGGCGCCGGCCCCGAGCACAGCCTGTGGTGGCGGAGCTGCCCCTCCACGGCGAGCAGCCCGCTGCGGGTCTCCACCTGCGTGGCCTCGACCAACCCGATCTTCGACACCGTCCTCGACCTGCGCCACGCGAGCGGCGTGGTCGGCCTCTGCAACGACGACGTCGGCACCACGGCGTGCCCTCGCTCGGGCAACGCGTCGATCCTGAACGTGACGGTGCCGGCCGGAGCCGGGCTCCACGTCATCACCGCGGACAGCTACAGCGCCACCCAGACCGGGATCTACGAGCTCCAGCTCAACTACTACCCGCCGCGCTGAGCGGGGAGAGGGTCAGAACCGGACGCGCCAGGCGCACGTCACCGCGGCCCCGCCCATGGCCGCGAGGCGTCCGCCTTCGGCCGGAGCCTGATCGATGCGATCGATCGAGAGCCCCTGGTAGTGGCGCCGCACCTCCGCCTCGGGCACGGAGAAGGGCGGGCCCTCCATGGCCTCCTGCGGGTACTCGACGGTGATGACGAGCCCGTCGGCCCCGGCGGGCAGCAGCGCCCTCAGGTGGGCGACGTAGCGGGCCCGCATCGACTCCGGGAGCGCGATGAGGGCGGCGCGATCGTAGAGGGCGTCGACGGGCCCGAGGAGCTCGCGCGTGGTGGCGAAGAAGTCGCCGGCGAAGAGGGTGATCGGGCCGTGGGAGTACCCGGTGAGGGCGCCGTGACGGGTGACCGTGGGGGTCAGCGCGTGCTCGGCGAAGAAGGCGCGGACGGCGTCCTCCACCAGCTCGACGCCCACCACGGTGTGCCCGCGGGCGGCGAGGAAGGCGAGGTCCTCGGTCTTGCCGCAGAGGGGGACCAGCACCCTCCGCGAGGCCCCGAGCTTCGCCACGTGCTCGTTCAGGAAGGCGTTGGGCGCGCCCTCGTGAAACCCGATCTGTCCCTCACGCCAACGGCTCTCCCAGAAGTCAGGGTTCATGGCCGAGGGTGATACCAGCGATGGCTCGGCACGGTCACCCAATGGGGGCCTACGCGCGGGGGCTTCCGCGCGCATACTCCCCGGTAGAGGTGCTCGATGGGTGCAATGAACGTCGTGCTGATGGTGCTGGGCATCCTGGCGGTCGTAGCGAGCCTCCTCATGCTCGCCTGGATCCCGATCTCGCGGCGGTTGAAGGGCATCGCCGGGGAGATGGAGCGCGAGCTCGCGGCCTCGGGAGAGCGGGTGATCGTCCCGCCCGAGCAGGCGGTCTACCGCGGGGCGACCTCGGGCTACGGCCAGGTGAAGGGCAACGGCATCGTCGCCCTCACCGACCAGCGGGTGGTCTTCCGCAAGGTGATCGGCGAGCCGGTGGAGATCCACGTCGACCAGATCGCCGGGGTGCGCACGGAGAAGTGGTTCTTGAGGGCCTACGGGAGCGGGAGGCCGGTGGTGGTCCTGACGACGCGCTCGGGCGTGGAGGTGGGGTTCATCTTCGCCGACGCGGAGGCGTGGACCGCGCGGCTGAGGGCGCTCGAGGGCGTCGCCCATAGTCCCTGACGGCGGACCATCCCGTCGCCGCAACCTCCCTCCCTCGCGCCCGCGATACGCGCCGCGGCGGTCCCTCTTCCCACTCCCCACACAAGGGTCCGCCGGGAGGCGTCACCCACCATGCTGCGTGTCCAGATCGCCCGAGGAGCTTCCCTCTCCCTCACCCGCCGCGTCGACGGCCCGCTCTGCATCCCCGTCGATCGCGACGACCGCGACCTCCCCGAGGCGTGGTCCCTCCCGTGGTTCGTCGTGCCCGAGGAGGGCGGCGCCGCGGTGCTGCTCCATGGTGAGCACCACCAGCCCATCGCCCGCCTCGAGCCCGGCGACGTCTTCCGCCACGGCGAGCTCGCCGTGCGCCTCGATGTCGAGCCCGACGACGACCCCCGCACCGACCCGGTCTTCACCCTCCGCAGCCCCGCCCGTCTCGCGCTCGCCTTCCCCGACGGGCGGCGCGTCCCCCTCGGCGCCCGCCCCCTGGTCATCGGCACCTCCCCCGCCAGCGACGTGGTGCTCACCGACCCCGCGGTGAGCGCCCGCCACGGGCAGGTGCACCGCGTCGGTAACGCGTGGATGCTCACCGACCTCGCCAGCACCAACGGCGTCTGGATCGGCGGCGCCCGCGTCGCCTCCGCCGCCCTCGGCCCCGGCGTGACGCTCACCCTGGGGCGCACCCGGGTCGAGTGCGTCCCCGAGGTGGAGGCCCCCGCCGCCCTCGTCGCCCCGAGCCTCGTCGGCGCCTCGCCCGCCATGGATCGGGTGCGCGCCGCCATCGCCCGCTACGCCCCGGCGCCCTACCCCGTGCTCGTCGAGGGAGAGAGCGGCGTCGGCAAGGAGCTCGTCGCCCGGGAGATCCACCGCCTCGGACCCAACCGCGACGGCCCGCTGGTCACGGTGAACTGCGCGGCCATCGCCCCCGACGTGATCGAGAGCGAGCTCTTCGGCCACGAGCGCGGGGCCTTCACCGGCGCCGTCGGCCGCCGCCGAGGGCTCTTCGAGGAGGCCCACCAGGGGACCCTCTTCCTCGACGAGATCGGCGACCTCCCGTTACCACTCCAGGTAAAACTCCTGCGCGTGCTGGAGACCGGCGAGCTGCGGCGCGTGGGCGGCGAGCAGACGATCCGCGCTCGGCCCCGGGTGGTGAGCGCCACGCTGCGCGACCTCAACGCCATGGTCGCCGACGGCCGCTTCCGCGAGGACCTCTTCTTCCGCCTCGCCGATCTCCGGGTGACGGTTCCGCCGTTGAGGGAGCGCCAGGGGGACATCCCCGCGCTGATCGACGCGCTGCTCTCCCGCATCGGCGCCGACACGGGCCGTCACTGCCGCATCGAGGAGCGGGCCGTCGGGCGCATGGTGATGCACCCCTGGGCGGGCAACGTGCGCGAGCTGTTGATGGTGCTGAAGCGCGCGGTGTTCCTGTGCGAGGGCGAGGTGATCGGGCTGCGCGAGCTGCGCTTCGAGCCCACCGGGCGCGCGGCCTCGCTGCGGTCGAGGAGCGAGCCCCCTGCGCCGATGCCTCCGTCGCTGCCCGGGCGCTGGCCCGAGGAGGTGGCGAGGGGCGATCTCCCGGCGCTGCACCGCTGGTGCGACGGCAACCTGAGCCGCATGGCCGCCATCACGGGCATGGCGCGCTCGACGCTGCGGGAGCGCATCCGTCGCCACGGCGCCTACGCCGGAGCCGCCGAGGAGGCGCGATTGACCGCCGGGAGCCTCGATCCAAGAATGGCTCGACGATGATCCCCATCCGAGACCTCAACCCGACGCGCAACACCCCGTGGGTCACCTGGACGCTGCTGCTCCTCTGCGGGCTGGTGTTCACCTGGCAGGCGGTGCTTCCCGTCGGGGCCGACCGGGACTTCGTCTTCTCCTACGGGCTCGTGCCGCGGCGGCTGATGTTCGGGCACGACCCGGCCGCCCTGGTCACCCTGCTCACGTCGATGTTCATGCACGGCGGGCTCATGCACATCATCGGCAACCTGTGGTTCCTGCGGATGTTCGGCGACAACGTCGAAGACAACATGGGCCCGGTGCGCTTCGCCCTCTTCTACGTGCTCTGCGGCCTCGCCGCGGCGGCCGCCCAGATCGCCATGAACCCGGCATCCGGCGTCCCGATGGTGGGCGCCTCGGGGGCCATCGCCGGCGTGCTCGCGGCCTACCTGGTGCTCTTCCCCCACGCCCGCGTCGTGGCCCTGGTGCCGATCTTCATCTTCATCCAGTTCATGGAGATCCCGGCCTTCGTGTTCATCGCGCTGTGGTTCGCGCTGCAGTTCTTCTCCGGCGTGGGGTCGCTCGGCGCGGCCGGCGGCGGCGTCGCCTACTGGGCCCACATCGGCGGCTTCGTGGCGGGCCTCGCGCTGGTCTTCCTCTTCCGCACGCCGAAGCCCCCGGCGCCGCGCGTCGCCTTCGAGCGCCCGCAGATGCCCTGGCGCAGCGACCGGGGTTGGTGAGCGGGGTAACTGCCTCATCGCGGCCCTGACGGAGGGCCGCACAGGGACCCCATCAAGCTCGTCCCTTCAGAAAACAGATAGGTTCGTTCAGGCTTTGTGCAGCCGTCGGGAGCCTCCCGACATCGAAGCTCTCGTTCGGGCCACCACGGCATCGCTGTGGTCGGTTCGCGGGGGGTGCCCTCGGCACCCGATCCATTCTTCCTGGAGGCTTTCGTCATGGCTCTTCGACTTCATGGTTCCTTGGCCGGTATGGGCGCGGTGATGTTCGCGCTGGGCGGCGTGCTGGCCGGCTGCTCGGATGACCCTGCGACCCCTTCCGCCGACGCGGCGGTGACCGACCTCGGCGCGCCCGGTGACACTGGCGCCGACGCGGGCACTGCCACCGACGCCCCCGTCGCGACCGACGCCCCCGTCGCGACCGACGCCCCCGTCGCGACCGACACCGGCCCCGCCGACGCGGGAGCGCGGGCGCGGCTGCGGGTGATCCACGCCGCCCCGGGCGCGGGCAACGTCGACATCTACGCCGCCGGCGCGACGACCGCCGCCGCCAGCAACGTCGCGTACGGCACCGCCACGGGCTACCTCGAGCTCCCGCCGGGGCCCATCGCCTTCGACATCCGCGCCGCGGGCGCGTCGGGCGCTCCGGCCTTCACGACCCCGATGGTCGCCCTGGCCGCTGGCCGCTCGTACACCGTCGTCGCCGCGGGCCGCCTCGGCTCCACCGACGCCGCCGATCGCTTCCGCGTGCTGCCGCTCGAGGAGGGCTTCGCCGCCGACGCGGCGGGCTCGCGCGTTCGCATCGTGCACGCCGGCTCGGACGCCCCGACGGTCGGCGTCGACGTCGGCAACGACAGCCCCGCGGCCCCCGAGGTCGCCAGCCTCGCGCGCTTCGCCGACACCGGCGCGGCGGGCGTGGCGCTCCCCGGCAACGCGGCGCTCCAGGTCGGGCTCACGGCCGGCGGTGCGACGGTCACGGCCTTCACGACGCCGGAGCTCGGCGCGGGCAACCAGTGGTTCGTGATCGCGACGGGCCTGCTGCCCAGCACCGACACCGCCGTCAACGATGGCTTCGGCCTGCTCGCGGTGAACCAGTCGGGCACCGTCGCGTTCATCAAGCAGAACCCGCGCGTGCACGTCGTCCACGCGGGCGCCGACGCCCCCGCGGTGGACCTCTTCGCCGGACCCGCCGGCGCAGGCGCCAACGCCGCGCGGACCGTGCAGATCGTCGACAACCTCTCGTACCCGGTTCGCGCCGGCGCGACCACCACGGGCGGCCTCGCGTCGGCGCAGGTTCCGCCGGGCACCTACGGCATCGACATCTTCCCCTACGCCGCCGGCTCGGCCCGCCCGTCGGGCGCGCCGGCCTTCACGGTGCCCTCGCTCGCGCTCGCGCCGGGTCGCCAGTACGTCGCCATCGCGGCGTACTTCCTCGCCCCCCAGGCGGCCCAGACCCCGCCCGACTCGGCCTTCACGGTGCTGCCCCTCGAGTACGCGATGACCCCCGACGCCGCCGCCGCCACCGCGCCGCGCATCGTCGCCGTGCACGCCTCGGGCGACGCGCCCCCGGTCGACCTCGGCGTGCAGGGCGCCACCTTCACGCCCGTCTTCACCAACGTCGCCCGCGGCGCGAGCTCACCCGCGGCGGGCACCACGGTCCCGGCCGACCCGTTCACGCTCGCCGTGCGCGCCGCCGGCGGAACCTCCAACGCCGCGACCTTCGGCATCGACCTCGACCCCAACCAGAGGGTCTTCGTCGTCGCCTCCGGGGCGCTCACCCCGCGCGCCGCGGCCGGCAGCGCGCCCGCCGACCAGGCCTTCAACCTGAGCGCGGTGTTCGCCAACCCGGGCACCGTGCAGCTCGGCGCAGGCGCCTGGAGCCTCGCGCGCATCAACCCGCTCGCCCTCTGACACGACCACCGCACCCCCGCCGGACGTGGCCCGTCCGACAGGGCCTGGCGGCACGTGGCGAGCCATTTCACGGCCCCCATGGCCTTCCTCTCCGCCCTCCTCAGCCTCGTCTCCCGCAAGCTGCGGCGACCGCATCCAGGCGCGGTCGGTCACCGCCCTCTTCGGTCGGAAGTACGCCGTCCGGCAGACGGCCCACTCGGTCTCCCTCGCCCTCTCGGTGCTCTGGCCGCTCGGCGCGGTGGACGGCGGCGGCGTCTACTGGGCCCACATCGGCGGCTTCGTGGCGGGCCTCGCGCGGGTGTTCCTCTTCCGCACCCCGAAGCTCCCGCCGCCACTCCCGCCGCCACCCTCCGCCACTCACCGAGTCCCTGAATATTCGTAGGATCCACGCGGCACGCTGACTGCTGTTCGGGTCTGTCGTGACCACGACGACGGCCCACGAGTCGGTGCTTCTCTGGCTCCGCGACGACCCTGCGCGGCTGAGCGCGCTGCTGCTGCTCACCGGCCACGCGCCCTGCGCCACGGGGCTCGCGGTCGAGGACTCGGCGCTTCGGGTCGCGTTTCCCGTGGAGGTATCGCCCGACCTGGTGCTGCGCGAGACGGCCTCGTCGGACGCGCGCCGCTGGGTGCTGGTGGAGGTGCAGCGGCAGCCCGACGAGGCGAAGGCGCGGCGGTGGCCGCTGGCGATGGCGGCGATGGCCAACCGGCACGGCCCGAACGGGCAGCTCGTGGTGATCACGCCGTCCGAGGAGGTCGCGCGCTGGGCCGTCGAGGTGGCCTCCCATCAGTCGGGCGACACTGCCTGGGGTGTCAGGCCGACCGTGATGCGCCTCGGGTTCCGCGAGGCGGCGGCGATCCTGGCGCAGGGCCCGGCGGAGATGGCGGTGTTCGCCGCGTGGGCGGTGCAGGGTCGGCGTGGACGGCGCGCAGTGACGATCGCGCAGGACGCGCTCGCACGGGCCGCGGCGATCTCGGACGGCGCGTTGCGACGCTCGGTCGAGGAAGGCATCCTGGCGGTGTTGCACCCCACGGTCGTGGCGAAGGTGAGGCGAGGGCCGATGATCGACATCAATCAACTCCCGAAGAACCCCGCAGTGGAGCAGTGGAAGGCCGAGCTCCGGGCGGAAGGCGAAGCGCGGGGCGAGGCGCGGGGCGAGGCGCGGGGCGAGGCGCGGCTGCTGGTTCGCGTGCTGCGTCGACGGGGCTTCGTGGTGGGCCCCGAGATGGAGGCGCGCGTCCTGGCGACGACCGACACCGACCGCATCGAGCAATGGACCGACCGCGCGCTGGTCGCCGCCACCCTCGACGAGGTCTTCGCCGAGGGCTGACCGCCTCCTCCGCTCAGGGCGTCGCGGCGGCCGCGGGCGGCGTCGCGCGCGACACGTCGACGTCGATGCCTCGCACCGTCTCCACCAGCCGCACCCGGCGCTCGCCCATCTGGGTGTCGAGCTCCACGATGCGCCGGGTGAGCTGATCGAGCTGCGTGGCGCCGCGGCCGAGGCGCGCCGTGAGCTGCGCCCGGAGGTCCGCGGCCTGGGCGTTGCGCTGGATCGCCAGGAGGTTCTGCCGGGTCTCGGCGACGCTCGTCTGGAGGTCGTCGCGGCGCTGCTCGACGTCCGCGCGCTCCCGGGTGAGCGTGTCGAGCTGGCGCCGCAGGTCGAGGGCGGTGCGCAGCGCGAGGGCCACGTCGGCGGCGGGGCGGCCGTCTCGGAGGTACTGCTCGATCGCCGTGGCGGCCTGCTCGTCGCTGAGCTCGGCGTGGTCGGTGAAGGCGCTGCGGGTCGTGACGATCACCTCGCCGCGAGAGCGCGCGGCCACCTCGACGGGGACCAGGGCGTTGCCGCCGGACTGCTCGGTGCCGGCGGGGGGCTCGAAGACCTGTGCGCCACGGAGGGCGTGGCGCAGCATCACCCGCACCGGGCGCTCGACGCCGTTGCGCACCCGGTAGGTGGTGCGCTGCACGTTGAAGCGCTCGATGGTGAGCTCGCCGCGCAGCATCGTGAGCAGCCGGGCGCCCTCGACCGCGGCGGTGGCCGAGTGATCCACCGCGAGCCCGCGCTCAAGCGCGAAGGGGATCGTGGTGGTGGCCGCGTCGGGCAGCGGCTCGAGCAGCCCCTGGCCCAGGTACGCGCCGGCCTCGAAGATGGCGATGGGGCCGCGCTCCAGCAGGGCTCCGGTGCGGTTCTCGAAGCGGGCGACGTGGAAGGGGTGCGCGCTGGAGTCGGGCACCCCGGGGTCGGGGGCGAAGAGGTACATCTGCGACCCGGGGACCTCCCTCGCCGCGAGCATCACCATGGTGGCGCTGCGGTCGGGGATGGTGACCCGCTGCGGGAGGTCGTAGCGGGTGACGCCGCCCTGCACCGCGAGGGCCGCGAGGGTGCTCACGTTGCGCGGCGCCGACGTGGCCGCGGCGGCGGTCTCGCGGCGGGTGTCGTCGAGATCGCCCTCCGCGGACAGGAGGTTGAAGGGGTAGCTCACGCTCACCACGCCGCCGCCCTCGGGCGAAGGAAACTGCCAGCGGCGCACGGCGCTGGCGATGCACTGCGCCCCCGAAGCGACGGGGTACGAGCTGGCGGCCACGGAGGAGCCCTGCACGGCGCCGGTGGGGCCGATGAGGAAGCGGACGATCACCCGGCCCGAGGCGCCGGGGTTGCTGGCGAGCGCCTGCTCGTGGCAGTGCGAGACCTGCCCGAGGTTGCGCAGCACCACCCGGCGAATCGCCTCGGGAGACAGCGATCCCGACACCGTGGGCGGGGCGGCGCGCACCCTCGGGCCCGCCGCGCGGCGCTCGCTCAGGCCTCGCCCCGCGCCGGAGCCGTAGCCCTGGCCCGATCCCGTCCCGGCCCCGCGGCCCATCGTGCCGATGTTGCCCAGCCCGATGGTGCCCTCGCCGGCTCCGCCGCCGCCGACGCCCGTGCCGGAGGCCTCGATGCTGTTGTTGAACCTCATCCCCTCGTCCGCGGAGGGAGTGGGCGTGGGCTCGGGGGCCGGCTGCTCCTGCGCGAGGGTGGTGTCGCTCTGCGGCACCGCGTCGATGACCGCGCCCTGGTCGGTCACCGTCGGCCGCAGCGGCACCGTCGGCCTCGAGAGCTGCGAGCGAAACGACACCGGAGCCCCGGCGACCAGCGAGAGGTTCACGTCCGACCAGTCCTCGCCGGAGACGTTCTGCACGATGCCCCAGGCCTGCACCTGCGCGGCGCCCTCGCTGAACACCAGCCGGTACGACGGCCGCCAGATGGGGGTCTCCACGGTGTAGCCCACCAGCAGGTCGTGCTCCCGGCCGTCGAGGGTGAGGCGCACGGTGCGGCGCGCGTCCGCGGGCGGGGCGTCGCTCGTGGGGTGCTCTTCTGGCAGCGGGAAGGCCGCCGAGCGCACGGAGCTCCCGCCCCGCTCCATCACCGCGAGCGTCGCGAGGAAGTCGTCGACCTCGCTCTGGGTCACGCGGAAGCGCACCTCCCCTTCGCTCACGTGGCCCTGCCGCTCGAAGTAGCCGACGCCGTTGCGGTAGACCACCACCCGGCGCAGCGGGAGCGACGAGGTGGTCTGCACCGCGGCGCTGCGGCCACAGCCGGTGACGGCGAGCAGGGTCACCAGCAGTGCGCCGGAGACGAGCGGGCGAGGACGGGCGAGAGAATGATTGGCCATGGCGGGGGAGACACCTCCGTCGCCTCGGGGGTTCCACGACCCTCTGTGGTTGCAGCCCCGAAGGCGGCGAAGGGTGGTTCGCCGGTCAGGCGCGCGGTGTCAAAACGCTGGCTGGAATGGTGACGGGGAGCGGTTCAGGGAAGGACGGAGACGGTGAGCCGGTACTGCGGCACCGGCGTGTCGCCGCGGCTCACGCAGACGGCGTAGGCGCCCCCGGGGAGGCCGCGGGCCTGCGGGTACGTCCACGGCGCGAAGGTGCTGCAGAGCCCGCGGCCGGGGCTGTCGTCGTCGCGCGCGATCTCCGCGCCCGACGGACCGAACACCGAGAGCATCGGGTCGCCCGCCGCGAGCGAGCACACCCGCTCGTCGCCCGTGTACGTCTCGGCCACCATCGACCCGCCCTCCGGCACCGTCACCCGAATACAATCCGTCGTATCCGTGCCGGCGAGGGCGCCGGTCACCGACACGCCCGTCGCGGTGATGGCCGTCGCCATCGCGGGGGCGTCGTTGGGCTCGGTCTCCGGCGTGTCGGTGCGGCAGAGGGCGGAGGTCACGCCCTCCCTCACGCAGCCGCCGCCGGTGCAGCGCGTCGAGCCGGTGCGCAGGTCGCACTCCGCGCCCGGCGACAGCGCGCGCTGGCACCTTCCAGGGCCGGTGGTCACCGAGCAGGTGAGCCCCGTGTCGCAGCGCGGCTCGACCGCCTGGCAGGGCGCCCCCGCGGCCCGGCCGGGCGCCACGCAGGTGCCGCTGATGAAGGTCGAGTCGGCGGCGCAGTCGGTGTTGGTGGTGCACCGGGTGGTCGCGCCCAGCGGGTCGCACGCTCCTCCGGGAGCGACCGGGCGCGCGCAGACCTCGTTCTCCCGGTCGGGGCCGAGGATGCACTCCAGGCCCGCGGCGCAGCGCGTGGGAGACGGAGCGCACGGGGCGCCCGCGACGCTCCCCGCGGCGACGCAGGTGCCGCCGGTGGCGGTGAAGGCGCAGACCGATCCCGACGCGCAGGCGTCGCGGAGGCCCCACGGGTCGCAGCTCGCGCCGATGGGGGCGGCCGTGCGGCAGCTGTCGCCGAAGCGGGTGTGGACGCACGCGAGGGAGGCGTCGCAGGGGGTGCCCTCGTCGCGGCAGTCGGCGCCGCGGGTGCCGGTGCGGAGGCAGGTGTTGCCGCCGTCGACCCACTGGCAGACCGAGCCTTCGGGGCACACCCCGTTGGTGCTGGGGCCGCAGGGCGCCCCGATGGTGAGGGCGGTGCGGCAGAAGCCGAGGGCGCAGCGCAGGCCGACGTCGCAGTCGGGGTCCATGTCGACGCGGCAGCGGGTGTCGCGCAGCCCGTCGGCCACGCAGCGGGGCATGGCGGGGGTGCCGGTGGCGATGCACGAGGAGCCGAGGGCGCAGGCGTTGGCGCGCACGGCGAGGTCGCAGCTGGCGCCGAGGGCGACCTCCGGGAGCTCGGTGAGGGAGAGGGCGTAGGTGCCCTGAGGCACGATCGGGTCTTCGTTGAAGTTGCCCGACACGATGATGAACACCGGGGCGCCTGCGTTGACGCGCGCGGTGAGGATCTCCGAGGCGCGAGGGCGCATGGCGGCGCTGCGTTCGACGTTGTTGTTGCACCCGAGCGAGCGCTCGCCGGGGAGCAGCGCGAAGCACTCGGACTGCGCCGAGAGCACGGTGTCGAAGCTGGCGTCGGTGCTCGGGTCGTCGAGGCTCACCCGCATCCGGCCGGAGATGCGCGGGACGTAGCGGTGCACGACCTGGTACTGGCCCTCGTTGATCTTGCTGGAGACGCAGGTGGGCGGGAGCGACGGGGTGCGCAGCGCGCTGCGGTTGTCGCCCACGTAGCGGAGCACCCCTCCGTCGGCGGCCCCTCGCGCGTTGAGGTCGACGACGGCGGAGACCATGCACGCGACCGGGACGGGTCGATCGGCCGGGACCTCCACCATGGGGACATCGATGCGGAGGTGGACGTCGGCGTCGGGGCCGAGGGCGTCCATCGAGCCATCGGAGTGGACGGTGGCGTCGTCTTCGACGCCGGTGTCTTCGTCGCCGGCATCGAGGGGGCTGGTGCTGGGGCAGCCGGAGAGCATCGCCGCGACCGCGAGGAAGGAGCCTAGTCGAAGGAGGAGGATCATCGGGGTGCTAGTCAGGGTCATTGCTCTTCCGAGTGGGGAAGGCGGACGCTCGCGTCAATCTCCTCCCACGGATTGCATGCCGCGCGTCTGGGAGAAGCGGCGGCTCGACGATCGCACGGGGCAGGCTCTATAGGTCTTCTACGGAGGCGATGAGGGGCTTTATGGGCGACGCAACGAGGCTCTGGCTGGGGCTGGCGGTCTGTTCGCTGGGCTGCATGACGGCGCGACCACCGGGGGCGGCGACGGCTCCGTCGGGCGGCGCCGCGGCGACGATCGCGTGCGCGGGTCCGGGGCAGCCCACCTGCGCGTCGATGGCGGCGAGGCTGCGGCGGGAGGGCGCGGGCGACGACCCGGAGACCGCCATCCGGGTGCTGGAGTACGGGTGCGGCCTGCGCGAGGCGCGGGCCTGCTACAACGCCGGGCTCCAGTGGGTGAACGGCGACGGCGTGGCGCACGACACCACCCGCGCCGCGCGGCTCTTCGGCCTGGCCTGCGACGGAGGCATGGCGCCCGGGTGCACCGACCTCGGGATGATGTTCGTCAACGCCGAGGGCCTGACCCGGGACGACGTGAGGGCGCGGGGGCTCTACACCCGCGCGTGCGAGGGCGGCCACATGCGCGGCTGCTCCGAGCTGGCGGTGATGCTGCTCAACGGAGAGGGCGGGCCGCGCGACCCGGCGCAGGGGCTGCAACTGATGTGGCGGGCCTGCCAGGGAGCCCACGCCAGGGCGTGCAGCCAGATCGGGGTGCTGGTCTCGCGGGGCGCGCCGTCGCCCATCCCCGGGCGCTCTCCGGGGTACTGGCTCTCGGAGGGCTGCCAGCGCGGCGACGCCCTCGGGTGCAGCATGATCGCGGAGATGGGGAGCCAGGGGATGGGGAGCCAGGGCCCGACGATGCGGATGGAGCCCTCGGGCGGCGACGGCAGCGGCGCGGTGCGGATTCCGTAGGAGGGCGGTGACCGTTCAGGCGGTCGCTCGCCCCTCCCGACGATCACGCCCTCATCGAGGCAGCGTCTTGATCTGCTTCAGGATCTCCGCTCGGATGATCTCCTCGATGGTGCCGAGAAACCCATCTTGCGGATTCCCCTCGGTCTCGGTGAACCAGGGGTCCATCTGCGTGCTGATGTTGAAGCTCACCGGCGGAAGGTCGGGGTCGCTCATCTGCGCCGGGGTCACCGCGACGCCGAGTCGAGAGAGAAAGCTCTGTACGAACTCGACGCCGTAGGCCGGGACCCCGAAGTCCGATGAGGTCACGATCAGGCTCACGTCCGAGGGGTTCTTCAGGATGGTGCCCTCCGTCGGGATCATGCTGAAGGCCGAGTAGATGGCGCCGTTGAGGTCGTTCATCTTCCCGATGTCCTGATTGAAGGTGCCGTCTTCGTTCTTGAAGTTGACGGCCCAGGTCAGGATGGTCTGGTCGCTTCCGAGCTGCCGGAAGAGGTCGTAGTGGCCCCCGTGGACGATGTCGCGGTTCGACTTGCCGACGAACCACTCCCGAACATCACGGAGCTGCTTCTCGACCTCGGCGGGAGGCAGGCCCGCCCTCTCCGCCGGGAGGCGCTGGATGAAGGCGATGCAGAACGGGTCGTCGGGGCGCGCCATCGTGCGCAGTCGGCAGTAGAGCTTCTTGCTCGAGAAGATGCACTGCTCGAGCACCTTCCCGTAGCCCTCCCGCGTCGGGCGGATGGCCTTGTGGCTCATGTAGACGGCGGCGGCGGCGGCGCCGGGCTTGCTGCCCTCGATGCCGAACACCCCCACCGTCGGGTCAGCCTCGCCGTGAAACACCACCGGCGACTTCAGCGAGACCAGGTTGCGCATGTTGCTGTCGCGATAGCAGAGGGCCCCGGCGGGGTAGAGGACGTAGCCCGCCTTGTGCGGATCGACCGTGATCGAGTCGACCTCCCTGAGCGCGATGTATCGCCGGACGATGTCGTGGTTCATCGGAGTCTCCGGGATGCGCGCCAGCACGAGGTCGTGCGGCAGGGCGGCGGCGCGGAAGGGGGCGCCTCGGAGTCGGGCGTCGGGCGCCTGATCGGTCGAGCGCAGCGCGGAGGCGAAGTAGCCGCCCCAGGCGGCGTCCGCGTGGATGGTGAACTCCATGCCCTTCTCTCGAAACTCGTCGCGGAGCGCGATGATCTCGTGGAGCGGATCGACGGCGCTCTCCTCGGTCGAGCCCATGACGGCGACGACCGAGATCACCGGGGTGCGCGTGTCGAGCGCCCTCTGGAGTCGGGCGCGCAGCGTCCGGCCGTTGCCCGGTTGCTCGTTGGCGAGGTCGACCTCCTGTCGCGCGTCGAGGTCGACGTCGGTGGCCCAGAGCTGATTCGTCCCGATTCCGAGCAGCGCAGCGGCCTTCGGCCAGGAGTAGTGACCGGTCGCCGGCGCCGTCATGATCGGCGGGTTCTGGAGCCCCTGCCGCGCGCCGTACTCGTAGAAGGCCCCGGCCATTCCCAGGGCGGCGACGGTGTAGCGGGACATGTACCCGGCGAGCTGATCCGGCGAGATCTTCGCCTGCTGGGTGACCCGGTCGGGCAGGGCGAGCACCTCCTCGATGGGCAGGTTCAGCAGCTCCCAGGCCGTGCAGTCCGCGAGGGACTTCTCCCGGTTGTCGAGCAGCCGCACGGTGACCTCGAGGATCTTCTCCGCAGCCTTCTCGCCGCGCGCGGCCGCGATGAGCGCCGGCGCGTAGTACTTGAGGCTCCGCGCCATCCACAGGCCTTCCATGTTGGCGATGGACCCGTCGCAGGTGATGTGTCCCCAGGGCCTCGGATCGTGCGCGGACGCAGAGGGCCTCGTCGCAGGAGGGGCGACGGGAAAGCCGAGCATCCGACACAGGTCGTCGCCGACGGCGAGCTCCATCATCGTGGTGACGGGAGAAGCCTCCGCGGCCACGTTGTTCTGGTTGTAGAGCATCGCGGCGAAGTAGCCGGCGACCGCGGGAATGGTGACGTCCCAGAGCATGTGCCCCTGGCTGCGCATGCTGAAGAAGGCGCCGCACTCCTGGAGCGCCTGCAGCACGCGGTCGAACTCGAGCTCGATCTGCCCGACGGTTCGCGTGTACTCGGGGGCCTCCTGCATCTCTGGGGTGATGAATCGAGGGTCCGTGGGGTAGACGTCCTCGCGAAACTGGAGGTGTGTCTTCAGTGCCTTGCCGACGAGTCTCTGGAGCAGCGCCCCGTTCTCCCCCTTGGGCCCGAGAAACCAGGCCGTCGGGGCGTCCGTGCCCGGGCCATCGAGGCGGATTTCGTGCTTGTCACGGATCGCGGCGAGCGAGCTCGCGAGCCTCTTTCGACGGTCGTTCATCACTGCTCCTCCAACGCTACAGAAGGTTCTCGGGTGCGTTCGCCCCGACGGCGCGCCAGGGAGCACCCCACCCCAATGGCGACGGGAGTATCTCGCAATCGGCGCGCGCCAAGGAAGGAATCCCAGGTCGCGTCGCTGAAATCGGAGAGACGGCCCGCTGCGCAGCGTGATACACGGATCGCTGAAACAGTGGGCGAAGCCGCGCGATACGACCGCGGCTGCGGGGGTGATCTCGATCCGAGACTGCCTCCGAGCTGGCCAGCGATGGCCCGAAGGAGCAGTGATGACAATGAACAAGGGCGCGATGCCGGGGATGCCGGGGATGCAGATGGGCGGCAGTGGCGACTCGCCGGCCCCCGCCTCCGACGGGAAGCTCACCCCCGATGACAAGAAGATGCTGAAGAGCATGCTTCAGCCGAACCCGACGCCGATGGCGCCGGCCGACCGCAGGCACGCGTTCATCATGGTCGGCACGAAGACCCTCTTCCTGGTCCATATGACGATGTTCCATATGGAGGAGCACTGCTATCAGATCGTGCTTCGCGCGGAGCTGCCCCCCGCGGAGATGGATCAGCTCCGGGAGTGGCGCAAGCAGAACCCCGATCAGACCTACTTCCTGGCGAACCTCACGGAGTCGGCGCTGGACATCCCCCAGATCGCGAGCGGCCAGCTCGACTCCTTCATGGCCGAGGTGTTCGCGGGCATTCCCCCGAAGGACATCTACTCCGAGTGGCCGTGGTCGGGCCAGGCGCCGGTGATCGCGAAGGTCCGCGTGACCGTCGCGCGCGTCGTCTACTATCGGCACTTCGACTTCAACTTCGATTACCCGCGAAACCTCACCTACGTGCTGTTCGGCGCCGGCGACGAGGCCCACATGCAGAGCTATCAGACCAAGGAGCCGGACTACGACCACGTCCTGAGCCTGGCCGAAGCGCCCGCCTGGCTGCCGAAGAACAAGCTCGAATCGGCGGTCACGGTGAACTTCCCGGCGCTGCGCAGCCGGCCCGTTCGCCTCGCGAATCCGTTGAAGCGAGAGACCTACGACGTGCAGTATCAGGGGTTCTGGAAGTATCTCGGGTATCGGTTCACCGATCTGCACCCGCTTCGACTCGGCAAGACCTGGTGGTTTCACACCTCGCCGCTCAACCTCGTGCCGCCGCAGGGCCGCCGGGGGCGCTGAGGCCCTCCGACCGCCCAGCGCGGCGTCAGGCCAGGACGCGCACGCTCACCGGCTGCGAGATGCCCTTGAAGGTCAGCACGCGCTCCGGCAGGGAGGCGGCGTCGAGGTCGGCGGCGGCGCACAGCTCGGGGCTGACCAGGGCCTCGCCCGGCCTGGCCTGGGCGCACATGCGGGCCGCCTTGTTGACCTCCACCCCCCAGATGCGGACGTCGGAGATACCCTCCTCCGCCCCTTGAATCGTCCCGATATAGACGACGCCCGTGTGAACCGAGACCCCGAACGCGAGGTCGTTCGGCTCGCGGTTCTTTCCGATCTCCACGAGCTGCCGCGCCGCGCTCAGCGCCTTCCTGGCGGCGGTCGCGGTGCGGACCGCCGGGAGGTCGGCCTCGGCGACCGTGGCGTCGGAGTTCGAGACCCCCGAGAAGCCAGGGGGATAGAGGGCGAAGACCTCATCGCCGATGACGTCCATCATGAAGCCGTCCGTCTTGACGAAGACCCCGGTGGTGCGCCGATAGAAGGCGTTGATTCGCCGGACGTATTCCTCCAACGGGAGCTCTTCGGAGAGGGCCGTCGAGCCGCGCACGTCGGCGAACACCATGGTCATCGTGACCTTCGCCCCACCGGGGTTGGCGCGAATGAACTGGTCGCAGAGGCTGCAGAAGCGCGGATTGCGGTTCGACGGACCCGGATGAGCGTCCGTCCACCCCTCGACGGGGAACTTCCCGAAGGGGGCCATGCAGAGCCTGCATCGAGGCGGGACGCCCTCCATCTGGAAGCGCTTCTGCTTGGCGATCAAATCGGGGTGCCCGACTGCGAACAGCAGGTGCCATAGGCCCTCGTTCCACGTCGCGATGGGTTGCGTCATGACTCGTTCCTCCGCCCGCACCCATATCACGATATCGGGAGCGCCACGGATCGGGGAGGCCAAGCGCTCTGGCGCCCCCCGACGCTACGCCGCGCTCGTCGACCCGCTCGCGGCCTCGGCCTCGCGCCGCGGGTTGATCACGTTGCGCAGCGCGAGGATGCCCACCGGGCCCACGAGGGTCGTGAGGCCGATGATCACCCACATCATGCCCGGGTGACGCGGGCCGGTGGGCGGGCAGTACGCGGTGAGCAGCCGGCCGGCGGTCATGGCGACGAAGAACTTCGCGAGGAAGTACGGCAGCACCGCGAGGCTCACGTAGGTCGCCTCGCGGCCCGGCGGCGCGATGGAGACGTTGTACTCGTAGCTGCGCGGCGACCAGAGCGCCTCGCCGATGGTGAGCACGACGATCGCCGTCACCTGGATGGCCGTCGACGAGCCGAGCGCGAAGATGAAGGGGCTCGCCGCGGTGACGAAGGCCCCGATCACGATGACCTTGAAGGCCGGCAGGTGCCGGGTGAAGGCCGTGGTCACCGGCACGAAGAAGAGGATCAGCACCGAGTTGAGCGCCCAGAGCCCGCCCCAGTCGAAGTCCTCGCCGCGCTCGCGGGTGATGAACTTCGGCCACGTGGCGTGCATGTGCACGAAGATCGCCTTCACCAGCACCAGGAAGGCGATGAGCAGCATGAAGCGCCAGAACGCGCGGTCGCGCACCACCTCGCCGAGCACCGCCAGCGGGCTCTTCTTCGCGCCGCCCTCGGCGGGGGCCTCCGGGCGAGACGCCACGCCCGCGCGCTCGAGGGCCGCGTCGGAGCGCACGAAGAGCGTCGCCACGAAGGCGAACATCGCGGTGACGGTGCCGAGGCCGATGATGGCGCGGTAGGCGCTCATCGGCGTCGCCCCGACGAGCGGCAGCTCGATGGTGCGCATCACGAGGTGGCGCGTGGCCGGGTCGACGAAGAAGGCCTTGGTGCGGTCGATGAGCTGGCCCGACAGCACGCCGCCGACGTTGAGCGCGATGTAGAAGAACGAGAACGCGATCGCGACGGTGCGCTTGTTGGAGTACTTGTGCACCGCCGTCTGGAGCACCGGCGAGCCGCTCGCGAGCGCGAAGGCGTAGGCGATGAGCGCGGGGAGCGCGATCACCGCGGACGACGACACGGACATCACCGCGCGGGTGAGCATCGCGGCGCCGAAGGAGAAGATGAGCGTGCGGCGGGTGCCCACCACGTCGGCGATGGAGCCGACCATGAACGCGAAGAGCGAGAGCAGCGCGCTGAAGACGCCGAACCAGCCGCTCGCCCGGTCGTCGTCGAAGCGGAAGTCGCTCGTGAGCCAGAGCGAGAGCACCGACATGAACGAGTACAGGCCGATGTATTCGAAGATGATCGCGAGGTAGGTGAGCCAGAGCTCGCGCGGGCACTTCAGGAGCTCGCGCAGGTCGTCCCAGTAGGACCGTCGTTCGTCAGCGGAAACCGTCGTCGCAGGGCTGCTCACGGCGCGCACCGTAGCGTATCGGGGCCTCGCCCCGCGAGCGCCTCTGCACGATGGGGGACGTCGGCTTACGGGTACATGCCCGCCGCGAGACCGGTCATCCCGGCGTTGCCCACGCTGGGGCCGCCCGCGCCGCCGGTGCCGGCGGTCATCGTGGTGCCGGACAGCGTCGGCGTCGCGCCGCTCGCCCGGAAGAGCGCGACGGAGGGGCCGCCGCCGCCGCCGCCGCCCGCGCCGCCCGCGCCGCCCGCGCCGCCCACGCCGCCGGTCGACCCGGCGCCGTTGTTGCCGACGCCGCCGACGACGCCGCCGGCGCCGCCCATCGCGCCGTCGCCGCCCGCGCCGCCCACGCCGCCCGCGCCGCCCGCGCCGCCCGCGCCGGAGCGCAGCACGCAGTTGACCAGGCTGGGGTTCGCCGTGAACGCGTAGACCGCGAAGGAGCCGCCTCCGCCGCCGCCCGCCGCGCCGCCGGTGCCCGGGCAGCCGCCCGCGCCGCCGCCGCCGCCCGCGGCCCCCCAGAGGCCGCAGCACGAGCTCGCCGAGCCGGCGTTGCGGCTGCCGCCGCCGCCGCCGCCGCCGCCGCCGCCGCCGCCGCCGGGGCTGCCCGCCGAGCCGACGACGCCGGGCGAGGCGATCCACGCGTCGCCCATCAGGGTGCCGACGTTGTTGCCGCTCATGCCGTGGGCGCCCGCCGCGCCGGGGCGACCGTTCATCCCCACGCTCGAGGTGCCCGCGGCCGCGGAGGTCGGGCACGCGGGAGCGCCGGTGCCGGGAGTGCCGCCGCCGCCGCCCAGGGAGCCCATTCCGGTCTCACCCGTTCCGCCCGCCATGGCCACGGCGCCGGACGCCGTCGAGCCCTGCCCCGGGGCGCCGCCGTGACCGCCCGGGACGCCGCACAGCGACGCCCCGACCGCTCCCCGCGCGGGCTCCGCGATCGCCCCGGCGCCGCCGCACATCATGCTCGGGCCGCCGTTGCCGCCGACCCCGCCGACCGAGCCGTTGGCCCCTTCGGTGCCGGTGACCCCGGCGGCGCCGTCGCCGCCGTTGCCCGCCACCACGGTGCAGCTGCGCACGGTGAGGTTCGCCCCGCCCTGCACCACGCGGATGCCGATGCTGGGCTCGCCGCTGCGAGACGCGAGGGTGCGCCCGTTCGACGCGTTGATGGTGAAGCCCTCCAGGGTCGTCGCCAGCGTGAGCCCGATCGCCGTCAGGGCCGTCGAGCCGCCCGCGATGATCGAGACGTTGCCCAGCCCGCGACCCCAGTAGCCCGTCGGGGCGCCGGTGACCGGGGTGGCGCTGGTGAAGCCGCCGAAGACCCCGACGCCGGACACCAGCGCGACCGACTCGCTGTAGGTGCCGCGGTCGGCGTAGACGTCGCCGTTGTCCGAGGCCGCCGTGGCGATCGCCGCCGCGAGCGTGCGCTTGGGCAGCGCCATGGTCCCGGGGTTGGTGTCGTTGCCCAGCGGCGACACGAAGATCGCCTGGCTCAGCGTGCCGTCGACGCCGTCGCAGTTGGAGTCCGCGAAGGACGGATCGGGGTCATCGGGCCCCGTGCTCGGCGTGCAGGCGTACTCGCAGCCGTTCGCCGGGTTGCCGTCGAGGTTGTAGAAGCCCGGGTTGCACGTCCCGAGGGAGCACGTCCCCCCGGCGCAGGTCGCCGCCGCGTTGGCGAAGCTGCACGCCCGGCCGCAGGCGCCGCAGTGCGACACGGCGGTCTGCACGTTGGTCTCGCAGCCGTTGGACACCGTCGCGTCGCAGTCGCCGAAGCCCGCGGAGCACGAGCCGATGGCGCACGCCCCGGAGGAGCACACCGCGTTGGCGTTGGCCGGGGCGCAGTTCATCCCGCAGCCGCCGCAGTTCGCGACCTCGGTGCGGGTGTTCACCTCGCAGCCGTTGGACACCACCCGGTCGCAGTCCGCGAAGCCCGCCGCGCAGCTCGACACCGCGCACGCGCTGGAGGAGCACACCGGGTTGGCGTTGGGCGTCACGCAGGCCACCCCGCAGGTGCCGCAGTTGGCCGTCTCGCTGCGCAGGTCGACCTCGCAGCCGTTGGCGGCGCTGCCGTCGCAGTTCGCGAAGCCCAGGTTGCACGAGGCGATGCGGCAGGTGCCGGCGTTGCACTCGCCCGTCGCTCCGGCGAAGGTGCAGCGCGTCCCGCAGCCGCCGCAGTTCTGGGCGTCGGTCTGCGGGTCGACGCAGGTCTGGCTGCACACCAGGAGCCCCGCCGAGCACGACACGCTGCAGGTCCCGCGCTGGCAGAACTGCCCCGCGGGGCAGGCGTTTCCGCAGGCTCCGCAGCTCGCGGTGCTGGTGTTGAGGTTGGTCTCGCAGCCGTTGACGGCCATGCCGTCGCAGTTGTCGAAGCCGTCCGAGCAGCGGGCGATGGCGCACGCCCCCGCCACGCAGGACTCGGTGGAGTTCGGCAGCGAGCAGGCGCTCCCGCAGCCGCCGCAGTTCGCGACGCTGCTCTGGAGGTTGACCTCGCAGCCGTTGGCGGCGACCCCGTCGCAGTTGCCGAAGCCGGTGTTGCACGACTGCACGCCGCAGGTGCCGCTGGCGCACGCGGGCGTGCCGTTGCTCACGGAGCACACGTTTCCGCAGGCGCCGCAGTGGTTCACGCTGGTGCGGGTGTTGGCCTCGCAGCCGTTGGCCGCCGTCGCGTCGCAGTCCTCGAAGGGCATGGAGCAGCTCGCGATGGCGCAGGCCCCGGCGCGGCAGGCCTCCGTCGCGTTGGCGAGCGAGCACGGCCGGTCGCAGGCGCCGCAGTTGGTCACGCTCGTGAGCGTGCTGGTCTCGCAGCCGTTGGCGGTCATCCCGTCGCAGTTGCCGAAGCCCGCGTTGCAGGTGCCCACCCCGCAGGCGCTCATGGCGCACACCGGCGTGGCGTTGGCCGACGAGCAGGCCGTCCCGCAGGTGCCGCAGTGCATCGTCGACGTGGAGACCGGGACCTCGCAGCCGTTGCCCGGGTCCATGTCGCAGTTGGCGAAGTCGGCGTTGCACGAGAGCAGGGTGCACATCCCCATCGCGCAGCCCGCGGCGCCGTTGGCGACGCGGCAGGTGTTGTTGCACGCCCCGCAGTGCGCGGCGCTGGTGGTGAGGTCGGTCTCGCAGCCGTTGGCGGCCATGCCGTCGCAGTTGCCGAAGCCCGTGTTGCAGGTTCCCAGCGCGCAGGCGCCCATCGCGCAGCTCGCCGCGGCGTTGGCCACGCTGCACGGCTCACAGCTCGTCGGAGAGCACCCGAACATCGGGTCGTCGAGGGCCACGCAGCGCATGCCGCAGAGCTTGGTGTTCGGCGGGCACATGCACGCCCCGCGGCACGCGTCGCAGTTGGCGACGCAGCGTCCGCCCAGGGCGACGGAGCCGCCGTCGATCGCCGCCGCGCCGTCGTTGGAGGCCGAGGCGTCGTCGCCCGCTCCGCCGTCGCCCGCGCTCGCCGACTCGCCCGAGCAGCTCCCCGTCGCCCCGGTGCACGCGCTGCAATTGGAGACGCAGGCGCCGTTGCAGAGGAAGAACCCCGAGGCGCAGCTCTCGCACGCCCCGCCGTCGCGGCCGATGCACGCCGCCACGGCAGGATCGACGTCGACCCCCACGTCGACCCCCAGGTCGACCCCCAGGTCGGCCATGCCGGCGTCCGGCGAGCCCACCTCGGCGCCGTCCACCCCTACGTCGAGCGCGGCCCCATCGGGCGACGGCGTGCCGCTCCCTCCATCGGAACAGCCCGACCCGAGCGCGACCCACGCGGCGAGCGCACAGCACACCGCGAATCGCCCACCAACCGACTTCGACCTCATCAAGAATGCCTCCTGAGCCTTAACAGCCGCGCGCGCGGCGAAGAGACCCGGGAGGCCCCCTGGGCAAGGGCCGATCCAACGCGTTGATCGAGGATTCGAGGCGACGGACGCCGAGGGTCGGCGGCTGATGTACGAGCCGTGCGCGATCGGAGCGCATCGCTCGTACAGGTACAGTGGCAGCGACGGCCCCCGACGGAGGGGAGGACGATCAGGCCAGGGCCCAGGTCATCGCGGAGAAGAGCGCGCGCCGTGGACCCGCGACGGGTACCGCGAGCATCCACACGATGCGGTGAAACAGGTTTGGCCCCAGGTGTCGAAGCAACCGAGAGGGCGCAGCTCAGCGCCTCAGGAAGATCGGGTTGCTCACCGCGAAGGCCATCCGCCCCGGGAACACCGGCTCCAGCGCTCGCCCGTGCGCGGCGACCACCACCCAGCTCCCGCCCGCGGCCACCGGCACCCGCACCGTGCCGCGGTAGCGCACCACCGGGTCACCCGGATCGCGCGCCGCGTCGTCGAGCGCGAGGGTAGGCATCGCCGTCCCGTCCACGTAGACCTGGAGCCGGTCGGCGTGCACCCAGGTCGGGGCCCGCGCGACGATCTCCACCCGCGCCTCCGCCCCGACGCCGGTGAGCTCCTGCCCCGGCCCCGCGGCGCCCGCCTCGCCCGTCGCAGGGAGCGCTCGCACGTCGAGGAAGATGCCGCCCGCGATGGTCGACCGACCCGTCCCGACGGCCGTCCCGATGGCCTGCGGCGACACCGCCGACGGGTCGCTCGTGCCCAGGAACATGCAGGTCCTCGGGTAGCCGACGGGCGACGCGCTGAGGTGGTGGCTGTCCGAGGAGCCCACCGCGAAGACCCGACGACCCCGCCGCAGAAAGGAGAACCAGTCCGTCACCAGCGCGGCGTTCTGCTCGAAGGAGCTGCCGTTGAAGAACTCCACCGCGGTGAAGCCCTCGTCCCACATCGCCGGGTTGGCCGTGCCGTCGGCGGCGCTGTAGCCCGCGGCGTCGAAATACGCCGCGGAGGGAGCGCCCCGAGGGTGGTTGATCACCAGCGTCGGTCGCTCGGGCCGGGCGCGCACGTCCGCGAAGACCGCCGACGGGAGCCGGTTGGCCCAGGCGAAGTCGCCGTTGTTGTGCCGCGAGGGATCGGGGTTGAGGGGAAACACCCCGAAGTGCCCGAAGGTGAAGGTCGTCATCTCGATCGAGCCCACCCCGCGGACGTATCGGGTCAAGCCCATCTCTTCGATCAAGGGCTGGAAGTCCATCACCCACTCGTGGTCGGAGCGGGCCATCACCGACAGATCATCCGCCACCCCGGAGGCCAGCTTGAGCCGCGCGTCGTCGTCGGAGTCGGGAGAGCGGATCGTGTGGACGTGGAAGTCTCCACACAGGATGCCTGGCGTGGCGACCACCCGACGCAGCGACACCGGCACCCGCGCGGTCATGCCCGCGGCGACGGTCACCCGGGTGTCCGAGAGGTCGTAGAAGGGCCCTCGCGAGACCACCACCCGATAGACCCCCGGCGGCGCTGGGAGGGTCACACGGCCGTCCGTGGGGTAGGCCACGTGCAGCCGACCGGACTGCGTCGCGGGCTCGCCGTGGCTCGCGGGCAGCGAGCGCGGCGACGCCCCCACCGGGATCACCTGCACCCTCACCGGGAGCCCATCGCCGGAGAGCGCGTCCGTCGCCTCGACCGCGATCGATCCGTCGAGGGGAAACACCAGCGCGGCCTCGCTGGCGTCGCCGGCCACCTCGACCGCGGGCGTCGGCGCGCTGCCGGGCCTCCACGCCACGAGCCGCACCGGACCCGCTGGAACATGCACCCCGAAGCGGCCCGTCGCGTCGGCCGTGACCCGATCGAGGTAGCGGGTTCCATCCACCGAGGTGACGTGCACCCTCGCTCCGGGCGCGGGCTGCCCCGCGGTGTCGGCGACCGTCCCGTCGACCCTTCGGAGCGTCACGCCGCCGGACGCGGCAATGGTGCGCTGCAGCCCGTCGAGCCCCGGTCCGCCGAGGGCGATGCGGCCGAAGTGCACCCTCGTCTGGCTGCACGGGGGGAAGGTGAGCGCCGGCGCGGTGAACATGTCGAAGCCCGCCACCGAAATGATCGGCGTGAGGTTGCCTCGCGTCGCAGGGAGCATCCACGCCCAGCTCATGGCGCGGTCGTCGACCCAGCCCACCAGCGGCGTCGCCGCCATGGAGCCGGTGCCGTCCATGAAGCCGCGCTCGGGCACGAAGCGCCCCATGCGGTTGCCCTGGAAGAACCCGTTGAGCACCATGCGCACGGTGGTCGCGCTCAGCCTCGGCACGTCGAAGGTGATGAACACCTCCGCCACGTCGCTGTCGCCGCGGAGCTCGTAGTCGATCGCCGCGGTGATGTCGGCGTAGTCCGCCGGAGCGAGCGCGTAGCCGAACTCCGCGATGAAGGGGATCGCCCTCAGCGGCCCCGTGGCGCGCACCACCGCGGCCGCCCCGTCGCGCCCGTCGTGGGTCACCGTCACCGAGGCGGGCTGCATGGTGAAGCGCCCGAGGCCGATGGCGACCTCGCCGAAGTCCCCGGCGTCGACGAGGCGCCCGTCGCGCACCGCCGTCACCCCCACCGGCAGGCCCCCGGAGGGCATGTAGCCCGATGAGGGCCGAGCGGACTCGATGAGCAGCGCCACGCGGCTGTTGGCCACCACGTAGTCACCCTCCTGCCAGGTTCCGAGGCCGGTGCGGTCGACCGGGAGCTGGGCCGCGGTCAGACGGCCTGCGCGCGCCTGCCCCGAGGGCACCCTCGCCGGGTCGGCCGCGCCCTGCTCCGAGCCCGTCGCGAAGGCCGCCCCCGCCGGGCACTCGCTCGGGCCGCTGTCGTCGGGTGACCCCACCTCGACGTCGGCGCTGGCGTCCATCGACGAGTCGCCGAGCGCCCGGTCGGTGCTCGCGCCCGCGTCCCTCGGCGGCTCCGTCGGATCGCTGCACGAGACCAGCGCCGCCACGCACGCCCGACCGACCCACGACGCTCGCATGGCGCGAGTTGACACCACTCCGTCAGCCGGAGAAAGGGCGCCGCGTCATCGCCCGAGCGGGGTGACCGTCCCGGTCTTGCCCTCGCGCACCGTGATGCGGATCTCGTTGTGCTCGCTGGCCGCGGTGGGCGGCAGGTCGACGTGCATGTCCATGGTCATCTCCATGGTGCTCGACAGCGACGGGGTCGTCGGCGCCACGGGGAACATCCCCCGCATCGTCACGTGCATCGTGCCCGAGCGCACCGACGAGCGCGGCGGGAGGTCGGCCATCGCCGTGATGGTGCCGTTCATCTCCGCGGACACGTCGAGGCAGGGCGTGCGCTGCACCGTCGCGACGCCGTTGATGCGGGTCTGCCCGCTGAGGGTGGCGGTCACGTTGGCGGTGCGCAGCAGGTCTCGCTGGGCCACCTCGGCGTTGAGGGGCCACGCCGCGCCCACGGCCTGCCGCTGCGTCGTCCCGAAGACCTGGTCGTCGTCGACGCCCCCGATGGACAGCGAGATCACCACGGAGAGCGCCTCGCGCACCGGCCGGTCGACCGGGCGCCCCGCGACGGTCACCCGCGCCTCGGCGCCTCGAGGAGCGCGCGTGACGGTGACCACCTGGCCGGGTCGGAGCAGCACGTGGGACCCCGTGGCGTCGTCGGCCTCGAGGCGCTCGATGGTGTACTCCGACGACAGCGACTTGCCCTCCGGCGAGACCGTGAGCACCCGCTCGACGGCGCGGAGGTGCACCCGGAGGTTCTCCTCCCGGTCGACCGGGGGGCGGCCGTTGGCGCTGATGTGCGTCGTCTGCTGCTTGTGGCCCTCGACGGTGACGCGGGCGCGCTGGCCCACCCTCGCCGGGCGGTGGAGCCTCACCTCGTAGGTGCTCGCGGCGCCCGGCGGGGTCTGCGCGGCGCCGCGATGGCCGTAGCTGAGCGGCACCCCCGCGAGGGCGAAGGCGACGGCGAGCGCGGCGCCGCGGAGGAGGGACGAAGGGCGGAGCGGAGCGGTCGAAGGCTTCATCGTGGCGGGCACGATCGCACGGGTGCCCCAGCGAGGCGAGAAGCCGGGCGCTACCGCTCGCAGGTGAGCGGCACGGCGACCAGGCGGTTGGGGTAGCTCCCCGGGTCGGTGGTGTAGAGCACCAGCGCTCCAGAGGGGGTCGCGACGAGGCGCACCCGCTCGACGCGCGTCGCGCCGGGGGGGAGGGGGATCGGGAGGGCGTCGCCGCGCGGCGTTCCCTCCGGCGAGAGCGGGGTCACGACCGGCCGCAGCACCCCCGACCCGAAGAGGCCCGCCGCCAGGACGTCGCCGCTCGCCCAGGTCGCCGCGAGGCTGCCCTGGTAGTCGCCCGTCGAGGCGAGGGGGTGCGCCTCTCCGCGGGGGCTCCCGTCGGCGCCGAGCGCTCGCACCACGACGTGGTAGGGCGCCGTGCTGGCGTCGGCTTCTTCCCAGAGCGCCATGAGCGCGTCGACCCCGCCGGTCACCGTGAAGGCGCGGACGGCCCTGAGGGTCTCCAGCGGGGTCTGCACGTCGCCGAGGGCCACGCCCCGCTCGTCATGGCGCCGGAGGTGCAGCCGTGTGCGGCGGGGCAGCGGACCCAGCGTCTCCTTCGAGGTCAGCACGAACGACCGGTCGGGCAGACCGACGCGGGCGAAGAGCACCTCGGGGAAGCCGTCGAGCACCGAGGGCGCGAGCTGCGCGGGGGTCTGACCCTCGGCGTCGAGCTGCACCACCGACACGCCCCACAGCGCGCGGATCTGCTCGGCGAGGAAGGTGTACCCGGCCCCGTTGACCAGCAGGTCGCGGCAGCCGGACAGAGAGAAACCCCCGGTCGGAAACGCGATGACCCGGGCGGGCGAGGGGTTGCCCCGCGCGTCGAGCACGGTCAGCCCGCAGCTCGCGCCCCGCAGCTCGCGCACCTCTTCGAGCACCGCGCGCCGGCCCAGCGGCTCGTCCACCGCCAGCGAGGCGCTGGAGGGTGAGTAGCCCGAGGGGAAGCGCACCGCGCCGTCCGCCCTGCGGTTGCCGGAGGCGTCGACCCGCTCGAGCGCGACGTCCGGCTGGCGGTCTCCCCCGGCGTCGTCGGAGGTGAGCACCCACGCGCCGCCCTCGGCGGGCCGGGCATCGAGGATGCTGCGGTGGGGGGCGGAGCTGGTGATGGCCGGGAGCACCACGGCCGCGCCCACGCGCCAGCGGCAGGGACCCGTCGGGACGTCGAGCGCCAGGGCCGAGTCGACGGGGGGGCGGGGGCCGACGTCGGGCCCTCCATCGGCCATGGTGCCGCCGATGGTCGCGGAGCACGCGGACGAGAGCATCGCGGCGACGAGTGTGGGCAGGGTGTGGGGCATCGGGCGCATCCAGTTCAGCCCTCTTACTGCACCAGCGGAGGGTCATCCGTAACTGCCGATCACGCGGCTTCGGCACGGACGGGACGCCCGTCAGATCGTTGACATCGCAGGGGGCGAGCCGAGGCGGCGAGTCGAGGGGGGCTCCTTCGGTCACGCGTCAGGTCGAGGCACCACGTCTTCGGACTTCAGCGCCCCTTCGCGCTTCAAGACCCAGAAGTCGTTCAGCGGCACGAACACGGGCCCCATCTTGAAGACCTCCCAGCCCAGCAGGAGCTCGCTGTCGCCCGCGTTCACCGAGACGAGGGGGCAATAGCCCAGCGCCGCGGGGTCGAGCGCGGGGTTTCCCGCGTGGCCGTAGTCCAGGTAGTGCTCGCCCTGCCAGGCCCTCGGGAACTTGAGCCCGCGCGCGGAGCGCACCTCGTAGTGACCGAAGGAGAGGGCGCGGCCGCGCTTGTCCCGACGAGGCTCCGGGGGGGTGTCCCAGCCGGTCTGCTGGACCTTCACGTTCCAGCCGCGCAGCACCCCGGTGACGGGGTCGCGGTGGAAGGTCTTCCGAAACGACTTCCAGAGGATCGCGTTCATCCACGACGGCAGGGACAGGTCGATGCCCGTGTAGGTGGTGTCGGCGATCGCGTCGAGGTCGAGCGGCGCGGCGGCGCGCACGACCCCGAACAGCTCCGCGGAGTTCATCTTCAGGAGGGCGTCGAGGGTGATGGTCATGACGGTCAGCGCCATGATGGCGAAGCCCGACCCTCCGAGGGGCGAGAAAATGTCCTGCGAGGGATATCAGGGAGAGGGGGGGCGGGCCCCCCGGTGAGCGAGGCGCACCGGGAAGCGCCGTCGAGGGACTACGGGCAGGTGACGGCTGCGCAGACCGTCGGGGGGTCGGCCGGGCACGGGCCCTCGACGAGCTGGATCTGGTCGAAGTCCGCCGAGCTCCCGGCGGGCCCCGAGAAGAGCTGGAACCGCAGGAGCACGTGGGTCCAGGCCGCCGGCATGGTCATCTGCTTGGGGTACCAGCGCCACGTGTTGTCCGAGACCATCGGCGTGATGGTGCCGCCCAGGTAGTCGCTGTCGCCGCAGCCGCCGAGGCCCCAGAACTGCTCGTAGTAGCTCAGGTAGCCGGCCGCGTTGGAGCGGTTGAAGCCCACATAGGGGACGGCGCCCGGGGTGCCGCGAACCCACGCCGAGAGGCAGTACGTGCGACCCCCGACCACCGGGGTGGGCTGGACGGTGAAGACCCGCCCGCCGCCCTGCGGAAGGATGGCCGTCTCGTGGAAGTAGGTCCCCGCGCACTGCGGGCTCGCCGACGCGAGGGTCAGCGGGCGCCCGTCGAGCGGGTACCAGGCGCCGGTGCCCGACTCCCAGTTCTCGGAGAACGCGACCCGCGTGCACAGCGGGCAGGCCGCGCCGGAGCAGCGGGGCGGCGGCGTGCAGATGGTGTTGGTGCACACGCTGTTGGTGCAGGTCTGGCTGTAGCCGCAGACGTTGCCGCAGGCGCCGCAGTTGGCCGTGGTGGTGATGCTGGTGCACACGCCGCCGCAGCTCGTGTAGCCCGAGCTGCACGCGCAGGTGCGGCTGCCGGGCGTGTTGGTGCAGGTCGCGTTGACGCCGCAGCCTCCATTGTTGGTGAGGCACTCGTTGACGTCGGCGCAGGTCACGCCGTCGCCGGAGTAGCCCGCCGCGCAGGCGCAGGTGCGGCCGCCGGCGGTGTTGGTGCAGATCGCGTTGGCCGAGCAGCCGCCGTTGCTGGTCGCGCACTCGTTGACGTCCACGCAGGCGCCGCCGCTGAGGGCGTAGCCCGTGTTGCAGGCCGCGACGCCGCAGGTGCCCGAGTAGCAGGCCGAGGTGCCGTTCGCGACCGCGCAGGTGAAGCCGCACGCGCCGCAGCTCGTGGCGGTGCTGCTGGTGTTGGTCTCGCAGCCGTCGGCCGAGCTGGCGTTGCAGTTGGCGAAGCCCGCGTTGCAGGTCGCGAGCGAGCAGGAGCCCGCGACGCAGGCCCCCGCGCCGTTGGCGTAGGCGCAGGCGACGCCGCAGCCGCCGCAGTTCGCCGGGTTGGACGCAAGCGTCACCTCGCAGCCGTTGGCCGCGTCGTGGTCGCAGTCGCCGGTGCCCGCGGCGCAGACCGCCGTCGAGCAGGAGCCCGACACGCAGGTGCGTCCCTGGGTGCAGACCACCCCGCAGCCGCCGCAGTTGGCGCTGTCGGCGTTGGCGTCGACCTCGCAGCCGTTGGCGGCCGCGCCGTCGCAGTCGCGCTGCCCCGGGGCGCACGCGTAGCCGCAGGTGCTGGCGACGCAGGTCGCGACCGCCGAGGGGCGCGTTGGGCACACGGCGCCGCAGCCGCCGCAGTTGCCGGTGTCGGTCGAGGAGGAGACCTCGCAGCCGTTGCCCGCGAGGTGGTCGCAGTCACCGTAGCCCGGGTCGCAGGAGCCGACCCCGCAGGCGCCGCTCACGCACGACGGCGTGCCGTGGTCGGTCGCGCAGACGGTGCCGCAGGCGCCGCAGTGGGAGGCGTCGGCGGAGAGGTCGACCTCGCAGCCGTTGGCCGCGTCGCCGTCGCAGTTGGCGTAGCCCTGGGCGCAGCTCCCCATCACGCAGGCCGAGGCCGAGCAGGAGGCGCCCGCGTGGGCGAAGGAGCAGGCGTGGCCGCAGGCGCCGCAGTTCACGGCGTCCGTGGAGGTGGCGACCTCGCAGCCGTTGGTCTCGACGCCGTCGCAGTTGGCGAGCGGGGCGACGCAGGCCGAGGCCGAGCAGGCGCCCGCGACGCAGGTGCGGCCCGCGGTGCAGACGACGCCGCAGGCGCCGCAGTGGTCGAGGGCCGAGCGGGTGTCGACCTCGCAGCCGTTGGAGGCGACGCCGTCGCAGTCGGCGTGCGCCGCGTCGCAGGTGTAGCCGCAGCTGCCGCCGCAGGTCGCGGTGGCGTGGGGGGCGGCGGCGCAGGCCGTCGCGCAGGATCCGCAGTGGGCGAGGTCGGAGGTCAGGGAGACCTCGCAGCCGTTGGCGGGGTTGCCGTCGCAGTCGGCCCAGCCCGCGTCGCAGGCGCCGAGCGCGCACACGCTGCTGCCGCAGACGCCGGTGGCGTGGGCGTAGGTGCAGCGCGTCCCGCAGCCGCCGCAGTTGCCCGCGTCGGTGCCGAGCGCGACCTCGCAGCCGTTGGTGGGCTGTCCGTCGCAGTCGGCGTAGCCCATGTCGCACACCGAGAAGCCGCAGGCGCCTTCGACGCACTGGGGCGCCGCGTTGGCGAAGGAGCAGGCGACTCCGCAGGCGCCGCAGTTGCCCATGTCGGTGGCGGGCGAGGTCTCGCAGCCGTCCGCGGGGAGGCCGTTGCAGTCGGCGAAGCCGCTCGCGCAGACCGCGGTCGAGCAGGCGCCCGACTGGCAGGTCGTGGCGTTGCCGCACGCCGTCGAGCAGGAGCCGCAGTGGCTGCCGTCGGTGGTGGTGTCGACCTCGCAGCCGTTGGCGGCGTCGCCGTCGCAGTTGCTCCAGCCGACCTCGCAGCTCAGGCCGCAGGCGCCCGCGCCGCAGGTCGGCACCGAGTGCGGACCCGACGCGCAGCTCACGCCGCAGGCGCCGCAGGAGGTGACCGAGGAGAGGTCCGTCTCGCAGCCGGCGTCGGCGGTGCAGTCCGCGAAGCCCGCGGCGCAGGCGCCGATGGCGCAGGAGCCCCCGGCGCAGGCCGGAGAGGCGTGGGGCAGCGAGCAGGCGTTGCCGCACGCCCCGCAGCTGGTGACGCTGGCGAGGTCGACCTCGCAGCCGTCCGCCGCGAGCCCGTTGCAGTCCGCGAAGCCCGCGGCGCAGGCGCCGACGGCGCAGGCGCCCGCGGCGCACACCGGAGAGGCGTGGGGCAGCGAGCAGGCCTGGCCGCAGCCGCCGCAGTTCGCGACGTCCGAGGCGGGGGTGGTCTCGCAGCCGTTGGCCTCGTCGACGTCGCAGTTGGCGTAGCCGGCGTTGCAGGTGCCGAGGCCGCAGTGGCCCGCGACGCACGAGGGCGAGGCGTTGGCGACGACGCAGGCGTGGCCGCAGGCGCCGCAGTTGGCGACATCACCCGCGAGGGAGACCTCGCAGCCGTCGCCGACCGCGGTGTTGCAGTTGGCGAGGTTGGCGGTGCAGGCGATGGTGGAGCAGGCGCCGCCCACGCAGGTGGTGGTGTCGCCGAGGCTCGAGACGCAGGCGTTGCCCGGGGTTCCGCAGTTGGCGTCGGTGGTGACGTCGAGCTCGCAGCCGTCGGCTCGGTCGCCGTTGGCGTCGGCCCAGCCGGCGTCACAGCTGATCGCGCAGGCGCCGGTGCCGCAGCTCGGCGTCGAGTGCGCGACCGGGGAGCACGCCACGCCGCAGGCGCCGCAGTTGGCGAGGGTGTTGAGCGGGGCCTCGCAGCCGTCCGAGGCGAGGCCGTTGCAGTCGGCGCTCCCGGCGTTGCAGGAGGTGACGCCGCAGGCGCCGGCCGTGCAGGCCGCGGTGGCGTTGGAGAGCGAGCACGAGGTGCCGTCGGTGATGTTGGGGTTGGAGCAGCTGCCGGTGCGGGGGCTGCAGACGCCCGCGGTGTGACAGGCGTCGCTGGCCACGCAGGTCACGCCGACGCACTCGCAGGCGTCGCCCTTGCCGTCGCGGTCGGAGTCGCGCTGGTTGGCGTTCGCCACCGTCGGGCAGTTGTCGACCCAGTCGAAGGAGCCGTCGTTGTCGCGGTCCACCGCGGGGCGGTCGATGCGGAACTTGATCTGCAGCACGCCGCCCAGGAGCAGCGGGGTGAAGTTGACCGTGTCGACCGAGCGGAACTCCGACCTGTCGCGCACGACGTCGACGTCGGCGAAGCCGAGCTCGCGGGTTCCGCCGTCGGCTGTCGGCACCAGGACGCGCACCCGGTAGCGGCCGGTGGTCGAGAGGCGCTCGTTCTCGGTCGCCCAGTTGATGAAGAAGTAGCCCTCGGGGTCGCTGTCGGTGACCGGCTTGCGCTCGACCAGGTTCTGGGGCCGGCGGGGGCCGGGGCCGGCGCCGGCATCACGGAGAGAAGGGCTCAACGGCGCCCTCGCCGTGTAGGTCTCGATGGTGAGGAAGGTCGCGAGCGTGCGGATGGTGCCGCCATGCCTGTCGAGCTCGTCGATGCGCACGGTCGGGTTGACCGTCGGCACGTAGTCCCCCGTCAGCCCGACCGACTGAGGGACCATCGGCGGAAGGAAGAAGAAGCCCTCCGTCCCGTGGTTGTGGAGCTGGTCGGAGATCACCGCCTGGGCTGCGCGGCGGGTCCCTTCGTGGGCGGCCGAGCCGCTGGGACTACAGCCTGAAGCCAGTAGCAGCGGCGCGCAGAGCACCGCCAGCGTGGCGCGTCGGAGCCTTCGATTGGGCATTGGATCCTCCCGATGGTTGGCCGAGGACGCTCGCGACACGCGAGTGCACACTGCCGGCGGCGACCATGGCAGGAGGAAGGCCGAAGCTCCGATAGCAGGGCGGTGGCGCTGGGAGGGATCAGCGCGCCCGGTCGTGCGTGTGCACGCTGGCGTGGCGCTCGGAGGCGTAGGTCTGCGGGTCGCCGGAAGCGCGGGCCTCGCCGACGCTGGCGGTCCTCACCACCGACGGGTCGCACCCGCGCGCGACCAGCACCGCGCGAATCGCCTCGGCGCGCTGGCGCCCGAGCTCGAGGTTCTCGGGGGCGGCGCCGCGGGGGTCGGCGCTCCCGGTGACGATCACGTCGCGCACGTCGCCGCGCTGGATGCACTCCGCGAGACCGCCGAGCATCGCGGTGGACTCGTCGGAGAGGCTCGCCGAGCCCGTCTCGAAATAGAGCGCCCAGTCGTTGCAGCGAGAGCTGGTGGCGATGCGCTCGGGCGACGCCGCGGGCTCGCGGTGATGGGCGTGGGCCGTGGTGACCTCCGGCGTCGCCGTGGTCGCACAGCCAGAGGAGAGCGCGCCGAGAAGCGCGAGGGAGAGAGCGGACGAGATCGATCGGATCATTGGGGAAGTAGCCTTTGAGAGGGTTCTTGGGAGACCTCCACCAGAGCAGCGAACATGCCACCGCAGAGCCTCTGCGGAGTGCGACCACGGGGCTGGCGGCGGCCGTGACATCGCGTCTCAGATGGGCCGCGGCGGTGAGGCGCGGCCGGTCGGTCCCGATGACGGCCGTCGTATCCGTTGGGGGCAGCGCGCGCTGCTCGCGTGACGCCCTCTTGGGGGGGTGGACGTCTCCGTTGTTGTGAGGTTGTCTGCGCCCGTGACGACCGTTCGCTGGTGGCTCTTCTCGTTGTCCTTGGCCCTGGGGGGAGCGGCCTGCCAGTCCGAGCAGAGCATGTCGCTGCGGGTGTTCACCCCCGACGGCGGCGACCCCTGGGTGGGCGACGCCGCCGCCACGCAGGCCCGCCTCCGCGTGGAAGACCGCGAGACCCCGGTGCAGACCGTGAGCGTCGGGCGCGGCGGGAGCTTCTCCCTCCAGGTGGAGCTGGTGCGGCCCGACCTGCGCTCTCGCATCGTGGTCGAGGCGCTGCGCAACGGCGAGGTGGTCGGCTCCGGCGGCACGCCCCTCGCGCAGTGGGCGTCCTTCGGCCCGACGCTGCTGCCCGTCTGGGTGCAGCGGCGCGACAGCGTGGAGCCAGCCCCGTGGGGCGAGGGCGCGCGCCGGGTGCGGCCCTTCCTCTTCGAGCTGCAGAGCCCCTACGTGGCGGCCGTCGGCGGGGCGCTCGCGGCCGCGGCGGTGGACGTCTTCGACGCGCTGGTGATCCGCCGGGTGGAGGGCGCCTCGGCCATCGACGACACCTTCAACCGCGACGCCTCGGCGCTGCGCCTCGCCGACGGCAGCGTGCTGCTCGTGCGCGGCTGCGTCGCCGTGGTCTGGAACCCCGCCAACAACACCGTCACCACGCCCACCGGCCGCTCGGCGCCGCAGGAGCGCTGCGACGTCATCGGCAGCGCCACGCTCCAGGAGCCGGGCGGCGGCGGCCTGGTGCTGGGCGGCCGCAACGCGACCTCCGCCGTGGCCCGCGTCGACCGCGTCATGCCCGACGGAACCTGGGTGCCCTCCGAGGCGCTCACCACCCCGCGCGATCAGCCGTCGGTGCTTCGCCTCGGTGAGCTCGACGCCCTGGTGGCCGGCGGCCAGGGCGCGACGGCGGACTACCTGGAGCGCTACGGCCCGATGCTCATGGCGGCGCAGCGCACGGTGCACACGGGCGACGAGCGGGTCGACCGGCGCAGCCGCGCGGCGCTGGTGATGGCGGGCGACGGCGTGGCCCTGGCGCTGGGCGGCGTGGTCGCCGGGAGCGACGCCCTCGCGACGGAGGACGCGCTGCTGGACACGCGCTGCGCGACGGGCGGCTGCCCGGTGCTGCTCGGGGTGCGCCCGCTGCTCTCCCAGCGGCGGCGAGACGCGACCGCGGCGCTGGCCGAGGGCGACCGGGTGCTGGTGGCCTCCGGCACCGGGAGCGAGGGAGCGGTCGCGGCCGCGGTGGAGATCCTCGACGTGAGCGCCCCGCGCAACCCGTCGGCCGGCGTGGCCGTGGCGTCGCTTCCCTACGAGGGCCTGTCGATGCTGCCCCTGGCCACCGGCAGCGTGTGGATCGTCGGCGGCGGTCGCTCGGAGAGCTGGCTCTACCGACACTGAGCCCCGGCGGGCGGCGGCTTGTGGGCCTCTACCCCGGGCCCCACGTTGAGTCGCATGGCTGCGATCGAAGCGTCACCCGCCCCCGATCCCCTCGACGGCCTCCTGTCCCGGGTGCCTCCCCCGCTCGCTCCCCTCGCGCGTCTCGCCTTCAACTACTGGTGGTCCTGGCAGCCCGACGGGGAGTCGCTCTTTCGCGACGTCGACCCCGAGCGCTGGGCGTCGTGCGAGCACAACCCGGTGCGCCTGCTCTCCGAGACCATGCGCCTCGATCGGGCCGCGGGCTCCGATCTCCCAGGGCGCTCGGCGGCTGCGCTGGCCCGCCTCGAGGCCGAGCTCGCCGCGCCCGCGGCGCCCACCGCCGGCGCGAGCGCGGAGCACCCCATCGCCTATTTCTCCGCGGAGTTCGGCATCCATGAGTCGCTGCCGGTGTACGCCGGGGGCCTCGGGGTGCTCGCCGGAGACCTCCTGAAGCAGGCCTCCGACCTCCGGATGCCGCTGGTCGGAGTCGGCCTCTTCTACCGCCGCGGATACTTCCACCAGCGCCTCGACCTCAGCGGCCTCCAGCACGAGTTCTGGACCGAGGTGGACCCCGAGCGCCTCCCCATGCGCCCGCTCCGCAGCGAAGACGGCAGCCCCGTCACGGTGCGCGTCGCGCTCCGAGGGCACGACGTGGCCCTCCGCCTCTGGCGCGTCGACGTGGGCCGCGTGCCGCTGCTGCTCCTCGACTCCAATGTTCCTGGCAACACGCCGGTGGACCATGCGCTGACGAGCCAGCTCTACGTCGCCGAGCGCGACATGCGTCTGATGCAGTACGCAGCCCTCGGCATCGGCGGGGTCCGCGCCCTCCGCGCGCTCTCCATCGACGCCTCCCTCATCCATCTCAACGAGGGCCACGCCGCGCTCGCTCCGCTGGAGCTGGCCCGCGGCCGCCGCGCTCGCGGCGCCTCCTTCGCGGAGGCGATCGCCGCGACCCGCGCCTCGGTCGTGTTCACCACGCACACGCCCGTCCCTGCGGGCAACGAGCGCTACGAGGCCTCCGACCTGCGGCGCATCCTGCCGGGGCTCTGCGCGGAGCTCGACGTGTCCGAAGAGGAACTCCTCCAGCTTGGCCGCCTCCCCGGTGACGGGCATGAATCCCACCTCGGGATGACCGAGCTCGGGCTCCACACCAGCCGCACGGCCAACGCGGTGAGCCGACGCCACGGCGAGGTCGCCCGCGCCATGTGGCAGGACTTCTTCCCCGGTCGCTCCAGGGACGAGGTCCCCATCACGCACGTCACCAACGGCGTTCACCTCGCGACCTGGATGAGGGCGCCGATGAGAGATCTCCTCCGTCGCCACCTCGGCGACGACTGGGAGTCCGTGCAGAGCCACGCCGAGCGCTGGGAGCGCGTCTCGTCCATCCCCGACGAGGAACTCTGGCAGGCGCGAAACGCCCTCCGCGCCTCGCTGGTGGAGATGGTCCGGCGGCGCAGCGTCCGCGACCGCCTCGACCGGGGCGAGGCCATCGACTACGTGGAGGCCGCCGCGAAGACCTTCGACGAGGGCGTGCTCACCGTCGGCTTCGCCCGCCGCGTGGCGACGTACAAGCGTCTCCACCTCCTGACCCGGAGCCCCGAGCGGGCCCTCGGGCTGCTGGGCTCCGACCGGCCGATCCAGGTGGTGATCGCGGGCAAGGCGCACCCGCTGGACGAGGACGCGAAGCGCTTCGTACAGACCATCTTCGCGATGAAGCGGGCTCCGGGGGTCGGCACCCGGGTGGCCTTCCTCGAGGACTACGACATCGACCTCGCGCGCACGATGGTGGCCGGCTGCGACGTCTGGGTGAACATGCCGCGCCCCCCCAACGAGGCGAGCGGAACCAGCGGGATGAAGGCCGCGCTCAACGGCACCCTTCACCTCAGCGTGCTCGACGGCTGGTGGAGCGAGGCCTTCGACGGAGCCAACGGCTGGGGCATCGAGAGCCCCGAGAACGAGGACCCCGAGGAGCAGGACCGCCGCGACGCCGACCGGCTCTACAGCATCCTGGAGAGCGAGGCCGTCCCGGACTTCTACCAGCGCGACCCGCTCGGCCTGCCCCGCGCCTGGCTTCAGCGCATCAAGCGCAGCCTCGTCTCCCTCGGCCCGCGCTTCAACAGCATGCGGATGCTCGAGGACTACACGGCGCGCGTGTATTCCCGCTAAGAGACCCGTCGCAGGTCTCCCCCCCCGATGCGACCCACCGTGAACGCCGACCGCCCCAGCTTCGCCGCCTGGCTCCACGCCGCGCAGACCCCCTCCACGGCCGTCGCTCGCATCGACGACCGCTCCTGGTCGCTCTCGCTCACCGACACGCTCCTCCGCGTCCCCTACGACCGCCCCGACGGCGCCCTCGACGCCCTCGGCGACGCCCTCGACGCCCTCGACGCCACGCTCTCCCCAGGCGGCGACCCGCAAGCCCCCGTGGCGCTGCTCTGGGCCACCTACGACGCCTGCTGGCACGCGGCCTCGGCGCGCCCGGTCACCGACCGCCGCCCCGCGGGCGACCGATGCCCGTCGGTGTTTCTGTCGAGGGTGCTGTGCTCGCAGCTCTCCACCCATGAGCACCGCGGGCACTGCGCGACACCACTCCCTCCCTTCACCAGCGCCACCGACCGGCCCGCGCACGCCGCCATGGTCGAGGCCGTGCGCTCCCTCATCCGCGACGGCGAGGTCTACCTGGTCAACGTCGCCAGGATGATCCACCGCCCGTCGATGTCCGCGGAGGCCATCGCGTCGCGGGTAGACCGCTCCGACGCCACGCGCGCCCTGCTGGTGAACGCGGGCGACGTCCGGGTCGCCGCGATGTCCATGGAGCTCGCCCTCTCCTGGGACCGTCGCGCCGGCGTGGCCATCTCCCGCCCCATCAAGGGCACGCGGCCCCGGCGCCCCGACCCCGTCGAGGACGCCCGCGAGGCCGAGGCCCTTCGCCTCGACGAGAAGGAGCGCGCCGAGAACGCCATGGCCGTCGACGTGCACCGCAACGACCTCGGCCGCGTGGCCCTCCCCGGCGGGGTGACCGTGCCCGTCCTCTGCGGCGTGGAGCCCCATCGCTACGTGCACCACCTGGTCTCGACCGTGCGCGCCGAGGTCGACCCGGCGCTCTCCGCGAGGGCGATGCTCTCGGCGGTGCTTCCCCTCGGGTCGGTGACCGGCGCGCCCAAGCTCGCGGCCATGGAGACCATCGCCGCGCTCGAGGCCGAGCGGCGCGGTCTTTACACGGGCGTGTATGGACTGGTCTTCGCAGACGGGCGGGTGGAGCTCACCGTGGCGATCCGCACGCTGGTGACCGACCCCGCCGGCGCGCACTACGGCGTCGGCGGCGGGATCGTCTGGGACAGCGATCCGGCGAGGGAGTGGGACGAGCTGCTGTGGAAGCAGCGGGGGGTGGAGTGAGCGCGGCCTTACGTCAGGGCGTAAAGCCGGTGCAGAGGTCGAAGCTGCTGATGGTGGGGTGCGTCGGGAAGGGCACCGGGGTGGTCTGGTCGTCGATGCTCACGAGGTAGGCCGCGAGCTGACGGACGGCGGTGGCGCGCGCCGCGGGGTCGGCGCTGGCGACGAGGAAGTTCGCCGAGAGCGCCTGGTGGTGCGTGCGGAAGAGGTCGCTGAGGACCTCCTCCAGGGTGCGGGCGTTGCCCGCGTGGAAGAACGGGGCTCCCGTGCCCATGCCGACGAGCGACGGCGGGTTGAAGCCCGTGAAGCCCTGCGCCGGGGTGCCGTTGGCCTTCACCTCGAAGATGAAGTTGCTCACGCCCGTCGGGGCGACCGCGGTGGGCGCCCCGAGGGTGCCGCCGACGGTGCCGACCGAGCGCAGCACGCAGTTGATCTGGTCGCCGCTGCCGGCGAGGGCCGCGTTGGCGGCGCTGATGCGGAAGGTGGAGGTCCGAGTGGGGTTGGCGCTCGGCGGGTTCAGCGCCGCGAAGGCCGTCGGAAAGCCGGTGTACGTCTGGACGCGCAGGGTGCCCGTCAGCGGGTTGTTGCGGGCCTCGCTGGGCTCGTAGAAGCGCCGCGAGACGGTCCAGAGGTTGGTGCCCGTCGGCGAGCCGTGGCAGCCGGCGCAGTTGCCCTCGGCGAAGAGCGCGGCCCCGGCGGTCACGTCGGCGGCGACGAGGTTGCTCGGCGCGCGCGGCGGCCGGATGGTGCGGACGTAGAGGTCGATGTTCTCCCAGTCCTCGATGAGCGAGCGCACCGGCGCGGCGCCGGGGGTGCCCGCGGTGATCGCGCGGGTCGAGCCGCTCAGGCCGAACTGGGGGGTCGCGGTCGCCACGTTGCCCGCGGGGACGGGCGTGGTGCCGTCGGCGTGGATGCGGTCCTCGGGCACCGGGGGCATGGAGTTGGCGTGGACGAGCGCGCCGACGCCGCCGGAGGTGCCGCGGGTGTTGCCCTCGAAGTCGTGCACCTCATCGAGGATGCCGGTCCAGTTGAGGACGCGCTGGTGGGTGCCCGAGCGGTCGAAGGTGCCGTCGAGCGAGGTCGTCTGGCGCGGCCCGGCCGCGAAGGTCCAGGTCACGTTGTCGGTGAGTCCGTCGGGGTGGCAGCCCTCGCAGGAGCCCCAGCCCTGGCCGTTGCGCGACCAGCGGGCGAGGCCCGTGACGAAGAAGCGCCGCCCGATGTTGACCCGATCCTCGGCGCTGGCCGCCGTCGGGGCGGGAGCCGACTGGACCACCGCCGCGGTGGACTGGGCGCTCAGGTCGATGAGCGACAGGTTGCGGGTGTTCTCGTTGAGGGCGACGGCCCGCGAGCCCACGGTGTTGGCGACGGCGATGCCGATGGGCAGGCGCCCGGCCGCGGTTCCGGCGTTGAGGCCGATGAAGTGGAGCGCCGTCCCCTGGCCCACCTGGGCGAGGGAGAAGTCGGCGTTGAACTCCACGCGGAAGATCGCGTCGGAGCCATACGACGACACGTACGCCACGTTGCCGCCGCCCATCGGCAGGAAGGAGATGTCGTTGGGGACGAGCGGAAACCGCCGGGCGTTGGTGTCGGGCACCGCCGTCGCCGTGGCCGCGTAGCGGGTCTCGAACTCCCGGGTCAGCAGGACGTGGTGGTCCGTGTCGGGGAGGTTGGTGGTGAGGTTGATGAGCGAGATGGCCGCGAAGAGGTTCTGCTGCGAGTTGACCGGCCGGCGCGGCGACTCGCACACCGAGGTGACGAAGAGCCGGTCGCCCTTGATGGCCGCGGCGTAGAGCTGGTTGGGGAAGCACCCCGCCTCGGTCGAGGCGCTGGTGGTGCGGAAGGCCTGGAGGTTGATCGGGGCCGCGATCGCTCCGCTGCCCGCGTTGAAGCGGTACACGAGGCCGCCGCGGTTGACGTCGAGCGCCGCCTCACCGGCGGGCAGGGTGGAGAAGAGCGACGCGTCGATGGTCTGCGCGAAGAACTCCGTGACGTAGACCGTCTCGTCGCTCTCGTCGGTGTCCAGGTCGTTGGTGACGACGATGGCCCGAGGGTGCGCGAGGCCGGCCCGCACGGTGGCCGCGGTGACCGACGGACCGAGCCTGCCGGTGCCGGCGAGCGTGGGGTTGAGGTTGATGGTGCGCGCGACGCTCATGGTCGCCCCGGAGACGTTGACGTCGGAGACCGTCCCGTCGGCCCAGTTGGCGACGTAGACGTGGCCGCCCAGCGGAGAGATGGCCAGCCCGGTGGGCTCCGAGCCGACGGTGACGCGCCCGGTGATCGTCGGGGTCGTGCGCAGGCCGCCGATGCGGATGAGCTCCTGCGTGCGGCGGAGGATCACGTACGCCGTGTTGTCGTCGCTGCCGATGACGGCGGCCCAGGGCTCCGCGTCGGGGGTGGCGATGACCGTCGGGGCCATCGCGCTCGGCACGCCGGTGAGGGTGGTCGCGAAGATCGAGACGCTGTTGGCGGTGCGGTTGGTCGCGACGGTGATCCGGTCGTCGCTGGTCAGCACGACCGCCGAGCCGTGGGTGGCCGTGCGGCGCGCGGTGGCCGGCGTCCCGCTGTCCGTGGGCCCGGTGTCCGCGGGCGTCCCGCTGTCCGAGGCTCCGGTGTCCGCGGGCGTCCCGCTGTCCGAGGCTCCGGTGTCCGCGGGCGTCCCGGTGTCCGTGGGCCCGGTGTCCGAGGCTCCGGTGTCCGTGGGCCCGGTGTCCGTGGGTCCGAGGTCCGTGGGTGTCCCGCTGTCGACCGGGCCCGAGTCGCCGGGTCCGAGGTCCGAGCCCGCATCGACGCCGCTATCGGTCGCGGGCGCCGGATCGTCTCCGCACCCGAGCACCCCCAGCGACACCCCCACCACGAGCCCGCCAAGCCATTGTTGTTTCGCCATCAGCATCCTCCACGTGACGAGATGCATCCCTAGGGCTCCAATGTCCCAATGACCGCTTGAGACCGCGCGGAAGACCGCGCGTGCCCAACCGAAGAACCCCTGAGGCACCGAATCCGCGACGCTAGCCGAGGAGCGACTGCGAGAACAATGATCAGTTGATCTTCGGGGTTGCCGGGGTGCGCTGGGACAGGCGCCTCCCCAGCGCAGGGGGTGGAGGGGCCTCGGCTTGCCTTCGGGGGGGAGCGGGGGCTATGTGCCCGCCCTCCCAATGATCCGACTTGATTCAGTGACCCGTCAGCATGGGCGTCAGATCCTCTTCCTCGACGCTTCGATGAGCGTCTTCCGCGGCGAGCGGGTCGGGCTGGTAGGGCCCAACGGGTCGGGCAAGAGTTCCATCTTCCGGCTCATCGTCGGGGAGGACCAGCCGGACGCCGGCAACGTGGTCATCGACAAGGGCGTGACCATTGGCTACTTCAACCAGACCGTCGGGGAGATGAGCGGCCGCACGGTGGTCGAGGAGACCATGGCGGGCGCCGGCGAGGTGGCCGACATCGCCCACGAGCTCCACCTGCTGGAGCTGGCGATGGGCGACCCCGACCGGGCCGACGAGATGGAAGCCATCATCGAGCGCTTCGGCGAGGTGCAGTCGCGCTTCGACGAGCTCGACGGCTACGCGCTCGAGGCCCGGGCGAGGGAGATCCTCGCGGGGCTCTCCTTCGCGCCGGAGACCCTCGACGACGACGTGGGCAAGCTCTCCGGCGGGTGGAAGATGCGCGTGGCGCTCGCCCGCATCCTGCTGATGCGCCCCGACGCGCTGCTGCTCGACGAGCCCACCAACCACCTGGACATCGAGTCCATCGTCTGGCTGGAGGGCTTCCTCCGCAACTTCGAGGGCGGCCTCATCATGACCTCGCACGACCGCGAGTTCATGAACCGCCTGGTCAACAAGATCGTCGACATCGACGGCGGCGAGCTCACCTCGTACACGGGCGACTACAGCTTCTACATGCAGCAGCGGGCGCTGGCCGAGGCGCACCACGAGGCGCACTACGCCCGGCAGCAGGCGATGCTGGCCAAGGAGCAGGCCTTCATCGACCGCTTCAAGGCCCGGGCGAGCCACGCCTCGCAGGTGCAGTCGCGGGTGAAGAAGCTGGAGAAGATCGACAAGGTCGAGGCCCCGAAGCGCCGCCGGGTCATCGAGTTCGACTTCCCCAAGCCGCCGCGCTCGGGCGACGACGTGGTGAAGCTCTCCGGGGTCTCCAAGGGCTGGGGCAAGCGGAAGATCTACGACGGCCTCGACCTGCTCATCCGCCGCAAGGAGCGCTGGTGCGTGATGGGCGTCAACGGCGCGGGCAAGAGCACGCTGCTCAAGCTGGTGGCGCGCGAGTCGCAGCCCGACTCCGGGTCGGTGACCATCGGGGCCAGCGTGAAGCTCGGGTACTTCTCGCAGCACGCGATGGACATCCTCGACCCCGGCCGCACGGTGCAGGAGGCCCTGGAGGCCGCGTACCCGAAGGCCTCCATCGCCTCGCTGCGCACGCTCCTCGGGTGCTTCGGCTTCTCCGGCGACGACGTGGAGAAGCGCTGCAAGGTGCTCTCCGGCGGAGAGCAGGCGCGCCTGGTGCTCGCGCGGATGATGTTCGACCCGCCCAATTTCCTGGTGCTCGACGAGCCCACCAACCACCTCGACCTCGACACCAAGTCGATGCTCACCAGGGTGCTGACGGAGTTCGAGGGCACGATGCTCTTCGTCTCTCACGACCGGCACTTCCTCGGCGCCATCTCCAACCGGGTGCTGGAGGTGACCGCCGACGGCGTGCGCGCCTACGGCGGCGGCTACTCGGAGTACGTGACCGAGTCGGGCCACGTGGCGCCCGGGGTGGGCTGACCGCCGCGGGGAGTGTGTGGTACTCCCGCGCGCCGCTCTAAGCCCCCCGGAGGCCGGCGCGGACCATTACAGGAAGGTGTAAAACGATGCGACGATGGATTCTCTGCACGACGCTGGCGCTCGGCGCCTGCAAGCCCGCGGCCCCGACGGCGCCTGCCCCGGCGGCCAACGCGCCGCTCACCACGGATGACCAGCGCACGCTCTACGCGCTCGGCCTGGTGATGGGTCAGCGCATGGACGACTTCAGCCTGACGCCCGCCGAGCTGGCCGTCGTGCAGCGCGGCATCGCCGACAAGGTGACCGGGGCGCGGCCGCAGGTGGAGCTCAACGAGTGGGGCCCGCGCATCAACACGATGGCGCAGGCGAGGCAGGGTCGGCGCTCGGAGCAGGAGAAGGTCCGCGGCCGGGCCTACGCCGACACCGCGGCGCGCGAGACCGGGGCCGAGCGGCTGCCGTCGGGCCTGGTGTTCCGCACGCTGCGCGAGGGCAACGGCCCGACGCCGACGCCGGCCAACACGGTGCGGGTGCACTACCGCGGCACGCTCATCGACGGCACCGAGTTCGACAGCTCGTACACCCGCGGCGAGCCGGTGGAGTTCCCCCTCAACGGCGTCGTCCCCTGCTGGACCGAAGGCGTCCAGCGCATCCGCGTGGGCGGCAAGGCGCGCCTGGTGTGCCCCTCGGACATCGCCTACGGCGACCGCGGCCAGCGGGGCATCCCCCCCGGCGCGACGCTCAACTTCGAGGTCGAGCTCATCGGCATCGTCGGCGCCCCCGGCGCGAGCGACGCCGCCGTGGCCCCGACGCCGACCGCGCCGCCGACCCCGCCTCCCGCGCACTGATCGCCTCCCACCCGCAGCCTCTACCTCTATCGCTTCTACAATCCGGCCTTCTCCCCCCAATCCCACTTCTCCGTTCCCCCCCACAGGGCCGAGGGGACGACGACCCCGCCACGCCGGGTGCCTCATCCGATAGCACTCCGGCGCCCTTCACCTGGGAACGGGCGCGGCCGCGTCGTCTCCTCGGCCCTACGGGGGACCTCTCCACCCCCCTTCACTCTCCGATACTTCAATGAACAACGGACGACAGGGATCGTCCGGGTATTCGCCCCGTGGCGGCGGTGAACTGCGACGCTCGTCGGATCATCAGTGCTGCTCCCTTGGATTCATCGATCGCTGGAAAGGTTGGCGGCTCAGCCGTCGAGGTAGTCGATCCAGGCTGTGTGCGGCGCCTCGGCGCGGGCGACGGCGCACATGCGCGCGGGCCGCACCGGCGGGCGGGCGAGCTCCATCCGGGCCTGCTCCGGGGTGCGGTCGGCCTTGCGGCCGTTGCACGCGACGCAGCAGGTCACGATGTTGGTCCACTCCATCCGGCCGCCGCGGGCGCGGGGGACGACGTGGTCCAGGGTGAGCCGCGAGGCGCCCGGCTGCACCCCGCAGTACTGGCAGGCGTAGCCGTCGCGGCGGTACACGTTGCCGCGGGAGAACTTCACCCGCCGGTCGTGCCGGGCGTAGCGGCGCAGGCGCACCACCGAGGGCATCGCGATGGAGGTGCTGATGCCCCGGATGATCTCGTCGTAGGCCTCGACGAGCTCGGCCTTCCCGAGAAACATCAGGGTGACCGCGCGCTGCCAGGAGATGATCTTCAGCGGCTCGAAGGTGGCGTTGAGCAGGAGGGTGGCGAACATCGTGGGATCTCCGGTGGGGGTACTCGTCTTCGACGCGTGTTCTTCATTGGGGGTCTAGGATGGAAGGCGTGACCGTACGCTCGGGCGGTTGTCCAAAGGACAAGCGCGCCCGTCGCGCCCAGGCGGCAAGGCCTGGGACGTTGATTGAAGACAATGAGAAAGGCCGCTGTCCTCCCGGCGAATCGGTGGAGGAGCAGCGGCCTTCGGGTGGCCTTCGGAATCGGTGGACCGGGGTTTTATCCGGTGACTGACTCCGCTCCTCTCATCCGCAGGTCGAGCCGCGGGTGATTGCCATCACGGGCCGCGAGACCTCCTCCGACCCACGAGAACGCGCTGAACCCGCGCGTTTCTGCGGTCTTCGGAGGCTTCGGCTGGCAGTCCATGAACGACATGGTGTGGCTTGAAGAGTGATCCTTGAAATGGATGTCGAGATACGAACCGTCGATGGGCTTACCAGACCATTCGATGTGTGGTCAAGCGAGCTGGTTCATTTTTTCTTCGGACACGGATGAAGGCGCTTCACCCGGGGCGGACGATCCAGCCCTCGATGAGCACCTTCGCGGCGTTGGGGCCGGTGAGCGGCGGCGGGGTCCAGAAGCCTCGGGCGCCGAGGTGCGCGGCGACCAGCGAGAGCACCGCGTCGAGGGCGTCTCCGTGGGCGTCCTGGGCGCACGCGTTGGCCACCGGGGCGGGCAGATCGAGCCGCAGCCCGAGGGCGCCGAGGGCCTCGGGCAGCGCGCGGATCACCGCGTAGCGCTCGGCGGTGACCTCGTTGAGCGAGGGCCCTCCCTCCGAGGGCGAGGCGCGGTGCAGCAGGTACGGCAGCCCGAGGAGGCGCAGCATGGAGGCGGGCAGCGCCTCGATGACCATGGGCTTGCCGGGGGTGAACTCCAGCGAGTCGAAGGGCAGCACGGTGACCTGGTTGCGCACCGGCGCGAGGGCGCGGGCGAAGGCCCCGAGGGCGCGCCAGGAGGGCGGGCGCGGCGCGGTGATGGACGCGGCGCCGTGGGTGATGGCCTCGGTGTGGCGCAGCGCTCCGGGCTGCGACGCGGCGAAGGCGGCCCAGCGCGCGTCGACGAGGGAGGGCGGAGCGATGGTGAGCTGGTGGAGCACCTGCGAGCCGTTGAGCACCATGCCCACGAGGTCGCGGGCGAGGGCCACCGGGACGCCGAGCGGAACATCGACGGCGAGCACGCGCGGCACGCCCCGGGCGATGCGGTCGGCGAAGGTGGCCCCGACGCGGTCGATGCCGTCGACGACGAGGGCGCCGCCGCGGTCGCTGCCCCAGGCGATGTGCGTGGGGTTGGGCGGTCTGGCGGAGCTGAAGCGCACCCCCACGAGGTCCAGATTCTCCATGGCGTTCGCATTGTGCCGTGGCGCGTCGGCGGTGGATAGTCGCCGGGATGTTCCGGATGCCTGTCGACGCGACGCTCGACCTCGTGCTGCTCGAGGCCCGCCACGCCCCGATGCTCTTCTCGCTGGTCGACGACAACCGCGCGCACCTGCGGCGCTACCTCCCGTGGGTCGACGGCACCCGCGGGGTGCAGGACTCGATGCAGTACATCACCGCGTCGCTGGAGCAGTTCGCGCGCTCGCAGTCACTCCAGGTGGGCATCTTCAGCGGCAACACCCTCGCGGGCATGTGCGGCTACCACCTCATCGACTGGAACAACCGCCGCACCGGCATCGGCTACTGGCTGGCGCGGGAGCACCAGGGCAAGGGGCTGATGACCCGCGCGGTGCGCGCGCTCACCACGCACGCCTTCGTGTCGCTGGGGCTGCACCGGCTGGAGATCCACGCGGCGACGGAGAACGCGAAGTCCCGCGCCGTGGCCGAGCGCCTGGGTTTTACGCAGGAGGGTATTGCGAAGGGCGCCGAGTGGCTGCACGAGCGCTGGGTCGACCACGCGGTGTACGCGATGCTGCCCGAGCGCTGGCGGGGGTGAGTGGGAGGGTCAGCGCGCCGGGCGGCAGACGTCGGCGCGGGCGCTGCGGTCGGGGCGCTGGGCGCCGCGGACGAGGGCGAGGCGCTCGCCGTAGCGGGAGCAGGTGCGGTTGAAGGTCGGCGACGCGGTGGGCACGCAGATGCCGGTGCTCATGGTGGTCGCGGCGGGGTCGGCCACGCAGAAGGTGGTGGCCTCGCCGACGCGGTCGGGGCACGAGCCGGTGCAGGAGAGGGTGCAGGTGCCGCGGGTCTGGCCCGCGGGGATGCGGCACACGCCGTTGGTGAAGTTGCAGTCGGCGTCGGCGGTGCACTCGGCGCCCACCCAGCGCTCGGTCAGGTCGATGGCGCGGCCGTCGTTGTCGCGCTCGACCGCCTGCTGGATCTTCACCGGGGTGCGGGCGCGGCCGCGGACGCGGGCGAAGACCTCGACGATGTCGTCGGCGGCCATGCGGGTGCAGCCGTGGGAGACGTACCCACGGCGGAGGCTGCCGCCGTTGGGGGCGGTGAAGTTGTCGATCGGGCCGTGGATGCCGTAGCCCGCGCTGGGCGGGCCCGCGAGGCGGATGAAGGGCAGACCCGCGAAGACCGGCGTACGGACGCCGCGGTCTTCATGCCAGATGCGGCAGGGGTAGTAGTAGTTCCACTGGCCGTCGGGGCCTTCGGTGGTGTTGGAGCCGGTGTAGAAGACGCCGCCCGGGGCGAGGTCGCTCGTCGGGGTCAGCGAGCGGCCGTTCTCCAGCGCGCCCGGGCCGATGGGAAACACCCGGTCATAGCCGCCCGCGCGGTCGCGCAGGTGCAGCGTGAGCCCGTCGAGCGAGATGATGATCTCCGGCCGCGTCAGCGCCGGAACGTTGGGGATCTCCTTGCAGCGCAGGGCGTTCTGCCAGGTGCGCGGGTCGCGCGCCCCGGCCTCGCCGACGACCTCTCCGAGGTCGACGTCGTCGGTGCCGTTGCTCTCCGAGAAGGCCTCGTCGTCACCGGCGGTACAGCCCCCCAGAAGGAGCGCCATCGCCACGAAGCCCACTCCCGCAAACCGCTTGGAATCAGCCATGGCGCCGATGTATCACCATGTAGGTATATTGCCAACGGCCCCACATGCCTGGGAGAGCCCCCTCATGGACACCCTGACCTTCCATCACCGCCGCTGGGACGAGCTCACCCGCGACGAGCTCTACGCGCTGATGACGCTCCGCCAGGAGGTCTTCGTGGTGGAGCAGCGCTGCCCCTACCTCGACGCCGACGGCGACGACCCTCGCGCCTCGCACCTCTGGGCCACCACGCCCTCGGCCGAATACCCCATCGCGTATTGCAGGATCTTCCCCGCGGGCGTGAAGTACCCCGAGGCGGCCATCGGGAGGGTAGCGAGCGCGGGCTCGGCGCGCCGCACCGGGGCGGGGCGGGCGCTGATGGCCGAGGCGCTGCGGCGGATGGACGCCGACGCCGGGGCGACGGCGGTGGTTCGCATCTCGGCGCAGTCGTACCTGCAGCGCTTCTACGAGGGCTTCGGCTTTCGGGTGGTGTCCGAGCCCTACCTCGAGGACGACATCCCCCACGTGGAGATGCTTCGCGGCGGGTGACCGCGGCGCGTCGGCTACACTGCGCCGACGATGTCCTTCAGCTTCTCCGTGAGCGCCGTCGACCCGGGCTCGCGCGCCCGCCGCGGCGCGATTGTCACCCCTCACGGCCGGGCCGAGACGCCCGCCTTCATGACCGTCGGAACCCGCGCCACGGTCACCGGCCTCACCCCCGCCGACCTCCGCGAGGTGGGCGCCCAGGTGGTGCTCGGCAACACCTACCACCTGATGCTTCGCCCCGGCGTCGAGCTCTTCCGCCGCGTCGGCGGCATCCACAAGTTCATGGGCTGGGACGGCCCGATGCTCACCGACTCCGGCGGCTACCAGATCTTCTCGCTGCCGGGCGACCGCACCATCAACGAGCGCGGGGCGCGCTTCCGCAGCTACATCGACCAGCGGGTGCACGTGCTCTCCCCAGAGCGCTCCATCGAGGTGCAGACCGCCATCGGCGCGGACATCATGATGGTGCTCGACGTGTGCGTGGACGCGCGCTCCGACGAGGCCACCACCCGCGCCGCCATGGAGCGCACCCACCGCTGGGCGCTGCGCTCGCTCGCCGCGCGCACCGACTCCCCGCAGGCCCTCTTCGCCATCATGCAGGGGGGTGTGTTCCCCGAGCTGCGCAAGGCCTCCGCGGGCTTCCTCACCGACCACCCCTTCGACGGCTTCGCCATCGGCGGCCTCGCGGTGGGCGACACCCGATCGCAGCGCGAGGACATCACCCACCTCGCCGCGGAGCTTCTCCCCCCCGACCGCCCCCGCTACCTCATGGGCGTCGGAACCCCTCCCGACCTGCTCCACGCCATGCTGGGCGGGGTCGACATGTTCGACTGCATCCTCCCGACCAACCTCGGGTGGCAGGCCACGGCCTTCACCTCCACCGGCCGGGTGAAGCTCACCCGCGGGGCCCACTGCCACGACGACAACCCCCTCGACGCGACCTGCTCGTGCGCCACCTGCGCCACCTTCAGCCGCTCGTACCTGCACCACCTCTTCAAGTGCGATGAGCCGCTCGGGGCGAGGCTCGTCTCCATGCACAACCTGCATCACTATCAGGCGCTGATGGCCGAGGCGCGCGCCGCCATCACCGCCGGAACCTTCGCGGCCTATGCGCGGGAGAAGCTCGACGCCATCGACCGCCACGAGCACAGCGGCCGGAGGATGGGCGCCGTCGACCTTCCCTGATCGGGGTCTCCCCCTTCCCCCGTCGCGGCTCCGGCGCTAGCGTTCGCGCTCCGACTGAATGGCGATTCAGTCGTCCCACAGGAGCGGTCAATCTCATGGCAGACGAACTTCGGTTTGACGGGCGGGTGGCGATCGTCACGGGCGCGGGCAACGGGCTCGGGCGCTCGCATGCGTTGCTTCTGGCGAAGCGCGGCGCGAAGGTGGTCGTCAACGACCTCGGCGGCTCGCACACGGGCGGCGGGAAGAGCAGCGCGGCGGCCGACGCGGTGGTGGCGGAGATCGTCGCGGGCGGCGGCGAGGCGGTGGCCAACTACGACTCGGTGGAGGACGGCGCGAGCATCGTGAAGAGCGCCATCGACGCCTTCGGGCGCGTGGACATCGTGGTCAACAACGCGGGCATCCTGCGCGACGTCTCCTTCCAGAAGATGACCGCCGACGACTGGGACCTCGTGTACCGGGTTCACGTCCTCGGGGCCTACCGGGTGACCGCCGCGGCGTGGCCGTACATGCGAGAGCAGAAGTACGGCCGCGTGGTGTTCACCTCCTCGGCGGCGGGCATCTACGGCAACTTCGGCCAGGCGAACTACTCGATGGCCAAGCTGGGGGTCGTGGGCTTCGCCAGCACCCTCGCGCTGGAGGGCAAGAAGAACAACGTGGTGGTCAACACCATCGCCCCCATCGCGGGCTCCCGCATGACCGAGACGGTGCTCCCCAAGGACCTCCTCGAGAGCCTGAAGCCCGAGTTCGTCTCTCCGCTGGTGGCGTGGCTCTGCCACGAGAGCAACAGCGACACGGGCGGCCTCTTCGAGGTCGGCGGAGGCTTCATGGGCAAGCTCCGCTGGGAGCGCACCCAGGGGACGGTCTTCCGCCTCGGCCGGGCCTTCGGTCCCGATCAGGTGAAGGCCCGCTGGGGGGAGATCACCGACTTCGGCAAGAGCGAGCACCCGGCCTCGGTCACCGAGTCGATGGCCCCCATCATGGCCAACGTGGAGGCCGGTCCGTCGAAGGGCGGCAACGAGTTCATCGACGTCGACCTGGCGCTCGGCTACCAGTTTCCCGAGTCCACCAGCCGCTATGACGAGCGCGACCTGGCGCTCTACGCGCTGGGCGTCGGGGCGAGCCGCAACCCGCTCGACACCACCGACCTCCACTACACCTACGAGCTCGACGAGGGCTTCCAGGCGCTGCCGACCTACGCGGTGGTGCCGGTGGTCAACGGCATCCTCGACGCGGGGCGCCGGGGAGAGACCGCGCCGGGGCTCAACTTCGGGCTCGATCGCATCCTCCACGGGGAGCAGTACACCGAGCTGCTGCGCCCGCTGCCGCCGAAGCAGAAGCTCACGCACCGCTCGCGGGTGAAGGCCATCTACGACAAGGGCAAGGGGGCCGTGGTCGTCAATGAGACGAAGACCTTCGACGAGGAGGGAGAGCTGCTCGCCGTCAACGAGGTGACCACCTTCGTGCGCGGCGCCGGTGGCTGGGGCGGCGACCGGGGGCCGAGCGCCGAGCTGAATGTTCCGCCCGATCGGGCGCCCGACGCGGTGCTGGAGGACAAGACCAGCGAGGCCCAGGCGCTGCTCTATCGCCTCTCCGGAGACTGGAACCCGCTGCACGCCGACCCCGGCTTCGCGGGCGCCTTCGGGTACGCGAGGCCCATCCTGCACGGGCTGTGTTCGTTCGGGTACGCGGGGCGGCACGTGCTCAAGGCCTTCACCGGCGGCGACGCGAGGCGCTTCAAGTCCATCAAGGTGCGCTTCGCCGACACGGTGTTTCCTGGCGAGACCCTCGTCACCGAGATGTGGAAGGAGTCGGAGACCAGGGTGGTGTTCCGCTGCAAGGTGAAGGAGCGCGACAAGGTCGTGATCTCCAACGCCGCGGTGGAGCTGTACACCGAGGTGCCGCAGAAGAAGTCGAAGGCCAGTGTGGCCTCGGCGAGCGCGGCTCCGGCGGCAGGGGCGGCGCCGGGGAAGATCACCAGCGGGCTGGTGTTCGAGGCGATCGGCGCCTACCTCACCAAGAACCCCGACGTCGCCGCCAAGGTGGGGACGGTGTTCCAGTTCAAGCTGACCGCTCCCGCGTCGCAGTGGACGCTCGACCTCAAGCTCAACCAGGTGGCGCGCGGAGAGACGGCGGTGCCCGAGTGCACCCTCGAGCTCAGCGACGCGGACTTCATGGCCATGACCGAGGGCAAGGCCAACCCGATGAAGCTCTTCACCAGCGGCAAGCTGAAGATCTCGGGCAACGTGATGGCCTCTCAGAAGCTCGACTTCCTCACCAAGATCGACCGCAAGGCCATGGAGGCCGCGGCGGCGGGCGTGGCGGCTCCGGCGGCGGCGCAGGCCCCGGCGGCGAGCGAGGCACCGGCCCCGGCGGCGAGCGCGAAGGCGCCGGAGGTGTTCAAGGCGCTGGCCGACCGGCTGGCGGCGAACCCTGCGCTGGCGGCGGAGCTCGGCGCGGTGGTGCAGTTCAACGTCACGGGCCCCGACGGGCAGTGGGTGGTCGATGGCGCGAAGGTGACGCCCGGGCGCAGCAGCGCGGCGGCGGCCTTCCTGACCCTGTCCGATGAAGACCTCGCGGCGCTCGCGGCGGGCACGGCGGACGCGAAGGCCCTCTTCCAGCACGGCAGGCTGCGCGTCGACGGAGACGTGCGGGTGGCGCACCGCCTCGGGGTGTTGAAGAACTCGTGATCGGCAACGACCAACAACGGAGCGAGGAAGAGACCAAAATGGGACGACGCGTGAACGTGATCGGTGTCGGCATGGTGAAGTTCGCCAAGCCCGGCGCGAGCGAGGAGTACAACGTCATGGCCTCCAAGGCGGCGCGGCTGGCGCTGGCCGACGCGGGGGTTCCGTACGGCGAGGTCGAGCAGGCGTACGCGGGATATGTCTATGGAGACAGCACCTGCGGGCAGCGCGCGATCTACGAGGTGGGGCTCACGGGCATCCCCGTGTTCAACGTGAACAACAACTGCTCCACCGGGTCGAGCGCGCTGATGCTGGCCAGGCAGGCGGTCGAGGGCGGAGTGGTGGAGTGCGCCATCGCCGTCGGCTTCGAGCAGATGGAGAAGGGCGCCCTCGCGGCCAAGTGGACCGACCGCACCAACCCCCTCGACAAGCACGTCGGGGTGATGAACGACGCGCAGGGCGTCAACCAGGCGCCCTTCGCGGCGCAGATGTTCGGCGGCGCGGGCCGCGAGTACCGGTGGCGCTACGGAACGAAGAAGGAGACCTTCGGCAAGATCTCCTGGAAGGCCCGCCAGCACGCCAACCGCAACCCCTACGCGCTCTTCGGCGAGACGCTCACCCTCGAGGAGATCATGAACGCCCCGGAGGTGTTCGATCCGCTCACGCGCTACCAGTGCTGCCCGCCCACCTGCGGCGCGGCCGCGGCGGTGGTGTGCTCCGAGGAGTTCGCGCGGCGCCACGGCATCGCCAACCCCGTGTACATCGCGGGTCAGGCCATGACCACGGACTACGGGTCGAGCTTCGGCGACTCGATGATGAAGATGGTCGGCTACGACATGAGCAAGGCCGCCGCGGACAAGGTCTACGCCCAGTCGGGCCTCGGCCCGAAGGACGTGCAGGTCGTCGAGCTCCACGACTGCTTCACCGCCAACGAGCTCATCACCTACGAGGCGCTCGGCCTCTGCGGAGAGGGCGAGGCGGAGAAGTTCATCGAGGCGGGCGACAACACCTTCGGCGGCAAGTACGTGGTCAACCCCTCGGGGGGGCTGCTCTCCAAGGGCCACCCCCTCGGCGCCACCGGCCTCGCGCAGTGCACCGAGCTGGTCTGGCAGCTCCGGGGCATGGGCGACAAGCGCCAGGTGCCCAACGCCCGCGCCGCGCTCCAGCACAACCTCGGCCTGGGCGGGGCGTGCGTCGTGACGATGTACCGCCGCGACTGAGTCGCTCCCGTCCACCGGCTCTGGTAGGGTGCGCCCCGTGCGCAGCCACCGGCTCTCCTCCGTCCTCTCCGCCCTGATCCTGAGTGCGCTCGGGTGCTCCGACGTGCCGACCACCCAGCGGTGCGACGAGCCCGACAACTCGTGCGGTCGCGTCTTCCTCCAGAGCGCCACGCCGCTGAGCGCGCTGCGCGACCCCGACCCGATGACCCGCGTGCCGGAGGGGACGCCGGTCGACGCGCGCAACCTCCAGGTCACCGCGTATGACGAGCTCGACGAGACCATGGACGGCGACCTGGGCACCGTCTACGTCCAGCAGACCATCCCCGTCGGGGCCTCCACCGACCCCTTCCTGCCCTGTCCGCTGCTGCCCGACGGCCTCGCTCGCGTCTGCGGCATCTCGACCTTCAACACCCAGTTCAGCCCGCTCGCCTATCGCCCCAAGGTGGGCGACCTCGTCGACATGTCCGGCGGGCAGTACGACGAGTTCGACTGCTCCGGCGTGTGCGGCTCGCCCCCGCAGCCCTTCCCCGACGGGCGCTTCCTGCCGCAGGTGCGTGAGCCCACCATCCGCAGCGCCGGCGTGGCGCCGCTCCCGGCGCCGGTGCGCGTCACCGTGCAAGACCTCATGACCCACAACGCCGCCCTCATCGGGGTGCTGGTGGAGGTCTCCAACGTGACCGCCGTCGGGCCCGCCGACCGTCGCGGTGAGATCCAGATCACCCCCGACCGCAACGGCCCCAAGCTCACCCAGGAGATGACCGCGATCCCCGGCGTCGCCGCGGGCACCCAGTGGTCGCGCATCGTCGGGGTGGTGTCGTACTTCTACGGCCCGAAGCTCATCCCGAGGAGCCTCGCCGACCTGACGCCCGCGGGCTGATACTCCTCACAGAAGAGCCACACAGCGACGGACCGTTGTGGCGGAATGGCCGTCACGGCCCTCCAGGGACCGCAGCCCGATGACCGCTGAAAACAGCGGTGTGTAGCGGGTGCTACACCCGCGGCCTGCGCTTCGCATTGGGAAGGGAACCACTCAAAAACAGGAGGTTCCCATGAGGGTACATGCTCTCGCGGCCGCGTTGATCCTTGCGATCAGCGCCCCGGTCTTCGCGGTTCCGCAGCCCGGTCGCGCTCTCCCTTCGGTGTCCGTTCGCGACCTGGGCGGCGCCCAGCACACCGAGCGCGACCTGGCCGGTCGATGGACCGTCGCCATCGCGATGACCGACAAGGACGTCGGCCCCAACCTCGCGGCGTGGTGGCAGCAGCTCCAGACCCGCGTCCCGGAGGGGACGAGGATGGTGTCCTTCGTGGCGCTCGACCTCTTCGCGATGGTGCCCACCGCGACGGTGCTCTCCCAGGCCCGCGACGCGACGCCCAGGGACGCCTGGAACAGCGTCTGGTTCTGCCGCGACGGCTCCTTCGCCGAGCAGCTCGGGCTCCCGGAGAGCGAGACGCCGTGGGTGTTCGTGATCGACCCGTCGGGGCGCGTGGTGGAGAGCATCCACGCCAACGTCAACCCGGGCGGGGTCGCGCGGGTGCTCTCCGCCGTGGGCACCCGCACCGCCAGCGCGCCGCGCTGAGCCGCGGAGTGTGAAGAAGTGCAAAGGCCGATAGGAGCGCTGAGAAATCGTGAGGGGGCCGCGTAGGAGCGGCGGCGGTCGCGGCGTCGATGTTCACGTACCCACTGCCTGTAGGAGGCACACGATGAACAAGTCACGCTTCAATCGCATCACCCTTGGCAGCACGCTCCTCGCGGCCCTCGTCACCGTCGGCGCGGCGTCCGTCGCCTTTGCCCAGAACACCCCCGCCCCCGGCGCCCCCGGCGCCTGCGAGGGGCACCGCGGCGGCGGCCACGGCGGCCGCGGCCACGGGCCGATGGACCCGGCCGCCTTCACCCGCTTCATGGACCGCAACGGCGACGGCCGCGTCGAGGTGAGCGAGCTGCCGCCGCGCGCCCAGACCCGGATGGCCGCCGCCGACACCAACCGCGACGGCGTGCTCTCCGCGCAGGAGATCACGGCGCACATGGAGGCCCAGCGCGCCGCCCGCTTCGCCCGGATGGACAGCAACTCCGACGGCGCCGTCACCGCCGACGAGGTGGGCCCGCGGTGGGAGCACCTGCAGGCCGCGGACGCCGACCACAACGGGCGCGTCTCCCGCGACGAGCTCCAGGCGGCCCACGCCTCGGGCGCCCTGCGCGGCGGGCACGGCAGGGGCAGGGGCGAGGGAGGCCCTCGCGACGGAGCGGGCTTCGTGCAGCGCTTCGACCGCAACGGCAACGGCTCCATCGAGGTGAGCGAGCTGCCCCCGAGGATGGCCGAGCACCTCGGCGCCGCGGACACCAACCGCGACGGGACGCTCAGCGCCGACGAGCTCCGCCTCCACCGGGAGCAGCGCCGCGCCGCCCGCGAGGCCGGTGAGCGCGGCCCGCAGGCTCCCCGCAAGCACTGATCGGGTCCTACGGGGTGCGCGGGGGGGGAACCCGGGTTATCTAGGCTCCCGCCATGGTGGTGAGCGATCGACCGCGTAGCCTCCTCGCGTCGGTGCTGCTGCACCTGGGCGTCGCGCTCCTCGCGGTCGCGAGCACCCGATCGCTCCCCCACCCTCCGACCTCGGCGCCCGCCATGGCGAGCCCTCCCCCGGTCGAGATCGACTTCCCTCCACCCACGCCACCCTCAGCCCCAGCCCCCTCGGAGCCTGCGCCCTCGGAGCCTTCGCCCGGCCCTGCGCCGAGCGTGGCCGCGAGCGCCGCGCGTCCTTCGGGGCACCGCAGCGCAGCGGCTTCCCCGGAGCCCGCAGCGCCCTCGCCTGGGGTTGCGGCTCCGAGCGTCGCGGCGCCGGAGGTCGCTCCGCCCGCGCTCACCGCGCCGCCCTCGATGCGCGCCGCCGACCTGATGAGGGTGCGTCCCTCGGAGGCCTTCGCGGTGTGGGGAGCGGCGCCCTCCATCGCCCAGGTTCAGGGTGAGCGGGCCCGCGCGCGCTCGCTGGTCGACCAGGCCGTCGGGACGCCCGAGTCGAGGGCGGTCGCGGCCAGCCAGGGCTACGTCGACCAGCGCCTCGCGGAGACTCACCAGCACGAGGCCGCCGGGGTGCGCGGCTACTACTGGTCGCTGCGGCGACGGATGCTGGAGACGTGGCGGCCGGGCATCTCGCGGATGCCCTCGCTGGGGGAGACCCTCCTCGCGACCCTGGCGATGCCCGCCGCGGGCCTGGCCGAGGTGGCGAGGAGCGCCAACGGCCCGGCCGTGCAGCCCGGGCGGCTGGGCGCGGCCATCGACTCGCTGGAGTCTCGCAACACCGCCCGGAGCAACAACCCGGCGGAGCTCACCCAGGCGCCGTTTCAGGGGATCGTCGACCAGTCGCGAGGCAACACCCGAACGACCCGCGCGGAGGTCGAGGTGCTGCAGGGCGAGGACGGCCGGGTGATCGAGGTGAGGGTGCTGCGCTCCTCGCCGATCGCTGGCTTCGACCGGGCGGCCGAGGCGGCGGTGCGCGACGCGCTGCCCCTGCAGACGCCGGTGGCGATGCCGGGCGGGAGGCGGTCGCGGTGGTCCTTCGAGGTGGTGGCGTCGCGAGACCCCTTCGTGCCGGGGGTGGGCTTCGCCTTCGATGAGAGCACCGGGTGGTTCGAGCTGCACTGGCCGGGGAGGGCCCACGTGCGCAGCCGGGTGTGGCTGGAGGACGCCTCGCCCCTGTCGCGGGGCGCCCGCCCTTCTCCGCGAGGGTGACCGCTACCGCTTGCCCAGCACCACGACGTGCTCGCGCTTGGGCCGCCGCGCGAAGGCCTCGATGCTGTCGTCGTCGAAGACCGCGCGCACCTGGGAGGCCCTCGCGACCACCTTGAGGTCGGCCCCCTTCGCGGCGTCGGCCAGCATCTCGTCGGCGTACATGGGCTCGATGCCCGCGGCGCCGTCGGCCATCACCACCGCGGCGCGCCCGCCCTTCTTCAGCACCCTGGCCAGCGCCCGGCACATCAGCCCAAGCTCGCGGCCGAAGCGGAACACCCCCATCTCGGGCTCGTCCTTGAACCACCGGGCGGCGCCCACCTCGCGCTCGATCATCCGCTTGTCGTCGAGGTTGAGCCACACATAGCGGCGCTCGTGCTGCGCGGCGTAGTCGTAGGTGTTGGCGTAGGGAGGCGAGGTCACCACGCCGTCGATGGAGTCGCTGGCGATGGTCTCGAGCGCCGTCGCGTCGTCGGCGAGCACCTCCGCGGAGACCCCCGATGGGACCGCGGCCTCCAGCGCCGCGAGGCACCGGTCGAGCTCGTTGGCCTTGTCCGCGAACCACCGGATCGCCGCGCGGATGGGCACGTCCTTGCGCACCTTGCGGGGGTCGGAGTCCGAGGCCTGGAGGGAGACCTTCACCAGGATGGACGAGAACAGCATCCGGAGCGCCGCCTGGGTGAGCCCCTTGGTGCGATGGAGTTCTTGAGAGAGCGCCGACAGCTCCGCGAGGGTGTGCGGGTAGAACCACTTCTGCTCGCCGCGAGGGATGTGCGCGTGCCAGCGCATGCGCACGCCCTGCTCGGCGCGCATGGCCACGGTGTTGGCCGCGGCCACGATGCGCTGCCGGTCGCCCACCGAGGTGACGCGGGTCTTGAGCGAGGCGAGCTCCACCGCGAAGGGAGAGAGGTCGCGGCCCACCGCGCGGAGGCCCATGGCCATGGCCTCGATGAGCACCGTCCCGGAGCCGCAGAAGGGGTCGAGCAGCGTGGCGCCGGCGGGCAGCGAGAGGCTCTGCAAGAGCGAGCGGGCGACCGCAGGGTGCAGCCGCGCGGGGTAGGCGTGGAAGGGGTGGGTGAGCGTGGCGTCGCGCTCTCCGGGCCGGATGGTGAGCGCGTCGGTGAGCCTCGCGCAGAGCACCTCGTCGCCGACGGCCTCGACGGCGCCGCCGACGTTGACCAGCGCGCGGCGGGCGTGCGGGCGGCGCATCAGCGGACGGTGGGCGGTGGTCGCGTCGCGGCGGTCTTTCATGGCAGTGCGTATAGCGCCCTTCGGACGCCCGCACACATCCCAACGACCGGTCAGAACCAGGTGGTCACGCCCAGGGTGAGGGTGTCCTGCGAGCGGGCGTTGGGGATGGACGCCCGGGTCATCGCGTCGGTCGCCACCGCGCCGCGGAAGTAGGTCGGACCGTCGGCCGCGTCGTGACGGTACTCGAGGCGGACGGAGACGTTGTCGTGGGGGCGGGCGTCGAGCGTGGCGGTGCCCGAGCTCACCCAGCTCGAGGGCCAGAAGATGTTCGACGCGGTGCCCGTGGCGTTGCTCGCGGCGGTCTCGTGGAAGAGGTCTCCGCGCGCCGCGAGGTAGAGCCAGGGGCGGAGCCGGGCGCGAGCGTAGAGGGCGCCCGCCGCCCACCACGAGGTGCCGAAGGCGTTGGGCTCGACCCCGACGTTGCCGTGCGCCATCAGCGACAGCCACGGGCGCGGATAGACCGCGAGGTAGCTGTCCAGGACGTGGCGCCAGGGGGTCGATGCCTGTCTCTCCGGCGCGTCGGGCGCCCGCTCGACGCCGCCGAAGTAGAGCGCGTGGAAGGTCACCCGGTCGGTCACCACGTAGTCGAGCGCGGCGGACACGGACTTCTCGGCGTTGTTGTCGACGACGCTGTTCCATCCGTTGTAGGCCGCGACGCTGAGCGTGAGGGTGTCGGTGAGGCCGTACGAGGCGCGCATCCCCGTGTGGTAGAAGGGCAGCCCGAAGAAGAGGTTGGAGCGCGACCAGTTCCACTGATCCTTCACGGCCATGCCCTCGGGGCCGATCGGCGAGAGGAACACCCCCGCCTCCAGTAGCAGGCCCCGGCCCAGCGGCGCGTGCCACGCGACCACCGCCTGCTGGATGAACTTCCAGACGTCGAGGTTGGAGGCGCCCGCGCCGCCCGCGCTGCCTCGGTCGGGCTCGGAGAGGTAGTAGGTCTCGGGGGTCGAGCCCACCTGCAGCGCGAGCCGCACCGACACGGGGCCCAGCACCCCGGTGGCGTCGAGCACCACGTTGGAGAGCGTGAAGGTGTTGTGGCGCGTGTCGAAGCCGCGGAAGTTCGTGATCCCGTTGGAGGGGTTGTTGAAGTTCCACTGGTAGAGCGCCTCGACGTAGCCAGCGAGCGTGACCGCGGCGCGGGTGCCGGTGCGCGAGGTGCCCTCGGAGGCGCTGGAGATCTCCGCCTGCGGCGTGTGGGGGGCCTCGGTGGGCGCGGCGACGGCGGTCTGCGCGGACGCTGCACCGCCGGAGAGCGAGAGCGTGAGCGCGGCCATCACGGGGACGCGGATGCGGGTACTCACTGAGAATTTCCTGACTGCGCATCGAGCGCGAGGTTGAGTTCGAGCACGTTGACCCGGGGCGCGCCGAGCAGCGCGAGCGTCGAGCCCTCGGTGTGCGCGGCCACCAGCGACCGCACCGCGGCTTCGGACATGGAGCGGGCGCGAGCGACGCGCGGCACCTGGATCTGCGCCGCGGCGGGGGAGATATGGGGGTCGAGCCCGCTCGCGCTCCTGGTGACGAGGTCGACCGGAATCGGGCCGGTGACGCCGGTCGCGCGGAGCGCCTCGACGCGCTGGCGCACCTCGGCGTGCAGCGCGGGGTTGAGCGGCCCTTGGTTGCTGCCCGACGAGGAGGTGACCCCCGTCGCGCGGTCGACGCTCGCGCTCGAGGGCCGACCCCAGAAGTAGCCGGGGTGCGCGGCGTTGTCGGCGAAGGTCTGCCCGAGGAGGGAGGAGCCGCGGACGCGCCCGCCCTGGGTGATGAGGCTGCCGTTGGCCTGGCGAGGGAACATGGTCTGGGCGACGGCGGTGACCGCGGCCGGGTAGGCGAGACAGCACACCAGCAGCAGGAAGGCGGTGATGACCAGACAGGGGCGAAGGAGCTTCATGACACTCATATCCTTGTTGAATGAACCCGTCATCGCCTCAGGCGAGGTGCAGCGCGCTCACCACCATGTCGATCGCCTTGATCGCGAGGAAGGGGGCGACCACGCCGCCCGCTCCGTACACGAGCAGGTTGCGCTTGAGGAGCGCGTCGGCCCCGAGCGGGCGGTAGCTCACCCCGCGGAGGGCGAGCGGGATCAACGCGACGATGACCAGCGCGTTGAAGATCACCGCGGAGAGGATCGCGCTCTGCGGCGAGCCGAGGTGCATCACGTTGAGCGCGGTGAAGTGCGAGCTCCGAGGCTCACCCCGGGTGAGCTGGAAGGCCGCGAGGCCGGTGAACATCGCGGGCAGGATGGAGAAGTACTTGGCCACGTCGTTGGCCACCGAGAAGGTGGTCAGCGAGCCGCGGGTCATCAGCAGCTGCTTGCCGATCTCGACGATCTCGATGAGCTTGGTCGGGTCGCTGTCGAGGTCGACCATGTTGCCGGCCTCCTTGGCGGCCTGGGTGCCGGTGTTCATCGCGACCCCGACGTCGGCGCGGGCGAGGGCCGGCGCGTCGTTGGTGCCGTCGCCGGTCATGGCCACCAGGCGCCCTCCCTCCTGCATCTTGTGGATGTAGGCGAGCTTCGCCTCGGGCGTCGCCTCGGCGAGGAAGTCGTCCACCCCCGCCTCGGCGGCGATGGACTTCGCGGTCAGGGGGTTGTCCCCGGTGACCATCACGGTCTTGATCCCCATGGCGCGCAGCCGCTCGAAGCGCTCTCGCATGCCGGGCTTCACCGTGTCCTTGAGGTAGACCACGCCCAGCACCAGCGCCCCGTCCACGACCACGAGGGGCGTGCCGCCCGCGTTGGCGATCTTGTCCACGATGGCCTGGAGGTCGCCGGGGATGCTGCCGTCGCGCCCCCGGACGTGGGCCAGCACCGCGTCGCCGGCGCCCTTGCGCACGACGCGCTCTCCCGCGTCCACGCCGCTCATGCGGGTGCGGGCGGTGAAGGGCACGAAGGTGGCCCCGGCCGGGAGCACCGGGACGATGCCCATCGTCTCCGCGAGCGCGACGATGCTCTTGCCCTCCGGGGTCTCGTCGGGGAGCGACGAGAGCGCCGCGACGGCCGCGAGCTCGCGAAGCTCGACACCCCTCACGGGGAGAAACTCCGCCGCCTGGCGGTTGCCGTAGGTGATGGTCCCGGTCTTGTCGAGCATCAGCACGTCGATGTCGCCCGCGGCCTCGACCGCGCGCCCGGAGGTGGCGAGCACGTTGTGCTGGACGAGGCGGTCCATGCCCGCGATGCCGATGGCGGAGAGCAGACCGCCGATGGTCGTGGGGATCAGGCACACCAGCAGCGCCACCAGCACGCCGATGCCGAGCGAGCCGCCGAAGTAGCGGGCGAGGGGCTCGAGCGTCACCGTCGCCACCAGGAAGATCAGCGTGAGCCCGGCGAGCAGGATCGTGAGCGCGATCTCGTTGGGGGTCTTCTGCCGCTCGGAGCCTTCGACGAGGGCGATCATCCGGTCGACGAAGCCGCCGCCCGGGTCCTGCCGGATCTCGATCTTGAGCCAGTCGGACGCGACGCGCGTGCCGCCCGTGACGGCGCTCCGGTCTCCGCCCGCCTCTCGCACCACCGGGGCGCTCTCGCCGGTGATGGCGCTCTCGTCGACCGAGGCGATGCCCTCGATGATCTCGCCGTCGGCCGGCACCAGACCGCCCGCCGCGACGTACACCACGTCGCCGCGCTTCAGCAGGCTGGCGGCCACCTCCTCGCCAATGGCCGGCGTGGGCCCCGCGGTGAGCGCGGACTCGTCGCCCGCGCACCGGATGCGCCGTGCGCTGGTGGTCGTGCGCATCTTTCGCAGCGTGGCCGCCTGGGCCTTGCCGCGCCCCTCGGCCATCGCCTCGGCGAAGTTGGCGAAGAGCACCGTGAACCACAGCCACGCGATGAGCTGCGCGTTGAACTTCACGTCGACGTGGTGACCCCGCGCGAGGTCGTAGAGGAACAAGACGGTGACGAGGACGCTGCCGACCTCGACGACGAACATCACGGGGTTCTTCGCCATGGTGCGGGGGTTCAGCTTCCTGAACGCGTCGCCGATGGCGGGCCGGACGATGGCCGGGTCCCAGATCGAGCCGGACTTGTGGATTGGATGCCTGGACATGTGCGTTGCCTGTGGGCTGCGTGTGCGGCGGTGGGCCGCTAGCGCTGCATGAAGTGTTCGACGATCGGGCCCAGCGAGAGCGCCGGGAAGAAGGTCAGCGCGCCCACGATCAGGATCACGCCGACGAGGAGGCCGACGAAGAGCGCGCCGTCGACGGGGAAGCTGCCGGGGCCGGGCGGCACGGAGCGCTTCTTCGCCATGTTTCCGGCGATGGCGAGCACCGCGAGGATGAGCGGGAAGCGCCCGACGAACATCGCGAGCGCGAGCGTCAGCGAGTAGAAGACCGGGTGCGCCGCGGAGTACGCCGTGAGCCCCGCGAAGGCGCTGCCGTTGTTGCCCGTCGCCGACGAGAACGCGTAGAGGATCTCCGAGAGCCCGTGCGGGTGTGGGTGCCACGGGGCGCCCGGGACGTCGGCGGCGGAGGCGTTCATGATCCCCGAGCGGCCCGCCTCGGTGAGCACCGCGACGGCGCTGAAGAGCAGGATCGAGAACGCGGGGATGAGGATGTAGATCGACGCCATCCGCACGTCGCGGCTGTCGATCTTCTTGCCGAGGTACTCGGGCGTGCGGCCCACCATCAGCCCCGCGAGGAAGACCGCGATGAGGATGTAGACGAGCATCCCGTACATGCCTGCGCCGACGCCGCCGAAGACGATCTCGCCGAGCTGGATGTTGAGCATCGGGACGAGGCCGCCCAGCGGGGTGAAGCTGTCGTGCATGCCATTGACGGCGCCGCACGAGGCGTCCGTGGTGACGACCGCGAAGAGGGCGGTGTCGGCGATGCCGAAGCGCGCCTCCTTGCCCTCCATGTTGCCGCCGCACTGGAGCGCGCTCGCGACCTGGTCGGCGCCCGCGCGGGTGAGCGCGGGGTTGCCCGACTGCTCGAAGTGAGCGAGCGCCGCGACGGCCAGCGCGGAGACGAGGGTCATGGTCGCGAAGACCGCCCAGCCGTGGCGGCGGTTCTTCACCATCTCGCCCAGCGTCACGCAGAGCGCCGCGGGGATCGCGAAGATCGAGAACATCTGGACGAAGTTCGACAGCGGCGTGGGGTTCTCCCAGGGGTGCGCGCTGTTGGCGTTGAAGAAGCCTCCGCCGTTGGTGCCGAGCATCTTGATGGCCTCCTGCGAGGCCACCGGCCCTCGAAGGAGCGACTGCGCCACGCCGTCGAGGGTCGACCAGTGCGCCGGGCCCGACCACGTCTGGATCACGCCCTGGGAGACCAGGAAGAGCGCGTAGACGACGCTGATGGGCACGAGCACGTAGAGGTGCGCCCGCACCAGGTCGACCCAGAAGTTGCCGAGCTTCGTGGTCTCGCGGCGAGCGATGCCTCGGATGAGGGCGATGGCCACGCAGAGCCCGACCGCCGTGGAGAAGAAGTTCTGGCTGGTGAGCGCGAGCGCCTGCGACAGGGAGCTCATGGTCGTCTCGCCGCCGTAGCTCTGCCAGTTGGTGTTGGTCGTGAAGCTCGTCGCCGTGTTGAAGGCGAGCCACGGCGGCACCGCTGCGAGGCGCGTCGGGTTGAAGGGCAGGGAGCCCTGGAGGCGCATCACGCCGTAGCTGATGAGCTGCGTGACGAGGGAGAAGAGGAGCACTCCCCCGGCGTATTGCTTCCAGTCGTGCTCCTCGGCGGGGTGGACGCCCGCGAGGCGGTAGATGAAGCGCTCGACGGGGCCCAGCAGCCGCGCGGTGCGGAGGTGCTCCCCCGCGAAGACGCGGGCGAGGTAGCGGCCGAGCGGCACGGCGACGGCGCCGAGCAGGCCGAAGAAGAGGAGGACGAGGGCGACGAGTCGCGGGGTCATGTCAGAACCTGTCCGGGCGGGCGAGGACGTAGAACAGATAGGCGATGAGCCCCGCGCTCGTGGCGAGGCCGAGGATCACGTCGAGTGGCATGGCGTCACATCCGGTCGAAGAGGGGGATGAGCCCGGCCGAGGCCGCGAACAGCGCCACCGTGAGCGCGAGGATCAACAGGTCGGTCATGACCGTGGACCCTCTTCACTCCGCGTGCCGAAGCGGGTTTCGCGATGCTCCGGCGAGCGCCTTCGCGGGCGTCATGCGCGGCTGCACGACCGGGCTCCGGCGCGTCGCGCGCTCGCGCACGAGCGGCGTCAGGGAGCGGTGGCGGTCTCGTGCGGGATCACCACGGTGAACGCGCTGCCTCGGCCGACCGCGCTCTCCGCGAGCAGCTCGCCGCCGTGCTGGAGCACGATCTCCTGGGCGATGGTCAGGCCGAGGCCCCGCCACGTCCCCTCGTGGCCGGCGCCGCGGGCGCTCGCTCGCTCCATCAGGTGCGCCAGGTCGGACGGCGCCACGCCCTCGCCGGTGTCGCGCACGGTGATGCGCAGCGCCGCGGCGTCGGCCTCGGCGGCCAGGGCGACCCTGCCCCCGGAGGGCGTGTGCCGGATCGCGTTGGAGACCAGGTTCGCCAGCACGATGCCGAGCTTCTCGGGGTCGACCCGCGCCCGTGGCAGCGCGCCGGAGGGCTCGACGACGAGCGCGATGCCCTTGTCCGCCGCGATGGCGCGGTGGCCGTCGACCACGGCGCGCATGAGCTCGTCGACCTCGACGGGCACGCGGTGCAGCGCGCCGGCCTCGGACTCGATGCGCACCAGGTCGAGCAGCTCGTCGACCAGCAGTCGCAGCCGCTCGGTCTCGTCGCGCGCCGTCGTCACCACCTCCCGCTGCGCCTCCGTGAGCGGACCGGTCGCGGGCTCCAGCAGCAGGTGCGTCGCCATGCGGAGCGACGTGAGCGGCGTCTTGAACTCGTGGCTCACCGTCGCGACCATGTCGCTCTTCAGCCGGTCGATGCGGCGCAGTCGCGTGACGTCCTGGGCGACGACGATCACCCGGCCGTCGTCCGACTCGGCCCTCAGCGGCGCCGCGCGCACCTGGAAGTAGCGCTCGCCGAGGCGGTCGCGCCAGCGGGTCGCGGCCGCGAGGTTGCCCGGCGCGACGACCCCGCCGGTCGCGATGACCCGCTCGCGCGCCGCGCCGAAGACGTGCCCGAGCGCCCCTTCCCCGGCGGTCGTGGGGCCGTCGCCGGGCTCGACGCCGAAGACCCGCGTCGCGGCCTCGTTGGTGAGGAGCACCGCGCCGTCGCGCTCGAAGACCACCAGCGGGTCGAGGAGGCACTGCACCGTGGCGTTGGCGAGGTCACGGGCGGCGAGGAGCTCGCCGAGCGAGCTCTGCCGGTACGCTCGCAGCTTCTCGACCATCCGGCGGAAGGCCTCCGCGAGCGGCGCGAGCTCCCGCACGCCCGGGTCGGCGATGGTCACGTCGAGGTCGCCGCCGCCGATGGTGCGCGCCGCGTCGGCGAGGCGCTGCACCGGCCGGACGACCATCCGCGGCAGCCACCAGGTGAAGGCGAGGAGGAGCGCCAGCGCCAACGCGCCCACGCCGACGGTGACCGTGACGCCTCGCCGGGCGGCCGCCTTGGCCGAGCGGTCGGCGGACTCCATGCTGGCCTGGTTCATCCGCAGCACCCGCTCGGTCGCGCGCTCGAGCCGGGCGAAGCGGGGCAGCAGCTCGCGGAAGTACGCCTCGGAGCGGGCGGGACCCGCGGGGGCGGCGAGCGCGCGGTCGACGGCGGCGACGTAGTCGCGGTAGAGCGCGTCGATCTCACGCACCGCGGCCCCCTCGTCGGGCAGCGTGATGTTGTGGAACTCCACCGCGTAGGCCCGCGCGAAGCCCGCGCGCTGCTCGGCGAGGAGCGGCCGCGCGATGTCGTCGTAGCCCGTCGAGGCGAACCGCGCCGCCGAGTCCTGGCCCTCGAGCGCCTCCTTCATATCCACGCAGGCGATGACCGAGCGGTAGTTCTCCCGCAGGATCGTCTCGATCTCCCCGCCCAGCCGTCGCAGCGTGGTGATCGCGACCGCCGACACCAGCAGCAGCGTGAGCATGATCGCGAGGACCCCGAGGGTGACGCGCGCGCGGAGCGAGTTGTACATCGGCGGCTCCCTCCTCCTCGGCCCTCTAGCGGAGCCCGTAGCGCTCGCGCTTGCGGTAGAGCGTCGAGGGGTCGACGCCGAGCGCCCTGGCCGCGGCGTCCAGGGTGGCGGAGCGCGCGAGGACGGCCGCGATGTGCCGTCGCTCGGCGGCCTCGAGCGTGTCCCCATCGGGCGCGACCGGCGCCGGCGCCGCGGCTCGCACCTCCTCGGGCAGCAGGTCGGGCGTGAGCTCGGGGCCCTCCGCGATGATCACCGCGCGCTCGATCACGTTCACCAGCTCGCGCTGGTTGCCCGGCCACGCGTAGGCCGACAGCGCCGCCAGGGTCGCCGGGGCGAGCGTGAAGGGGCCGCGGCGGTGCTGCACCGCCAGGTCGGCGACGATGCCCTCCGCGAGGTCGGCGAGGTCCTCTCGCCGCTCGCGGAGGGGAGGGAGCGTCGCGGTGACCACGTTGAGCCGGTAGAAGAGGTCCTCCCGGAAGGAGCCCCCCGCGACGGCCGCCCGCAGGTCGCGGTGCGTCGCGGCGATGACCCTCGCCTCGGAGCGCCGCGGCTCGGTCTCCCCGACGCGCACGTACTCGTGCTCCTCCAGCAGGCGCAGCAGCTTGCCCTGCGCCTCCCTCGGCAGGTCGCCGACCTCGTCGAGGAAGAGCGTCCCTCCGCCCGCCGCCTCGACGTGCCCCGCGCGCGCCCGGTCGGCGCCGGTGAAGGCCCCCTTCGCGTGACCGAAGAGCTCGCTCTCGATCAGCGACGGGGCGATCACCGCGCAGTTGACCGTGACGAAGGCCCGGTCGCGCCGCGGCGAGCTCGCGTGGATGTGCCGCGCCAGGTAGCCCTTGCCGGTGCCCGTCTCGCCGAGCAGCAGGATCGTCGCGTCGGTGCGCGCGGCGCGCAGCACGAAGGCCAGCGCCTGCTGCATCGCTGGGCTCTTCGTGTCGAAGCGCGCGTGCACCCCGCGGCCGCTGGCGCGCTTGAGCTCGGTGAGCTCCTGCTGCATGCGCGCCTGCCCGAGCACCTTGTCGACGGTGTGCAGCACCTGCGCCGGGGTGAAGGGCTTGGGGAGGAAGTCCACCGCGCCCGCGCGCATCGCGTCGACCGCGTTGTCGATCGTGGCGTAGGCCGTGATGAGCACGACCGCCGCGGTGGACGCCTCCTGGGCGAGCGCTCGGGTGAGCGCGAGGCCGTCCATCGCGCCGAGCCGCAGGTCGACGAGGGCCAGGTCGGGCGGCGACCGCCGGGCCGCCGCCACCGCCGCCTCGCCGCTCGCCGCGAGGGTGACGTCGTACCCGGCGCCCTCCAGGCACACGCGGAGCATCGTGCGGATGTTCGGCTCGTCGTCGACGACCAGGATCCTCGCCTTGCCGCTCGTCCCCATCGCGTGGCTCACATTCTCCCCGCCGCGGGCGCGGAGGGGCGCTCGACCTTCTCGCCAGGGATCGGCCGCGCCGAGTCCCCGCTCCGAGCCTCATCGCGCGCGAGCGCCAGACGCGCAAGGTCCAGCTCGACCCCGGGGCCCGACGGATGCGCCACGAGGGCCCCTCCGCCGAGCCGCGCCAGCAGGGGGCCCGCCTGCTCCGGCCGGAGGTCCGTCGGGAGCAGGGCGAACGCGCGGTCGCTCCGCTCGCGCAGGTGGGGCACCGCCGCCGTCGCCGCGGCGCCGAGGGCCAGCGACAGCACGACGACCGCCTCGCCGGCCCCATCGGGCGGCGGTGCGATCAGCTCCCTCGCGGGGTCGGTGACGATCCAGAGCGGCGCTCCCCGGAAGCGCGGGCTCAGCGCCGCGACGGGCCGCGCCGCCCCGTAGGCGGCGAGGCGCGCGAGGCCCTCGTGGGGATCGGGGGACTCGTCGCCCTCGTCGTGGCGCAGCGCGAGCGCGGCCCGGTACCCCCTCGCGGCGTCCGCGTCGTCTCCGCCGAGCTCCGCCCGCAGCGCCTGGAGCGCGGCGACCTCCGCGTCGAGGGGCGCGTGGGCGTAGGCCCGCGCCAGCGCTCGCCCTGCGCGGCCGAGGTCCCCCGCCGCGAGGCCGTCGAGCGCGGCCGCCACCGCGGCGCCGTAGTCGAGGGCCTCGGCGCGACCCGGCGCGCTGTGGATCAGGGCGCGAGCGACCGCGCCGCGCAGCTCCTCCGGGGTGAAGGGCTTCGGGAGCGCGTCCGCGACGCCCATGCGCACCAGGTTGAGGAGCACCGAGGCGTTCAGCATCGTGCCCATCACCACGACGGGCAGCCTGGGGTAGTGCGTCCGGAGGAAGCGCACCTCCCCGAGCACCGCGTCGGCGCCGGCGAACTCGTCGACGACCGCGAGGTCGAACACCTCGTCGTCGAGGAGGATGCGCGCGTCGTGCACCGAGGCGAACTCCTCGGCGGTGTAGCCCGCCGCGGTCAGCACCCGGTCGAGCATGGCGCGGCCCGACGGGTCGGGCTCGGCCACCAGGAGGCGGCGGCTCACGGCGCCTCGCTCCCCGGCTTCGGGTCCGCGTCCCGCGCCCCGACCACCAGCACGTCGACCTCGGGCGCGAGGCGCATGAAGCGGTCGAGCAGCGAGCCGAACAGGCGCTCTCGCCACACGGGCTGGCGGGTGCGACCGAAGACCGCGTGGGTGATCCCGCGCTCCTTTGCGAAGCCCGCGAGGGTCTCCGCGACGTCGTCCCCCTCCAGGCGCACGACCTCCGCGCCGAGCTCTCGCGCGATGCGGATGTTCTCGGTGAGCGAGCGCAGCACCGGCGACGCGATGCGCTCGGGCGCCTCCCCGGGCGTGCGGACGTAGACGACGAACCAGCGGCTGTTGATCCCGCCGGCGAGGCGCGCCCCGTGGCGCATGAGGCGCTGCGTGGCGCTCGGGATGGACGACATGGAGACCATCACCCGCTCGGCGTCGGCCACGCCGTCGTCGGACCCCGGCGTTGGGGCGTCCGGCGCGCGGCTCGCCCGGAGCCGGGCGCGCGCCCGGAGCTCGACGGCGTTGGCGACCTCGCGCAGCGCGATCTGCCGCAGGGCGGTGAGGTTCTCCGCCCGGAAGAAGCTCTGCAGCGCGCGCTCGACCTTGGCGGGCGCGTAGATCTTGCCCGCCCGCAGCCGCTCCTGGAGCTCGCCGGGGGCGACGTCCACCACCACGATCTCGTCCGCCCGGTGCAGGATCCGGTCGGGCACCCGCTCGCGCACGTCGATGCCCGTCGCGCGGAGCACCATGTCGTGGAGGCTCTCGAGGTGCTGGACGTTCAGCGCGGAGAGCACGCTGATCCCTGCGTCGAGCAGGGCCTCTACGTCCTGGTAGCGCTTGCCGTGGCGGCTCCCGGGCACGTTGGTGTGGGCGAGCTCGTCGACCAGGACCACGTCGGGGCGGCGGGCCAGCACGGCGTCGAGGTCGAGCTCCTCGAAGGGCACCTCGCGGTAGACGACGGTGCGTCGGGGCACGACGGGCAGGTCGCCCAGCTCCGCGAGGGTCTCGACGCGACCGTGCGTCTCGACGAAGCCGCAGACCACGTCGATGCCCTCGTCCCGCAGCCGGCGAGCGTCTCGCAGCATCGCCACGGTCTTTCCGACCCCCGCGGCCATGCCGAGGAAGATCTTCAGCCTCCCCTGCTGGGCGATGCGCAGGTCTGCGAGGAAGGTGTCCGTCACGGGTCGCCCCAGCACGCACGCGCGATACCAGACGGCGTCTCAGGCGGGACCGTCGCTCCCTTCGCTCCGACGGTCGGGCGGAGGCGCCCGATGGGGAGCTCGCGGCTCGTGCGCCGCTGCACGATCGAGCGCCGCGGGATCACCGCCCCGAACGCATCACAGCGCCTGGTTGATCGGCGCCCCGAGCACCAGGTCGGGGTGCATCTCGCAGAGCGACTGGGCGCCCTGCGACACGGCCGGGCCGGCTCCCCGGCGGGCGAGCTGCGCGGCCCGGGTGAGGAGCCCCCCGCAGACCGACTCCCAGCGGGCGCGCAGCCTGGCGCGCTGGCTGAGGATCCCCGGCATCCGAGGGTCGGTCGGGGCCTCCGGGCGGGCCGCGAGGGCGCCGGCGGTGTTCTCGTGGCGCATGAACACCGCGCGGGCGGTGCGAGCGCGAACCCACAGCCGGGCGAAGGTCTCGTCGTAGACGTAGGGCTGCGTCACCGGCGCGCGGGGCGGGGCCGCGGGCACCATCGTCGCTCGGGGGAGGGAGAGGGTGGTGAGCTCCGGGCGGCCGAGGATCCAGGCGCGCACCGGGCCGCTCCAGACGCCTTCGCGGGAGAGCACGATCGCGGGCTCGCCCGGGAGCAGGGTGACCGACGCGAAGCCCGCCGCGCTGGTGGCGAGCACCATGGAGCGCTCGCGGTCGCGCACCGCGAGGGAGCGCCCGGCGCGGTCGATGGCGGCGGCGTGGACGGTGTCCGAGACCAGCGCCCTGGGCGCCGAGAAGGGATCGTTCGCCGAGAGCTCGGGCGGCGCGACGGGCTGCTCGACGAGGGGCGGCTCGAAGCCCGGCGGGGGATGCACCCTGGGCGTGAGGTCGGGCGGCTGGAGCGCGGGTGAGGGGCCCTCGGAGAGCGCGGCGACGCGGCGCATCGGGGGCAGCGGGGCGTCGTGGGCGAAGGTGCTCTCGTAGATCCCGGGCGGGTCGCAGGCCACGGGCGGACCTTCGATCTCTCGCAGCGGCTGCTGCGGCATCAGCGAGCGGTTGGGGGCCTCGACGCGGGCCGAGGCGTCGGTGGTGAGCACCGGGGGAGGGGGCTCGGCGCCGAGCGAGCGGCACGCCGAGCCGCTGGCGCGCAGGGTGACCGAGCGGTCGGGGCGGACGCTGAGCGAGAGCAGGTCGCCGACCTCGCCGATGAGCCCGGCGTGGAGGGCCATCGGGGTGGTGGGCGTCAGCGTGTCGTCGAGGCGCAGCGCGCGGACGGTCTCTCGCACCTCGTCCTCGGTGACGACCGCCCCGGCCCAGGCGAGCACGGCCGAGCGGCCGTCGAGGGCGACGGCGACGCGGGTGAGCCGGCTGTTCTCATGGAAGACCACCCTCGCGGGGCCCTCGGGGCGCCCTTCGGCGTCGAGGCGCTGCACCACGATGTCGCCGCCGGAGCGGTCTCTCAGGCCGAGGGTCTCGTCCACCGGGGGCGCCGAGGGGCTGGGGCGTCGAGCGACCGGGGCGGCACCAGGGGCGGGGCGGGGCGGAGGCGGAGGCGGGGGGACGACCCAGGCCAGGACGCCGTGCTGGCCGTTCCAGGCGAGGACGGGGGAGCGGACGGAGGTGGCCAGCGGGGCGTCGGGGCGAGCGCGCACCAGGGCGTCGGCGCCGTCGCGGCGGAGCAGCGTGGTGCGGAGCTGGCTGCTGCCGTTGGGGGTGTGGTCGAGCCAGGCGACGAGGACGCGGTCTCCGTCGCGGGCGGCGGCGAGGTCGCGGGCGAAGGCGACGACCTCGCCGTGGGCGACGCGCTCCGGGGCGGCGGAGGGGCGCGCGTACTCCATCGGCCGGGTCTGCGCGGAGGAGAGCGAGGGCAGGGCGAGCAGGGCGAGGCAGAGGCGGATCGGGCGCATCGGTAGAGGCCGATGCTGTGGGCGGTGGGAGCGGGGCGTGTCAAGCGAGCGGGGCAATCTCGATCGGGCGCCGGTGTACCCTCGCGGCCATGAGCCGACGCACCGAGCCGGGGACCATCGTGACGCTGCGAAGGGCCGAGCCCGGCGAGTCGCCGTACCTGGCGCACACGAGTCACAGGGCCTTCCACTCGAGCACCGTGGAGGCGTGGGAGGGCTGGTTTCGAGAGCACACCGGGGTGCAGCGGGGCGACACGGTGGTGGCCGAGGTGGATGGTCGGCGCGCGGGCAACGCGACCGCGCTGGGGCTCACCATGGCCCTCGCCGGGAGGGACATCCCGATGTGGGGCGTCGCGGGGGTGAGCGTGCCGCCGGAGTTTCGTCAGCGGGGCGTCGGCGACGCGATGATGCGGGAGCTTCTCTCGTGGATGCGCTCCCGGGGCGAGGCCCTCTCGATGCTCTACGCCTTCAAGCTCGGGTACTACCGGCGCTTCGGGTACGGGCTCTGCGAGCGCGTCGAGCAGCTTCGGGTGCACCCCTCGCAGCTCCCCGGGTCGAGGCTGCGCACCCACGTGACGGAGATGGTCCCCGGGAGGGACATGGACACGCTGCGCTCGCTCTACGAGCGCTCCCGGGAGGCCATGACCGGGCCGCTCGCCCGCGACGACTACTGGTGGGAGACGAGGGCGCTGGGGGGCGCTCCGGCGGGGGCGGTGTACCGCGATCCAGGCACCGGGGAGGCGCAGGGCTACGCGCTCTGGAGGGTTCCCCCGCAGCCGGAATTCCCCAGGCAGGAGATGCACGTGAGGGAGCTGGTGGCCCTCTCCCCGGAGGCGCACGAGGGGCTGCTGGGCTTCCTCGCCGCGCAGGGAGAGCAGTACGCCATGGTCACCCTCTGGACCGCCCCGGGTCAGTCGCTCCCCTGGCTGGTCGAGCACGGCGTGGTGGACGCTCCGGCGCACTGGCTCCGCTACGACCCGATGGGCGCGGTCTACGCCGGGGCGATGGCCCGCGTGGTGGACGTGGCCGCGGCGCTGCGGCTGCACCCCTCGGCCTCGCGCACGGGGCTGAGGGCGACCTTCGGGCTCGACGTGAGCGACCCCACGCTCGACGACATCTTACACCTCGACGTAAACCTCACCCCCGACGCCGTGGAGGTGAGCGCCGGGAGCATCGCCGCCGAGCGCCTCTCGCTGGGCGTCGATGGCCTGTCGCAGGTCTACCTCGCGGCCACCACGACCGCGGCGCTGAGGGCGAGCGGTCGGCTCCACGGCTCGGCGAAGGCCGGGGCCCTGCTGGAGCGGGCCTGCGAGGGCGCTCCCCTCTTCGTCGGCGCGCTCAACGCCTTCTGATCCGCAGCACCGACGCCATCCGCCATCCGCCATCCGATCAGCCCGTAGCCGCTGAGCCGATGTTCATGTGTTCCTGAATCGTAGGAATATTCCTGCGAGGGGAGAACCAAAGGACTCGCTCGGCGTCAGAGTCGGACAGCAGGTCGGCGGGTGTTCGAGGAGGTGGATCGATGAGCCAGCAGCAGAAGGAAGACTCGGTGATGTTCTCGCTCCGGAGCCTGATGTCCATCGAGGACGATCGGGTGCGGCAAGAGGAGGAGGCCCGTCGCCGGGCCGAGGAGGCGGCGGTGCTGAGGGTGGAGGAGGCGCGCCGTCGGGAGGTGGCCGAGCGCCAGCAGCGGGCGCAGGCCGAGGAGGCCGCGAGGGTGGGCGACGAGCGGGCGCGCCGGGAGGCGGAGGCGCAGGCCGCGAGGGAGCGCGAGGAGGCGGCGCTGAGGATCAGGCTGGAGGCGGAGTCGAAGCTGCGGGAGCGGGAGCTGTCGCTGCGCATGGAGCAGGAGCAGAAGCTGGCGCTCATCGCCTCGCAGCGGCGGACGGGGATGCACCCGGGCGCGGTGGCCGTCGGGGTGCTGGCGCTGGTGGGCGCCCTGGGCGCGGGGGCCTTCTTCGGGGTGGTGAAGCCGCAGCAGGAGGCGAGCGCGGAGGAGACGCGGCGCGCGGAGTCGGCGCGGAGGGAGTCGGACGAGCGGCGGATGGTGGCCGAGCGCGCGGCGGACGACGCGCGACGGAGGGCCGCGGAGGCGGACGCCGAGCGGCAGCGGCAGGCGGGGGCGGCGCTCCTGGCGAGGCAGGACGCCGAGCGGCTGGCGGCGCTGGCGAGCGGACCTCGCGGCGCGGCGGGCGCGTCGAGGCCGAGGGTGATCCGCGCGACGCCGAGGACCACGGCCAGCCGGGAGCCGGAGATCATCGGGGCGATCGGCGACGAGCTGCCCGGCGGGGAGTGACCCGAGAGGCGCCCCGAGCGCCCCGAGCGCCCCGGCGACTGGCATGGCGCTCGCTCACCGCGAGGTGAGGAGCATCGAAGGCCATGCAACATCCCCATGTCGGTTGGACGGTCGTTCCCTTCCTCGCGGCGCTGGCGGTCGGCTGCGAAGACAGCGTCCCGAGCGCTGCGACGGTGACCGAGGTGCGCTCGTCGCACGCCCGGGTGACGGCCTCGCCCGGGGCGGCCGATCTCTCCGCGGTGATCCGAGGCAACGCGAGCTTTGCGCTCGACCTGCACCGGGCGGTCGCCGTCGAGGGGCGCAACGTCGTGACCTCGCCGCACAGCGTGTCGACCGCGCTCGCCATGACCTGGGTCGGCGCCCGCGGCGCGAGCGAGACCCGGATGCGCGCCGCCATGCGGCTCCCGTCGCTGGAGTCCGCGAGCGTGCATGCGTCCTTCAACGCCATCGACCGGGCGCTCACCGAGCAGTCGACGCAGCCCGTGTCGGAGGAGAACCCCCGCCCGGCGCGCATCAAGCTGGCCAACGCGCTCTGGGCCCAGCGGGGATACTCGTTTCAGACGCCCTTCCTCGACACCCTCGCCGAGCACTACGGCGCGGGCGTCTGGCTCACGGACTTCTCGACCTATCCGGAGTCCTCGCGGCTCAGCATCAACAACTGGGTGAGCGAGCGCACCGAGGGGCGCATCCCCTCGCTCCTCGCCCAGGGGACCATCACCCCGGCCACGGTGTTCGTGCTCACCAACGCGATCCATTTCATCGCGGGGTGGCGCCGGGTGTTCGACCCCGCGCGCACGGCCCCGGCGGACTTCCGCGTCAACGACGAGACGGTGGTGCGGGTGCCCACGATGTCCATCATGGCGCGCTACCCCTACGCCGAGGGCCCCGGGTGGAAGGCCGTCTCGCTGGCCTACCAGGGGAGCGACCTCGCGATGCTGGTGATGGTCCCCGACGCCGGTGGCTTCGCGGCCTTCGAGCGGGAGCTCACCGCCGAGCGCCTGGAGATGATCGCCTCCGCCACCAGCGATCACATCGTGACGCTCTCGATGCCGCGCTTCTCCTTCCGCAGCCAGCTCTCGCTGCGGCCGGCGCTCGGGGCGATGGGCATGGCCCAGGAGTTCGTCCCCGACGCCCCCGACTTCTCGGGCATCGACGGCACGCGGCGCATCTTCCTGAAGGACGTCATCCACCAGGGCTTCATCGCCGTCGACGAGAACGGCACCGAGGCCGCCGCCGCCACCGCCGTGATCGGCGACGTCGTGAGCGCGCCTCCGCCCGCGACGCTCTCCATCGACCGGCCCTTCCTGTTCGTGATCCGCTCTCGCAACGGGACGCTGCTCTTCCTCGGCCGGGTGATGAACCCCTCCGTGGGCTGAAGGGCCCTCGCGCTCCCCGGGGCGGTTGCCCTATCGTCGCGCGCACCCCTCCGATGCCCATCGCCGACGTGACCCTCATCGGTGCGCCCGACGTCCCCGACGACGCCCTCGCGCAGCGCCTCGCCGACGCCCTCTCCTCCGCCCTCGGCGCCCCCCGCGGGACCACCTGGGTACGCCTCCACCGCGTCGACGCGGGCGACTACGCCGAGGACGGCGGCGCCCCGGAGGGGGTGCGCCCGGTCTTCGTCGACCTGCTGCGCCGGGGATGGCCCGCGGCCGTGGAGGAGCGTGGGGCATCGCTGCGCGCGGTGGCCGAGGCTGTGGCGCGGGTGTGCGGCCGCCCGGTGGCGCAGGTGCATGTGCTCGCGGAGGCTCCGGCCGCGGGGCGGGTGGCCTTCGGCGGAGAGCTCGCGCCGGGGATGGCGCGGGAGCGGGCGTCGTCGGGCGCGAAGTGGGAGGCCATCGTGGGGTACAGCCGCGCGGTGCGCGTGGGCGAGCTGGTCTTCGTCACCGGCACCACAGGGTTCACGGCCGACGGCGGGCACGCGGACGCCGACGACGCCTACGCGCAGGCGAGGCAGGCGATCGAGAACGTCGGCCGAGCGCTGGCGCAGCTCGGGGTGGGCTTCGAGCAGGTGGTGCGCACGAGGATGTTCGTGACGGACATCGCCCGCGACTGGGAGGCGATCGGCCGGGCCCACGCGGAGGCCTTCGGGGGAGCGCGCCCGGCGACGTCGATGATCGAGGCCCGCGCGCTGATCGAGCCGTGGATGCGGGTGGAGATCGAGGTCGACGCCGTCGCGGGCTGAGAGGGAGGCTGCTCTCTTCCGATCAGCGCACCGCCACGATGAAGAGCCGCGGGAAGCGCAGCAGCACCTTCCCGTCGTGGGCCGCCGGGTAGGCCTCCGTGATGCGCTGCTCGTAGGCGTCTAGGAAGTCGCGCTGCTCCTCGGGGGTGAGCGGATCGAGGAAGGGGCGCAGGCCGGTTCCCTTGACCCACTCGACGACCGCGGCGGCGTCGGCGAGCGCGTGGTTGTAGACCGTGTGCCAGAGGTCGAGCCTCCGCGCGTAGGGCCGGAGCACGTCGTAGTAGACCCTCACCGGACGCAGCGGATCGCGCGCGGCGTGGCGGAGTCGCTGCGCCCACGGACCCGAGGCCGCCACTTCCTTCATCAGCACGTGGGTGGGCTCGGCCAGGTTGTCGGGCATCTGCACCGCCAGCACGCTCCCCGCTTCGAGGGCCTCGAGCTGCCTCGGCAGCACCGCGAGGTGATCGGGCACCCACTGGTAGACGGCGTTGGCGAAGACCACGTCGGTGCCCGCCTCGGGCAGCCAGCTCTCCGCGTCGGCCTGCGCGAAGCTCGCCCTGGGGACGCGCCTCCGGGCCTCGGCCAGCATCGCCGGGGAGGTGTCGAGCCCGACGACCTCCGCCGACGGGAAGCGCTCCACCAGCAGCTCGGTCGAGTTGCCAGGGCCGCACCCCACGTCGACCACCCGCCTCGCCGCCCCCATCGGAACCTGCGCCAGCAGGTCGCGCGCGGGCCGCGTGCGCTCGTCCTCGAAGCGGCCATAGACCTCCGGCGACCAGTCGGCGCCCACCCTCTCACCCATCGCTCACCCTCCTGTCGTCGCCTTCGAGCGACGTTGTCCGCTCAACGTATCTGCTTCGCCGCGTAGGCAGTGCGCTCCAGCGTCTCGAGCTTGCGACGCGCGTCCTCCACCAGCGCTCGGACGGTCTCCGGCGGGAGCGCTCCCTCGACGGTGATGCGCACGTCCCTGAAGCCCTCGACGTACCGCACCGTCACCCCGTCGAGGGTGATGCGCGAGGTGCCGACGGGCGCGTCCTCGTCCTCCTCCAGCGCGCGGTGCTCCATCGGCGGCGCGTAGCGCCCGGCGTAGACGGCGAAGTCCGGCACCCACCCGATCTCGGCCGTGTGGGTGGCGATCTGCTCGCGGTCGAACTCGGACTTCATCGCGGCGTGGTAGGACGCCCACCGCATCGTCATGAGGTGATTGCGCGTGCCGTCGGCGCGGGTGAGCTCCCAGAGGGGCCACGCGCGGTCGGTGAGTCGGGTCCACGCGAGGCTCGCGAGGTCGAGGGACCAGTCGTCGATGTTCTCGACGATCTGCTCGGCGCTCTCGACGCGCTCTCCGCCGCGCACGGTGATCGAGCGGCGGTCGGCCGAGAGCTCGGCGGAGTGACGGAAGATCCAGCCGGGGTTCTCCCCGGTGGTGACCAGAGGCGTGATGGCGAGGGTGCGGGTGTCGAGCGCGAAGGAGGGCGTGACGCCAGGGAGGCGCTGCCGCGGGTGACCCAGGCACCCGAGGATCACCACGCGATCATCGACCAGGGTCGCCGAGTGGAAGTCGGTCGGGGGGAAGACCTCGTAGGGGTAGCCGTGGACCTCGACCTCCTCGGAAGGCGTCGTGAGGATCACGTCGTTGTAGATGTAGAAGTCGGGGTCGTAGTGGTCCTCGTGCTCTCCGCCGATGGAGAGCGAGCGGCCGTCGGGGAGCGCGGTGGTGCTCTGACCGAAGCGGCTGCCGCACCAGCAGGGGCCGACGGTCATCGACGAGGGGCCGTCGAAGTATCGGTTGGCCATGTACGCGTTGAGCTCCCGGCGGCTGGCGAGCCAGGACCACACCGGGTTGGTGAGCCGCTGCGGGTTGCTCACCCCCACGCGCGGCGAGCGCCACTCGAGGAAGAGCTCGCGGGTGACCGTACGGGGCGGCCGGTCGACGGGGGGGAGCGTGGGCTTCGTGGTGTCCATCGGGCAATGATCACCCGAGGCGCTGCACGCGTCGCCGCGCGTCGTCGAGCGTGCGGGCGTAGGACTCGGCCTCCAGGGCGTGGCCGTGGATGCCCCAGCGCTCCCAGGATCCCTCGTCGGCCGCGGTCGGGAGGCGCTCTCGGGCGCTCCTGGGGAGACCCGAGAGGGCGCCGTGGAGGGCGTGAAGGACGGGCGCTCCGCCCTCGGCGACGCACCACTCGACGACGTCCCAGCCGTGCGCGGCGTGGCGTCCCTCGTCGGCGGCGATGGTCTTCAGCGTGTCGCGAAAGGCGCCCTCCTCGCAGCGCAGCGCGACCGCGGCGGCGAGGCGCGCGGAGACCCCTTCGTTGATGGCTCCGTCGATGAGCGAGTCGACCGCGAGGGAGGCGAGGGCGACGACGCGCACCCTCGACAGGGACGGCAGGTGCGCGGCCTCGGGGAAGGCTCCGGGGCTGACGGTGCGGCCGTCGATGGCGCGGGCGAGGGCGAAGCAGACCTCCGCGTGGCGCACCTCGTCGAGCGCGTCGCGCTGCGCGGCGGCCACGAGGGCGGGAGGTGCTCCGAGGCCCAGCAGGTCGAGCGTGAGCCGGGCGAAGGCGGCGACGGAGGCGTGCTCGGTGCGGCCGTTCTCCCTCCAGCGGGCGGCGAGGCCCTCGCGCGAGGCGGGGTCGACGTGGAGCACGATGGGCTGCGAGGCCCACTCCCCATCGGGCTGGAGGGGAGGGAGCGCGGGGCGGCCGAGGTGGCGCACCTGGCGGCCCCGGCCGATGACCGGCAGCACGAGGCACGCGAAGAGGAAGCCGAAGAGCTGCATCGCCACGCCGAGGATGCCGAGGGGGATGGCGGCGGTCGCGAGGGAGCGGCCGCGCTCGGCGACGGGGTGAGACGGGACCTCGCGGCGCACATCGAGCCCGGAGCGGGCGCCGCGGTAGCCGAGGTAGAGCGAGGCCAGCGAGGCGAGGGCGATCATGGCCACTGCGAGGAGCGCGATCTCCCGCGACTGGATGCCAGCGCGATGGAGGAGGGGCAGCAGGAGCATGAACGCCGGGACGAGCAGCACCGAGGCGAGCGAGAGCTTGAACGCGAGGACGGCGCGTGGGTTCCACGGAGCGGCGGCCGTGGGCGTGGAGGGTTCGCGGTAGCCGGGCTGGTCGGGCTGCGTCATGGGAAGGGCACTCCTCGCGGCGGAGTATGCGCGAGGACGGTCAGCGCAACTGCACCCATTGGAGCCGACGGCCCAGCAGGGGGCCGCCAGTCTCCCTATAGGCGGCACAGCGAATGCTGCCACGGCGGTAGTGCCGACGACGCGCACTGCGTCCCTCGGCGATGAGGAGGCGATGGCTCCATGAAGACGAACCAGATCGTGCGCGCGGTACTCATTCTTGCGCTGGCGAGCTGCGGTGACTCGACGACCAGCGGGCCGGGGCCGGGGCAGGTCGCGGTCGCGGGCTCGGTGGCGGGGAGGGTGCGCGTGGCGGGAGGCGACGAGGCGGTCGGCGGAGTGACGCTGACTCTCGGCGGGAGGACCGTCACGGCCAACGAGCAGGGGTGGTTCTCCTTCGGCGAGGTGCCGCCCGGGGAGGGGGTGTCCCTGGTGGCGCGGCACGACGGATACGCCGAGGGGGTGATGGCGCTGACCGTGCGCGTGGGAGCGATCACCTCGGCGGACGTGGCGCTGGTGAGGATGCAGCCGGCGCAGCCGATCGACACGGCGGCCGGGGGGACGATCACCGGCGCGTCGGGGGTGAGCGTGAGGTTCCCCGCGGGCGCGCTGGTGATGGCGGACGGTCGGGCGGCGACGGGCATGGCGACCGTCGCGCTGGCGTACCTCGACGCGTCGAGCATGGCGATGAGGGTGGCCTTCCCGGCGAGCTTCACGGGTCGACGCACCGACGGGACGACGGTGCCCTTCGAGAGCTTCGGCGTGGTGGCGGTGGAGGTGCGGCAGGGGTCGCAGGCGCTCTCCCTCGCTGCCGGGATGAGCGCCGAGCTGACCCTCCCGGTGGTGCCCTCCCAGGCCGCGGCGGCGCCCGCGACGGTGCCGCTCTGGAGCCTCGACGCCGCCAACGCGCGCTGGGCCGAGGAGGGGACCGCCACCCGCCAGACCGTCGCCGGGCGTGACGTGTGGGTCGCCTCGGTGCCGCACCTGAGCTGGTGGAACGTCGACCTGCCCTACGAGACCACGTGCGTCCGGGCGTGCGTGCGCGACCCGCAGGGCGCGACGGTCCCCAACGTCGAGGTGGTCCTCAACGGGGTGGACTACAGCGGCTCGTCGAGGGCGTGGACGGGCGCCGACGGCTGCTTCGCGGCGGACGTGAAGCGGGCCTCGCAGGTGAGCGTGTTCGCCCGGCAGGGCGTGCTCGCCACCGAGCCGAGGACGGCCGCCACGCCCTCGACCGCGATGCGCGCCGCGGCCAACCCGCAGGCCTGCGGCGACCTGGGCACCCTCACGATGGTGCAGGCGGTGGCGCAGATCACCCTCACCTGGGGAGCCGCCCCGCGCGACCTCGACTCGCACTTCACCGGGCCGACGCTCGGGAGCCAGGCCACGCGCTTCCACGTCTACTACGGCGAGCGCGGCGACCTCGGCCAGGCTCCCTTCGCCGCCCTCGACACCGATGACACCAGCTCCTACGGCCCGGAGGTGATCACCGTCAGCCGCATGACCGCGGGGCGATACCGCTACTCGGTGCACAACTACTCGGGGCAGTCGAGCGGCGCCATCGAGCGCTCGGGCGCCACCGTCGGACTGATCGTGCCCCGCCAGGGCATCGTGCGCCGCTACGACGTCCCCGCGGTCAACCCGGGCAGCGACAACGTCTGGCGGGTCTTCGACCTCGTGGTCGACGGCGCCGGGACGATCAGCGTCGAGCCCATCGGGGCCTTCGCCGCCTCGGGCGCGGGCTACAACCCGTAGCGCCGAGCGTCACCCCCCGCGGGCGGGGCGGTCGAGCACGTCGCGAACCCGCTCCGCCAGCTCATCGGGAGAGAAGGGCTTCTTCAGCACCTCGAAGCGCCACGCCTGCGTGCCGTCGCTCTCGTAGCCGGACATGCACAGCACCTTCAGCTCGGGTCGTCGCGCCCTCAGCCGCGCGGCGAGCTCGGGCCCGCTCATCCGCGGCATCACCACGTCGGTGAGCAGCAGGTCGATGCGCGCGACGCCCGGCTTCTCCAGCAGCGCGAGCGCCGCCTCGCCCTCGCGCGCCTCGAGGACGGTGTACCCGCGGTCGCGCAGGATGCCCGAGACCACCGTGGCGACGCTCGCGTCGTCCTCCACGACCAGGATGGTCTCTCCCCCCGAGCGCGACGGTCGCCCCTCCGGCAGCCGCGACTCGCGGTCGGGCACCTGCTCGGCGACCGCGGGGAGGTAGACGGTGAAGGTCGCCCCTCGGCCCGGCTCGCTCCGGACGGCGACGGCCCCGCCGCTCTGCTGCACGATGCCGTAGACCGTGGACAGCCCGAGCCCGGTGCCCTTGCCGACCTCCTTGGTCGTGAAGAAGGGCTCGAAGATCCGCCCCTGCAGCTCTGGGGGAATCCCCACGCCGGTGTCGGTGACCTCGATCGTCGCGTAGCGCCCCGGGGCGAGGTCGGTGGGGCGCTCCGGGGCGTCGGCCCCGAGGCTTCGGTAGCCGGTCTCGATGCGCAGGGTGCCGCCGCCCGGCATCGCGTCGCGCGCGTTGGTGCAGAGGTTGATCACGACCTGCCCGATCTGGCCGCGGTCGGCGCGGGTCATCACCCGTCCTCCCGCCAGTCCGGTCTGCAGGTCGACGTCCTCGCCGATCAGGCGCACGACGAGCTGCGTGACCTCCACGATGACCTCGTTGAGGTCGATGACCCTCGGCTGCATCATCTGCTTGCGGCTGAAGGCCAGCAGGTGTCGGGTCAGGTCCGCGGCCCGTCGCGCCGCCTGGACCACCGCCTGGATCTGGCCCTGCAGCGGGTGCTCCTTGCCCAGCGCGCTGCCCACCATCGAGCTGCCGGCCTGGATGACCACGAGCAGGTTGTTGAAGTCGTGCGCGATGCCCCCGGCCAGCGTGCCGATCGCCTGCATCTTCACCGCCTGCCGGAGCTGCTCCTCGAGCTGCCGACGCCCGGTCATGTCGGTGAGGCTCACCCGGATCAGGCGACGCGAGGCGCCCGGCAGGCGGATCATCCGCACCTCGCAGTAGGCCTTCGCTCCGTCCGCGTCGCGGCAGCTCCACTCGGTGACGAGGACCTCGTCGGCCAGGGTCCGGGCGATGGCCTCGTCGACGACCTCCGCGGCGCGGCGCCCGTCGGACTGCTCCTCCTGACAGACGTCGATCAGGCCGAGCTCGCACAGCTCCTCCGGTCTCCGCTTGAAGAGCGCCGCGGCCTTGGAGTTGCCGCGGATGAAGCGACCGGCGTCGCAGTCGAAGACCAGGATCGCCTCCGGGGCGTGCTCGACGAGGGTGCGCAGTCGCTCCTCGCTCTCGCGCAGGTCGCGCAGGTAGAGCGCGCCGCTGATGGCGTCGGACATGCGGTGCCCGATCTCGCGGAAGATCCGCGCCTCCTCGGTGGTCCAGACCCTCGGGCCCTCGCAGTGGTGCATGCCGAAGACCCACGGCGGACCGTTCTTCGGGTGCAGCGCCGTGAGCATCTGCGACTGGACCCCGAAGCGGCGGGCGGTGGGCTCGACGGGTGTGGCCGACTCCGGGTCGCAGCGGATCGGGTCCTCCGAGGAGAGCGCCAGCTTGAAGGTCTCGATCACCTCCGGGTTCATCGGGATGTCGCCCTCGTGCGCGGCGAGCGCCCCCGGCCACTGCGGCCGCGTCGCCTCCCTCATGATCCGGAAGGTGGGCGCGGCGGGATCGCACGGATAGATCAGCCAGGCCCGATCGCACACGAAGAGCGAGAGCATCTCCTCCAGCACGTCGCTCATCAGCCGATCGAGGTCGGGCGCGCCTCGGATGGCGAGGTTGATCCGCTCCATCGCGTCGAGGAAGCGCAGGTGCTCCAGCCGCTGCTCCACCGCGGCGTCGTGGGCGGAGAAGTCCTCGACGGCGGACCAGACGTAGCGCTCCCCCTCGTGCTCGATGATCTGTCCCTGGAGCCGCACCAGCACCAGCCGGCCGTCCTTGTGGATGTAGTGCTTCTCGTAGGGGCCGTAGCGGCCGGTGCGCTCGAGGTTGTCGAGCTGCCGCTGCTCGTCGGCCGCGTAGCGCTCGGCGGTGATGTCCCAGTAGCTGAGCCGCAGGATCTCCTCGACGGTGCGGCCGATGATCCGGGCGAAGGCGGGGTTCACGTCGACGAAGGAGCCGTCCATCCGACAGAGCGCGAGCCCGATGGGCGCGCTGTCGAGGAGGCGTCGGCTGAGGGACTCGCTCCCTCCCTCCGCGTGCGCCGCAACTGGCTGGCCTGAAGCATCAGGCTCGCCGGGAAGGCCCCGTCCAACCGCCATGTCCCGAACCATAAACCCGATCCCCGCGTCCGCCCGATCAGAACTCGGCAGAAAGCTCGATCCAGCGTTGCAGAAACACCCGCATCGACGGCCTGCGCTGCGGGTCCATCCTCGTGGCGTCCTGGAGCAGCTTCACCAGCGCGGCGCGCCCGCTCATCTCCGGCAGCTCGGACCACGGCAGCGCGACCGAGCCGTGCCTCACCAGCACCGTCTCCAGGTCGGGCTCGCCCGCGAGGAAGGGGTTGGTCCCGCAGAGCATCTCGAAGACCACCACCGCGAGCGCGTAGACGTCCACCGCCGGTCCGAAGGGCTCGATGCCCCGCACGACCTCCGGGGCGATGTACCCGGGCGTCCCGGTGATGCCCTCGTGGGCGCCTGCGCGCGAGGTCTCCGTGGCGATGCCGAAGTCGATGAGCACCGCCCGGATGAGCTCCGCGCGAGCGAGCGTCTCGGCGGTGAGCTCGGCCCCGTCGGGCAGCTCGAACTGCGCCAGCAGGTTGGCGGGCTTCACGTCGCGGTGCAGCACCCCCCGCTGGTGAAGGTGCGCCAGCGCGCGGGCCACGTCGCGGATGATGGGCGCGAGCGCCGCCGGGGTCATGCGACCGAGGCGGGTGAGCAGCGTCTCCAGCGAGGCGCCCGGGATGTACTCCAGCGCGAGGTAGGCGCCCTCGTCGACGAAGCCCGCGTCCACGATGCCCACCACGTTGGGGTGCACCACGCGGGCGAGGCGCTCCATCTCGCCCTCGAAGAGCGCGCGAGAGGTCTCCGCGGAGGTGCCCTTCATGCCCGCCCACGGGAGCAGCTTCACCACCACGCGCTTGCCCGGCGCGGGGCCCTCCGCGAGGAAGGTCGACGCCATGCCGCCCTCGTGGGCGCTCGAGAGCTCGCCCAGCACCCGCAGCCGGCCGATGTGTCGGGCGCCGGTGGTCTCGGCGCGCACCGCGAGCGCCGCCATGGTGCGCACGGCCACCATCGCCCTCGCGAGCGCGCTGCGGACCAGCGTGGAGAGCAGCGGGCCGCACCCGGTGGCGATCGCCTCGCAGAGGGCCCCGAGCTCGCCGATGTAGTGCTCCACCACCTCGGCGCGGCGGGCGGCGTCGACGAACTTCAGCGAGGTCGAGGTGAGCAGCCGGTCGAGCTGCGCCGCGCGGTCGCTGAGGGAGGTGGTCGAGGGGCGCGCCGCGCGGGCGACCTGCGTGGCCCGCTCGCGGTCGAGGGTGAGCGCGTAGGTGGCGTCGAGGGTGAGGCGCGTGAAGGTGTCGGCGACGCGGGCGAGGTCCGTGAGGTCGAAGCGGGGCAGGCCGGACCAGTGGTCCTCTGGGCGGCGGGTGGTGAGCGAGGTGCAGCACGCCGCGAGCTCGCCCAGCGTGACCCCCAGCCGGCACTGGTCGCCCACCATCACCTGAAGCGAGTCGAGGTCCGCGACCGGGTCGCGACCCGACCGGGTCATCAGCTCCACCAGCCGGAACCACCGCTGCACCCGGTCGCCCGCCACCTCGTCGGCGATCCATCGGCGCAGCCGCACCTGCGTCGGGCCCAGCACCCCGCGCATCGCCATCCAGGTGAGCACGGCGCCGATGGCCCCGGCGCCCAGCGAGGGGGAGAGCGCCGCCGCGAGCTCGACCAGCGTCGCCGCCACGTGGCGCTCCAGCGCCCGCTGTCCCACCAGCGGGTCCTCCGCGACGCGCTCCAGGGTCTCCAGCACCTGGTCGCGCACCGTCTCCGCCGCCACGTGCCGGTTCGTCGGCGGAACCCTCGGCAGCACCGTCGCCGACCGCAGCAGCCACCGCCGCCACGCCGCCGCCGCGGGCGTCGAGCGCCGCAGCCCCGACCAGACCATCTTCAAGAGCCGGTCGCGCAGCGCGTCCACCAGGGCCAGCGCCGCGGTGCGCGCGGACACCTCGCCCAGGTGATGCGCCAGCACCTCCAGGTCTCCGTCGACCACGAGGTCGACCACCTCCTCCAGCGCCAGGCTCCCCTGCGCGGCGTCGCGGCTGTCCTCCCGCGCGAGCGAGCGCACCGCCCGGGAGATGATCGCGTCGAGCTCGGCCCCGCAGCCGTCGACCAGCGCGCGCACGTCCGGCGCCGTGGGGTTCTGGCCCACCGCGTGCGCGATCTCCGCGAGCAGCGCCTGCGGGGCGCGCTGGGCCTCCGGGTGAACCAGCCGCACCGTGATGGCCTCGGCCCGCTCGGCGCGCTCGTTGTCGGCGCTCGAGGAGCGCACCCCGATGGCCTTCGACTGCACGCTCGCGGCCACCGAGCGCGCGGCCTCCAGCGCGTGGGGCTGGCGCAGCGCCACCTCCTGCATCGCCCGGGCGACCGCGAGCCAGGCGTCCGGCCCGCCGCGCTCGGCGAAGGCCGCGGCCAGCGCGCTCCAGCGGGGATCACCGTGCGCCACGTGGTCGGGGAGCGAGACCGCGAAGGCCGCCACCTGCGAGGCGAGCGAGAGCGACCAGGCGCCGGTCTCCACGGTGTGCACCGAGGTCGAGGCGTCGCCCGCCACCACCGGCCGCTCGACCGCGGCGATCACCGCGTCGCGGTGCGCCCTCAGCGCAGGATCACCGCTGGGCCCCACGTTGCCCAGCGCCGCGAAGGCCCGCCGCCGGAGCAGCGTCGCGCCCTCCTGCGTCAGCAGCGACTCCAGCGCGCCCTGCACCGCCGGGAGCGCTCCAGCGAGCCTGCCCATCGCGCGCGCGGCCAGCGACCACACCCGGAAGCGCGGGTGCTCCAGGCCCGCCACGAGGGCCTCGGCGGCCACCCCGGCGGTCTCCGCAGGGAGCGCCCGGGCGAGCTGGTCGTGCTGCGCCAGCGCGGCCAGCAGGCGCATCGAGCGCAGCGTGTCGCGGGGGGCGTCGCGCCGGGCGAGCAGGTCGCGCCACACCGCCGGGGCCACGAAGGGCAGCCGCGCCAGCGCCGGGACATAGTGGCCGCGGAGGTCGCCCGCGAGCAGCGCGAACTCCAGGTTCATCGCGGCCCACGAGGGCATCGTCGCCGGCGGATCGGCCCGGAGGTACACCGCCAGCAGCTCGGCGCACTCCTCCGTGGGCGCGCGCTCCATCCGCCTGCGCAGCGACGAGAGCAGCATCGGGATCGACACCGGGTTGGCCCCCGCCGCGCCGCCCGGGGTGCTCTCCCGCAGGGTCTCCGAGGCCTGCACGATGGAGAGCGCCGCCCCGAGCACCACCCCCGGCTGCGCCTCGCGAGCGCGCATCCAGCCCAGCAGCGCGCGGGTGACCGGCGCGAGGTCGAGCGGGTCGAGCTCCAGCACCCGGTCGGCGTCCGCGACCAGCATCCCGAGCTCGCCGATCAGCCGGCCGACGGCCTTCACCAGGTCGCGCAGCTTTACCCCGAGGGGTATGGCGACGCCGGCCCAGTCGATCCACCGCAGCAGCGCGGCCTCTCGCGCCTGCGGGTCCTCCACGGCGCTCAGCCCCGACCAGAGGGTCACCGCGCGCTCGTCGTCGAGGTCCTCGGTCCAGCGCAGCAGCACGCTCAGCGCCTCCGGGGAGCGCTGCCTCGGCGGGGCGTTGCCCGAGGGCAGCTCCGACGAGGGGTGCGACGACCAGCGGAAGATCCCCGTGCGCGGCGCGCGGGTGGACATCGCCGCGGGCCGCTCCGTGGTGGCCGCCTCCGTGGCTTCGCCTTCCTCTGTCCTGCTGCGCTCCTTCACGCTGCGCTCACCCGAGCGATCTTAGGTCAGCCGATCGGGGCCACGGCAGTCAATCGACTGAGGGTTTTCCCAGATCGCCCCCTCGCTGGGCCCTGGGGCCTCAGTCGAGGGGCTGCGCGTTCACGCGGATGCCCCCCGGCCCGTTGCTGGCCGCCCCGAGCACCGCGTTGCGACCGCCGGTGCCGCCCGTTCCGGCGCGGCCGAGGGTGCAGGTCGTTCCGGTCTGGGCCGGCAGGTCGCCCGCGAACGCGATGCAGACCGACGGGCCTCCGGGGCCTCCCGCGCCGCTGCCCGCGGTGCCTCCGTTGCCTCCGGTGCCTCCGGTGCCTCCGATGCCGGTGCACTCGCAGCCCGAGTCGCCCCCCGCGTTGCCGCTGCCGCCGGTGCCGCCGCTGCCTCCGTTGCCGCCGCGACCTCCGCGACCGCCGGTGCCGGTCTGCATGCGGCAGCCCTCCAGGCGCACCTGCGACGCGAGGCTGATGATGGCGAAGCTGCCTCCGCCTCCGGTGCCTCCGGTGCCCGTGGTGCCCGCGCAGCCTCCGCCGCCTCCGCCTCCGCCGTTGCCGCCCGAGCGGGAGCGGCACGGGCTGAAGATCGAGCCGCCGCAGCTCCGGGTGACCTCGGTGCCGCCGCCTCCACCACCGCCGCCGCCGCCGCCGCCGGAGGCCCCGTTCGATCCGCGGCCGCTCGCGCGGGGGGAGTAGACCCCCGCCATGCTCACCTGGCCGGTGGCGTCGCCCGGGACGCCGTTGATGCCGTTGCTCCCCGCGAGCCCGGTGCCGCCCGCCGCGCCGTTGTTGCGCCGGCAGCTGTCGGTGCACGAGCTCCCGCCGCCGCCTCCGCCGCCGCCTCCGCCCGCTCCTCCGCCGGAGACCTGCGCCCCCGGGGCCCCCGCGCCGCCGGCGTTGTTGCCTCCGCCTCCGCCTCCGCCTCCGCCGCCGTTCGCCCCGCAGGGAGAGGACGCCCCGCTGGCGCTCCCCCCGCTGGTGCCGTCGGTGCCGTCGTTGCCGTCGCCGCCGTCGGCGCTCGTCACCGAGCAGTTGCGGAAGAGCACCGGCCCGGTGCTGCCGAGCACGCGCACTCCGTACGAGCTCTCGCCCGCCGTCGTCGCGGACTGCGAGTGGATGCTGAAGAGCTGCACCTCCGTCGCCACGAGCACGTTGGTCGCGCTCAGGCCGGTGGTGCTGGGGCTGTCGATCTCGGTGGAGTTGCCGGCCGCGCGGGACCAGCCGTCCTCGTCGTTGTAGCCGCCGTACAGGTTCACCCCGGGGGCGAGGGTGACGGCCTCCCCGTAGGTGCCGAGGGCCGCGTAGACGGACTTCACCGGGGTCGCCATGCGGGCCATGGCGATGCCCGCGGCGAGGGTGCGCTTGGGCATCGCCATGGTGCCGGGGTTGCTGTCGTTGCCGCGCGGCGACACGAAGATCGCCCGCGCCACGTCGCCGTCGATGCCGTCGCAGTTGGTGTCTCGGAACATCACGTCCGGGTCGTCGGCCGCGGAGCTGTTGCACTCGCAGCCGTTGGCCGCCATGCGGTCGGCGTCCACGAAGCCCGGGTTGCACGAGGCCGTGCAGGCGCCCGCGGTGCACGCCGCGGTCTGGTTCGCCCCCGCGGTGCAGGCGTGGCCGCACGAGCCGCAGTTGGCCAGGTCGGTCATGTAGTTCGGGCCGTTGTGCAGGCACATCGGGGCGGTGCCCGAGAGCATGCAGACGTCCATGGTGCAGGTGTCCGTGTCGGCGCAGTTGTACGGAGCGCTGCGGACGCAGCGGAGCCGGGCCGGGTCGCAGCTCCAGGTGCCCGTGCAGGGGTCGCCGTTGAGCCGCGCGCAGGTGGCGTCGCCGATCTCGCAGGGCAGCTCTCGCACGCAGCCGGTCTCGCCCGCGCAGAAGTTGTCGCTCGGGCAGCGCATGTCGTTGGGCGCGTGGACGCAGCGCCCCGCGGTCGCGTCGCAGCTGTCGTCGGTGCACGCGACGCTGTCGTCGCAGCTCGGGGTGCCGCCCACGACCACGCAGCGGTTGAAGCGGCAGACCTGGCCGTTGCTACAGAGGTCCGGCGAGGTGCAGTCGTCGTTGGTGCGGCACACCCGGCCCATCGGGACGTCGGCCGCGTCGGCCGCGTCGGAGGCATCGACCCCGACGTCCTCGCCGACGTCGAGGGGCTTGCCGAGGTCGACGCTCGCATCGGCCTTCGGGGTGATGACGGTGCCGTCGCCCGACGAGGCGCACCCACCAAGCAGCAGACCCAAGGGCAGGAGCCACCGAACGTCTCGCAAGCGCATAGGGGGCCATCGTGCGCTGCCCGCGCGGGGGAGATCAAGCCCGCAGCAGCGCCACCACGAAGAGCATCAGCCCCACCGCGACGGCCGCGCCGGTGGCCGCGAGCGTTCGAGCGCGAGGGCGGTCTGCGTCATCCCACCCATGACGCGCAGCGTAGAAGGCGCCGCCGATCCAGAGGGCGAGGGCGACGCCGAGCACGAGCACCCACGCGGGCTCCGGGGCCCGGTCTTCGAGCAGCAGCGCGTAGTGAAGCTCCTCGCGTCGGGCGACGGGGGTGTCGCGCTCCTCGGGCGGCGGAGGGAGCAGGGCCATCAGCCGCGCGATGCGTCGGTTGGCGCGGTCGAGGCGCTCGCGGTGGGGGACGACGATCCAGCGGGTGGCGAGGGCGCTGGAGCGCACCGCGCGCCAGGCGAGCAGGGCGTGGTCCTGGTGGCCGAGGGTCTCCTGGTCGCGGGCGAAGCGCTCGAGGGCGTCGTAGGCGCCGGCGTTGGCGGGGTTGCCCGGGAGGTAGAGGTGCGCGGCGCGGCGGAGGGCGCGCACGCCGGGGTCGACGGCGCCTCGGGCGAGCTGCGAGCGGCCCTCGTCGAGCGCCGCGCGGGACTCGACGAGGACGCGCGCGGAGGCGACGCCGAGCACCAGGGCGACGGCGGCGGCGTAGCGGGCGGCGGCGGGGTGGAGCTTCACACGAGGTCGCGGCGGCGGAAGAGGAGCGACGAGGCGGCGAGGAGCCCGGCGGCCCAGAGGACGGCGTAGCCGGTGGCGAGGGCGATGTAGCGGACGAGGGGGTGGTTGGGGTCGTCGCTGAGCAGCACCGCGCGCTCGGGGACGTAGAGGTGCAGGTTGGGCACGACCCTGGCGATGCCATGGAGGGCGGCGCGCGCGGCGGCGGGGAAGTTGCGGCGGGGGAGGTGCTGCATCAGCCAGGTGCTGCGCGCGATGGCGAAGACCCCGAAGGAGAGGATCGCCGTGACGAAGGGCGTGCTGAAGGACGAGAACAGCATGGAGACGGCGGCGGTGACGGTGACCTCGGCGAAGACGAGCAGCGCGCCGACGAGGACGAAGACGGTCTCGGAGGGGGCGACGACGTAGGCGAGGGAGGCGAAGCCCGCGAGAAGCGCGGAGGCGATGGGCAGGACGGCGGCGAGGGAGAGCGCGCGCCGGAGCCGGGGGAAGACGAGCAGCGCGGGGGCGGCGGCGAGGATGACCCCGAGGGCGGCGAGGCGCAGCCCGCGGGAGCGCACGAGCTGCATCGCGGGGCCGACCGCGGCCTCGAAGCGCTGCGCGGCGGCGTAGCTGTCCTCGGTGGCGATGAGGGTGACCACGGCGAGGAGCAGCGCCGCCGTGGCGAGGATGAACACCGCGACGGTGAAGAGGATGCCGAGGTACTTGCCGAGCACCAGCTCGTGCCGCGCGACGGGCTTGGCGAGCAGCACGTAGAGGGTGCGGAGCTCGAGCTCCTTGTAGAGGAAGTTGGCGCCCAGGAAGATCGCGATGAGGTTGGCGAGGAGGGAGATGGTCACGAGCCCGTGGTCGACGACGATGCGCACCGACTCGGCGTAGGAGAGCGACCCCAGGCCGAGGCCGAAGAGCACCGAGGCGGCCCCGAGGCCCAGCACCGCGAAGAGGATGCGGTCGCGCAGGGCCTCTCGGAAGGAGGTGAGCGCGATGGCGAAGGTGCGGGCGTTCATGGCGCGTCGCCCGCCACGGCAGCGTCCGTCACGTCTCCGACGGAGGCGTCACCCAGGTAGGCGGCGGGGATCTCCCCGCGGGCGCGCGCCCGCTCGGCCTCGAGGACGTTGCGGCGCATCGCGTAGGCCTGCTCCCCGAAGAGAAACTCCCCGACGCAGGGGTGCGACGGCAGCTCGTGGCGGCTGCCGTTGGCCTCCACGGTGACTTCGACGTCGGGGCGGATGCGGCGGATGGTCCCGGTCTGCCAGAAGGAGACGTGCACCCGCACGCTGCCCTCGGGGCCGGTGATCGCCATCGTCGGGAGGTTGTCGTACTCGCTGCGGAGGAGCTGGTTGAAGCGCAGCCGGTCCTCGCGGCTGGCGATGAGGTAGGTGCCCTCGCCGAGCTCGACGTGCCGGAGGCGCCCGCTCTCGTCAGGCTCCCGCTGGGCGGTCTCGGTGGACTGCTCGTCGACCACCCGGAAGGGCGGCGCGTTGCTGGCGGTGCGGTGGTCGTACCAGCTCTGCAGATGGCAGAGGTCCTCGTAGGTGATGTGCCGCTGGTCGTTGGTGGCGAGCGTGTGGCGGATCGTCGGGCCGCAGCCGAGCGCGAGCACACAGAGCAGGGCAACCGGCGGTCGCAGCGGAGCGGAATGGGACAGGGCGCTCATCGGCGCGATGATGCCATGGACCGCCCCGGGGCTGACCAGCATCGGTGCCGGGAGCTCCCCTCCCGGTGGAGCCCACGACCCCCGGCGGTGGCGCCCTTCGGGGCCCCGGATCCCCATGGAGCTCCAGGTCGAAGCGAGGGGTCTCGCCTCCGCCGTCCGAGGCGCCTGCGAGAAACTTGTCATCCGGGGCCGATGGCCCGGTGTGGAGGGGTGCGGGAGAAATCCCTGCAAGTGCGAGAGGGCGAGGCGCGTGCCGAGGGCGGAAGGGGTCGCGAACTGGCGACCGGGCTCTGGGTGGGTGCATGGTGATCCTCCCCTCCTTCAGCGCCACCCGAGCTCGTCGCCCCACTGCTGGACGACGGGTGAGGGCCGTGGGGAGGCTTCACCACGACACACCCAACAGGGAGAGATCGCTTGAGCATCGACGGACCGATCCAGGGGAAGACCAACGGCAGGACGAAGCCCGCCGCCGCCGCCGCGACTCCGGCGAAGTCCAAGGCCTCGCCGCGGGCCAGCCGCGCAGCGTCCGACCTGGTGCTGCGCCGCTACACGCAGCCCGGCAGCGACCCGCTGGCCTCGGTGGAGTACGACCGCCGGGACAGCGTCATCAGCAACCCCGACGGCTCGGTGGTCGCCGCCACGCGCGGGGCCGAGGTGCCGAAGGCCTGGTCGCAGCTCGCGACGGACATCGTGGTGTCCAAGTACTTCCGCCGCGCGGGCCTGCACGGCGACGCGAAGCAGGGCGAGACCAGCGTGAAGCAGGTGGTCTACCGCATCGCCCACTCGATCCGCGAGGCGGGCGAGTCGCGCGGGTACTTCGCCGACCGGGCGCAGGCTGAGACCTTCGAGGCCGAGCTGTCGTTCCTGCTGGTGAACCAGTACGGCGCGTTCAACTCGCCGGTGTGGTTCAACTGCGGGCTCTTCCAGCGCTACGGCATCACCGGCCAGGGCGGCAACTGGGCCTACAGCGAGTCGACCGCCACGGTGGCCGAGACGGCCAACGCCTACGAGGCGCCGCAGTGCTCGGCGTGCTTCATCCAGAGCGCCCAGGACGACCTGATGGCGATCTTCGAGCTGGTGAAGAACGAGGCGCGGCTCTTCAAGTACGGCTCCGGCACGGGCTCGAACTTCAGCGCCCTGCGCGGCCGTCAGGAGAAGCTCTCCGGCGGCGGGACCTCCTCCGGGCTCATGTCCTTCCTCGAGGTCTTCGACCGCGCGGCGGGCAGCACCAAGTCCGGCGGCACCACGCGGCGCGCGGCCAAGATGGTCTGCCTCGACATGGACCACCCCGAGATCGTCGACTTCATCGAGTGGAAGATGAAGGAGGAGAAGAAGGCCATGGCGCTCATCGCGCAGGGCTACCCCTCCGACTTCAACGGCGAGGCCTACCACACGGTCTCCGGGCAGAACTCGAACAACTCCGTGCGCGTGACCAACGAGTTCATGCGCGCGGTCGAGATCGACGGCGAGTGGCAGACCAGGGGCCGCACCAACGGCAAGGTGATCGACACCTACCGCGCCAAGGACCTCTGGAAGAAGGTCGCCCTCAGCGCATGGTCGTGCGCCGACCCCGGGGTGCAGTACGACAGCACCATCAACGATTGGCACACCTGCAAGGTCAGCGGGCGCATCAACGCGAGCAATCCGTGCAGTGAGTACATGTTCCTCGACGACACGGCGTGCAACCTGTCGTCGCTCAACCTCACGAAGTTCTTGAGCGAGGACGCCGACGGCACGCAGCACTTCGACATCGAGGGCTACCGCCACGCGGCGCGGGTGTTCTTCCTCGCGCAGGAGATCCTCGTCGATTACTCGTCCTACCCGACGAAGCAGATCGCGCAGAACTCCCACGACTACCGCCCGCTGGGCCTCGGCTACGCCAACCTCGGCACGCTGCTCATGCTCATGGGCGTCGCCTATGACTCCGACGAGGGGCGGGCCATCGCCGCCTCGCTCACGGCCATCCTCACCGGGCACGCGTACCGGGTGAGCGCCGAGGTCGCCTCGGTGAAGGGCACCTTCGCGGGCTTCGCCAAGAACCGCGACTCCATGCTCGACGTGATGGGCAAGCACCGCCAGGCCGCCTACGCCATCAGCGACCGCGCCTGCCCGAAGAACCTCGCCGCCGCCGCGCGCGAGGACTGGGACGAGGCCGTGCGCCTCGGCGCGCAGCACGGCTACCGCAACGCCCAGGCGACGGTGCTCGCGCCCACCGGGACCATCGGGCTCCTCATGGACTGCGACACCACCGGCATCGAGCCCGACTTCGCGCTGGTGAAGTTCAAGAAGCTCGCGGGCGGCGGGTACTTCAAGATCGTCAACGCCTCGGTCGAGCGCGCCCTGGTGTGCCTCGGGTACTCCAAGGGTCAGATCGCGGAGATCCTCGCCTACGTCAGCGGCACCAACACCTTCCTCAACGCGCCGGTGGTCAACCGCGAGTACCTGAAGGGCAAGGGCTTCACCTCCGACGACATCACCCGCGTCGAGGCGGCGCTGCGCGGGGCCTTCTCCATCGAGCAGGCGCTCTCGCCCTTCACGCTCGGGGCCGACCTGGTGAAGCGCCTCGGCGTCGAGGAGGCATCGCGGTCTCCGACCTTCTCGCTGCTCTCCCACTGGGGCATTCCGCGCTCGGAGATCGAGACCCTGGGCGACCACGTGCTGGGCCGCTCGACGGTCGAGGGCGCGCCCCACGTGCGCGAGGAGCACCTCCCGGTCTTCGACTGCGCCAACCGCTGCGGGCGCCACGGGCGGCGCTTCCTGGCGCCGATGGCGCACGTGAAGATGATGGCCGCGACGCAGCCCTTCCTGTCGGGCGCGATCTCCAAGACGGTCAACCTCCCCAACGACGCCACGGTAGAGGACGTGGCGGACATCTACTACCAGGGCTGGAAGCTCGGGTTGAAGGCGGTGGCGCTCTACCGCGACGGGTGCAAGGCGTCGCAGCCGCTCTCGTCGACGAGCGCGGAGGAGAAGAAGGACGACGCGAAGCCCGCGGCGAAGGCCATCGAGGCGAAGGCCGAGTCCACGTCGACGCCTGCTCCGGTGGTCACCGGGACGGCGGACACCACGTCGGAGTTCGGTCCGCTCTTCTCGAAGAGCCCGGTGCTGGCTCCGCCGCGCAAGTCGGTGCGCTACCGGCTGCCGAAGAAGCGCAGCGGGTTCACCCAGGAGGCGCGCATCGGCGGGCACAAGGTGTTCTTGCGGACGGGCGAGTACCAGGACGGGCAGCTCGGCGAGATCTTCATCGACATGCACAAGGAGGGGGCGGCGTTCAGGTCGCTGATGAACTCCTTCGCCATCGCGGTGTCGATGGGTCTTCAGCACGGGGTGTCGCTGGCCGAGTACGTCGACCAGTTCACCTTCACGCGCTTCGAGCCGCAGGGCTCGGTGGTGGGCCACGCGAACGTGAAGTTCGCGACGAGCATCATCGACTACGTGTTCCGCGTGCTGGGGGTGGAGTACCTGAAGCGCTACGACTTGGCGCACGTCCCGCCCACCGACGAGGAGAAGGCCGAGGCGGATCAGTCGCCGATGATGCCGTCGGCGGCGCCTCCGGAGAGCGCGTACACCGCGACGCTCACCGAGTACGAGAGCAGCAGCGGCAACGCGCTCGACAAGCAGCTCAGCAAGATGATGGGCGACGCGCCGATGTGCAGCGTGTGCGGGCACATCACCGTGCGCAACGGGGCGTGCTACCGCTGCCTGAACTGCGGCAACTCGATGGGCTGCTCGTAGCGGGCGGGTGGAGGGGACGGCGGTCCGGGCGGGGTGATCCCGCTCAGGACCGCGGCTTCTTCCGCTTCAACGGCGGCAGGGGAGTGTCCTCGAAGGGCTGCGCCAGCGACACCTCCTGCTCGGCGTCGATCAGCGACAGCACCGCCCTCGCGATGCGCATCTCCGTCTCCGTGAGGGCCTCGCCGTCATAGCGCGACAGCACCAGCTCGGCCCGGATGCCCTCCGGGGCCAGCGCCCGCTTCACCGCGTACGGCGCCGGGAGCACGAACTCCCGCTTCGTCAGATCACTCTCCATGGCGAAACCTCCCGCCCGTTCATTGGCATCCTGACCGGTCCTGCGCCCCGGTCGACGCATCCTACCCTCACCTTTCTTCAAGGGTCGCGGCGCGGGGCCCCTGACGGGGAATCTCCGCCGCCGTTCGTCGCGATGCAGTCCTCCCCGCTGCGCTACCATGGCGCCCGCTCGCGGCCCCGCCGCGCTCCCTTACGAAAGGAACTCCCCCATGAAGGTCGGACGCAACGACCCCTGCCACTGCGGCTCGGGTCTCAAGTACAAGAAGTGCCATCTCGCCAAGGACGAGGCCGCGCACGCCGCCGAGCTCGCCGCCCAGCGCGCCGCCGCCGCCCCCCCCGCCGACGAGGCCGCCCCCGAGGGTGAGCCCGCCGCCGACGCTCCCGCCCCTTCGGCCGCCGCCGCGCGCGCCGCCGCCCCCGCCCGCACGCCCAACGCGACCGTGCGCGCCAAGGCCCAGGCGATGCGCCAGCCCGGCGCCGCCCGCCGCCGCGCGGTCTGATCCGCCGCTCCTGACCCCAAGACCCCCCTCTCTCGAATCACCGGCAGGCGTAGGCCCCGCCGCCGGTGTCCTGGCACGTCAATCCGGAGGTGCAGGTGACCCCGCACGCGCCGCAGTTGCCGTCGACGTCGAGGCGCAGCTCGCAGCCCGTGACGCTCGACCCGTCGCAGTTTCCCCAGCCCGGCTCGCAGGTCATCCCGCACAACCCGATGGAGCACACCGGGGTCGAGTGCTGCCTCGTCGGACACACCGCCCCGCAGCCGCCGCAGTTCGTCGGGTCGGTGCGGGTGTTGACCTCGCAGCCGTCCGCGCGCTTGTCGCTATTACAGTCCGCGTAATAGCTGGGAGAGCAGCTCCCGGTGCAGTTGCCTCCGGTGCAGGCAGGAACGATGTGGCTGGTCGAGCAGGCCATCCCCGCGCAGCCGCCGCAGGTCGCGACGGAGGTGTTGATGTCCGTCTCGCAGCCGTTGGTCTGCAGGTTGGCGTCGCAGTTGGCGCGGCCCGCCGAGCAGGTTCCGCTGCAGGCGCCGGCGCCGCAGGTGCGCGACACGATGCCGGTGCCCGAGCAGACGGTGCCGCAGGCGCCGCAGGCGTCCGGGTCCGTGGTGAGGTCGCGGCACACGCTGGAGCAGTTGGTCTGCCCCGACCCGCAGCTGGTCACGCACACGCCCGCGGAGCAGAGCTGGCCCCCGGCGCAGACGTTGCCGCAGGCGCCGCAATTGTTGGTGTCGCTGTTGAGGTTGCGCTCGCAGCCGTTGCCCGGCGCACCGTCGCAGTTGGCGAAGCCCGCGTTGCAGCTCGCGATGGTGCACGCGCCCGCCGCGCAGCCCGCGGTGGCGTTGGCCAGCGAGCAGACCGTGTTGCAGGCGCCGCAGTTGGTCGGGCTGGTGGTGGTGTTGGTCTCGCAGCCGTTGGCCGCGCTGCCGTCGCAGTTGCCGAAGCCAGCGCTGCAGGTGATGCCGCAGAGCTGCGAGGCGCAGGTCGCGGTGCCGTTGGTGCCCACGCAGGCGCGGCCGCAGGCGCCGCAGTTGGAGACGGTGGTGGTGGCCACCTCGCAGCCGTTGCCCGGCGCGCCGTCGCAGTCCGCCGTGCCCGCGGAGCAGCTCGCGCTCGACGTGGTGCACATCGAGTTGGCGCACACCGCGATGCTGCCGATGGGAGGCGTCGGGCAGCGGTTGTTGCAGGCGCCGCAGTGGTTGATGTCACCGGCGACGGTGTTGACCTCGCAGCCGTTCGAGTCGATGCCGTCGCAGCTGGCGAAGCCCGCCGCGCAGGCCCCTCGGGTGCAGCGGCCCGCCACGCAGCTCGCGGCCGCGTTGGCGAGCTGGCAGGTGTTGCCGCACACGCCGCAGTTGGTGACGCTCGTCCCGGTGTTGGTCTCGCAGCCGTTGGCGTCGACGCCGTCGCAGTTGCCGAAGCCCGTGCTGCAGGCCGCCAGGGTGCACGCGCCGCTCGCGCAGCCCGCCACGCCGTTGGCCCGGGTGCACGCCATGCCGCAGGCGCCGCAGTGGTTGGCGTCGTTCTGGAGGTCACGGCAGACGCCCGAGCAGTTGGTGGTGGGCGACGCGCAGGTCGAGGTGCACACGCCCCCGGAGCACACCGTGCCGCCGCCGCAGACGCGCCCGCAGAGGCCGCAGTTGTTGTTGTCCGTCTGGAGCGCGCGGCAGGTGCCCGAGCACGCCGTCTGCCCCGTCGGGCACACGCAGCTACGGCCCGAGCAGGAGGTGCCGCCGGTGCACGCGCGCCCGCAGGCGCCGCAGTTGGCGTTGTCCGTGGCGAGGTCGCGGCAGGTGCCCGAGCAGTTGGTCTGCGCCGCCGAGCAGGTGGTGGTGCATACGCCCGCGGAGCAGACGGTCCCGCCGGGGCAGACGTTGCCGCAGGCGCCGCAGTGGGTGTTGTCCGACTGGAGCGCGCGGCAGGTGCCCGAGCAGGCCGTCTGCCCCGCCGGGCAGACGGTGGTGCAGACGCCGCGCACGCACGACTGCCCGCTGGCGCAGCGGTTGTTGCAGGCGCCGCAGTTGGCGTTGTCGTCGGTGATGTCGCGGCAGACGGAGCCGCAGAGCGTCTCGCCCACCTGGCAGAAGGCGAGGCACGACGCCGCCTGGACGCCGCCGTCGACGCCGCTCGTCGCGCCGCGCGTGCAGCGCTCGCCCGCGGCGGTGGCGCAGGTGGCGCCGCACGCCCCGCAGTTCTGGTCGGTGGTGATCGAGATGCAGCGGCCGCTGCAGACCGCGCGCTCGGGGCCGGAGCAGTCGACGCAGGTGTTGGCGAGGCAGGTCAGCCCGGCGCCGTTGCACACGGTGGCCGCCCCGCCGTCCGTCGACGGGTCTGCGCAGCAGCGTTGCCCGGCGGCGCCGCACGCGAGGCAGGTTCCGGCCACGCAGGTGAGGCTCGCGGTGCGGCAGGGCGGGCGGGCCTCCCCGGTGGCGGTGCTCGAGCGGGGACAGCACGCGGCCCCCGTCGCCCCGCAGGAGCCCGCGTCGGGGAGGACCATCAGCGCAGGGTTGTCCGGAGAGAATCCGCAGCTGGTCGCGAGCGCGAGGACGAGGCCGACGACCCCCCGGATGTTCATGGGCCGAGCGATATCACGGCCCCTGGGGAGGGCTCCATGGAAGCGCCCGGTTCAGCGCATGATCAGCGCGCCGTTGCGGCCGCGCCGAGGAGCGTCGGCGGGCGTCGGGCGCGCCGCGGGCGCAAGGGGACGACGGAGGCGCTCGGGCGTCGGGGGCTCGACGACCTGGATGGGCGGCAGGGTGTAGACGGCCACCGGAGCGGGCGCTCCGGCGTCGACGAGGGGCGCCTCGGGAGCGGCCACCGGAGCGGCCACCGGAGCGGGCTCCGGGAGCGGTGGGCTCGGGGCAGTCGCGGCGGGTGAGGGCGCGAGGACGGCGGCTGCGGGCTCCGGCGCCGGGGGCCGTCGCGGCCAGAGCACCGCCGCCGTCGTGGCGATGCCCAGGCTGAGCAGCGCGAGCACGCCCGCGAGCATGTGGGGGATGCGGGTCGCCCGATCGGCGGGAGCGCGCACGGCGGGGACCTCTCCTCCCCACGGGCCCGAGCGCTGCCCCGAGGGGTGCTCCGGCGCGAGCTGCGCGGGGGTGGGCGCCGGGAGGGACGGCGTCGCGACCGGCAGGGCCTCGAGGGTCTCGCCTCGCACGTTGACGATCCAGCGCTGCGCGAGGGTCGGGTCGACGCCCCGCCAGAGGGCGCACCCTCGCAGCGCGTCGGCGAAGGCGCGCATCGAGGGCCAGCGCTGCTCCCGATCCTTCACCACCGCGCGCTGCACCACCGCCAGGAGGTCGGGGGGCAGGTGCGGCGCGAGCTGCGCGAGGGGTGTGGGCTCCTCGTAGATGATCTTGGCGACGAGCGCGCTGGCCGTCGGCGCGCTGTAGGCGAGCGAGCGGGAGAGGCACTTGTAGAACACGATGCCGAGCGACCAGACGTCGGTGCGCTGGTCGACGTCGGCGTCGCCGCGGGCCTGCTCCGGGGAGACGTAGTTGGGCGAGCCGACCATCTGGCCGGTCACGGTGCGAGAGAGCTCCTCCTCGGAGTGCGCGAACTTCGCGATGCCGAAGTCGATCAGCTTGGGCACCACCCCCTGCGGGGTCTCGTGGAGGAAGATGTTGTCGGGCTTGATGTCGCGGTGGATGATCCCCAGCTCGTGCGCCGCGCCGAGGGCGTCCATGATCGGCAGCAGCGTGGCGATGGCCGCGTGCGGGGGGAGGATGGAGAGCTCCTTGAGGCACCGCGCGAGGTCGCCGCCGCTCAGGAACTCCTGGACGATGTAGACGAAGCCGTAGGTGGCGTCGTCGCCCATGTCGAGCACGTCGATGACGTTGGGGTGCCGGAGCCGCCCTCCGGCCTGCGCCTCGCGCTCGAAGCGCCTCACGAACTCGGCGCGGGACGACACCTCCGGGCGCATGGTCTTGAGGGCCACGCGTCGCCGGGTGCGCAGGTTCTCCGCCTCGTAGACCGACCCCATCCCGCCACGGCCGAGCTCGCGGATCACCCGGTAGCGCCCGCCGATGATGAGTTCTTCTGGAGCGGCGGTGGTCATCTGCTGCCCATTCAGTCGGTCACTCTGAACATGAGTCCACAGGGGGTGCAAGACGCCCTCTCGCGTCCTCGTCCCCCAACGCCGGGCTTCTCACCCGGCCATCTTGGGTGATAGGCGCTCTGTCATGACGCGCAAGGTACGCACGGCGCTGCTGGGCCTCCTGGTGGTGTCGTCCGTCGCCTCCACCGCCCTCTCGCAGGACGCCGACGCCCTCATCGACCAGGGCCTCGCGATGCGCGTCGCAGGGCAGGACGAGGCGGCCCTTCAGCTCTTCCGACAGGCCTGGGAGGTCCAGCGCACGGCGCGCGCCCAGGCGCAGATCGCCCTGGCCGAGCAGGCGCTCGGACGCTGGGTCGACGCGGAGGCCCACCTCACCGCGGCGCTCGGCGACTCGCACGACGCGTGGGTGCACCGCCGCCGCCGCGCCCTCCAGTCGGCGCTGGCGGAGATCCGTCAGCACGTCGGGCAGCTCGAGCTGCAGGCCAACGTCCCGGCGGAGGTGCTGATCGGGGGGCGCGTGGCCTTCACCCTGCCGATGGCCGCCCCGCTGCGGGTCCAGACCGGCCCGGTGACCTTCACGGTGAGGGCCGGCGGCTACGTGTCGGTGACGCGCACGGTGACGCTCGAGAGCGCCCTCCCGCTGCGAGAGACCGTCACCCTCGAGCGCGACGAGTTTCGCCCCGTGGCGCTGCCCCCGTCGGAGGCGGGCGCCACCGCAGGCACTGCGCGCGGCGCGGCCTCCGGACGGTCTGGCGCGCAGAGCCCCCGGGCGACCCCGCCACGGCGCGTCGCGGGCTACTGGATGATCGGGGTGGGCGGCGCCGCGCTGATCGTCTCCGCGGTCTTCACGGTGATCAACGCCGGGGCGATCAGCGCCGCCAACGACGCGACGCCGTGGTCCCTCGAGCCCTACGGCGCGTGGGCCCGCTTCCAGGCCAACGAGAACTCCCTGCGCACGCTCTCCGGCGGTGAGGTCTGCGACCTCGCGGAGCAGCGCGTCGGCGTCGACGAGGCGCGGGTGCGCGAGCTGTGCTCGACGACCTCGACGACGGCCACGGTCGCCCTGGTCGCGGGCATCGCGGGAGGAGCGCTGGCGGCGACGGGCCTGGTGCTCGCGGTGACGGCGCGGCCCACGCAGGCGCACGCCGCCCGCTGGGGCGTCACGCCGTGGCTGGCGCGCGGGCTCGGCGGCGCGACGCTCCACGCGGCCTGGTGATCCGCGGGCGCCCCGGGAGGGAGCGCCGCGGATCGATGAGTGATTGAGGGGAGGAGGAGGGGAGAGCCGCGGGCGCCGATCGACGCCCGCGTCAGGGAGGGGTCACTGGCAGGCGAAGACGCCCGGCATCCCGGAGACGGCCAGGCACATCTGGCCGCCGGTGCAGCTGACCCCGCAGGCGCCGCAGTTGGGGTTGCCGTCGAGCTGGACCTCGCAGCCCGTGGCGTTGGAGCCGTCGCAGCTCCCGTAGCCCACCGCGCAGGTGATGCCGCAGCTTCCCCCGACGCACACCGGGACGGAGTGCTGCGGCGTCGGGCACACGTTGCCGCAGGAGCCGCAGTTCAGCGCGTCCGTCGCGCCCGCGCCGGTGATCTGCACCTCGCAGCCGTTGGTGGCGACGGCGTCGCAGTTGGCGAAGTTCGTGTTGCAGGCGCCGATGGTGCACGCCGAGCTCACGCAGGGCGTGGCCGCGGCGTTGGCGCGCGCCGGGCAGACCGTGCCGCACGCGCCGCAGTTGCTGGCGTTGTTGGTCGTGTTGATCTCGCAGCCGTTGGTGCGCTTGTCGGTGTCGCAGTCCGCGAAGCCGACGGAGCAGGTGCCGGTGCAGTTGCCGCCCGAGCAGGCGGCCGAGATGTTGTTCGACGAGCAGGCCATCCCCGTGCAGCCGCCGCAGGTCGCGACGGAGGTGTTGATGTCCGTCTCGCAGCCGTTGGTCTGCAGGTTGGAGTCGCAGTTGGCGCGGCCCGCAGAGCAGGTGCCGTTGCAGGCGCCGGTGCCGCAGGTGCGGGCCACCACGCCGGTGCCCGAGCAGACGGTGCCGCAGGCGCCGCAGGCGTCCGGGTCCGTGGTGAGGTCGCGGCACACGCTGGAGCAGTTGGTCTGCCCCGACCCGCAGGTGGTCACGCACACGCCCGCGGAGCAGAGCTGCCCCCCGGCGCAGACGTTGCCGCAGGCGCCGCAGTTGTTGGTGTCGCTGTTGAGGTTGCGCTCGCAGCCGTTGCCGGCGATGCCGTCGCAGTTGGCGAAGCCCGCGTTGCAGCTCGCGATGGTGCACGCGCCCGCCGCGCAGCCCGCGGTGGCGTTGGCCAGCGAGCAGACCGTGTTGCACCCGCCGCAGTTGGTCGGGCTGGTGGTGGTGTTGGTCTCGCAGCCGTCGCTGAGCAGGCCGTTGCAGTTGCCGAAGCCCGCGCCGCAGGTGATGCCGCAGAGCTGCGAGACGCAGGTCGCGGTGCCGTTGGTGCCGACGCAGGCGCGGCCGCAGGCGCCGCAGTTGGAGACGGTGGTGGTGGCCACCTCGCAGCCGTTGCCCGGCGCGCCGTCGCAGTCCGCGGTGCCCGCCGAGCAGCTCACGCTCGACGTGGTGCACATCGAGTTGGCGCACACCGCGATGCTGCCGATGGGGGGCGTCGGGCAGCGGTTGTTGCAGGCGCCGCAGTTGTTGATGTCGCCGGCGACGGTGTTGACCTCGCAGCCGTTGGAGTCGACGCCGTCGCAGTTGGCGAAGCCCGCCGCGCAGGTACCCCGGGTGCAGCGGCCCGCCACGCAGCTCGCGGCCGCGTTGGCGAACTGGCAGCTGTTGCCGCACACGCCGCAGTTGGTGACGCTCGTCCCGGTGTTGGTCTCGCAGCCGTTGACGTTGTTGCCGTCGCAGTTGCCGAAGCCCGTGTTGCAGGCCGCGAGGGTGCACGCCCCGGAGGCGCAGCCCGCCACGCCGTTGGCGCGGGTGCAGACGGTGCCGCAGGCGTTGCAGTTGTTGGCGTCGTTCTGGAGGTCGCGGCAGACGCCCGAGCAGTTGGTGGTGGGCGACGCGCAGGTCGAGGTGCACACGCCCCCGGAGCACACCGTGCCGCCGCCGCAGACGTTGCCGCACGCGCCGCAGTTGCTGTTGTCCGTCTGGAGCGCGCGGCAGATGCCCGAGCACGCCGTCTGCCCCGCAGGGCACACGCAGCTACGGCCCGAGCAGGAGGTGCCGCCGGTGCAGGCCGCCCCGCACGCGCCGCAGTTGGCGTTGTCCGTGGCGAGGTCGCGGCAGGTGCCCGAGCAGTCGGTCTGCGCCGCCGAGCAGGTGGTGGTGCAGGCGCCCGCGACGCAGGTCTGGCCGCCGGCGCAGACGCGCCCGCAGGTGCCGCAGTTGTTGTTGTCCGTCTGGAGGGCGCGGCAGGTGGCGCTGGCGCCAGAGCCGCACGTGGTCTGCCCCGACGGGCACAGGCAGTTGCCCGCCGAGCAGGCCGTGCCGCCGGTGCAGGTGCGCCCGCAGGCGGTCGTTCCGGTGGTGGGGCCGCAGTTGTTGTTGTCCGTGAGGGGGTTCACGCAGGTGCTGCCGCACAGCACCTGGCCCGCGGCGCAGGTCGTCACGCACGACCCGGCGGTGCAGATCTGACCGCTGGGGCAGGTGACGCCGCACCCGCCGCAGTTGAGCCGGTCGTTGGAGAGGTCGCGGCAGGTGCCCGAGCAGTTGGTCTGGCCACCGCCGCAGGAGACGGTGCAGACGCCCATCTGGCAGTTCTGGCCGCCGGGGCAGACGCGACCGCAGGCGCCGCAGTTGTTGTTGTCGCCGTTGAGGTTGATCTCGCAGCCGTTCGGAACCAACCCGTCGCAGTTGAAGAAGCCCGCGGCGCAGGAGGCCACGGTGCACGCCCCGGCCGCGCAGCCCGGGGCGCCGTTGATCACCGTGCAGGCACGATTGCAGGCGCCGCAGTGGGCGACGGTGGTGTTGGTGTTGGTCTCGCAGCCGTTGCTGAGGTTGCCGTCGCAGTTGCCGAGCCCCGAGCTGCAGGCGAGGTTGCACACGCCGCCGACGCAGCTCGCGGTGCCGCCGGTGCTCGGGCAGCGGTTGCCGCAGCCCACCATCGCGCCCGGGCCGCCGATGCCGCAGTTGTTGACGTCGTTGAGGGTCGTGACCTCGCAGCCGTTGGTGTCGAGGCCGTCGCAGTTGCCAGTGCCGACCGTGCACACGGCTATCGAGACTCGGCACATGCTTCCACCGCACACCGCGGTGGCGCCGGTGGGAGGCGCCGGGCAGCGCGTGCCGCAGGCGCCGCAGTTGGTGATGTCACCCATCGCGGTGTTCACCTCGCAGCCGTTGGCGGGGTTGCCGTCGCAGTCCGCGAAGCCCGGGTTGCAGGCGCCTCGCATGCAGCGGCCCGCCGCGCAGGTGGCCGCGGCGTTGGCGAAGCTGCAGCGGTTGCCGCAGACGCCGCAGTTCATGGCGTCGGTGGAGGTGGTCGTCTCGCAGCCGTTGGTCGCGATGTTGTCGCAGTTGCCGAAGCCATCGCGGCAGCTCGAGAGCACGCAGGCGCTGCCGGTGCATCCGGCGACAGCGCCGGGGAGGGTGCACTGGTTGCCGCAGGTGCGGCAGTTGTTGGGATCGTTGGTGAGGTCGCGGCAGGTGTTGCCGCAGAGCACCTGGCCCGGCGGGCACTGGATGCGGCAGAAGGCCACCCGCGCTCCGCCGTCGGGCATCGAGCCCGCGTCGGTCACGCCGCCGTCGACGCCGCTCGCCGCGGTGAGCGTGCACCGCTCGCCCGAGGTGGTCGCGCAGGCGCTTCCGCAGGCGCCGCAGTTCTGGTCGGTGGTGAGCGACACGCACTGGCCGTTGCAGACCGCCTGGGTCGGGCCCGAGCAGTCGACGCAGGTGTTGGCGAGGCAGGCGACGCCCGCGCCGTTGCAGGTGCCCGCGAGGCCCGCGTCCATGGAGGTGCCTCCGTCACCCGCGGCGGCGCCAGCACAGCAGGGCTGGCCGGGCGCGCCGCACGCGACGCAGGTTCCCGCCGAGCAGGTCGTGCCCGCGCTGCGACAGATCGTGCGGGCGCCGTTGGGCGCCGTGGCCACCTGGGGGCAGCACGCGGCCCCCATGGTCCCGCAGGGCCCGGCGTCAGGCAGCCGGACGTCCGTGGGGTTGTCGATGGCGCACGCAGTCAGGAGCACCGCGGTCAGCACGGCGAAACCAAATGAAATGGACCTCATCGCCGCGAACGATAACAGACCTCCCAGAGTCCAGCGCAGCCTTCGGGGGCGCGGCATGGTTGCCCGTCATGTTCTGGTAGACGCGACCCATTGTCCCGTATGGTCTCGACCCTATGGTGAGGAACAGGCTTCGACCGGGTTCATGCGCGGCCACCGCCGCGCTGGCGTGCGCACTGGCGGTTACGGGCGCGGGGCGAGCAGCCCACGCCCAGGTCGCCGAGCGCTTCTACATCGGCCTCGAAGGGGCGGCGGGCACGATGCTCTCGACGCCCCAGAGCGACGAGTTCGGCCTCGGGCTCACCGGGCGGCTGCGCGTCGGGTTTCGCCCGGTGCGGGCCCTCGGCATCCACCTCGCGGTCGAGGGATCGAGCTGGTCGGCGGTCGCTCCGATCGTGAACAGCGGCAACGCGTGGACCTTCGGCGGCGGCCTCCGCCTCACGCCCTTCTCCTTCGGCCGCGGCGGCCGACCCTTCCTCGACCTCGACGCGGGGGCGGTGATCACCGGCAACAACCCCGAGACGCGCACCCGCTTCGGCTTCGGCGCGGGCCTCGGCTGGCTCTTCCCGATCGGCTCGGTGTTCGCGCTGGGCCCGGAGGTCCGCTACGGGCACGTGCTCGGCACCACCGCGGACAACGACTCCAACCGCGGCGACGCCCAGTACTGGAACGCCGGTCTGGCCCTCGAGTTCCACTTCCCCGGTGAGCGCCCGGCCGCGCCTCCGCCTCCGCCTCCGCCTCCGCCGCCCGCGGACACCGACGGCGACGGCATCCTCGACCCCGACGACCGCTGCGTGACCGAGCCCGAGACACGCAACGACTACCAGGACACCGACGGCTGCCCCGACAACCCCGACACCGACGGCGACGGCATCCTCGACACGGCCGACCGCTGCATCAGCGAGCCCGAGGACGTCGACCAGTACCTCGACGAGGACGGCTGCCCCGACCCCGACAACGACAGCGACGGCATCCCCGACACGGCCGACCGCTGCCCCCTGCAGGCCGAGGTCGTCAACCAGTTCGAGGACACCGACGGCTGCCCCGACGAGGCCCCCGCGGCCGCGGTGGTCACCTCCGAGGCCATCACCATCAACCAGTCGGTCTTCTTCGACACCGACCGGGCGACGATCCAGGAGCGCTCGCACGCCATCCTCGACCTCGTGGCGACCGCCCTCCGCGAGCACCCGGAGATCGCGCGCATCCGCATCGAGGGCAACGCCGACGACACCGGCGACGCGCACCACAACCTCACGCTCTCCCGCGACCGCGCTCGCGCCGTGATGCGCTATCTCCAGCACGCGGGCATCGCCGCGCGTCGCATGACCGCGGTGGGCAACGGCTCGACGCGGCCCGCGATGCAGGGCGACACCGACGAGGCCCACGCGCGCAACCGCCGCGTGGAGTTCGTCATCGTGACGGGAGGAGCGAACGCCGCGACCCCGACCCCGACCCCGCGGGCCGGACGTCGTCACCGGCGTCACTGACGTCTTCACCGTCGACGGTGGTGTGGCGCTGGCGCTCGGACACGGCCCGGGTCGACACGCCCATCACCGTCAGCGGCTCGTCGGAGGTGCAGAAGGTCACCCTCTGACCGAGCTCTACCGGCAGCGAGATCCGCGGGCCGTCCACGTAGAGCCGACACTCTCGCATCTTGTTGAAGATCTCCAGGCGCTCGCCCGGGTGCACCAGACCCCGCGGGAGCGAGTACGGCGCGCCGTCGGGCGTGTAGGGCTCGCGCACGACGAACTGCAGCAGCCGCGAACGCAGGGAGAGCAGCCGCCCGCCCGCGCTGCGGATCGCCGCGGTGGAGCCCGCGCCGGTGGAGATCCACAGCCCGGAGGACTTCTGCTCCTCCAGCATGCCGCGGAACGACAGCAGGTAGCGTGACGTGTGCGCCGGGTGGGGGTTGGCGAAGAGCACGTCGTTGAGCACGCGGCGGTGCACCACCTCGCCGTCGACGGACACCTGCATGCGCGCCAGCTTCACCCGCGGCGCGGTGCCCTTCGCGATCGCCTCGATGTGCGGCAGCACCTCGCCCATGCGCGTGCCGCAGAGGAACCCTACGGAGTCCTGCGGCGCCGAGTTGACCCCGAGCATGGGGGTGTCGCCGACGCCGTGGCTGGCCCAGAGCAGGGTGCCGTCGCCGCCGACGGTCACCACCAGGTCGTAGGCGTCGAAGTCCTCCAGGCGGTCGCGGTAGCGCAGCGTGACCCGCGCGCCAACGGCCTCGAGCGCGCGCTGCACCTCCTCGACGGTGCGGTGGTGGTGCTCGTCGGCGCGCACCATCCGCGCGACGGTGACGTCCCCCCGGGCGAGGAGCTCCTTCACCCGAGGGACGCCCTGCTGACGGATGTACCGGTCGTAGGAGGTGCGCTTCGCGAACACCAGCACGCGGCGCAGTTCAGGCATCGGTCAGCCTCCGCGCTCGAGCTCCGCCCGCAACCGTCGCAGCGCCAGCTCGGTCTTGGCGTCTTCGATGGTGCCGTCTTCGGCGCGGGCGAGGCACTCCGAGAGCGGCCACCAGGCGACGGTCGACCCCGCCTCGACGACCCCGTCCCCCTTGGCCTCGACCGCCTCCCGGTGGTCGGGCACCCGCACCTTCACCAGGTGGATCTTCTCCGCGCACAGCCCCGGCGACAGGTACACCGGCACCCCCAGCCTCGCGAAGTCCCCCTTCGGCAGCGAGAACCCGGTCTCCTCCTCGGTCTCCCGGCGCGCGCACTCCAGCACGCCGTCTTCGCCGCGCTCGTGCACCTCGATGAGCCCCGCCGGGAGCTCCCAGAGGTCGAGCTCGGTGCTCGCGTCGGGCACCACCAGCTCTCGCTCCCGCCGCAGGATCAGCGGCGGACGGAGCTGCCTTCGCATGCACACCAGCGGGTCGCGCGGGGCCTCCTCGCGCGCGGCCCACATCACCACGACCACCGCGTCGAGCGCGGCGCGGTCGACGGCGTCGTAGCGGTACACCTCGCTGGCGGTGCCGTCGGCGTAGCGGGTGCGCAGCTTGAGGCGTCGCACCTTGAGGTAGCCCTTGTCACTGGGCGTCTGTGCGGAGAGGTCTTCGACGATCTCGATGTCCAGAGGCATGGCGGGCGAGCATACACACTCTCAGGGGAACATCCCCGCCCCGCGCAGCCCTTCCCCCTCGTCCTCGCCGAGCATCAGGTTCATGCACTGGACGGCCTGGCCCGAGGCGCCCTTCACCAGGTTGTCGATGACGCCCATGGCCACCACGCGCCCGGCGCGCGCGTCGACGGCGTAGCCCACCATCGCGCGGTTCGATCCGCGCACCCAGAGGGTGTCCGGCAGCACGCCCGGGTCGAGCACCGCGACCGAGGGCGACCCGGCGAAGTAGCGCCTCGCCTCGGCCACCATGGCCTCGACGGTGACGCCCTCGCGGGCGAGGTCGGCGTACTGGGTCGACAGGATGCCGCGGGTCATCGGGGCCAGCGTCGGGGTGAAGGTCACCGTCGGCGCGGCGCCGATCACGTCGCCGAGCACCTGCTCGATCTCCGGCGTGTGCCGGTGCGTGCCGGCGACCTTGTAGTTGCGCGCCCCTTCGCCGGTCTCGGGGAAGTGGGTGCTCGGGGCGGGCGTACGTCCCGCTCCCGACACGCCCGAGAGGGCGTGGATGACGATGCGCTCGGGGCGCACCATCCCCGCGGCGAGCAGCGGCAGCAGCGGCAGGGTGCTGGCGGTGGGGTAGCAGCCGGGCACCGCCACGAGGCGGGTCGCGCGGATCTTCTCGCGGTGCAGCTCGGGCAGCCCATAGACGGCCTCGGGGAGGCGCGCGGGGGCGGCGTGCTCGGCGCCGTACCAGGTCTTGTAAACGTTGGCGTCGCGCAGCCGGAAGTCGGCGGAGAGGTCGAGCACGCGGAGCCCTCGGGCGAGCAGCGCCTCGACGCAGGCGATGGAGGCGCCGTGGGGGAGGGCGCAGAAGGCCACGTCGGCGCGGCGCGCGGCGTCGTCGGCGTCGAAGGGCTCGATGGGGAGGTCGCAGAGGCCGGTGAGCGCAGGCAGCACCGTGGAGACGCGAGGGGTGAGCTTCTCCCGGGCGTAGAGGGCGGTGACGGTGACCGACGGGTGCTGGAGCAGCAGGCGGAGAAGCTCCGCGCCGGTGTAGCCCGTGGCGCCGACGATCGCGACGCGAGCGCGAGGACGTTCCATGAAGGACCTCTGTGGGGGATGTGGAGAGAGAGGGAGCGAGGGCGAGGAGCGAGGCGGAGCGACTAGCGCTTGGAGTACTGGAAGCGCTTACGGGCGCCGGGCTGACCGTACTTCTTGCGCTCCTTCTTACGGGCGTCGCGGGTCAGGAGACCGGCGCGCTTGAGGGGCGTGCGGCGCTCGGCGTCGACCGAGGTGAGCGCGCGGGCGATGCCGAAGCGGACCGCGTCGGCCTGGGCGGCGAGACCGCCACCGGCGACGTTGGCTTCGATGTCATAGCGGCCCATGGCCTCGACGATCTCGAAGGGCTGCAGGATGAGCAGCTGCGAGGCCTGGCGCGGGAAGTACTGGTCGTACGGCCGGCGGTTGACGAGGATGTTGCCCGAGCCGGGCCGGAGGATGACGCGGGCGACGGCGGTCTTGCGCTTGCCCGTGGAGAAGTGGCGGTCGGCGGTCTGCATCGTAGGTGCCTTCGGTAGGATCAGAACTGGAGGGGGAGGGCCACGGGCTGCTGCGCGGCGTGCGGGTGCTCGGAGCCGGCGTAGACCTTGAGCTTGAGGCCCTGGGCCCGGCCGAGGCTGTTGTGCGGGAGCATGCCCTTCACGGCCTTCTCCACGGGAAACTCCGGCTTGTGCTTGAGCATGTCGCCGACCGCGCGCTTGCGCAGGCCGCCGATGGTGCCGGAGTAGTTGTAGTAGAACTTCTTGGTCAGCTTGGAGCCGGTCAGGGCGACCTTCTCGGCGTTGATCACGATCACGAAGTCACCGGTGTCGATGTTCGTGGTGAACGTCGGGCGGTGCTTGCCGCGCAGGACCCGGGCGATGTCGCTCGCGAGGCGCCCGAGCGGGCGGTCGGTCGCGTCGACGATGTACCAGGAGCGTTCGGCATTGGCGGGAGCGGTGTACGTGTCCATCGGGAGGATTTCGACCTGGGCTGGAGTTCTATGGAAAAACGAATCATCGACAACCCTGGTGGGGGTGTCGGGAGCGCGGGAGACTACTGATCCGCCGGAGCATGTCAAGACGCCCTCCGACTGTGCCCGGGGCGCTCTCTCCGGTGAGACTTCCGACTGCAGTGCTTGCCGTCGTCGCCGGGGCGTTGGTATGACGCTGCAAGCTCCGATGGATTGGAAGGTCTCTGTCGTCAAGCGCGCGATCGATGTGGTGGGTGCCTCCGCGGCGCTCTGCGCCACCGCGCCCCTCTATCCGGTGATCGCCGCGGCGCTCTACATCGACAACCCGGGTCCCATCTTCTACTCGCAGGAGCGCGTGGGGCGAACGCACCCGACGGCCCCGTGGGAGAACAGCCGTACGCTGCCCACGTTCCGGATGTGGAAGTTCCGCTCGATGCGCATCGACTCGGAGAAGGACGGGCGCGCCAAGCTGGCCTCCACGGACGACGATCGGATTACCCGGGTAGGTAAGTTCCTCCGGAAGACCCGCCTCGACGAGATCCCGCAGTTCTGGAACGTCCTGCTCGGCGACATGTCCATCGTCGGCCCGCGCCCCGAGCGCCCGGAGCTGGTGCGCACCCTCTGCGCGGCCATCCCGATGTTCGAGGAGCGCACGCGCATGGTGCGCCCGGGCATCACCGGCCTCGCGCAGATCTCCCTCGACTACCTCGGCCGCATGCCCGAGGACTCCGCCATCGCGACGCTGAAGAGCACCCTGCTCAACCCCTTCAAGCTGGAGGAGCTCGAGGGGGCCGTCGCCGACGACATGCGCACCAAGCTCCTCTATGATCTCGCCTACGCGGCGCTGCTGGAAGACTTCTGGGGCTTCCTCAAGACCGACCTGGAGATCATGCTCCGCACTCCCGCCGTGATGCTCGGCGCTCGCGGACGTTGACGTCGTAGGGCTACAGCAAGAGGTTTGACGCGGAGCAACGTCAACGCGTAGGGTTCCTGCTCCCAAATAGAGGCGGTGCGCGTCAAAGATGGCCGATCAGTCTTCCCGAAAGCCGCCAGCGCGGTTTCCGACGATGAACGCGCCGCCCAACCGAGGCGGTCCGGCACCGGTGCGCGACGAGCTGGCAGGGTACTTCTCCGAACACGGTCCGGCGCCGGCGCCGGCGCATGAGCTCATCGACTCCGACGCGGCGACGCGGGTGGCCGACGCGTCGACCCTCTTCCAGGGGCAGGGCGCGTACGGTGAGCCGGGCGGGTTTCCGACCAGCCCCGGCGGCTGGCAGCCGGTGGGGCAGGACGCCTCCGAGGCGATGACCCTCAACGCCGACCAGATGCGCTCGCACCTCCCGCCGATGGACGCCTACGGCGAGGCGCGCACGCAGTTCGGCCCGGCGCCCTCGATGGACGCCTACGGCTACGGCGCGCACGACTACGCGGTCGATGGCTCCGTGGTCGATCCCAACGAGCCCGCGCCCGAGTACGGGATGGTGCCCTTCAGCGAGGGCAACCGGGAGACCCCCTCGTGGAGTCCGCCCAGCTACTCCATGCTCCGCATCAACCCCGCGGAGCACATCGACAATTTCTCTCAAGACCTCGTGCTGCTCTCGCACCCCGACGGCTTCGCCGCGGCGCAGTTTCGCACCCTCCGCTATCGCCTCGAGCAGGAGCCCGACCTGCAGGTGATCGTGGTGACCTCGGCCCGCGACGGCGAAGGCAAGAGCGTCACCGCGGCCAACCTCGCCCTCGCCCTCGCCGAGGGCGGTCGCATCCAGGTGCTGCTCATCGACGCGTCGCTGCGCAACCCGGCGCAGCACAAGCTCTTCGGCGTCAACGGCGACCTCGGCCTCACCAGCGTGCTGGCCGCCCGGCAGAACGACCCGTCGCTCCCGGTCGACGTCATCCGCATCACCGCGAGCCTCAACCTCATGCCCGCGGGCCCCGCCGTCGCGAGCGCCCACGCCGCCCTCTCCTCCGAGGCCGCGGCGGTGCTGATGGGCCAGCTCCGCCGCGAATTCCGCTACATCATCGTCGACTCCTCGGCGGTGTTCGGCACGGCCGAGACGCTCGCCTGGCACGGGCTCATCGACAAGTACATCGTCGCCGCGCGCGCCGGGCGCACCACCACCGAAGACCTCACCGGCACCGTCGAGCGCCTCCAGAAGGAGCGCATCGTGGGCGTCACCTTCCTCGGCCCGAAGATCAAGCGGCGCTGAGCCGCCGCGCCCGGCGCCTGCTCAGCGGCCGAAGATCTTCGCCAGCAGCTTGCCCCCCGTCGACGTCTCCGTGGCCCCGGCCCCGGCTCCGCCCCCGCTGCGATGGCGGGCCGCGGCGACGCGCAGCTCGCGCACGGCGTCCATGTTGGTGGAGTTGATCTTGTACGCCCGGTAGAAGTGCTCGAGCGCCCGCGCGCTGTCGCCCCGGCGGGCGTGCGCCCGACCCGCGAGCACATGCATCTGGTCGGAGTCGGGGGCCAGCTTGAGCCCGCGGTTCACCCAACCCAGCGCCTCGATGCAGGGGCCGTGAGGGTCCTTCGCGAACAGGGTGGTGACCAGCACCACGATGGCGTCGGGCAGGTCGCCCCGTAGCATCAGCGCCTCGCGCGCGGCCTTCCCCGCCTCGTCGATCGCGCCGCATCGCAGGCAGACCTGGGCGGTGTGCAGCTTCGTCGCCGCGTCGGCCTGCGCGGCCTGGCCTCGTCGGACGTTGGGGGTGCCGGCCCCCTGCATGATCTCGGTGAGGTGGCGACGCCTCGATGCCTCGTCGGACAGCGTCGTGTGGGCCTCGTCGAGCAGCGCGTGGATCTGCTGGTGCACCTCCCGCAGCGCGATCGCGCTCTCCGGCGCCGCCTCGGGGCGCCACGGCGCGACCCGCTCCTGGTAGGGCGTGCGGAAGTCCTGCGCGAGCATGCTCGCGTCGAGCCCGAGCATCTGGAAGTAGGTCTCGTCCTGCATCGAGGCGAGGCGAGCCTCCGCCGCGGCCATCCTCGCCCGGACGTCGATGGGCGCGGGCCGAGGGGGGATCACCTGCGGGGGCGGCTGCGGTCGCGCCGAGGCCCGCACCCCCAGGTCGCGAACGATCGGCAGGTTGCTCGACGAGATCCGACGCGGGGCCTCCAGCGGTCGCTGCTGAAACACCGGCTGGACACCGGAGGCCGATCGCGGCGGCGCGTCGGTGCTCAGCTCCGCCAGCCCGGTGATCAGCAGCAGCGCCACGAGCGCGCGCACGCTCGCCGTGGTCGCCCCGGTGCTCTCGAGCGCCGCGAAGGCCGCGGGCCCGGCCTGGAGCCGCTCGATGGCCGAGCGCTCGGCGCCCTCGAAGCCGAAGGCCGAGAGCTCGGTGCTGGGCTTGAGGCGGAGCGCGTGGGCGCCGAGCTTCGTCACCGCCGCGGCCACCGCGGCGTGCTCGGGGTACGCGCGCATGCCCGGCCAGAGGAGCGGCAGCAGGTCCTCCGGGTGGCGCGCTCCGCCGAAGCCGGTGAGCAGGTCGCACCCGCGGAAGAACTCCATGCGCCCCTTCTCCAGCGCGAAGACCCGCATGGCCTTTCGCCGGAGCTGCGCCCGCAGACCGCGCACCACCGCCTCCGGGCCGCAGGCGCCCATCGCCACGAGGATGTCGCCCTGGAGGCCCTCCCGCGCGGCCAGCCGGGCGAGGGACTCGTCGAACTGCTCGCCGGTGATGGCGCCGTGCTCGCGCAGCAGGCAGCCGAGCGTGTCGAGCGGCTGCGGCTGGCGGATCTGCGTGAGCGCGCCTCCCTCGAAGGTCAGCAGCGTCTCGCCGGCGGACACCCCCGCGTGACACTCGCCGTGCAGCGCGAGCGTGCCGGTGAGCCCACGCTGGCGGAGCGACCAGAGCAGCGAGGCGATCGACGTGGTCGCGAGGTCACCAGAGATCGTCGGCAGGGGGCGGGGCTTCATCGCACCGGACTATGGCCCGCGACCTCTCTGAAGTGGCTTCCAGGAAGGGATTTTCGTTGCGAACAAGGCATTTTGGGAGGGGCATGTGGGCGCCTCTGCCATCACCCCGCACGACCCCTCCAGGCGTGCGCGCGTCGCTCACTCCGGGGCGTCGACGGCGTCAGACCAGCAGGTCGCGGGCGAGCTCGCCCTTCGGGGAGGTGAGCGTCTGACCCAGCGCCAGGATCTCGATGAGCACCGCGCGGTACACCCCCGCGACGGCGTCGAGGTCGACCTCCGCGGGGTCGCCGTCTTCGTCGGGTTCGAGCGCTGCCTCGAGCTGCTCGCGCACGAAGGCCATCAGGTGCGGCTGGCCGATGGCCACCAGGTCGTCGCTCTCCAGCACCTCGTCGGCGTCGCCCCGGCGGAGCTCTTCGTCCCACTCGAAGGTCGCCAGCACCGTGGCCAGCGCGACGTCGTCGACCCGCCGCACGCGCGGCCCGAACGCGTTGCCGAAGGCGCGGTGCACCACGATGGCCAGGAAGTATCCGAGCGCCTGCGCCGTGTCGTCGCGCACCGGCTCGATGAGCCCGCGGAGCCATCGACCCAGCGCGGGCTGCGTTCGCTCCAGCGCGCGGAAGGCCTCCATCACCTGCGCCTCGAGGTCGCCGTCGTCGGAGACCTCCGCCTCCGCGGAGGCGATCGCCTCGGGCGGGACCATCGCCCAGCCCGCGATGGGGCGTATCGCAGCGCGCGCAGGCCACACGGCGTCTTATCCCTCTTCCTCTTCGAAGAAGATGCGGTCGAGGGCGGTCATCGAGATGGCAAGGGCGCAGCGCTCGCACAGCGGCGGCTCCTCGCGCAGTACCTCGTCGCCTCGTAGGAACAACAGCATCCCGCGGCCCGCGGGTTCGCCCTCGATCTCCACGTCGCAGGCGTGGCAGGTCAACGGCTGTTCAGTCACAAACGTCACCTGGGCACGATACCACCCGCGGGCTGCTCCACGTAGCGTCGACTACGGCAGGGCCGCGAGCCGGGCGAGCTCCGCGAGGGCCAGCGCGTGCAGCGCGGCGGGCGCGACCACGAGGCCGTCGTCGAGGCCGAGCCAGGCGGTGTCGTAGGCGATGTCGCGCCCGAGCGAGTCGGTGACCAGGGCGCCGGCGCCTCGCGCGATGGCCTCCGGGGCGCAGCCGTCCCAGAGCTTGGGGCCTCGGCCGAAGTGAGCGTAGAGGTCGCACTCTCCGGTGGCGACGGCGGCGACCTTGAGGCCGACGCTGCCGCGCCTGCGCAGGTCGGTGACGCCGAGCGCCTCGGCGAGGGCCGTGACGCGCGGGTGCGGGTGCGAGCGGGAGCCGATCATCCGGGCCTCGGAGGCCGAGGCGACCACGCGCACGCCGAGCTGCGTCCGGGCGCCCGACGGGTCGATGGACCACGACCCTTCGCCGGGGACGCCCACGAGCGCGACGCCGGAGACCGGGGAGACGACCACGCCGAGCGCGGCGCGGCCCTGCACCGCGAGGCCCACCATCACGCAGAACTCCCCGTTGCGCTGGACGAAGTCCTTGGTTCCGTCGAGCGGGTCGATGAACCAGCAGCGGCCCCCGCGCGCGGCGGCCTCGGACGACTCGCTGGCGTCGCTCTCCTCGGCGCAGATGCCGTCGTCGGGGAAGGCCGCCCGGAGCGCCGCGACGATCATCGCGTTGGCCTCGTGGTCGGCGGTGGTGACCGGGTCGTCGTGACCCTTCCAGTCGACCTCGACGCCGCTGGCGTAGAGGGCGCGTACCCGGTCCGCCGCGGCCAGGGCAGCCGCCAGCGCGACCTCGATCTCTCGGGTGAAAGGCATTGGGTCCGGGAACGTATCACGGTCGGCGACCGGGTTTTCCGGGCGATGGTCTTCTGGTGTAGAAGCCCACCATCGATCCGCCGCGATCGACTCATCGGGGGGTTTCGCCCCATCACAGGAGTGCATGCAATGAAGTACAGGCTTCTCTCGTCGTGTGTAGCCGTCGCGCTTGGCGCGTGGGCCCTCTCGGGCTGCGTGGTCCGGGGTCGAGGCGGGGTTGGCGTCAGCTCCACCATCACGGTTCCGCCGCCGCCGCAGGTGACCACCTCCGCGACGATCAGCGCCAACGTGTCGGTGCCGACGGGCGTGACGGTGATCCAGCAGCAGTGCGTGCAGGGCTCGGCCGAGCAGTGCAACGGCCTCGATGACAACTGCAACGGCGTCATCGACGAGGGCTGCGGCTACCAGACCGGCAACATCCAGATCACCGCCGCGTGGAACTCCCCGTCGGACATCGACCTCCACGTCCTCGACCCGATGGGCGAGGAGATCTACTACGCCCACCGCAACAGCCAGTCCGGCGGCGTGCTCGACCGCGACGCCAACGCGGCCTGCAGCGTGTCGCCCCCCACCGTCGAGAACGTCTACTGGGGCGGTCAGCCCCCCCCCGGCTCCTACCGCATCCGCCTCGTGGCCTACGACATGTGCCGCTCGGCCGCGACGCCGGTCACCCTCTCCATCGCCGTCGGCGGCCGCATCGTCGGGGCGTACAGCTTCACGTTCACCTACGACCGCCAGGAGTTCGTGCTGCCCTTCTCCATCTGACCGCCGCGCTCAGGGCCACACCGGGCGCCAGCGCGCCGGGTCGAGCCTCAGCGCCTTCCCCTCCGTCTCCGCCTCCGCGATCCCCTCCTCCTCCAGCGCGACCAGCGTCCCTCGGGCGACGTCCCGCAGCTTCACCCCGGCGGCGCGCTTCGCCACGCGGTCGAGCTCCACCACCCGCAGGTCGCCGCGCGCCCCGGTGATGGGTCCGCACCACCAGGCCTCGGTCTTCCCCTTGGTCACCGAGGGCTGCGACACCATCCGCATCGGCGTCTCGGCGGGCATCGCGCCGCGCAGCGTGCGCCCGTCCCGGCGCAGCACCAGGTACGACCAGGTGAGCCCCTCCCAGCGCAGCCCCGCGGCCTTCGCCACCCCTTGGAGCCACGGCGGGAGCGCCACGTCCGCGAGGTCTTCGTGGCACCAGTCGCGCGTCGTGCGCAGCATCGGGCACTCCAGCGCGTGCAGGCACGGAGCGAACACCGTCGCCCCCTCCGCCAGCATGATCGAGCGCGCGACGTGCAGCGCCCGGCTCTCGGCGCGCGACCCGGGCTCGATCACCACCAGCGCGCCGTCGTCCGCCACGCGCCGCATGGCCTCGCGGAGGAAGGCCGCGATGGCCGCCCCGCGCGCCGCCTCGTCGCCGTGCGCCCGGGTGAACTCCACCGCGGTGAGCCCGGCCAGTACCAGGTCGTGTAATCCGAGCTCGTCGCCCCAGCCGGGCTGCGAGAGGTCGCAGACGGCGGTGTGCGCCGCGGGGGTGGTCGAGGGCAGCAGCCCCGCCGCGCGGGCCCCGTCGGCGACCCGGCGCAGGATGGCGAGCGCCGCGGGGTCGTGGTCGACCGCGGTGACCGAGGCGACCCTCGCCGTGGGAGGGAGGGCTCGCAGGGCGCCGAGGCTGGTGGCTCCGACGCCCGCGCCGAGGTCGAGCACCCGCAAGGGGCGGTCGGGCAGCGCCCCGGCCCAGGCGAGCTCTCCCACCGCGCGCGCGACCTTCAGCACGTCGCGGGGAAACCAGAACATGGTCCGCGCGGCCAGGCCGTCGGCGGGGGCGATGGCGACGTCCTCGCCCAGGTAGCGCCGGGACTGCCGGGCCACCATCACCGCGAGCGCCTCCGGGGGGACGGTGCGGCCGAGGGCGCGCTCGAGCACCGCGGTCCACTCCGGCTCGACGGGCTTCAGCCACGGGGTCATGAGCGCCCTCCGGGCGTGCGTTCACGCCGATCAAGCGTTGGTTTGGAGGGGGGGTGGGTGCTAGGGTCCGCGGCGATCATGCGGTGGCTCTCGGTTCTTTCCATCTTTGCCTTCGGCTGCCTTGCGGTGACCGTGGGTCTTGCCTTCGGGTACGCGCCGGTGGCGCAGCTCTCGGCGGGGGGTCTCACGCAGAAGATCTTCTACATCCACGTGCCGAGCGCGTACGTCATGTACATCGGCGTGACCGCCTGCGTGGCGGGCTCGGTGGGATATCTCCTGCAGCGCTCGCCCGGCTGGGACGCCCTCGCCCAGGCCGGCGCCGAGCTCGGGGTGCTCTTCGCGGGCATCGTGCTGGTGACCGGTCCGCTCTGGGCGCGCAAGGCCTGGGGCACCTACTGGACCTGGGACCCGAGGCTCACCACCACCCTGCTCGGCGCGCTGATCTTCGTCGCGTACCTCGTGCTGCGCGGCGGCACCGGCACCGGCGAGGCCGAGAAGCGCTTCTCCGCGGCGCTGGCGGTGATGGGCGCGTGCGTGATGCCGGTGATCCATTTCAGCGTGCAGCTCTGGCGGGGGCAGCACCCCACGGTGATCACCTCCCGGGGCGGCGGGCTCGCCCCGCAGATGGCGCAGACGCTCACGCTGAGCTTCCTGGCCTTCACGCTGCTGGCGGCGGTGCTGCTCACCCTGCGGTCGCGGGTGGTGCTGCAGCGGGCGAAGCTCGAGGAGCTGCGTACCGACGCGGTCTCCCGCGGACTGTTCGACGGAGAGGTGGCGTAGTGATGAGCGGGCGATTTTTACAGAAGAGTGTATTCGTAGCGATGGTCGTGATGGCGCTGTCGGCGACGGCGGGCGCTCAGCCCTCGGGCGACGCCGCGGGGCAGCGGTCGATGGCCTTCGAGCCGGGCCTCGGCGAGGCCGCGCAGGAGCGGGTTCCGGGCGGGCGGCTGGTGGCGCTGGCCTACGGCTTCGCGCTGCTGGCCATCGGCGGGTACGTGGCCTTCATCGCGCGCAACGCGGCGAAGCTGGAGGACGACGTCCGCGCGCTGGAGGACGCGCTGGCGCGGCGCCCGGAGGGAGACGACGCGCGGTGATCCCGACGCCCGAGCACGTGGTGTTCATCCCGGGCGTGCTGCTGCTCGGGGTGTTCATCGGCTACACGATGGGCTCCCGGGCCGTGCGCGACGAGGTGCGCCGGCAGCGGGAGCGGGAGAAGCGGTAGCGGGGGGTCAGTCGGTCGTAGAGGGGGGGAGCGGGACGCGGAGGCCCTGATCAGGCCATCGCGCGGCGGCCGGTGCGCTGCTCGGCGAAGAGCTTGATGGCGCTCTCGATGGAGTTCTCCAGCGAGTCGACCATCAGGTTGTGCAGCGTGAGGCTCGGGCCCTTGAGGGCCTCGTAGTACCGCTGCCGCTCGGTCGAGTGGATGATCGCCGGGGGGTAGCCCGCGCGCAGGAGCACCAGGTTCATCCCGAGGCGCGCCAGCTTGCCGGTGTGCTTCGTGAACGGGAAGATCTGCATCAGCTTGAAGTGCAGCTTGGACGCCGTGCGCAGGGAGTTGGCCTTGCGGGTCTCCGGGTCTTGCAGCCAGTCGTCGAGCTTCTTCATCTCGCCGGCGATCTTGTCGGGGACGGCGATGTCGTGGAAGTAGAGCCGGTGCACCGGCGTCTCCTTGCGCCACGTCCCGTCGCGGACCTCGGCGTCGTCGGGCGAGAGCGTCGACTGGAGGCGCTTGAGTAGCTCGACGGTGATCGGGTGCTTCTTCTTGTTGGCCGCGAACTCCCGGGCGAGGTCGATGGCCGCCTTGTGGGCCCGGATCTCGTCGTAGGTCGGGATGAGCGACACGTCGGACACCACGTCGCGGTCGATGGCGCTCTTCAGCTCGTGGAACGAGAGCACCGTCCCTTCGAGCGCCGTGTCATGGAAGATCCACGACATGTCCAGGCGCTCCTGGAATTGGGCGAGGACGGATTCGTCCTGCGCGGCGAGGTGGTCTTCCAGGACCTTCAGTTTTTCTTCGAGGTTCGCGCGGGTCGCCATGACACATCCTGCGTAGATGGCCCTAAAAGCCCTTGTGGGCGGCCGCGATGATGCAGAACGCGCATCCATGGCGCAAGCGCAACATCTTTGCGTGCCAACCAGTGAGGGAGATGGGGTGATGGAGCGCGAAGCTCCATGAGGGGGCCCAAATGACCAGAGGCCGTCTCGCGGTGAAGCGAAGCGGCCTCTGGTGCTTTGTGGAGATGAAGGGAGTCGAACCCTCGGCCTCTAGAGTGCGATTCTAGCGCTCTCCCAACTGAGCTACATCCCCGTTTCAGGGAGGCGCAATAAACTCGATCCTCGGAGGGGAGTCAAGCGGGTCTTTCAAAAAATATCACCCGAGCCCTCGGAGAGGGTCTTACCAGCGAGCCCTCGGGCGGCTATGTCCCGGGGACAGTGTGCTAGCTTGCCGCGCACTGAGAGGTGCTGAATGTCCGTGGATTTCTACGATCTCAATGAGCTGCTGACCGAAGAAGAGCGGATGGTCCGCGACACCGTGCGGGCCTTCGTCGACGCGAAGATCCTGCCGACGATCTCCCACCACTACGAGGCCGGTACCTTCCCGACCGAGCTGATCCCCGAGTTCGGGCGGCTCGGGCTGCTGGGCTCCAACCTCCACGGCTACGGCTGCCCGGGCATGGGCGACATCGCCTACGGCATCGTGGCGCAGGAGCTGGAGCGAGGCGACTCGGGCATCCGCTCGTTCTGCTCGGTGCAGAGCTCGCTGGTGATGTGGCCGCTCTACACCTACGGCACCGAGGAGCAGAAGAACACCTGGCTCCCGAGGCTCGCCACCGGCGAGGCCGTCGGCTGCTTCGGCCTCACGGAGCCCGACTTCGGATCGAACCCCGGCGGGATGATCACCCGCGCCGAGCGCACCGCCACGGGCTTCGTGCTCAACGGCACCAAGCGCTGGATCACCAACGGCAACCTCGCGGACGTGGCCATCATCTGGGCCAAGCTCGACGGGGTCATCCGCGGCTTCGTGGTCGACACCAGGACCCCGGGCTTCACGGCGCAGAAGATCGAGCGGAAGTTCTCGCTGCGGGCCTCGGTCACCAGCGAGCTCATCCTCGAGGACGTGCACGTCCCCGAGTCGGCGATCTTCCCGGACATCAAGGGCCTGAAGGGCCCGCTCGGGTGCCTCACCCAGGCGCGCTACGGCATCGCCTGGGGCGCCATCGGCGCGGCCGAGGCGTGCTTCGACTGCGCGGTCGACTACGCCAAGAACCGGGTGCAGTTCTCCCGGCCCATCGCGGGCTACCAGCTGGTGCAGGCGAAGTTCGCCGACATGCTGACGGAGATCACCAAGGCCAAGCTGGTCGCGTGGCGTCTGGGCAAGCTCAAGGAGGCCAAGAAGATGACCCCGGGGCAGGTGTCGCTCGCCAAGCGCAACAACGTGCACATGGCCCTGGAGTGCGCGCGCAAGTGCCGCGACATCCTCGGCGGCAACGGGATCACCTACGAGTACCCCATCGCGCGCCACCTGATGAACCTCGAGACGGTCATCACCTACGAGGGGACGCACGACATCCACACCCTGGTGCTGGGCCAGGAAGTGACCGGAATCCCCGCCTACGACGCCGGCCCGGTGCCCGTCCGGGGCTGAGCATTCTCCGTACCGGGCATCGACCCGCCGCGCGCATCGTGGTAGGGCGCCGCCCTCAATGCATCCCCAAGACAAGATCCGCAACGTCGCGATCGTGGCGCACGTCGACCACGGCAAGACCACCCTCGTCGACTTCATGCTCCGTCAGTCTGGCGTGTTTCGCGCCAACGAGGAGGTCGTCGACCGCGTCATGGACTCCAACGACCAGGAGCGTGAGCGCGGCATCACCATTCTCGCCAAGAACACCTCGGTGCGCTGGGGCGAGTACAAGATCAACATCATCGACACCCCCGGACACTCGGACTTCGGCGGCGAGGTCGAGCGCACGCTCATGATGGCCGACGCGGCGCTGCTGCTCGTCGACGCCGCCGAGGGCCCGCTGCCGCAGACCCGCTTCGTGCTGCGCAAGGCCCTCGCCCGCGGCTTCCCGGTGGTGCTGGTCATCAACAAGATCGACCGCCAGGACGCCCGGCCCGAGGAGGTTCACTCCGAGGTGTTCGACCTGTTCTGTGACCTCGAGGCCTCGGACGTCCAGGCCGACTTCGCCACGCTCTACGCCATCGGCAAGCTGGGCATCGCCCGCTACAACCTGTCGGACACCAACACCGACCTCGCGCCGCTGATGGACACCATCGTCAAGCGCGTCCCGGCCCCGACGGGCGACCCGAAGGCGCCGCTGCAGATCATCGTGACCAGCCTGGACCACGACGACTACGTGGGCCGCATCGCCATCGGGCGCGTGGTGCGCGGCACCGTGCGCGAGGGCGACAAGGTCTCGGTCATCGGCGCGGACAAGACCACCGACGCCAAGGTCGCCGTGCTCTACAACTACGAGGGCCTCGCCCGGAAGCGCACCCCCGACGCGGGCGCCGGCGAGAACATCGCCATCGCGGGCATCGAGGAGGTCACCATCGGCGACACGCTCACCGACCCGCAAAACCAGGCGGTGCTCCCGCGCATCCACGTCGAGGAGCCCACCATCAAGATGCGCTTCGGCGTGAACACCTCGCCCTTCGCCGGCAAGGACGGGGGCAAGTACCTCACGTCGCGGCAGATCCGCGAGAGGCTCCACCGCGAGGCCCGGAAGAACCCGGCCGTGCGCGTCGAGGACACCGAGAGCGCGGACCAGTTCCTGGTGTACGGGCGCGGTGAGCTGGCGCTGGCGGTGCTGGTCGAGACCATGCGCCGCGACCTCTACGAGCTCTCGCTCGGCAACCCCGAGGTGGTCACCAAGGAGATCGACGGCAAGCTGCACGAGCCGCTCGAGCTGGTGGTCTGCGACGTGCCCGACAGCTACGTGGGCGTGGTCACGCAGCGCCTCGGCGAGCGCAAGGGCATCATGGTCAACATGGGCAACCCCGGGAAGGGCCGCGCGCGCGTGGAGTTCGAGGTGCCCTCGCGGGCGCTCATCGGGTTCCGGTCGGAATTCCTGACGTCGACGCGCGGGACGGGGCTGCTCAACACCGAGTTCAAGGGCTGGAAGGAGTGGGCGGGGCCGATGATGCGCCGGACCAACGGGGCGATGGTCTCCGACCGCGCGGGCACCTGCACCCCCTACGCGCTCTTCCACCTCCAGCCGCGCGGCGAGTTCTTCGTCGGCGTGGGCGCGCCCGTCTACGAGGGCATGATCGTCGGGGAGCACAACCGCCCCAACGACGCCGACGTGAACATCATCCGCGAGAAGAAGCTCACCAGCGTCCGTACGGCCGGCAAGGACGAGAACGTCGCCCTCTATCCCCCGCGCGTGCTCACCGTCGAGACCGCCATGGAGTGGATCGACCGCGACGAGCTCGTCGAGGTCACGCCCCTCAACGTGCGCGTGCGCAAGGCCGTGCTGTCCGCGTCGTTCCGCCCCGCCCGCCGCGAAAACGCGGAGTAGGCCCCCCTCCAGAAATCATCAGGGCTGATGACGGTTTCATCAGCCCTGATGACCGCTCCGAGGCGCAGGCTTCGGACGACGACCGACGGCGCTACGGCGGGATCGACTCGCAGCGCCCGGTGGCCGTCGCGCACACCAGCGGCTCGCAGCAGTCGGCGTCCGTGCGGCACGCGCCGCAAGATCCGCCCACGCAGCCCTGGCTCGCCCGGCACGTTCCGCAGCGGCGACACGCCGTGGGCGTCGGCTCGTCGGGGCAGTCGTCGCCCGCCCGCAGGATCGAGCGGTCGTAGTGTACGTCGAGGTCGCCGCCGGTGATGATGTTCTGCGCGAAGAGCGAGCCGTGGAGGTTCATGTACCCGGCGATGGTGACCGCCGCGCGCGGGGCGTAGACGTTGCCCACGAAGCGCGACGCGCCCAGCAGCGTGAACCCCCGGTCGCCGCCGATGTAGATGCGCACGCCCGACGGACGGCTCGCGCCGCCCATGCGGAGGTAGCCCGCGCCCAGCACGGACCCGGCGATGAAGACGTCGAGCTCGCCGCGCGGGCCGAGCTGCACGTCGAAGAAGCCGCCGAGGTCGAAGTCGCCGCCGATGAAGAGCGCCGTGCGGCCCTCCACCCTCAGCTCGATGCTGCCGAGGCCCGCCACGCGCTCGGCGTAGAAGCGACCGCAGGGGAGCGTGGTGACCTGACGGCCGATCACGGCGTTGAAGCGCGTCGGGTCGAAGGCGGCGTCGGCGTTGTCGTTGCGCCCCTGCGCGTCGCGCACGGCCGCGGCCACGTCGAAGATCTCGCCCGCCCCGCACGCGCACGGCGGGTCGACGGTGACCGTCCCGGTGGAGCGCCGACCGTCGACGCGGATGACCCCGAGCGCGAGCGCGCCGCTCTGGTGCAGCAGGTCGCCGCGCACCCGCATCGGGCCGAGGGCGGTGATGTTGCTGCGGATGCGGGAGTTGCGCGCGACGTCGAGGGTGCCGACCACCTCCAGCGGGCCGCCGAGGTTGAAGTCGCCGTCGAGGCTGTGCGCCCCGACGAGGCGCAGCGGCGCGATGCCCGACATGGTGAGCGTGTCGCCGATCTGGCTGTAGCCCACGATGGAGTAGTTGCCGTTGACCCCCACCGCGCCGCCCCGCTCGCGGCCCATCATCCCCCGCGCCGAGTCGTAGGAGTCCGTGCGAAGGAAGCCCGCGAGGCCGAGGTTGTTGCAGGAGCAGAGCGAGTAGCGGAACACCGTCTCCGCGAGCCGACCCGCGCAGCGCGTCGCCCCAGGCGCGCCCACCGTCACCGGGGGCCCGGACCCCTCGCAGAACATCGCGCGGCTCACCTCCGGCACATCGGGCCCGGCGTCCGTGGGCTCCGGGGGGACGTCCGCGGGGGGCCGGTCGAGGGCGCCCACGTCGAAGGCGGGGAGCGGGGCGTCCAGGCGCGCGGGGCCCGCGTCGGGGGGAGCGCGGCCGGCGTCGGGCTCCACCACGAGGGTCTCCTCCGCGGCGCAGCCGAGGGCGACGAGCCCGAGCGACAGATGGACGATGGAGCGAACCTTGAAAAAGGTCATGAGGGCCCTCTGCCGCCAACCCGGCCCGGACGACGTTACACCCCTCGGAGGGTCCGTGTGGCGCTAGGCTACTGCGCCGTGATCGACCTGCACGATGAGCTCTCGCGCCTCTCTCGCGCGTGGATCGCCGAGCGCGACGCCGCCCGCGTCCGCTACGCGGAGGAGCGCACCAACACCACCCTCGCGGAGCGCGTCGAGGCCCGCATCGCCTTGCGCAACCTCACCCTCGACGAGGCGCTGCCCGCCCCGGGAGAGCGGGTGCTGCTGTGGTTTCGCCCCGAGCGAGGCACCAACCTCCGGGACCTGCGCCTCGGGCCGGGCGACCCGGTGCTGCTCTGGCGGACGCAGCCCGACGAGCCCGGGGCCGTGCACGGCGTGCTGGCGAGGCGCAGCCCCGACCGCGTCGGCGTGATGATCTCCGACGACTCCCGCGACGACCTCTGGGACGCCGGCTGGAGGCTCGACCGGGAGGCCCCGGAAGTTACCTTCGCGCGAGGCCGCGACGCCCTCCAGGCCGCCGCCGCGGCGCCGCCCAAGAGCGTCGACTGGCAGCGGCTCAACCTGCTCTTCGGGCTGAGCGCTCCGCCGCGCAACCAGCACCCGGTGCCGGTGGAGGAGTGGTTCGACGAGGGCCTCGAGGAGGACCAGCGGGACGCCGTGCGGCGGGCCCTGGGGCAGGACCTCTCGCTGGTGCTGGGTCCGCCGGGGACGGGGAAGACCCGGACGCTCGCGGAGCTGGTGCGGCAGTCGGTGGCGAGGGGAGAGCGGGTGCTGGTGACCGCGGCGAGCCACACCGCGGTGGACAACCTCGCCGAGCGGCTCGTCCGGGCGGGCGTGAAGCTGGTGCGCATCGGGCACCCGGCGAGGGTGTCGCCCGAGATGGAGGAGCACACGCTCGACTCGCTGCTCGAGCGCAGCGACGCGGCGGGCCTCGCGAGGGGATGGATCCGCGAGGCCGAGGCGATGAGGCAGAAGCTGCGGCAGCGGGAGAAGCGCAAGGCCACGACCTGGGCCGAGCGCCGGGAGGTGATGGGCGAGATCAACGGGTTCTATGCGAGCGCCAAGCGGGCGACGCGCGACGCGCAGCGGGGCATCCTCGACGGGGCCCCGGTGATCGCGGTGACCGCGGCGGGCTCGGAGTCGTGGCAGATCGCCGGGCAGCGCTTCGACCGGGTGGTGCTCGACGAGGCCACGCAGGCGCCCGACCCGATCGCGCTGGTGGCGCTGCAGCAGGGGCCGTGGGCGGTGCTGGCGGGCGATCCCCACCAGCTTCCGCCGACGGTGATCGGCGAGGAGGCCGAGGCCCTGGGGCTGAGCGAGACCTTCTTCGAGCGCCTCGCGGCGGGGCCCCACGCGGCGGAGCTGGTGACGCTGCTGAGGGTGCAGCACCGGATGCACGAGGCGCTGATGGCCTTCCCCAACGCTGCTACCTACGGGGGAGCGCTGAGGGCCTCTCCGGAGGTCGCCACGGCGCTGCTCACCGAGGTCGAGGGCGTGAGGGAAGACCCTTCGAGGGCGGGTCCCTTCGTGCTCCTGGACGCGGTGGGGAGAGGCTGGGAGGAGGAGCGAGAGGGGGAGGATCCGAGCACGCGCAACCCGGGCAACGCCGTGCGCATCGTGGCGGAGGTGCGGCGGCTGGTGTCGCGGGGGGTGGCGCCCGAGGACATCGGGGTGATCACGCCCTACCAGGCGCAGGTGAGGCTGATCCGCGACGGGCTGGTCGACCTGCTCGACCGGGGCCTGGAGGTGAGCTCGGTGGACGGCTTCCAGGGCAGGGAGAAGCTGGTCATCGTGGTGGACCTGGTGCGCAGCAACGACGAGGGGGAGATCGGCTTCCTGCGCGACGTGCGGCGGATGAACGTGGCGCTGACCCGGGCGAAGCGCTGGATGATGGTGCTGGGCGACGGGGCGCTGATGGCGAGGCACCGGTACTACAAGGGACTGTTGGAGCACGCGGAGACCACCGGCGCGTGGCTGAGCGCGTGGGCCGACGAGGGCGAGGCGCTGTGAAGGGTCAGCGCACGAGGAGCTGCACGTAGCGGCTCTTGCTGGCGGCGCTGGAGGGGTACACGGCGCTCGTCCAGTAGAGCCCGTTGGCGTTGCAGGGCCAGGTGCCCGGGGTGCACGCCGCGAAGGTCAGCGTGGCGAGGTTGAGCATGCCGTTGTCGTAGGTGGTCCAGTCGCCGGCGCAGCCCACGCAGTTGCCGGCGCCGAAGACCCACCAGGACGGGCCCGCGGCGAAGTCGAGGAAGCTGTTCTCGTTGCTGCCGGTGGTGGCGCAGCCGCCGGTGGGGCCGCCGCCGTTGACGTCGAGGCCGCGCACCGTGAAGCCCAGGCCGCGGCGCTGGGTGGTCGTGAGGTTCGACGAGCCGAAGTCCGCGCCGGAGCGCGTCCAGGTGGTGGCGCAGGTCGGCGACACCAGGCTCGTCACGTAGGCCGCGAAGCTCGCGCCGCCCGACATCATCGCGCGGAACCCGAAGTGGTACTCGTCCGTGACCACCAGCAGGTCGCGCCCGTTGACCCTCGCGTAGGCGGGGCTCTTGAAGTCGTCGGTCGAGCGAGCCGCCAGCGTTCCGAAGGTGGTGGCGTCGGTGAAGACCGTGTCGGTGTTCCAGCGGCGGGTGTCCGTCGGGGAGGTGTTGTAGACGGTGCCCACGAGGGTCCAGCCGCCGCCGTCGGTGGTCATGTCGCAGTACGCGTCGAAGGCCGCCGCCCCAGTGCCCACGCCGTCCGGGTCGACGCTGTACACCCCGCTCGCCAGCGCAGGAAAGCGCGTGTGGATCGCCGCGCAGCTCGCCATCGCCCCGCACGCCCCCGCCACGCAGGCGCTGCCCCCGGTGCACGCCCGAGCGCACACCCCGCAGTTCGAGTCGCTGGTGCGCGTGTCGACCTCGCAGCCGTTGCTCGCGACCCCGTCGCAGTCAGCGTAGCCCGTGTTGCACGCGGCCACGGTGCAGCCTCCCGCCGCGCACGCCGCCGTGGCGTTGGGCAGCGAGCACGTCCGGCCGCAGGCCCCGCAGTGGGTGACGGTGGTGCGGGTGTCGACCTCGCAGCCGTTGCTCGCCGTCCCGTCGCAGTTGCCGTAGCCCGTGTTGCAGGCCCCGAGCACGCACGCGCTGGCCGCGCAGCTCGCCGAGGCGTTGGCGAAGGAGCACGCCGCCCCGCAGGCCCCGCAGTGCGCGGTGCTGGTGCGGGTGTCGACCTCGCAGCCGTTGGCGGCCATTCCGTCGCAGTTGCCGTAGCCCGCGGTGCAGGCGGCCACGGCGCAGACCGATCCAGCGCACTGGGCGCTGGCGTTGGCGAGGTTGCAGGTGCGACCGCATCCGCCGCAGTGGGTCGCGCTGGTGCGGGTGTCGACCTCGCAGCCGTTGGACGCGACGCCGTCGCACTCCGCGAAGCCCGCGGTGCAGGTGAGGGCGCACATCCCCGTGGCGCAGGCAGGGACGGCGTTGGGAGCGCCCGAGCAGGCCATGCCGCAGGTTCCGCAGTGGGAGACGCTGGTGCGGGTGTCGGTCTCGCAGCCGTTGGGCGCGTTGCCGTCGCAGTCGCCGAAGCCCGCGGTGCAGGCCGCGATGCCGCAGGCGCCCGCGGTGCAGGCCGCCGTCGCGTTGGCCAGGGAGCACGCGCCGCCGCAGCGGCCGCAGTGGGAGACGCTGGTGTTGAGGTTCACCTCGCAGCCGTCGGCGGGGTTCATGTTGCAGTCGGCGAAGCCCGCGTTGCAGCTGAAGCCGCACGCCCCGGCGGCGCAGGTGCTGGTCGCGTTGGCGCGCGTCGGGCAGGCGGCGTTGCAGGCGCCGCAGTGGGCGAGGTCGCTCTGGGTGTTGGCCTCGCAGCCGTCGCCCGCGGTGGCGTTGCAGTCCGCGAAGGGGGCGGTGCACGTGCCCACCGCGCAGCTCCCGTTGAGGCACGCGGCGGCGGCGTTGGGGACCATGCACCGGCGGTCGCAGGCGCCGCAGGCGGCGGTGTTGGCTTGGGTGTCGACGCAGGCGCCGGAGCAGCAGGTCTGCGCCGAGGGGCAGGCGCGGGTAGGCGAGCAGCCGGTGACGCAGAGGTTGCCCACGCAGAGGTTGCCGGGGGGGCAGTGCTCGTCGGTGACGCAGTCGACGCAGGCGCGGGTGGTGGTGTCGCAGCGGCGCGAGGAGGTGCCGGCGTCGGTGGCGGAGGCGCAGGCCTCGTCGGAGCGGCAGCCGGGGGCGCAGGTGTTGCTCGCGGCGACGCAGTACTGGCCCGTCGGGCAGGTGTCGGCGGAGGCGAGGCACTGCACGCAGGCGCCGGTGGCGGTGTCACAGACGGCGCCTCCCGCGTTGCCCGCGCAGTCGGCGTTGGTGGCGCAGCGGAAGGGGACGTCGACCGGGACGACGTCGGGGGCGTCGGGGGTCACGTCGGGGGTGACGTCGACGGGGACGTCGAGGCCGCCGTCGAGGGCCGGGGCGTCGAGCTCGGGGCGGTCGCTGACGGCGACGTCGGGGAGGGCGCCGTCGGAGGGGCCTCCCACGACGGAGCTTCCGGTCGAACAAGCGGCCGTAGCGAGGAGCGCGAGGGCCAAGGGGGAAGTGAGGTGACGCATGGTCGGCGACGCTATCACCGACCGCAGCCGGGGGTTTGACAGCGGTCACCCGGGCTGTGAAGAGTGCCGCGGCGACGGTGGCTGACGAAGCGACAACCCGGGCTCTCAACGACCGCTGGGACCTCATCGAGCCCATCGGAGACGGCGCCATGGGCGAGGTCTGGCGGGGTCGCCACAGGGTGCTGGGCCACGAGGCGGCCATCAAGCTGATGAAGCTGTCGGCGGCGAGGGACGAGAACCTCGTGGCCCGCTTCGTCAGGGAGGCGCGCATCGCGGCGCAGCTCAGGCACCGGCACGTCGCCAGGGTCGAGGACTTCGGCACCACCCCGGACGGGCGACCCTTCCTGGTGATGGAGCTGCTCAAGGGAGAGTCGCTGGAGGAGCGGCTGCAGGCGCACGGGAAGGTCGATCCCTACCTGGCGCTGACGGTGGCGAGGCACGTGGGCGCGGCCTGCGACGCGGCGCACGCGGCGGGCATCGTGCATCGCGACCTGAAGCCGTCGAACTGCTTCCTGGTGACCGAGGACGGCGCCCCGGTGGTGAAGGTCATCGACTTCGGCGTGGCGCGCTGGGCCGACGGGATGAAGCTCACCCAGCACGACGGCGACAAGGGTCCGATGCTGCTCGGGACGCCGTCGTACATGGCCCCGGAGCAGATCGCCGGGGACGCCAACATCGACGGCCGGGCGGACCTCTGGTCGCTGGCGGCGATGCTCTATGAGCTGCTCACCGGGAGGCTGCCCTTCGAGGCGAGCTCGCTGCCGGCGCTGTTCTTCGCGGTCACCACAGGCACAGCGCCGCCTCCGTCGAGGTTCGCGCCCACGCTGGGAGCGGGCGTCGACCTGTGGGCGGCCAGGGCCTTCGTCCGTGAGCGCGAGGGGAGGTTTCCCACCGGGCACGCACTCGCCGAGGGGCTCGCCGAGGCGCTGTCGTCCATGGCCATGGGGAGGGCGTCGCTGCCCGCCACGAGAGAGACCCCGATGGTCGCCGCGCCGACGGAGCGGGCCTTCCCTGCGGTCACCGCGCCGGAGCTGCTGCGGCCGTCGTATCCCGGGGTGGTGGAGGCGCGCTCGACCTTCGACGCGGTCGAGCGGGCGGGCTCCTCGCCCTCGATGGCGCCCTCCCCGAAGAACCGGGCGACGCTGGTGGTCGCCCTCACCGCGGGACTGGTCGTCGGCCTGGGGGTCACGGCCTGGCTCAGCCAGCGCGAACCCGATCCCCGACCCGTGCAGAGCGCTCCCGCAGTCGTACAGGCTGTCCCCGCAGTGGTGCAGGCGACTCCCGCGGTCGTACAGGGCGCTCCAGCAGGTGTGCAGGGCGCTCCAACAGTCATGCAGGGCGCTCCAACAGGTGTGCAGAGGGCGCCCGCGGTCGTGCAGCCCGCTCCCCGGCCGGTGGTCGCGGCGCCTCGTCCTCCTCGCGCGGTCGCTCCCTCCCGCGTCGAGGCTCCCCCCGTGCTGCTCGCGCCCCCGACGATCTCCCCACCGCCCCGGCAGCCGCCGCGGGCCTACAACCCGGAAGAGCCATGATCCGTCCGTCTGCAGTCCGTGTGGTGTTTCTGGGAGCGGCGCTCGCGCTGGCGGGTGGGCTCTGGCCTTCGGAGGCGGGGGCGCAGGTGGCGATGGACGGGCGCACGCTCTTCCAGCAGGGGAGGGCGGCCTACGACGGCCAGCGCTGGGAGGAGGCGCTCGGTCTCTTCCAGCAGTCGATGGCGGCGCTGCCCTCTCCCAACACCCGGCTGTACGTCGGGCGCTGTCTCCGGGCGCTGGGGCGCTACGGCGAGGCCTGGCAGGAACTCTCCCGCGCGGCCACCGAGGCCAACGCGAGGAGGGCGCAGGAGCCTCGCTTCACGCCGACGGCGGAGGCCGCGCTGGCCGAGTCGATGGCGCTCACCGACCGCATCGCCTACGTGGTGGTGGAGGTTCCGAACGCGCCTGCTGGGACGACGGTGACGCTCAACGGGCGGGTGCTGTCCAACGAGGAGTTCAGCACGCTGCTGGCGGTGGACGGCAACACCGCGGCGGTGGAGGCCGTGGCGCCGGGGGTGGTTCCGTATCGTGGGACGAGCCAGGTGACGGCGGGGCACCAGGCGCGCTTCGTGGTGCGCTTCGGGGCGCCCAACTCCCCGGTGTCGGCCACGGAGTCGCAGCCGATGGTGACCCTGGTGCAGTCGGGGATGAACCGCCCGACGCTGGTCTCCACCGACGGCGGATGGAGCCCGTGGCGCTCGGTGGGCCTGACGGCGCTGGGCGTCGGCGTGGCGCTGGGCATCGGTGGGGTGATCACCGGGGTGATGGCGCAGTCCAACGAGAGCACGCTGATCGAGCAGTGCGGCGGCGGGTGTGGCGCGGGCATCACGGCCGAGCAGCGGGCGCTGGTGAGCGATGGAAACACCCTGGTGACCGCCACCAACGCGCTGTGGATCTCGGGTGGAGTGCTCGCCGCGGCGGGGCTGGTGACCTTCCTGGTGGCGGGCGGTCGGAGCGACGAGGTGTTCACCCCGACGCTGGCGGTGGGCCTCGGGACGGTGAGCCTGCGCGGGCGGTTCTGAGGGGGCGAAACCCTATCGAGGGCACGGGCGGGAGCGCGCCGCCGCGAGGCCCTGGTCGACGTAGGTCCGCACGCGCTCCATCCACTCCTCGCTCAGCGCGGCCTCGCTCAGCTGCATCGCGCCGAGCAGCACGCGCGTCCCGTCGGGCGCCCGCCCGAGGCGCAGCCGATACGCGGGCTGGTACTCCATCCCCGGCACCACGCACTCGTCGCCGCTGCACTCCATGCTCTCGTTGGTCGCGGCCTGCTGCACCGCCTCGCGCAGCCGGGTGCGCAGGGCAGCGTCGCGAGCCGCGGCGGCGCCGCACAGCCGCCGGGTCGATCGGCGCACCCCCGAGCGTCCGTTGGGCGATGCCTCCAGGTAGGTCACGAACACCACGCCGTGCGCCGGGTCGATGTGGGCCGAGAGCTCGACGCTGCCGCTCGCGAGGCCGCGCACCAGCTCCGCGTCGGGCGACGGGGGCGGTGGGACATCGACCGCCGCGGGCACATCGACCGCCGCGGGCACATCGACCGCCGCGGGCACATCGACGGCCACGGGGCGGACGACCGCGGCCTCGACAGGCGGACCCTGATGCTGACGACGGCCGCACGCCGGGAGCAGCGCGAGAAGGAGAACCGCGGGACGGAGGGAGTTCATCGTGGGCTGTGTGTACCGCAGCGGAGGGGTGGCGTTGGGTCGACGGGTGCGTTGACGCTCTCGACGGCGGGGCGATAGCGTCGGCGCTCCACCGGGCGGAAGGCGAGGACAGCGATGAACCGTAGGCGATGGACGATCGGGGCGGCGGTTCTAGGAGCGGCGTGCGCGCTGCCCATGGTGGCGGCGGCGCAGGTGCCGACGACGATGATCCACCAGGGGCGGCTGCTCGATCGCGCGGGCGCGCCGGTGAGCGGGTCGCAGTCGGTGACCTACCGGCTCTACGACGCCGCCACCGGGGGCTCCGCGGTGTGGACCGAGGCGCTCACCGTGACGCTCGACGAGGGCTACTTCTCCACGCAGCTCGGAGCGACGACCCCGTTGACCCCGGCGGTGTTCTCGGGGCGCACGCGCTACCTCGGGGTGACCGTCGGGACGGACGCCGAGATGACGCCGAGGGAGCCCATGGGGAGCGTTCCGTACGCGCTGGTGGCGGGCAACGCGGTGGGGGACATCACCCCGTCGAGCATCACCGTCAACGGCACCACGGTGGTCGACGCGATGGGCCGGTGGACGGGACCCGGCATGGGCACCCCGGGACCGGCTGGTCCGGCTGGACCCGCTGGACCGGCGGGGCCGACCGGGCCGATGGGCGCCGCAGGGCCGGCGGGGCCGACCGGGCCGATGGGACCCGCCGGGCCGATCGGTCCTGCGGGGCCGCGAGGGCCGGCGCCGGCGCTGTTCAGCGCGACGCAGGCCGGGCCCATCACTGCGCGCTCGGCGCTCTGGCAGGACGTCCCCGGGACCACGGTGATGGTCAATGTCCCGGAGGCGGGCACGGCCGACCTCGAGGCCTACGGCTCGGTCACCGGCAGCGGCGGCTCGGCGGCGTACACCCACTGCGGCTTCCGCTTCGTGATCGGGTCGATCGCCTACGGCAACGGCACCTGGGGCGACGTCCTCGTGGGCGTGGCGCGAGGCGGCACCGGAAGCTCCGGGTGGTGGCAGCACTGGTCCATGCGGAGGCAGGTGTCGCTCGCGCCGGGCGCCTACTCCGTGAAGCTACAGATCACCGGCTGGGACGGCTCGGACGCCGGATGCCTGCTGGACGGCGAGGACTACAGCCGCGCGCGACTCAACGTCACCGTGCGCTGAGCCTCTCACTCCCTCAACGGATCTTCTCGAACAGGTACTCCAGCCCGTTCACTTTTATCTCGTGGACGATGGCCAGCATCTTCCCCAGCTCGCTCTTGGGGAAGCCCTGGCGCGCCATCCACACCACGTAGGGCTCTGGCAGGTCGACCAGCAGCATCCCCTGGTGCTTGCCGTAGGGCATCCGGGTGCGGGCCAGCTTCAGCAGGTACGCCTGATCGCGGGTGAGGGGCTTGTCGTCGGGCATCGCTGGGGGAACTTCCGTCAGAGCATCGGAGCGCCGGTGAGGCAGTGCACCCGGGTGAAGCGCACCCGGATGGCGCCGCGCTGGCCGCGGCCGACGGACACGCTGCGGGGGAAGGGTTCGAGCACGCTCTGCACGCGGTGGAGGGTGTGCCAGCGCTGGCCCGCGGGGGCCATCTGCCTCCGAGGGCCGTCGAGCACGGCGTCGCCGTAGGCCGTGGAGAGGGTGGCGTAGCAGGCGCGGCCGAAGGGCGACGCGAGGTGCTTGCCGAAGTGCTCGATGTCCCCGCGGATGCGGTCGATCGCGCGGCCCTCGAACATCACGTCGATGACCGCCTCGCCCGCGGGGAGGTAGAGGTCCTCGTGGCCGTTGGGGGCGACGGTGACCTGCGCGAGCCCGTGGTCGATGTCGAAGGTCAGCGGCGAGGTGGTGGGGTTGTCGAAGTACACCCGCCCGTGAAGCCCGAACCACGTCGGGATCGCCAGCAGCGTCGCGACGAGGGGCACCACGATGTAGCGCGCGTCGAGGGTGCGACGCCGGCCGCGCGGGGTGACCACGGTGCGGTGCAACTCCCCGAGCTGGCGCATCCAGGTCTCGTTGGTGCCAGCGAGGCGCGTGGGGTTCTGGCCGACGTGGAAGGGGAGCATCCAGACGGCGTCGCGGGCGCCCGAGCTGGCGCCGCGGTGGCGGGCGATGGGGGCAGTCGGCCAGAGCTTCGCGAGCAGGAGCAGCGCGCCGAGGGCGACCACCGGGGTCGCGGCGAAGGTCACCGCCGCGGGCGCGTAGAGCCACGCGAGCGAGAGCAGCAGCGGAAAGACGGCGGCCACGCCGAGCCCGAGGAAGCCCTGGAGCCTGCCCCGCCGGGCGCCCTCCTTCACGGCGACCTCGCACGCGCGGCAGTACGGGATCTCCATCCGCCGGGTGTAGTGGGTGCGCCCGACGGTCACCGTGGCGCTGGCCGTACGGTGGACCTCCACCGGGCCGAAGCAGCACGCGCACCGCGGAGGCAGCGGCGCCCCCGCGAAGGGGACCTCGGCCTCGAACCAGGTCTCCTCCGCGCCGATGGTTCCGGGCCCCGCAGGAGTGCGGTAGCCCCCGGCGAAGGGACCCGGCTGCGGCGGAAATCCACCCATGTTGTTGCCGAAGCTCATGGGGTCATCTTTCCCGCGTCGGGTCGCGTCGGTCAACGGAGCGCGACCGCGCCGTCGCGCCGCCACGCCGCGGAGAGCGCCCGCCCGACGCGGGTGCGGGGGAGGGTCACCTCGTCGGTGTCGACGAAGCGGCGCCAGGCCTCCAGCGCGGCGCCAAGGTCGTCGACGAAGCCTTCGCTCCCCAGCGGGTCGAAGCCCTCCTCGAACCACAGCCCCCGCACCGAGAGCCGCCGACGGGAGCGGTCGCGCGAGGGCTCGATGCGCCCCACCAGCCGGTCTCCCCAGAGCAGCGGCAGGGCGTAGTAGCCGAAGCGGCGGAGGTGCGCGGGCGTGTACACCTCCCAGCGGTAGTCGAAGCCGAAGAGGGAGCGCAGCAGCGCCCGGTCCCACACGAAGGGGTCGAGCGGCGCGAGCAGGGTGACGCCCCGCAGGGGAGCGTCGTCGTCGGCGCAGGCGTACAGCCGACCCCGCTCGGCGGAGAGCACGTAGCGCTCCCCCCGCACGCCCTCGACGGTCACCGGGATCAGCGCCCCTCCCTCCACCAGCGAGCGCAGCGCCCTCGCGCGCACGTCGGACCGCCCGAGGCCCGTGAAGAGTTCTGCGCCGCCCCCGGCGCCCATCAGCCCCACGGCGCGGTGGCGGCTGAGCAGCCGGGCGCGCTCGGCCTCCTCCTCGGGGAGCGCCGGGGAGAGCTCGGGGTGCAGCCGCTCGATCAGGTCGAAGACCCGGTGGTTGCCCTCGCGGCGGGCGATGCCGAGCTGCCCCGTCTCGAAGAGGGCCTCGGCCACGGCGCGGCCCTCGGAGGTGGGAGCCCAGTACCAGTCGACGGCACCGGAGTGAGAGCGGGCCATCGCGCGGGTGCCCGTCTCCCCGGCCGATCTTACCTGGCTGAGTATGGTGTCGGCCACCGAGGCGCGCTTCGAGAGGATGCCCGAGGCGTGGCGGACGCGGGCCTTCGCCCAGGCGTGCTGGTGCGCGGGGAGGTCTTCGATGGGGACGATGTTGAGGGATTTGTTCCAGAGCTCGATGAGCGAGCGGGTGCCGGGCGGGCCGTAGAGGTGCCGCTCGCACCAGCCCCGGGTGTATCCCGCGATGCGGGCGTGGAGCACCGCCTCGTGGTTGCGGGCGCCCGGCGCGTCGAGGGGATCGAACTGCAGCGACCCGAAGAGCCTCGCCACGGTGAGCACCGAGGAGGCGTCCGCGGGGAGCGACCTCGGCGGCGCCAGCAGGTGCCGGCGGACGAGGAAGCGGCGGGCCTGGGCGGCGGAGATCAAGACGGGCATGACGGGGATGGTGGGGGCCACGCGTAGCACGGCGAGCGCGCGGTGGCGCGGGAGGGCCCGCCGTGGGCATCATCGTGGCGATGCTGGACGAACGCCGGGGCCTTGGACTGCGCGCGCAATTCGCCCTGGCGCTGCTCGGCACGCTGGCCATCTCCGCGACGCTCGCGCTCGCCGCGGTGCACCCGCTCACCGCCGCCTCAGGGCGCATCGCAAGGCGTCGCCTGGGGATGACCCTCTCCAGGGCCGTCGCCGGGGAGGTGTCGCTCACGCTCGATCCCACGCAGGTGCAGCCGCTGCTCGCGGCCAGCGTGGGCGAAGGGGGCCTCTCGGGGGCGGCGCTCTACGACAAGAACGGCGTGCTCCTGTCCCTGGTCGGGTCGCTGCAACTCCCCGTGTCGCAGCACCCGCCGCCCTTCGACGACGTGCGGGTGTCCGGCGAGGTGATGGCCGTGGTGGTGCTGCTGCCGTCGCGAGGCATCTTCGTCGCCGAGTCGTCGCTGGCCCCCGGCGCCGCGGAGCGCACCGTGCCGACGGCGGTGCTGCTCTACACGGGCCTCTCGGGGATGCTCGCGCTCGGGGTGGTCTACCTCGCCCTCACCCGCTGGATCGTGCGGCCCATGGAGGGCCTCACCCGCGCCGCCGAGCGCGTGGCGGCGGGGCGCCGGGACGTGCGCGCGGAGGAGCGAGGGGCCGCGGAGGTGGTGCGCGCCGCGAGCGCCTTCAACCGCATGACCGACCAGCTCGCCGCGAGGGAGTCGGAGCTGTCGCAGCAGGTGACCGAGCTGGAGAAGGCCAGCGCGGGGCTGCGGCGGGCGCAGGAGCAGGTGGTGCGCGGCGAGCGGCTGGCGATGGTGGGACGCCTCGCGGCGGGCATCGCGCACGAGGTGGGAAACCCCCTGGCGGCGATCGTGGGCCTCTCGGACGTGATGCGCGACGGGGGCCTGGAGGAGGAGGAGATCCATGACTTCGCGGGGCGCATCGGCAACGAGGCGCAGCGCATCCACCGGACGGTGCGGCAGCTGCTCGACTACGCGCGCGCGGCCCCAGGATCGGCCGCCCCGCCGAGGGCCGACGGCGCCCCGGTGGAGCCCAACGCGGAGGTGCGCGACGCCATCGAGCAGGTGCGAAAGCTGCTGCAGCCGCAGAAGGCGATGAGGGACATCGCGCTCTCCGTGGAAGTCGAGGAGGGGCTGCCCACGGTGGGCGTCTCCAGCGACCGGCTGGTGCAGGTGGTGCTCAACCTGGCGCTCAACGCGGCGGACGCGATACGGGGCGACGGGCGCTCGAAGGGGGAGATCGCCCTGCGCGCGAGGCTCGACGACGCGAAGGTGATCATCGAGGTCGAGGACGACGGGCCGGGCATCCCCGACGCGCTGAGGGAGCGGATCTTCGAGCCCTTCTTCACGACCAAGCCGGCGGGGGAGGGGACGGGCCTCGGGCTGGCGACCAGCGCGGCGATCGTCGAGCAGGCGGGGGGATCGATCACCCCGCTCAGCCGCAGCGACGGGAGGGAAGGGGCGAGGATGGTGGTGACGCTCCCGGCGGGGCGGCCGTCGATGATGAGCGGCGGGTACGAGCGGGGTTGAGCGGGGGGAGGAGGGCTACGGCGACCTCGCGCGGCTGCGAGCAGCGGCCGGTGTCCATCCTCACGCGCGAGGGGATCTTCGGCAGCGAGTACGCGCTGCGCTGACGCTCAGCCCTTCGTCTTCGTCGCCCGCTTCGGCTTCACGGCCTCCTCCGCGGGAGCCTCGGGTGATCACTTTGGTCAGGATCTCCGTCTTGCCCTCATGCCAGCGAGGGGGCCGCGTTGCTTTCCCTATGGGCCCTGGGCCCAGCGCCATGCCGTCCTTCCCCCGGCGAGGTCGATCGACAGCGCGACGATGAGCTCAGGCACGGGGTCAGCGCGTGATCGGCTCGCGGGCGTGGTGGAGCACGCGCACCACCTCCAGCACGTCGGGGGCGCGTCGGTAGAAGATCACCGCCGGGTAGACGAACGACCGGCGGCAGGCTTCCCCCGAGCGCAGCGTGACCGCTCGCCCGTCGAGCCGAGGGGAGAGCCGCGTCAGCCGGGTGAACTCCGCAAGGATGGCTTCGCGGGTCCGTTCGGCGGCCGCCGGGTTTCGCTCGGCGATGTAGCCGACGAGGTCTTCGAGGTCGATCGCGGCCGCGGCGGTGATCGCCACCCGATCGAGGGCGTCGCTCACGGGGTGCGCGCCGCGGCGATGCGCGCCCGCATCCGGGCGTCGGCCTCTTCGAGGGACACGGTTCGCCCGGCGCGGAGGTCCGCGAGCCCCGCCTCGATCTTCGCCTCGATCTCCGGCGTGAGCTCGAAGTCATCAGGCTCGGCGCCGGGCTCATCCCCAGGCTCGTCCGCGGGGCCCTGGACCGGTTCAAGCCGGTAGCGCCCCGGCGGAACACCCGCCAGAGCTTCAGGGAAGTCCGTCCCGTTCCAGTCGATTACCTTGACCGCGTCGCCCATGCCCGAAGCTATGACTCACGGCCGACGCACGGCGCAACTCGCGCGGGCTGCGGTGAGGAGCGCGTTCCGCCCCAGCGCCTCCGTCAGAGGGGCCTGGCCGGCCGCAGGCGACCGGAGAGCCGTGCGCGGATCATCTCCCGCGACACCGGCGCCGAGGCCGCCGCCACGCTCGCCGCGAGGGAGTCGGAGCTGTCGCAGCAGGTGACCGAGCTGGAGAAGGCCAGCGCGGGGCTGCGGCGGGCGCAGGAGCAGGTGGTGCGCGGCGAGCGGCTGGCGATGGTGGGTCGCCTCGCGGCGGGCATCGCGCACGAGGTGGGAAACCCCCTGGCGGCGATCGTGGGCCTCTCGGACGTGATGCGCGACGGGGGCCTGGAGGAGGAGGAGATCCATGACTTCGCGGGGCGCATCGGCA
>Ga0208628_1000016_pt1 | contig 163410 bp, 142 predicted proteins | sample LakWasMet16_LOW5_2_FD_183864 | JGI IMG/M metagenome (GOLD analysis project Ga0208628, IMG submission 183864) | Freshwater sediment methanotrophic microbial communities from Lake Washington under simulated oxygen tension - Sediment Metagenome... | ecosystem: Environmental > Aquatic > Freshwater... | reverse complement strand
GGAGGCTGCGAAGGAGTGGCAGCGCTGGCGGGACGCGGGGGCTCTGGCAGCGGCGCCCACCACACGGCGTCATGGCTCGCAAGCGACGCGGCGCATCCGAAGGGATGGGGATCTCGCATCGCGTACGTCTTCCTCTACCCCCGCGCCGGGGAGCTGGAGGCCCTGGACTGCGAGGACGTCGATCTCGTGCACGGGACCGTGCTCATCCACCGGGCGATGCAGGAGAGCGGGGAGATCCGTGAGACCAAGGGCAACCGCCCGCGGCGCGTGCCCATCCACCCCCACCTCTGGCCGCTGCTCGCCCACCTCGTGCAGCGCGCCGGGGGCCGGGGCCTGCTCTGGCCCGAGTTCCCGCTCTGGAAGGACCGCGCGGGCCAGTTGCGCAAGTACCTCGAGCGCGCCGGCGTCGACCGGGCCGAGCTGCTGGTGGGCTCCGACACCTCGAAGGTGATGGGCTTCCACGACCTGCGCGCCACGGGGATCACCTGGGAGGCGATCGCGGGGACTGAGGCCATGAAGATCCAGCAGCGGGCCGGGCACACCACGCTCTCGACGACGCTCATCTACGTCCGCCTGGCGGACGAGGTCCGGGGGGTCCGGTTCGGCGTGCCGTTCAGCCCGCTCCCGGAGTGCCTCCTGTCTCCAACGATTCAATCCTGGATTGAATCCAGCGGAGCTGGAAATCACGCTGCGGAGTCTGGGAAAACCGATGAAATTCGAAGGTTCGGGGTGAGGGATTCGAACCCCCGTAGCGGGTACCAAAAACCCGCGTCCTGCCATTAGACGAACCCCGATCAGGCTCCTGTCAGCGCCGCCGAACCCTACCCCACCGCCTCCCCCTCCGACAACCCCATGACGAGCGGTGGTACCGTCCGCGGCCTCTATGGCACGCACCACCCCCGAGCTCATCGCCGCCAAGCGCGACGGCCACGCCCTCACCGCCGCCGACATCGCCCAACTCATCGCCGGCTTCGTCCGCGGCGAGGTCGCCGACTACCAGATGACCGCCTTCGCCATGGCGGTCTTCTTCCGCGGCATGACCCCCGAGGAGACCGTCGCCCTCACCCTCGCCATGCGCGACTCCGGAACCGTCGTCGACCTCTCCGACATCCCCGCCCGCAAGGTCGACAAGCACTCCACCGGAGGCGTCGGCGACAAGGTCTCCCTCGCCCTCGCACCCATGGTCGCCGCGTGCGGCGTCGCCGTCCCCATGATCTCCGGCCGCGGCCTCGGCCACACCGGCGGAACCCTCGACAAGCTCGAGGCCATCCCCGGCTTCTCCGTCGACCTCCCCATCGCGCGCTTCCGCGAGCTCGTCCGCGACGTCGGCACCTGCATGATCGGTCAGACCGCCGAGCTCGCCCCCGCCGACAAGCGCCTCTACGCTCTCCGAGACGTCACCGCCACCGTCGAGTCCATCCCCCTCATCGTCGCAAGCATCCTCTCCAAGAAGCTCGCCGAGGGCATCGACGGCCTCGTGCTCGATGTGAAGTTCGGCAGCGGCGCCTTCATGAAGACCCCGGAGCAGGCCCGCGCCCTCGCCCGCAACCTCGTCGACGTCGCCCGAGGCGGCGGAAAAGACTGCGTCGCCTGGCTCACCCGAATGGACCGCCCGCTCGGCCGCACCGTCGGCAACTCCCTCGAGACCATCGAGGCCTTCGAGCTGCTCCACGGACGCGGACCCGACGACCTCCGAGAGGTCACCCTCACCCTCGGCGCCTCGATGCTCGTCATGGGACGTGTCGCCGCCGATGAAACCATCGCCCGCGCCATGCTCCTCGCCGCCGTCGCCGACGGAAGCGCCGCCAGGGTCGCCCGAGCCATGGTCGCCGCGCAGGGAGGGGACCCCCGCGCGGTCGATGATCCGACCGTGTTCGCCAAGGCCCCGGTGCTCCTCCCCTTCCGCGCCTCCACCACCGGGACCATCGTCGCCATCGACACCCACGGCGTCGGCATCGCGGGCGTGGAGATGGGCGCAGGGCGCGCTCGCACCACCGACACCATCGATCCGTCGGTGGGCTTCGTCTTCGAGCACAACGTCGGCGACCGGGTGAAGTCCGGCGAGACCATCGCCTGGGTGCACGCCCACGACGAGGCCAGCGCAGCCAGGGCCATCGAGCGCCTCACCCGCGCGGTGAGCGTGGGCGATGGGGCGGTGGAGGAGGTTCCGCTGGTGCTCGAGCGCGTGGGCTGATCAGCGAGGGGCGTCGGTGGCGACCCCGCCGTCGCCCGGCATCGGGTTGACCACCGTCCCGCAGAAGGCCCCCCGGCGCACCCCCGCGGTGGAGACCACCGTGTCGTCGAAGCGACACCGGGTGCCCGCGGCGCGGCAGTCGAGGTCCGACGCGCAGCGCCGACGGCACTGCGACTGGTAGCACTCGAAGAGTTCGGGGAGATCGCCGGGGCCCACGCACTGGCTCGACTGGGTGCACGACACCGGGCGAGAGGGCGCCCCGGCCACCACGAAGCCCTGCGCCACGCTGGTCGCGACCACCTCGCCCTGGCTGATCGCATACACGAACCACCAGTACTGACCGGGGTCCATGGTGTCGCGGCCCCACGGGGCGCCGAAGGTGCCGTCGCGGGAGATGCCCCGGCGGCCGAAGCGCACGGGCACGGTGCCGTCGACCGCGCGGTTGTCCCCCGGGGTGTTGCCGGGCTCCGCCGTCGACCACGCCCAGACCACGGCCGACGCGTTGGTGATGCGCCCGCTCACCGGGTCGAAGGTCGGCGGCTGACGCGACGCCATCACCACCGTCACCGCCCCCGCCACGCCCCGCAGCGGCTGCCACTGAAACGAGAAGCCCGAGCTCGCCAGAAGCTCCGTGTCCGAGCGGGGAGCCTCCAGCGCAATGCGGGCCTCCACAGGAAACACCGCCCTCGCAGGCGACTGGAACGAGCAGCTCCCCCGGCCGTCGGGCTCCCTCAGCGACACGTCGCAGCGGGCGTCGGGGTAGCACTGGCCCTCGATGGGAGCCTCCGGGTCACAGCGCCCCGAAGGGGGGACGCACTGGCCCGCGAAGGCGGTCCCGGGGCGGCCGCAGACCTCGTTGCGGGCGTCGCAGTCGGCGGTGCGAACGCAGGACTGCCGGGTCGGGGCACCGAGGCCCGAGTCCTGGGCGCCATCGGGGCTCAGGCCCGTCGCCTCGCTGTCGGCGCAGGCGTGGAGCGCGCCCGAAGCGGCGAGCGAGAGCGCCAGAGAGGCCACCAGCCGGAGCGACGATCGGGAGAGAGGGGTCATGGGTCTACTCCAAGTCCTAGGAGAACCCCGAGTTGCAGGAGGGATGCCGACTCGCTGGAGATGGGCGCGGAGCCAAGGTAGCTGAACTGCCGACCGCGCGATCCGACCGACGGGAGCCAGAGGGCGCGCAGTCCGGCGAAGACGGTCCATGGGCCCGCGAAGCGCACGCTGGCGAGCACATCGCCCATGAGCCCCAGGCGCGACGAGGCCTCGGAGAGCAGTGCGTCGTTGCTGCGGCGCTCCTCGGTGCGCGCGGCGAGGACCCCCGAGAGAATGCCCGTGAGGCGCAGCCGGTCGCCTGTGCCGCCGGGGGCCACCGTGACACCGGCGCCCGCCTCCAGCAGGCCGTAGGTGGCGCGGGTGTCGCCGTCGGGGGCGACGCGGGTGGTGGGTCCGACGAGCTCGGTCTCGCGGCGGTAGCTGCCGTAGGTGGCGCCCAGGTGCACGAGGCCGCGGATGCAGGTGTCGCCGAGGGGACAGGTGTCGCCGGTGGTCTCGCTGCGGGTGGGGACGTCGATGGCCACCATGGCCCCGGGGGAGTCGCCGTGGAGCACGCCGAGGAGGGCGCCCAGGCGGAGGGAGACGGTGCCCAGGATGTGACCCGGGTAGCGGGCGTGCACGTCGATGCTGCGAGCGGGATCGGTCATGGAGACGGACATCGGGGCGAGGCCGAAGTCGGGGGTGCGCGCGGTGAGCCCGATGGCTCCGGGGTTGGCGGCGAGGGAGAGCACGCACCAGTGGGAGCCGCGGGGGGGGCGCTGGCCGGAGCAGGTTCCTCGGACGACCTCGAGCTCTCGCTCGCTGCGGGCGTCGGCGCGCAGCTCGACCTGGCGCAGCCCCATGGGGGTGAGCTCACGGCGGGTGTCGCCGCGCTCGACCTCGGCGGAGAGCGACACGTCCCGGGCGCGAGGGAGGAGGGAGATGCGCACCTGGCGGGGACCGTCGCCCGCGGCGGGGAGCCGGGCCTCGCAGCCGAAGTAGCGGCGAGAGCCGAGGCCATCGACGCGCACGGTGTACTCCCCCGACGGGGGAAGGGTGATGAAGCGGCGGATGGGCGCGCCGGCCTCGTCGTCCTCGCGAACCCGGGTGGGGAGCGCCCCAGCGGGACCGTAGGCCACGGGGATGAGCGCGCCGACGTCCCCTGGGGAGAGCCGCTCGCCGGAGAGGGCGTCGACGTAGTCGAAGACGTGCTCGGTGCCCGCGGAGGCGCTGACCGCCGCCACCGGGCGCGGCAACGGGTCGGTCGCGGGGACGAGCTCGATGGCGCAATGGAGCTGGGCGAGGAGGACGAGCACGGCGGAGGACCGCGAAGGTATCACCGGGGCGGCGCGCTGTGCCCCCTGCGTTTGTCCCTCCGAGCCCAACGGGTGTACTGGCGCACCCAACGATCCCCATGATGATGAACGACCTCTTCGCCCCCTGGCGCGACGCCTGGACGCTGCACCTCGACGACGACCTCGTGGTGGTCGACAAGCCCGTCGGCGTCTCCACCCACGCCCCCGACCCGGTGCGCCGCGACGACGCCGTCAGCCGCCTCAAGACCTGGCTCTCCGCGCGCGACGGCGTCGCCGAGTCGGCCGTGTACCTCGGCGTGCACCAGCGGCTCGATCGCGACACCTCCGGCGTGCTGCTCTTCGCCCGGCGCAAGGAGGCCAACAAGTCCATCGCCGCGGCCTTCGAGGGGCGCTCCGCGAAGAAGCGCTACCTCGCCGTCGTCAGCCCCGCCCCCCGCACCGATGGCGGAACCCTCGATGACCTCCTGGTCCCCGCCGACGACGGCAAGATGCAGGTGGTCGTCTCCAACCCGAGGCGCCCCGCCCCGAAGGGCGCCCAGCGGGCCATCACCCGCTGGACCCTGGTCTCCCGCCACGGCAACCGCGCCCTGGTCTCCCTCGAACCCGAGACCGGACGCACCCACCAGCTACGCGTCCAGCTCGCCGCCATGGGGACGCCCATCGAGGGCGACACCCTCTACGGCAAGGGGAGCGCACCCCGCCTCATGCTCCACGCGCAGTCCCTCACGCTGCCGCACCCGTCCACCGGGAAGCCCGTAACCTTCACCGCCGATGCCCCGAAGGAGCTGATGGCGTGGGCGAAGGGGGAGCCCGATCCGCGCTCCCTCGACGAGCGCCTGCTCGCCGCCGCCGACCAGCGCTGGGACCTCGCCCGCGACCCCGACACCACCGCCTTCCGGCTAGCCCACGACGGCGACGGCTTCGCCTCGACGCCCGTCGACGTGTACGGCGAGTGGGCGGTGGTCCACTGCTACGACGCCGCCCTCGACGAGGCGCTCACCGGGGCGCTGCTGGTGGGAGGGATGCGCGGGGTCTACGTGAAGCACCGCCCCAAGCAGGGCAACACGGTGGTCGACACCCGGAAGGAGTCGCTCGCCCCGAAGCACGCCGTGAGCGGCGAGGACGCCCCGGAGGCCTTCACCGTGAAGGAGCACGGGCTGAGCTTCGAGGTGCGCCTCGGGGACGGGCTCTCCACGGGGATCTTCCTCGACCAGCGGGAGAACCGCCGGCGCATCCGGGAGCTCAGCAAGGGCCTGCGGGTGCTCAACCTCTTCGCATACACGGGTGCCTTCACCGTGGCGGCGGCGGCGGGCGGAGCGTCGCAGACGGTCACCGTGGACGTGTCGGCGACGGTGATCGCGTGGGCCCAGCGCAACCTCGCGCTCAACGGGCTCACCGACGCGAAGCACACGATGGTGACGGCGGATGTGTTCCCGTGGATGGAGGCGGCGAAGGCGAGGAAGCAGGTGTTCGACCTGGTGCTGCTGGACCCGCCGAGCTACGCGACGACCCGGGACAGCCGCTTCTCCGCGGCGTCGGACTACCCGAAGCTTGCCGCGCTGGCGATGTCCCTGGTGGCGCCAGGGGGCAAGCTGCTGGCGTGCACCAACCACCATGAGATCGCGAGGATGAAGTTCCGCCGGTGGCTGTATGAGTCGGCGCGCGCGGCGGGTCGCGAGGTCACCCAGGCCAAGGACCTGCCGAACCCGATCGACTTCCCCCCGGCGCCCGACGGGCACCCGCACCTGAAGTCGGTGCTCGTGACGCTGAAGTAGGATGAGGGTCGTCGGGGCCCTCAGGGCGCGGCAGCGCGGTGAGGGGGCCCACATCGCCCCGAAACAGCGTGCATCGCCCCAAAACAGCGTGCATCGGGCCAGAACGGGCGTGCATCGCCCCGAAGCGGCGTGCATCGCTCCGCTAACAGTCTGCATCGGGGCCCACACGGCGTGCATCACCCTGTGAGCACCCTGCATCGCCCCCCGAGCACCCTGCATCGCCCCCGAACGCCCGCGCTTCAGCGCTCGGCGCGCGCGCTCAGGCAGCCTTCGCTCCCCGCGGGGAAGGCGCGGCAGTTGTCGGGCCGCAGCTCGTAGATGCTGCACTCGTTGCCGCTCAGGTGGACGCAGTCGCCGCCGCGCATCACCCGCAGCAGCCGCCTCCCCTGCGACTCCCTCACATGGGCCGCCGTGGACAGCTCAGGCCGACCCGCCGTCGCCCAGCGCTCCTCGTCCTCGGGCTCCAGCAGCACCCGGTTCTTGCGGCAGCACATCGCGCACTGCTGGCAGTCGAGCGACTCGGCCACCATCGACGTCTCGTACTGCGCGTCGCGCTCGCACCAGTCCATCACGTGCTCCCGCAGGCGCTTCGGGAGCTTCACCCGCAGCAGCCCCGCCGCAGGGCCCGACTCCACCTCGTCGAAGCCCCTCACCCCGAGGTCGAGCATCGCCCACGCCGTCAGCTCGGGGATCATCCCCTCGTCGCTCGGCAGCAGCAGCCACCACCGCGGCTCGGCCCGCATCACCGCGTGACCGCCCGCCCGCACATGCGCGATCGCGTTCGCCTCGAATCGTGGATCGTAGGTCCGCCACACCGGCCGCATTACGTCGCTCATGGAAGGTCCGTCGCTCTCTACACCGGCGCGCACACCCTTGACGACCTGCACGGTCGCACCCGATGGTCCCGCGCATCATGCGTGACCGATTCCTCCGAGCCTGCCGCCGCGAACCCGTCGACCGTACCCCCGTGTGGTTCATGCGCCAGGCCGGCCGCTACATGGCCGAGTACCGTGCGCTGCGCACGAAGCACACCATCCTCGACATCTGCCGCACACCCGAGCTGGCCCTGGAGGTCACCCTCCAGCCGCTGCGCAAGTTCGACTTCGACGCGGCCATCCTCTTCGCGGACATCCTCCTGCCCCTCGCCCCGATGGGCGCCTCCTTCGAGTTCGCCAAGGGCGAAGGGCCCGTCATCCACGAGCCCATCCGCTCGCGGGCGCAGATCGACAAGCTCCGCGTCATCGACCCCCAGGAAGACCTCGCGTACGTCCTCGAAGCCGTGCGGATGATCCGCCGGGAGCTCGACGGCAAGACCCCCCTCATCGGCTTCGCGGGCGCCCCCTTCACCCTCGCCAGCTACCTGATCGAGGGCGGGCGCTCGTCCCACTTCGTCCTCACCAAGACCCTCATGTACCAGGACCCCGACTCCTGGAACGCCCTCATGACCACCCTCTCCGCCGTGGTGCTCCGGCTGCTCAACGCCCAGATCGACGCGGGCGCCCAGGCCGTGCAGCTCTTCGACTCCTGGGTGGGCCAGCTCTCCCCGGACGACTACGCCACCTACGTCGCCCCGCACGTCCGCAGCATCCTCCAGCCCCTGATGACCCGCGGCGTCCCGGTGCTCCACTTCGGCACCGGCACCGCCACCCTGCTCGAAGCCCAGCGCGACGCGGGCGGCACCGTCATCGGCGTCGACTGGCGCACCCCCCTCGACGACGCGTGGCGCCGCCTGGGCGACGGCGTCGCCGTGCAGGGCAACCTCGACCCCACGCTGCTGCTCGCCCCCCGCGACGTGCTGCTCTCCGCCGCCGGCCGGGTGCTCGACCGCGCCGCCAACCGCAACGGCCACATCTTCAACCTTGGCCACGGGATCCTCCCCGAGACCCCGGTCGAGAACGTGGCGGCGGTGGTGGACTTCGTGCACCAGCGCTCGGAGCGATGAGCGACCGGAAGTCCCAGCACACCGTCATCCTCGGCGGAGGCCTCTCGGGGCTCGTCACCGCGTGGTCGCTGCTGCAGCGGGCCGCGCAGCGAGGCGCCTCCGCGACGGTCACCATCCTCGAGCGCTCCGAGCGCCCCGGGGGCAACCTTGTCACCGAGCGCGTGGGCGACTTCGTGGTCGACGGAGGCCCCGACTCCTGGGTCGCCTCCAAGCCCGCCGCCGCCACCCTCTGCCGCGACCTGGGGCTGGGATCCTCGCTCATCGAGACCATCCCCGAGAACCGGCGCATCTACATCGCCCACGGCGCGCAGCTCGTGCGGATGCCCGACGGCGTGGTGCTGGGCGTCCCGACGAGGCTGCGCCCGATGCTCGGCACCCCGCTGCTCTCGTGGCGAGCCAAGGCCCGGCTGCTCCTCGACCGCGCGCTGCCGTGGAGGCCCGCGAAGCTGGGATCGACCGACGAGGCCCTCGGCGCCATGGTCGCCCGGCACCTGGGCCGCGAGGTGGTCTCGGCCTTCACCGAGCCCCTGCTCGCCGGCATCTACGCGGGCGACGCCTGGAACCTCTCGGCCCAGTCCACCTTCCCCGCGCTGGTCGACGTCGCCAGCCGCGGCGGCAGCCTGATGGTCAACGCCCGCGCGGCCGTCCCCCGTCGCTTCCCGGGGCAGAGCCCGCCGTCGGCCTTCGTGTCGCTGCGCGACGGCGTGGGCAGCCTGGTCGACGCCCTGGTCGCCGCCCTGCCCCCGGGGACGCTTCGCACCGCAACCGCCGGGGAGAGCGTCGCCCGCGAGGGGGAGCGTTACGTGGTCACCACCGCGGCGGGAGAGCGCATCACCGCCGACCAGGTGGTGCTGGCGATGCCCATGCACCGCGCGGCGAAGGTGCTGCGCCCCCTCGACGCCGACCTCGCGGGACGCCTCGACGCGCCCGGCTGGTCGTCGGCGGCGACGGTGTTCTTCGCCTTCCCGAAGAAGGCGGTGGGGCGCAGCCTCGACGCGACGGGCTTCGTGGTGCCTCGACGGGAGGGCCGGCGCATCCTCGCCTCCACCTGGGTGTCGAGCAAATGGCCGGGGCGGGCGCCGGGCGACGCGGTGTTGCTCAGAGCCTTCGTCGGAGGCCTCGGCCACGAGGACCGCGCCTCGCTCCCCGAGTCCGAGCTCGTGGCGCTCTGCCGGGAGGAGCTCGGCTCGCTGCTCCCGCTCCGAGGAGATCCCTTGTTTACAAGGGTCTACCGCTTCCTCGGGACCTCCCCCCAGCCCACCATCGGGCACGCCTCCAGGGTCGCGGCCATCCGCGACGCGCTCAGGAATCATCCCCGCCTGGTGACGATTGGGGCCGCCTACGACGGCGTCGGCATCCCGGATGTGGTAGCCCTCGCGCGCCGCACCGGTGAGCGCATCGCCGACGAGGCCCCCCTGTAAGGGGTCTCTGCCGTCTTCCAACGAGACACGGCGTCACCGCTCCAAAGCACAGCTCTCACGGTTCCCGCGGCGGTTACCGCACGCACGGAGTTCTTCTTGTCCACTGATTCTTCCAACATCGCCTCCTTCGCCTCGCTCGGCCTCTCGCAGGATTCCCTCAGCGCCCTCGCCCGCGCGGGCTTCACGCAGCCGACCCCCATCCAGGTCCGGGCCATCCCCCCGGCGCTCGCCGGCAGCGACGTCATCGGCTGCGCCGCCACGGGCACCGGCAAGACCGCCGCCTTCGCCCTCCCCATCCTCGAGCGCCTCACCAACAAGCGCGGCACCCGCGCCCTCGTCCTGGCCCCCACCCGCGAGCTCGCGGTGCAGATCGCCGAGCAGTTCGAGCGCTTCAGCGGCCCGCGCGGCCTCCGCTGCGTGACCCTCATCGGCGGCGTCGGCATGGGCAACCAGATCCGCGGCCTGCGCGAGATGGCCTCGGTCATCATCGCCACCCCGGGTCGCCTCATCGACCACATGAACCAGGGCACCGCGAAGCTCACCGACATCGAGGTGCTCGTCCTCGACGAGGCCGACCGCATGCTCGACATGGGCTTCAAGCCGCAGCTCAACAAGATCCTCGAGCGCGTGCCCAAGGTGCGCCAGACGATGCTCTTCAGCGCCACCATGGCCGGCGAGGTGGCGAAGTTCGCCGAGACGCACCTGACGAAGCCCGTCCGCGTCGAGGTGACCCCCACGGGCACCACCGCCGCGCGCGCCACGCAGCAGGTCTTCATGATCTCGCAGGGCGAGAAGACCGCCGCGCTGCTCACGCTGCTCTCCGAAGGCGGCGACAGCACCCTGGTGTTCACCCGCACCAAGCACCGCGCCGACAAGGTCGCCCGCTCGCTCGAGCGCGCCGGCCACGACGTGTCGCGCATCCACGCCAACCGCTCGCAGAGCCAGCGCCAGCTCGCGCTCGACGGCTTCCGCAGCGGCAAGTACCGGGTGCTCGTGGCGACGGACATCGCCGCCCGCGGCATCGACGTCGCCGAGATCGGCCACGTCGTGAACTACGACCTGCCCAACGTCCCCGAGGACTACGTGCACCGCATCGGCCGCACCGCCCGCGCCTCCGCGAGCGGCCGCGCGTCGAGCCTGGTGGCCTCCGAGGAGATGCCCCTCTTGCGCGACATCGAGCGCTACGTGCGCTCGCCCGTGCCGCGCGGGGAGATCAACAAGTCCTCGGTGGTCTTCCAGGCCGAGCTGCGGGCGATGATCGAGCGCCCGGAGCCCCCGCGCCCGCCGATGCAGCCCAACGGCCGCGGCGGGTCGCCCCGCGGCAACTCGCAGCCCTCCCGAGGCTTCTCGGGCGGCGCGGTGAACCCGCCCCCGGCCCGCGCCCCGCGCCCCAGCTACTCCGCGCGCCCGCGCTGAGCGCCCGTCGCCCGCCTCCCTCATAACCCCTTCTCTCCCCCGCCCCTCCTCCCTTACCCTCTGCGGTAATGGGAACCACAACCTCCACCGCACCTGCGCGGCGCTGGCTGCGTCGCCTCGCCATGCTCCTCGGCGTCCTCCTCGGGATGCTCGTCGCCGCCGCGATCGGCGTGTTCGTCCTGTCCAGCCAGCGGCTTCAGCGGCGCTTCGAGGTGCCCGATTCGGCCCTCACCGTCCCGACGGACCCGGCCTCCATCGCCCGAGGTGACCACCTCGCGCACACCCGCGGCTGCCTGGACTGTCACGGCGAGCAGGGGCGCGGAGGCACCTTCCTCCGCGCGATGCCCGTGATGGAACTCCGCCCCTCGAACATCACCCCCGGCGGCCACACGGCGGGCTGGAGCGGGAGCGACTGGGCCCGCGCGGTGCGCCACTGCGTCCGACCCGACGGGCTCGGCCTCCCCTTCATGCCCTGCGGGGACTACCGCTTCATGGGCGACGACGACCTCGGGGCGATCGTCGCCTACCTCCGCACGCTCCCCGCGTCGTCGAACGACCCGGGCCCCTCGGCGCTGGGCCCCGTCGGCCGGGTGCTCTTCCTCAAGGGCGACCTGCCCTACCTGGTCGCCGAGAGCATCGACCACCGCGCCCCGGTGCCCGCCGCCCCTCCGGTGGGTCCGACCGTCGCGTACGGCCGCTACCTCGCCGCGGGCTGCACCGGCTGCCACGGCCCCGGCTACTCCGGCGGGCGCATCCCGGGCACGCCTCCCGACTGGCCCCCGGCGGCGAACATCACCTCCGATCCGGCGACGGGCATCGGAGCCATCACCGAGGCGCAGTTCATGGCGGCCCTCACCGAGGGGCGCACCCGCGACGGGCGCACCATCAACCCGATGCACATGCCCTGGCGGCAGTTCGCCCGGCTCACCCCCGACGAGCGCATGGCCATCTGGAACTTCATCCGCTCCGTCCCCCCTCGCCCCGCGGGAAACCGCTGATCGCCGCTCCCACTTACGCTCCGAGCGACCCCCTCCCATACGGTGGTGAATTGACAAATGTCATTCCCCCGCCCTCCCCCAAGCCTTCTATTCCCGCCTGTGCCACCTCCCCGGCCTCGAAGCCTGGTCCCGGCGCTCCTTCTCGCGATGCTCCCGGTCGCCTGTGAAGATCCCGCCGGGTACGCCGACCGCTCTCGCCGCTTCGCGGACGTCCCCGCCGGGGACGGCTCGCGTCACGCGATCACGGTGCACCGCCCCGCCTCGCTCTCGGGCATCGTAGGCACCGAGCAGACGCCGCAGGGGCAGCCCGTGGAGGTCTCCTGCGCCACCTGCCACGAGGTGCTGCGGCCGCCGCCCGCGCTGCCCACCAGCGCGCAGACCCTGGGCGGACCGCACTCGGGGCTGCGCTTCGAGCACGGCACCAACGAGTGCCGCTCCTGCCACGACCCGGAGCGCTACGACCGGCTCCGGCTCGCCTCGGGGGAGTCGATCCCCATGACCGACGCGCTGCGGCTCTGCGCGCAGTGCCACGGCACGCAGCACCGCGACTGGCTCCACGGCGCCCACGGCGGGATGAACGGCCACTGGGACCTCACCCGCGGCCCGCGGCTGCGCAACCACTGCGTCGACTGCCACGACCCGCACGCCCCGGCCTTCCCCCGCTTCCGTCCGATGCCGCCGCCGCCCGATGCGCCGCGCAGGAGAGCCGAACATGGATGAAAAGCCCACGCGCCGCGTCGCGCTGAAGGTGCTCGGGGCCACCCTCGGCGCCGTCGCCTTCGAGCGCGCGCTCTCGCCCCTGCGAGAGCTCAGCGACATCACCAGCGTCGGTGACTTCATGCAGAAGCACTACCGCGAGCTGTCGCGCGACGAGATGAACGCCGTGCTCCGGCGCCTCGAGGACGAGACCCAACAGCGCTACGGGCGCGAGGTGACCATCCGCGACGTGCGCCCCACCGAGGGGGTGCAGTTCGCCTACGCGCTCAACCTCTCGGTGTGCATCGGCTGCCGCCGCTGCGTGGACGCCTGCCACGTCGAGAACAACCACGACCGCCCGACGCACCAGTCGTACATCCGCGTGCTGGAGATGACCTCCGGCTCGATGGACATGGAGCAGGGTAACACCGGCTACGACCACACGGTGCCCGCCGAGGGGAAGTTCTACATGCCGGTGCAGTGCCAGCAGTGTGAGAACCCGCCGTGCACCAAGGTCTGCCCGGTGGAGGCCACCTGGCAGGAGCCCGACGGCATCGTGGTGGTCGACTACAACTGGTGCATCGGCTGCCGCTACTGCGAGGCCGCGTGCCCGTACCACGCGCGGCGCTTCAACTGGCACAAGCCGGAGATCCCCGCGGCGGAGATCAACCCCGACCAGTCGTACCTCTCCAACCGCATCCGTCCGCAGGGCGTGGTGGAGAAGTGCACCTTCTGCCTGCACCGCACCCGCGAGGGCAGGCTCCCGGCCTGCCTGGAGGCGTGCCCGACGGGAGCGCGCGTCTTCGGCAACGTGCTCGACCCCAACTCGGACATCCGCTGGGTGCTCGAGAACAAGCGGGTGTTCGTGCTGAAAGAGGAGCTCGGGACGCGCCCGCGCTTCTTCTACTTCTTCGACGTTTAGAGGGAGCGACGAATGGCACACAGCGGCGTCCCCCACCATCTGAGCTACCCCCGCTTCCTGCTGAAGGTGCTCGACCGGGCCACCGACGGCACCTGGCGCTTCTACGCGTGGATGTTCGTGCTCACCGCGATCGCCCTCGTGGGCGCCAACACCTGGGCCTGGCAGGTCGCGCGCGGCATGGCCGTCACCGCGATGAGCGACCACGTCTCCTGGGGGCTCTACATCGCCAACTTCACCTTCGCCGTCGGCCTCGCGGCGGGCGGCGTGATGATGGTGATCCCCGCGTACCTCTATCACGACGAGGACATGCACGACGTGGTGATCATCGGAGAGCTGCTCTCCGTGGCCGCCATCGTGATGGCCCTCGGCTTCGTGGTGGTCGACCTCGGCCGACCCGACCGCTTCTGGCACATGATCCCGGGGCTGGGGAAGTTCCACTGGCCGGTGTCGATGCTCACGTGGGACGTGATCGTGCTCAACGGCTACCTCGCGATCAACCTCCACGTCTGCGGCTACCTCGTCTACACGCGCTACCGCGGCGAGCGCCCCGATCCGCGCTGGTACCTCCCCTTCGTCTTCCTCTCGATCATCTGGGCCATCTCCATCCACACGGTGACGGCCTTCCTCTACTCGGGCCTCGGCGGCCGCCCCTTCTGGAACAGCGCCCTCCTCGCCCCGCGCTTCCTCGCCTCGGCCTTCGTGACGGGCCCGGCCTTCATCATCCTCTCGCTGCAGCTCGTGCGGCGCTTCACGGCCTTCAAGGTCCCCGAGGGGGCCATCCGCCGGCTGCTCGACATCCTCCGCGTGGCCGCGCTGGTGAACCTCTTCATGCTCGCCGCCGAGCTCTTCACCCACTTCTACACGGGCGGCCACCACGCCGCCGCGGTGCGCTACCTCTGGCTCGGCATGCACGGCCACCACGAGCTGGTGCCCTGGATGTGGACCTCCATCACCCTCAACCTGGGCGCCGTGGCGGTGCTCCTCACCCCATCGCTCAGGGAGCGCCGGGTGGTGATCAACACCGCCCTGGTCGCCATCTTCGCCGCCGTCTGGATCGAGAAGGGCATGGGGCTCATCGTTCCGGGCTTCGTGCCGAGCACGCTCCACGAGCTGGTGCCCTACGCGCCTTCGATCGCGGAGTGGAAGGTCACCGCGGGGGTGTGGGCGCTCGGGCTGATGGTGTTCACCGTGGCCCTCAAGGTGGGCCTGCAGGCCATGACCGGCGAGCTCCGCGCGCCGGGGGCGCAAGCCGACCTCGCCGTCGAAGAGAAGGAGGTGGCGTGATGCCCGTCGCAGGACTGGTGGTGACGCTCACGGAGCTCGACCTGCTGCGCGACGAGGCCTGCGCGGCGCTCGCGTCGGACGCGCGCATCACCCTCGGCGAGATGCAGCGAGGCGGGCGCCTCCCGGTGGTGCTCGCCACCGACTCGGTGCTCGAGGAGCAGGACCTGATGAACGACGTCGCCCGCACGCCCGGCGTGCTGCTGGTCGACCTGGCCTTCCATGATTTCTCCGACGTCGGGGAGTTCAGCTCCGACGAGCTGCCGCAGCGTCGCAGGACGAGAGAGTAGAGGCATCGATGGAACGCAGGGATTTCCTCAAGGCCAGCGCGCTCGCGACGGCCACCGCGGTCGCTGGACGCCGTGTGCTCGCGCAGGTTCCGCCGAGCGCTCCTGCCACGCAGGCGGTCGACCCGGCGCTGGCCGCCCGCGTGGGCGACGTCACCTGGGGGAAGGCCCCCTGCCGCTTCTGCGGCACCGGGTGCCACGTGCAGGTGGGCGTCCGCGGAGGACGGGTGGTCACCGTCGCGGGCGACCAGCTCGCGCCCGTCAACCGCGGGCTGCTCTGCGTGAAGGGCTACCACGTCGGCCTCGCGCTCTACGGCTCCGACCGGCTCACCCGCCCGATGCTCAAGCGCAACGGCCGGCACGTCCCGATCTCCTGGGAGGAGGCCGTGGACATCATCGCCCGCCGCGTGATGGCGAAGCCTCGGAGCTTCGCGTTCTACGGCAGCGGTCAGTGGACCATCCCCGAGGGCTACGCGGCGCAGAAGCTCATGAAGGGGGGCCTGTCGAACAACCACATCGACCCCAACGCCCGGCTCTGCATGGCCTCCGCGGTGACCGGGTACACCAGCACCTACGGCGTCGACGAGCCCTACAACTGCTTCGACGACCTCGAGCACGCCAACGTGGTGATCCTCTGGGGCAACAACATGGCCGAGATGCACCCGGTGCTCTTCTCGCGCCTGATGGACCGGCGCTCGCGCGGAGAGCGCGTCACCCTCGTCGACCTCACCACCCGGCGCACCCGCACCTCGGCCTTCGCCGACCACGTGATGGTGTTCAAGCCCCACGGCGACCTCGCGCTCGCCAACGGCATCGCGAACCTGCTCATCGCCAACAACACCTGGGACCGCGCCTTCGTCGAGCGCTACGTCAACTTCCGGAAGGACTCCGAGCGCCCCGACCTCAACGGCCAGGCGATGACCTTCGAGGAGTACCGACGGCGCATCGCGCGATACACGCCCGAGCATGTCGAGACGCTCTCCGGCGTGCCCGCGGCGGAGGTGCGACGGCTCGCGGGCTTCTTCGCCGACCGCAACCTCAAGGTGCTCTCGCTCTGGTGCATGGGCGTCAACCAGCACACGCGCGGCACCGCCATGAACCGGCTCATCCACGCCGTGCACATGCTCTCCGGGCACTTCGGCCGGCCGGGCGACGGGCCGCAGAGCCTCACCGGGCAGCCCTCGGCCTGCGGCACCGCGAGGGAGGTCGGGACGAGCGCCCATCAGCTCCCGGGCGGCCTGCTGGTCGCCAACGCCGACCACCGCCAGAAGGCCGAGGAGATCTGGAACCTCCCTGCCGGGCGCATCAACGGGACGCCCGGCTACCACACGGTGCAGATGTGGAAGAAGTTCAGCACCGCGACGGCGCAGGGCGGGGACATCGACACCATCTGGGTGCAGGTGACCAACCCCGGGCAGTCGCTGCCCAACCTCTCGGAGCTGTTCGACCCGTCGCGGACCATGGCGGACAAGTTCCTGATCGTGTCGGACGTGTACCCGACGGCGACGGTGCGCCAGGCCGACCTGATCCTGCCGTCGGCGATGTGGGTCGAGAAGAACGGCATGACGGGCAACTCCGAGCGCCGCACCCAGCAGTGGTTCAAGATGGTCGATCCCCCCGGGGAGGCCCGCGCGGACGTGTGGCAGACCGTCGCCGTCGCGCGCCGCCTCTTCGACCTCGGCCACCCCGGGATGCGCGACAAGGACGGCGAGTTCATCTTCCGCTTCCGCAACGCCGCGGGTGCGGCAGTGCCCTCCTGGGAGTACCCCCGTTTCCATGAGGTGAACGTCGACGCGCAGCTCTTCGAGGAGTACCGGCGCTTCTCGCGCTTCAAGCACAAGAACCTCGCCCCCTACGAGCAGTACGTGAGCCACCGCGGGATGCGCTGGCCCGTGATCGAGCAGCCCGACGGCTCGTGGCGCGAGACCCGCTACCGCTTCGTCGAGGGCGAGGACCCCAACGTCGAGGCGGGCAAGCGCATCCAGTTCTATCACTCGGTCACCCACGACGACCGGGCGAGCCTGTGGTTTCACGAGCACGAGAACCCGCCGGAGATGCCCGACGCGCAGTACCCGTTCTGGCTCTGCACCGGCCGCGTGCTGGAGCACTGGCACTCCGGCTCGATGACCATGCGCATCCCTCAGCTCCGCCGCGCGATGCCCAACGCCTACGTCGAGCTCAACCGCGAGGACGCCGAGCGCCTCGGCATCCGCGACGGCGACACGGTCACCCTGGAGACCCGCCGCGGACGCCTCGCGCTGCCCGCCTGGATCGACGGCCGCGCCTCGCCGCCTCCGGGCACCGTCTTCGTGCCCTGGTTCGACGAGCGGCTGCTGATCAACAAGCTCACGCTCGACGCGCACGACCCCATCTCCAAGCAGCCCGACTTCAAGAAGTGCGCGGTGCGTATCGTTCCCGCCGGGACGCCGCGATGAGCTCGGCGCGGCTCTTCCACGTCATCGCCGCAGGCGCTGTCGGCGTCGCCCTCATGGGCCTCGCCACGAGCTGGCGCTCGGTGCCGACGGCGCGCCGCTACGCCCGGCCCGAGCCGTCGACCTCGGCCGCCCCGCTCGTCCCCACCTATGCCGCCGAGCGAGAGCGCCACCACGACAACCGGCTGCGCCACCCCGGCAACCTCCGCGCGATGGGCAACGACCGCCCCGCGCTCACCGCCCCCTCGCCCGTGGTCTCCGACGAGCGATGGGCCGCCGCGCTCACCGCCCGCATGCAGCGGCGCGCGTACGACGGGGCGCCGCCGACGATCCCCCACCCCATCCGCCAGCAGGACTTCCCCAACTGCATGACCTGCCACGGCGAGGGGCTCCGCGTGGGCGCTCAGGTCGCGCCCGCCATCTGCCACGAGACCCACGTCTCCTGCGTGCAGTGCCACGTGGTCTCCGTCGACCCGATCCCGGGCGCGGCGCCCGACGGGGTGATCCCCTTCGAGGACAACTCCTTCGCCGGGCTCGCTCCCCCGCTGCGGGGAGAGCGCGCGTGGGTCGGCGCGCCGCCCACCATCCCGCACTCGACGAACATGCGCTCCAACTGCGGGAGCTGCCACGGCCCGCTCGCGCTCGGCCTGCGCACCAGCCACCCGTGGCGCCAGAGCTGCACCCAGTGCCACGCGCCCTCGGCGGAGCTCAACCAGCGCCCGACCTACGTGGGCACTCCCCCGCCGCTCGCCCTCCGCTGACAGGACAAGCTCTTGAACGAACCCATCGAGTTTCCTGATCTTCACGAGTCGATCCTCGACGAGGCGAGGCTCGACGCGCTCTTCAACGACATCGCCATGGAGGCCCAGGTGCTCTCGGTGCTGCTCAAGGGCGGCGCGGAGGTGCTCGCCGAGGGAGGCGACGTCGCGCTCTCGGAGGCGCTCACGATGCTGAAGGCGGGCCGCGTGCGGGCGGTGCAGGTGCGCTACGTCCACCGGGGGAAGGCCTGGACGGACACGCTGTTGCGCACCGCGAGCGGCTACCGCGTGGTGCGCATCGCGGCGTAGGGGCTCACCAGCGGTTGCGGGCTTCTTCGGCGAAGCCGCGGATGCCGTCGATCACCACGGGCCGACCGTCCTCGCCGGTGACAGTGCCGGCCCAGGTGCCGAAGCACTGGTGCACCTCCATCTCGAGCAGCTTCAGGTCGGTGTGCTCGTAGCGGTCGAAGGTCGGGGTGAGGGTCACGTCGACCTGCGATGACCCGCGAGAGCGCACCCGCCACGGGCGCAGCGAGTGGTGCCAGTCGTAGCTCCAGTCGAGCTCCTCGCCGATCTTGGTGAGCCGCCCGTCGAGGCAGAGCGCGTTCTCGGTGTAGCCGGTGCCGACGGTCCATTTGCCACCGAACTGCAGCCCGACCAGGCGGCCGTCGACCGAGCGGCCGGAGGCGGCGGCCCAGTTCCATCGGTTGGAGTAGGGCCAGATGCCGCGGCCGAGGTCCTGCACCGCGAAGGCCTCGGTCGAACCGCCAATAAACCAGCGGCGATCGCCGACGGAGACCGTCCCTCTCACCGGGCGGGTGTTCTGCTTCGAGGTGAACTGGAAGCGCCGATCGCTCCACGGAATGACCACGTTCAACGACTCGTGCCCTTCGGGCTTGTCGACGGTGAGCTCCACCGAGAGCGCGCCGTGTCCGGTGGAGGGCGCGGTCGCGCGCAGATGCGTGGCGCTCGGCGTCTCCTCGATCGCCATGGTCAACGCGGGCCTCGTCACCGACGCGGTGCCGGTGCATACCTGCTCGGGTAAGGCGATGCCCCGGCTGAAGGGCGTCAGCACGTCGACCTTCACCTGCATCTGGTCCGACGGGTCGAGCAGCCAGCAGCCCGCGAGCCCGGCGTAGTCGATGTCCGCGTAGACGAGCGACACCGTCAGGTCCGGGGCCATCACGCACCAGTAGTCCCAGCGCTTCTTGCGGCCGTGCGCTCCGCGAAGGTTGGCGCGCAGCCGGGGAGCGCGGGACCACCCTCTCGCGTCGGGGTTCAGCCGCCCGTGGCGATCGCAGAGGTCGACGGGCCCGGTGATCTCCCGCTCGCCGCTCACGGGGTCACCCCGCCGTCCTCCGTCGCGGGCGTGATCCACGGGACCAGCTCGCCGGGCCTCGGCGGCACCATGATCGCGGCCTTGCCCGCCGCCTCGTGGCACCCGTTGCAGGCCACGGCCGCCGCCCCGAAGGCAGCGGTCGCGGCGGTCGCATCGCGCCGCTCCAGCGCGCGCACCAGCGGCGCCATGTGCTCGGCGGGAAAGGCCCTCGCGGCGGGCGCGAGGTCGATGTGCACCGACGGAGGCGGCGCGGCGAGGGGGAGTTCTTCGAGGTCCTCGGTGAGCTCTTCGAGCTCGTAGTCTGCGAGCTCCCAGCGGCGCGCCGCGATGGCTCTCCCCAGGGTCTCGAAGCGCCTCCCTACGGCCGACATCACCGGCCCGTAGCGCTTCGGCGGACCGCCCGACTCCACGCAGGCGAAGGGGCGCCCCTCGACGACGATCGCCCCGGCCTCGACGCCCATCGCTCGCAGCGCCCGCACCGTCGGCCGAAGGCTCTCCGCGGCGGTGCAGTACGAGCGGCTCTCGGCGTCGAGCACCACCCGCGACACGCGGCCGCGGTCGTGGGTCACGGCGATGCCGCCCGCGCTGCGCACCGGCGCCCCGTCGCCGAGGATCGGGTGCACGTACTCGTTGTGCGGCGCATCGGAGGGCATCGGAGCGACGGCGAGAGCGCCCGCGCCGGTGAGCACGAACTTGAATCGTCGGCCGCTCGCGAGCGCGGTGAGCCCGGCGAGGTCGACCGGGCGGACGATGCGCGAAGGGTCGCCCCCCGCGGCGCGCAGGGCCTCTCGCAGCGGCGTCACGTCGACCCGGCAGAGGTAGCGCGGGTCGTCCTCCGGCCGAGGCGCGGAGGGAGGGCGGCACGACAGCGTCGCCAGGACGAGCAGCAGCAGCGCCGCGCGGGAGACGCTCATCGAGAGGCCCTCGGGTCGTCCTTGGCGAAGACCAGGCCGAAGACCGCGAAGGCCACCCAGAGCCCAGCGAGGTGGGCGAGCATCCCGGCGCCCCCGAAGCGCTCGAAGAGCACGCTCGACACCGGAGGGCCGAGCAGCATCCCCGCGGCGTAGAAGGCGTTGTAGATCGCGTTGGAGCGGCTGTAGTTCCATGGCTCGGTGACGACCCCCTGGAGCGCGAGGCTGACCGGAGAGATGGACGCCAGCGTGGCGCCCGCGACGAAGACCGCGACGGCCATGAGCGCGAAGCTGTCGAGCAGGATGAACGATGCGGTGGTCGCGGCGCCGATCACCGCGAGGGCTCGCATCACCTTGAGGTGGCCCACCCCGTCGGCCACGCGCCCGGCGACGTTGGAGAAGAGCAGCATCCCCGCGGCGAAGAAGGCCGGCACCAGGATGGTCTGCTCTCGGGCGATCCCTTTGGACTCGATGAGGAAGAGCGGGAGGAAGAGCACCACCGAGGCCTGGAAATAGCCGTAGGCGAAGGTGCCGAAGCAGGAGGTCTTGATGCGCCAGAGGAGGGTCCAGGCGCTGACCGGAGGGCCGTCGGCGGCGGTGTCGTGGCCGTGGGTCTCGGGCACGTCGGCGTCGAGCTGCGAGAGCACGAGGATGCTGGCCGAGAGGGCGAGCGCCCCGGAGGCGAGGAAGGCCGTGCCCGTGGGGGCGACGGTGACGATCCATCGGGCGACGAGGGGCCCGACGACGTAGCCGACGGCGACGGCGACGGCGTAGAGGCTGGTGACGTAGGCCTTGTGGTCGGAGCGGGCGCGAGAGAGGAGGATGGTCTCGCTGCTCACCCAGACGCCCACGGAGAAGGCCCCGTCGAGGCAGCGCGCGGCGGCGATGGCGCCGTAGGTGTCGAGCCGGGGGAAGAGCGAGACGCAGGCGGCGTAGCCGGCGAGCGAGGCGACGAGCACCACGCGGGCGGAGAAGCGGCGGATGAGCGCGCCCATCGGGAGCGAGAGCGCGACGATGCCGAGGGCGAACCAGGCCGCGAGGGTGCCGATGTCGTGCTTGGAGAAGTGGCGCGCGTCGAGGTGCAGCGACGTGAGCGCGATGGACACGCCGTAGCCCGCGCCGAGCAGGAGCGTGGCGCCGAAGACGACGAGGATGTTGCGATCACCGATGCGCTTGAACACGGGCGCGAAGGTAACCGGGGACGAAGGGGGGCGACAGCTCGACGCTCGCCCCTCGCCCGCGGACCTCCACCGGCTGACCAGCGACCCCGCGGCGGGGTACCTTCTTGGGATGTCAGGTGACGCCGCGCGCGCTCTCGATCCGGAGTTCCCCAACCTCGACCCGGAGGTGCTGGCGGGGTATCGCAGCGCCCCGGAGCACCTCGTCGCCGAGATCATCGACGGGCAGCTCTCGCTCATGCCGCGCCCGCGGCGTCGCCACGCGCAGTCGGCGATCGCCCTCGGAAGCGACCTCCACAACCCCTTCAGCCGCGGGCGCGACGGGCCTGGCGGGTGGGTGATCCTCCCGGAGCCCGAGCTGCACCTCGGGCCACGCCCCGACGTCCTCATCCCCGACCTCGCGGGATGGCGGCGTGAGCGCCTCCCGCCGGGCTTCCTCGCCGACGACGCGGCGGGCATCCCCCTCGCGCCCGACTGGGTGTGCGAGGTGCTCTCGCCCTCCACGGCGAGCACCGACCGCGCGAAGAAGCTCCCGATCTACTGGCGCGAAGGGGTCGGCCACGCGTGGCTCATCGACCCGACCGCGCACACGCTGGAGGTGTTCCGGCGCCACGACCTCGGGTGGCTGCTCGTCGCGAGCCACGAGGGCGCGAGCGTCGTGCACGCCGAGCCCTTCGACGCCGTCGCGCTCGACCTCGCAGGGCTGTGGGTCGACTGACGGCCTCACGCCCGACGCTCGTCGCGCCCGCTCACCCCGCCTGGGCGATCCACTTCTCCAGCTCGCCCACGATCACCCTCGGCGCCCTCCGCAGGGCCGCCACGTCCGCCGACCCGGTGAGCAGCATGATCGCCTTCAGCTCTCGCTCCACGCCCTCCAGGTAGGCCTCCGCGCCCGCGCGCCCGCCCTTCCGGTGCGCCTGCAGCACCGGCCTCGCGATGCCCGCGGCGCTCGCTCCCAGCGCGATCGCCCTCGCCACGTCGCTGCCCGTGAACACCCCGCCGGTGGCGATGATGGTCTCGAAGCCCGCCGCCGCCGTGATGGCCACGCTCGCCGCCGTCGGGACGCCCCAGTCCCAGAGCGCCTCGCCCAGCGCCCTGGCCTCGCCCGTCGCGCGCAGCGTCTCCACGCCCACCCAGGAGGTGCCTCCCGCGCCGCTCACGTCGACGTGCTTCACGCCCGCCGCCCGCAGCTTCCTCGCCGCCGCGCCTCCGATGCCGTTGCCCGTCTCCTTGGCCACCACCGGAACATCAAACCCGCCCAGCTCACGGAAGAAGTCCGCGCCCCCTCGGAAGTCGCGGTCGCCCCCGGGCTGCACCAGCTCCATCGCGGGGTTGAGGTGCACGCAGAGCGCGTCGGCCCCCACGTCGCGCACCAGCCCTCGGAGCACGTCGAGGCCCATCTGCCTCCCCTGCACCATGCCCACGTTGCCCAGCAGCAGGGTGGTCGGGGCCACCTCGCGCACGGCGTAGGTCCAGGCCACCTCGCCCTTGCGCTGCATCGCTCGCTGGCTGCCGAGGCCGAAGCCGTAGCCTCGCGCCTCGGCGATGGCGGCCAGGTCGCGGTTGATCGCCGCGGCCTCCGCGGTGCCGCCGGTCATCGCCGCGATCACCAGCGGGAAGCGCAGGGTCTTGCCCAGTAGCGTCACGCGCGTGTCGAGCGCGTCGGCGTCGAGGTCGGGCAGCGCGTCGTGCACCAGGCGCACGCACGAGAGCAGGGTGGTGGCGTCACGGAAGCCCACCTCCCCGGTGGCGCAGAGGTCGATGTGGTCGCGCTTACGCTGGCTGATGTCGGTGCTCATGACGGTGCGTTGGACTCCCTGTGAAGCGCGGACGGGGTTAGCGGTGAACGGCGGGCGCGTCCAGGGCAACCACTCCCATGCACGGGCGATCCCATCACCCGGGCGCGTACTCCCTTCGACCCCTTCGAAGGAGCGAATGGCGAACCCATGGATGCGACCTTGTTGAAATTCGATGCCGTGCGCAGCGCCCTGGCGCTGGTGGCCTTTGGAGTCATCGGGTGCCTCGCGTGGTTCCAGGGCGACGCCAATCTCGTGGCGAGGTCCCTCGACCGCGGCGCTCCCGCAGAGGTGCGTTCCGCGGTGCGCCAGGCGCGCTGAACCGCTCTAGCGGCAGTAGCGCGGGCCCGCGGAGAGCGGCGCCACGAGGGTGCGGTAGTCGTTGTTGAGCTGGCCGCCGCGGCGGTCGCCGGTGAAGCGGTAGTAGTAGGCGTTGGAGCCGGGGATGCCCACGGCCTGGTAGGCCTGGGCGTCGGTGTCGGTGTTGCCGAAGCCGTAATCCACCGGGTGCCCGAGGCGGGCGCGCAGGGCGTTGAGCTCGTCGCGCTTGAAGGTGAAGGCCGGCGCGCCGGTGGCCCCGGTGAGGTTCATCATCGTGTGCACGAGCCCCGAGGGGAGGCCCCGCTCGCGGGTCCACTGGTGCGTGCGGGTGGTGAGCCACTCGGGGCGCGCGGTCAGGTAGAAGATGATGTAGCCGCGGCGGGCCAGCGCCCAGAGCGCCTCCGGGGCGCCGACGTTGACGGCCGGAGAGGCGCCGCCGAAGACGGTGAGCCACTCGGCGGTCTCGCTCTCGGTGAGGGTGCCGTCGACGTCCGAGACCGCGACGTGGGCGTTGTCGGGCAGCACCTCGATGTACTGATCGGCGAAGGTGTGGTCACCGCGAACGACGTAGCGCAGCCGGTGCCTCCCCACGCCGAGCCGCGCGCTCGCGGGGATCGGGAAGTACACGAAGCCGCCGTTGTCGACGACGCCCTCGATGGTGGGGTGGTCGCCGTCGCGGGTGGTGCGCGCCACGCCGAGCCGCTCCCAGGTGCGGCAGTTGCGTAGCAGGAAGACCTCGACGTCCTCGTCGACCAGGTCGTCGTCGGCGGGGCCGTAGGTGAAGCGAGCGATGCCCCACTGCGCGTCGCTCTGGCGGAGGAAGAGGTCCCTGCCCCGGTGGCGTTGCGAGCCGAGGGCCACGGTGATGCGCGTGGTGATGTGACGCCACGAGGCGATGGCCGAGGGCGTCGGCGGGGCGGCGTCGCACATCGGCGGCTCGTCGCACAGCGCGCCCGAGTCGGTCGGCACCGGGACGTCGGCGCTCACCGGGACGTCGGCGCTCACCGGGACGTCGACCGTCGAGGGGACATCCACCGCGGCGGGGACATCCTCCGCGGAGGGGACGTCCATGGGCGAAGGCGCATCCACCGCGGCGGGGACATCCTCCGCGGCGGGGACATCCACCGGGGGAGGCGCGTCCACAGCGCCCGCGTCGTCGTCGAGGGCCGGGATCTCCGGCAGGCGGAACGCGTCGGTCCCCGCGTCGCTCGTGGGCGTCGGGTCGGCCATGTCGGCGCCCCCGCTACAAGCCGCGAGCGTCATGGAGAGCGCGACCCAGGTCTTCAAGGAAGCCATCGTGCGCGGGACTCTCGCACGAAGCCCACCCCACGCGAAACGCCCTCGGGTGAGGCGTTTCGTCGCAGGGTGCGCGAGCGCAGCGTTGTCGGGAGGAAGCTGAGGGTGAGAGGCGCGATCAGCGCTGGTCGATGCCGACGTACTGGCGCTCGGTGGCGCCGGTGTAGATCTGCCGCGGGCGGCCGATGGGGGTCTTGAGCGCGTTCATCTCGCGCCAGTGCGCGGTCCAGCCCGGGAGGCGGCCGAGGGCGAACATCACCGTGAACATGTTCGTCGGGATCTTCAGCGCGCGGTAGATGATGCCCGAGTAGAAGTCGACGTTGGGGTAGAGCTTGCGCGAGACGAAGTAGTCGTCCTTGAGCGCGGTCTCCTCGAGGCGCTTCGCGAGGTCGAGCAGCGGGTCGTTGATGCCCAGCTTGGCGAGCACCTTGTCGGCGGCGACCTTGATGATCTTCGCGCGCGGGTCGAAGTTCTTGTAGACGCGGTGACCGAAGCCCATGAGCAGGAACCCGGAGTTCTTGTCCTTGGCCTTGTCGACGTACTTCTGGAGGTTGTTCCCGTCGTTGTGGATCAGCTCCAGCATCTCGAGCACCTCCTGGTTGGCGCCGCCGTGCCGCGGGCCCCAGAGCGCCGAGATGCCCGCGTTGACGGAGGTGAACAGGTTGGCCTTGGAGCTGCCGACGATGCGCACCGTCGACGTGGAGCAGTTCTGCTCGTGGTCGGCGTGGAGGATGAGCAGCAGGTCGAGGATGCTGCGGATCTCGTCGTCGACGGCGTACTGCTCGGTGGGCACGCCGAAGAGGGTCTTCAGGAAGTTGGCGGTGTAGCCCAGCGAGGCGTCGGGGTAGACGAAGGGCTGGTTCTTCGAGTGCTTGTAGCCCCAGGCGGCGAGCACCGGGAGCTGCGCCAGGATGCGGTGCGTGGCGAGCTCGACCTCCGCGGGGACGTTGGGGTCGTTGGCGTCGTCGTTGAAGGCCGAGAGCGCGTTGATCGCGGAGCCCAGCATCGCCATCGGGTGCGCGTGGCGGGGGAAGGCGCGGTAGAGGTGCTTGAGGTCTTCGGGCACCAGCGACTGCGCGGCGATGCTGGCCTGGAAGGTCGCGAGCTGCGACGCCGAGGGGAGCTCCCCGTAGAGCAGGAGGTACGCGACCTCGATGAAGGTCGACTTCTCCGCGAGCTGCTCGATGGGGTAGCCGCGGTAGCGCAGGATGCCCTTCTCGCCGTCGAGGAAGGTGATCGCGCTGGTGGTGGAGGCGGTGTTCAGGAAGCCGGGGTCGAGCGTCACCAGGCCGGAGCTGGACCGCAGCTTCGCGATGTCGATCCCGCCCTCCTTCTCCGATCCCACGGTGAGAGGGAACTCCAGGGTCTTGCCGTCGTAGTTCAGGGTGATGTTCGCCATCGGACGATTCCTCTCAAACGATGCGGTTGCGGTGTCGGGAGCGGGAGAATACGCAAAGCGCTGCGGAGGTCCATGGGGTTCCGCACCCGGCACTTCAAGCGCTCCATAGGGGATGCGGCAGGATGCCGCTCGGGGTGCAAGGGGGGTATCGCCGCTCAGCCGGGGGTGCTGTTTGCGTCGGCGGGGACGATCACGAACACCTGGATGGTGTCAAGCACCGTCGAGGCTCGACCGAGGACCTCGATGGTCGCCCGGAAGAGCTGCGCCGTGCCGCTGGTGTTGCGATGGAAGTCGTTGAAGAAGGTCACCTCGAAGGTGACCACCGTCGACGGCGAGACGTTGTAGAAGGTCGTGGCGTCGAAGCGGTCGAAGCCCGTCGGGGCCGCGGGCGCCCCCCGCAGCGGGACGATGCGCTGCATGAACTCGTCGGTGCGGCGCCCGGCGGCGAGGCGGGTCTCCATCGGGTCGCCGACGCCGCGACGGGTGACGTCCTGCCGGGTGCCCTGCGCCAGCGTGGTGACCGCGGAGATGACGTTGGCGGCCACCGAGGAGGGAGAGCCCCGGAAGGCGATGGGCATCCCCGCGCCGTCGAGCGTGCGAGAGTCGCGCGCCATCGCGATGGCGTTGTTGTACGTGGCCGTCGAGAGCACGTCGATGCCGATGAAGTAGGCCTCGCGCCGACGAAACTCCGCCACGAGCTGCGTCCACGTCGCGGCCCTCGGGGCGCGCGTATAGAACTGCCCCGTCGGCATCGCGGTGCCGTTGTGCCAGTCGGCGTCGGAGAACAGCACGATGATGGGCACGCGCCCGGGGCGGAAGCAGCCCCACCCGAAGGACGTCGCGTCGCCGCCGCAGTCCGCCGCGGTGGACATGCGCGTCGCGGTGCCGCCGTACTCCGGGATGCCGTAGCCCGAGAGCAGCGAGTGCATCGCGGCGACCTGCGCCTCGGGGCCGTCGCCTCCGCCCGACGCCGCCAGGCGCGAGGTGGCGGCCTGCGACAGCATCGGGTTCGCGTCGAGGCGCTGGAGCACGCGCAGCGCGAAGTCGCCGCCGCCGTTGGCGAAGTCGCGGTGCTCGGACATCCCGTAGCGCATGTCGGCGCCGGGCCCGATGGCGCGCACGATGCCCGGGACGATGGTGGTGCTCAGGGTGTTACGCACCGCGGTGATGGTCCCGCTCATCGACCCGGTGGTGTCGACCAGGAACATGATGTCCGCGCTTCGGATGCGCGTGGAGAAGTCGAAGGAGCGCGTCTGCGGCCCCATCGGGTCCATGTACGGGAGGGTCACGTAGAGCGACCCCGCGGGCGGCCGGCTCATCGGGTCGGTGGGGCTGCTCCCGGCGGCGCTCTCGGTGAGGTCCCCGACGCCGTCGCCGTCGGTGTCGGCCACGCAGGGATCGGTGTGCGTCCGCATCGCCTCCTCGCGGTCGGTCAGGCCGTCGTTGTCGGCGTCGCGGTCGCGCTGGTTGGCGTACCCGTCCATGTCGCAGTCGTCGGGCAGGTCGCCGCAGGTGAGCGCCGGCCGCGCCGCCGACGCGAAGCCCGGGTAGTTGCGCCGCGCCTCGTCGACGTCGGGCACGCCGTCCTCGTCGCTGTCGGTGTTCTGGTAGTCGGGCATCGCGCCCGCCGCCATCGCCGTGCGCAGGAAGGGCGAGCCCTCCAGGTCGTCGGAGATGCCGTCGCCGTCCTCGTCGCGACAGGGCGGCGGGCCGGTGTCGACCCCGACGTCGACGACGAAGCCGGCGTCGACGCCCGCCCCGGTGTCCACGCGCGTCGACCCGTCCGGGGCGCCGAGGTCCAGCGGGGAGGTCGCGTCGCGGGCGTTGGGCACATCGGCCGCCCTCGGCACATCGACCGCGCGCCCGGTGTCGCGACGCGCGCCGCTGTCCCTGGCACCGGCGTCCGGGTTCAGGTCGGACTGGTAGATGTCTTCGGGGGCACAGGCGGCCGCAGCGAGCGCGACAGCCAGGATGGCGCGGACCTTCATGGGCTTCGACTCCAGGGCGACGGGTGATCGGGACCCATAGAGGGTCCGCTCAAGCCTCGGAGTCTATCGTCGCTCGGTCCGCGTCGACAATCGCCGACCGAGCGCTTCGGGGCGAAGGATCAGGCCCGACCGGGGTGCTGCGCCGCGGTACGGCGCGCCAGACCGACCGCGTCGTGCACGGTGAGGCCGCAGTCGCCGGTCGAGACCAGGCCCTCGCGGCTCCAGCGGGAGAGCGTGCGGATGGTCGTCTCGACGGTGGTGCCCACCAGCGCCGCGAGCTCGGCGCGCGTCAGCCGCAGCGGAATCAGCGTGGAGCCGTCTTCCATCTCGTCGCCGAAGCGCTCGCCCAGCTCCATGAGCGTGGTCGCGAGCCGCTCTTCGGCCGAGGCGGTGAAGAGCGCGAGCCGGCGGTTGGCCACCGCGCCCGACCGGCCGAGGCCGATCGCCAGGGCCAGCGACGCGGGGCCCGACTTCTCCAGCGCGGCGAGCATCACCTCGCGCGGCACCCGCACCACGATGGCCGACTCGGTCAGCGCGAAGGCGTCGGCGTCGTAGCACCCGGCCTCGAGGGCCTCGGCGTCGCCGACGCTCTCACCAGGGCCCGCGAGCCCGAGCACCAGGTCGCGAGAGGGACCTCCGGGCATCAGCACCTTCACCAGGCCGAGGCCCACCAGCACGAAGCTGCTGGCCGACTCACCGGACCTCCAGACCGCCTCACCTCTCCGCAGCCGCTGCTGGGTGGCTGTCTTCACGATTTCCTCCAGGGCGTCTCCCGTGATGCGAGAGAGGGCCGCGTGTCGTCGAAAGACCGATCGGACGTCCATGATAAAGCCTCCAAAAGTTCGGGATGCGGGAATGAACTGCAACGCATGGACCAGGGTCGGCGGACACCCTGATCTATTCCGGGCGACCGCTCTTTTCCATGGCATTTTCGTTGCGAACCTGGGCCGCTCGCGTTCGACCCCTCGCCCCCTCCGGGCACGACATCGCCATCGCGGGGTGCGCAGGAAGTATCGAACCCGCGACGCGAGCGCCCTGTGTGTGGGCGGATCACCGACGCGCGACGCCGAGGCTTGCGCGCCTGGGGCTTCTGTTGCTACCGACCCTCCCGTGAACCTGCGAAGCATCGGGTGGCCGCTCGCGTCCGTCGTGGCAACGCTCCTCGTCGGCTGCGGCGATGACAACGACCGCCTGCTCGACTCGGGCGCCGACGACCTCGGCGTGATCGACGTCCCGGCGGCAGACCTCGGGGTCGCCGACTCCGGCGCGCTCGACACCGGCAGCGATGTCGCGGTCGACCGCGGAGCGTCACTGGACGTCACACCGGACGTGCGCTCGGACGCCAGCGCCGACGCCGGGGCCTTCGACGCGGGCGCGACGGACGTCCCCCGCGCGGACGTGACCGCGACCGACGTCTCCATGGACGCAGGCGCGGCCGATCGCCCGGAGGTCGGCGCCTCCGACGCGGGCGCCGCCGACGCGGGCGCTGCCGATGTCCCCCGCGTCGACGCCGCCGCCACCGACCTGGGGCCCGCCGACGCAGGGCCCGCCGACGCCGGGAGCCCTCGCGGCACGCCCGTGATCGACGGCGTCATCGGGAGCGACTGGCCCGCCGGCGCGATCGTCGCGACCAACGCGGTGCCCTCCTCGTGGGGTCCGACGCTCAACGCGCTGCGCTCGATCCGCGTCGCGTGGGACTCCAGCCGCCTCTACCTCGGCATCAGCGGCACCGTCGAGGCGACCAACGCGATGATGGTGTTCATCGACCGCGACTACCTGCCGGGGATGACCGCGACGGGAGTGACGGCGATCTCGACGCTCACCGACGGCGTCGGGTCGCTCGACAACGCCATCTCCTGCAACATCACCGAGGCGCCGAGCGGCTTCGGCGCCGACATGGTCTGGGGCACCCGCGGGATGCTGATGAAGACCGCCACCGCCCTCGATGCCTCCATCGGGCTCCGCGACGTGAGCTGCCCCACCTGCCGCAACGACTTCCGCTGGACCCTCGGCGACGCCGCCGTCTGCGTGGGCGGCGCGACGCCCGCGTGCGAGGTCTCCATCGAGTGGAGCGCCCTCTACGGCAGCGCTCCGCCGCCGGTGCCGATGCTCGGGCTCTTCGTGCGCATCACCAACGCCGAGGGCGACAGCCTCGCCAACAACCAGTGCCTGCCGCAGCAGGGCGATGGGGACCTCCCCACCACCGCGCGCCAGGTGCTGTCCTTCAGCCCCGGTCTCTGACCGTCACGGAGCGCCCGCTGCGCTCGCGGGAATGAGCAGCCGGTAGGCTCCGCTGGCGTCCGCGGTCGCCCTCGCCACGCGCAGCACCACGCCCGGCGCGTCGCCCTCTCGCAGCCGCACCAGGGCCTCGACCGTGGCGAGCGGCGACGGCGCCCCGCGCGCGTCCCGCACCACGCCGCGCACCAGCACCGGGGCCTCGAGGGTCGTGTCGAAGTTGCTCACCCGACGCGCCACGCAGATGGGCGCGCCAAGCGTCACCGGGAAGCCAGAACTCTCCGCGGGCTCGACCAGCAAGCGGTAGAGCCCCGGGTTGAGCTCCACCTGGTAGGAGCCGTCCGCCGCGGTGACGGTCTCCGTGGTGGTCGCCCGGCTCGCGAGCGCTCGCATGTCGGGGTCTTCGAGGCAGGGGTTGGTCGGCGCCGCGTCGTGGTAGGGCACCGCGGTCACCCGAGCGCCCCGCACCGCCAGCCCGTCTCGGCCGAGCACGCGCCCGGAGAGCGAGGGCCGCCGCTCCAGGGTGAACACCTGGCCCGCCTGCTGGGTGGCGTCGGCGCGCACGCGAAACCCGTGCTGGACGGCGCTGCGGTAGGCCTCGCCCGCGGGCGTCACCACCACGTCGTAGTCGCCCGGGACCAGCCACGCCCGGAAGCTCCCGTCGGCCTCGGTGACCGCCCTCGACTCGTACCAGCTCGTCGCCGCGGGGATGCCCACCGGCGGGCGCATCGCCGCGCGCAGGGTCACCGTGGCCCCGCGCATCGAGCGGCTCTGCCCCTCGCCGTCGAGGCCCTCGACCGAGGCGCGCACGTCGACGCAGCCCACGCAGGGCCCGTTGGGCGCCGGTGCGCCTGGGACCACCGGGCGCGCCGCCGTCGCGTGGGTGAGCCCGGTGAGCTCGGGCAGCACCACCCGCAGGTCGCGCCCGCTCGGGGCCGCCGCGGCGAGCGCCGAGCGGGGGATGTCCACGAGGAGCCCTCCGCCCGCGCCGTTGTCCGCCGAGAGCCGAAGCGTCCAGCCCTCCGGAGCCCCGGGGGCCATGCTGCACGCGAAGCGCCCCGCGCTCCCTTCGGTGCCATCGCCCGCGGTGGAGCTCACCGTGGAGAGCACCCTGCTGTTGGCGGCAGGGTCGACGGCGCGCGCGACGAAGCCCGCGAGCGGCTGCCCCGAGGCGGCCTCGACCGATCCGGCCCAGCGCGCATACGTGGTCGGGTATGCGATGTCGAAGCGCTGCATCACCGCGCCGCCTCGCACCTCGAAGCCCCGCTCGAAGCGCGGCGGAACCGTCGCCGCCAGCGTCGAGGCGGGGCGCACCAGCACGTCGAAGAGCCCCTCGGTGAGCGTCGCCGACCAGGTGAACGAGTCGCGGTCGCGGGTGAGGTTGGGCGTCGCCGTGGTGCCGGCGACCGCCTGCACCGGGGGAGACACCCCGGCGAGGTCGGTGGGCGTGAACTCCAGCGTCGCGGGGATGTAGCGCCCGGTCGCGTCGGGGTCCGCGGGCACCGTCACCACGCCGTAGACCACGCGCGGGGCGCGCAGCGCGAGGTCGACGCTCTCGTCCGCGAGGATGCTGCGGGGCCGGGTCAGCGTGGGGTACGCGTCGGCGCTCACCCGCCCGGTGGCCGGGGTCACCGCGAAGAAGACCTCGGCGCGGGCGCGGGACACGCACCGATGCGTGGCGAGGTCGCAGGTGGCCCCGGGGCAGTCCCGGTCGGAGGCGCAGCGCTCGGCCTCGCGGCCCACCACCGGGCTCCCGTCGAGGCAGGCCGCGGGGGCGAAGAGCAGCCCCAGGAGCAGCGCGCGAGGGGCCCTCATGGCTGCACCAGGTGGGGGCACCGCTCGATGGGGTCGTCGACCCCGCCGTCGGCGGGGATGGTGCCGCCGCGCGGGCGAACGAAGATCCACCAGGTGCGGAAGTCGACGTCGCCCTCGCGCTCGGGAGTGCGGAAGTTGCCGCTCAGCCGGAGGCGCGAGGACACGTAGAGCTCGACGCGGTTGCAGCCCGTCTTGGGCAGCCGGACCGTCTCGCGGATCTCCCGGCGGCGGTTGCCGTCCGAGGGAAACTCATGCGGCTGCGGCTGGTTGACCGGCTCGCAGTTGGCCCCGCCGTCCTGCGGCACGCAGTCGCGGTCGTCGTTGACGAAGAAGCGCCACTGGAGAAGGTCGTTGACCCCGTCGTCGTCCACAGGGACGCGGAAGGCGTAGGTCGTGAGGTCGACCTCGTCGATCTCCAGCAGGGAGCCGAGGCGGGGCGTGGTGATGCCCTGCACGTCCTGGATGCGCGGCGGAGTCAGGGGCGTGGGCACCCGCACCTCGTCGGTGCGCGTGATCAGGCACGAGGACAGCGGTGTAGTCAGGGCAAGCATCAAAGCGATACGACGCACCACAGCGAGATCCATACCACGGCCCCCAGAAAGCCCACAGAACCAGCGATTCCACGTCATGAGAGAGAGCGACCGGGCGCAGAGGCACTGACAATCGTGTCGCGGTTTCCGGGGCGCGGAAGCGTGACATATCCTGTCCAGAGCCTCGTGAGAGATCGGGTGCGGTCGCTCGCCGGAGCCGATACGATGGCCGGGCGATGATCGGACGTCTTCAGGGTCGGGTGGTGTCGGAGTCTCCAGACGGCATGGTGGTCGTCGACGTGGCGGGCGTCGGGTACGAGGTGCTGGTGCCGCTGGGCACCCTCGGCCGGTGCACGCCCGACGCGGAGGGGCGGGTGACGCTGCAGGTCGTGACGCACGTGCGCGAAGACGCGATCACCCTCTTCGGCTTCTCCGACGACCGGGAGCGCTCGGCCTTCCGGCTGCTCACCGCCGTGGCGGGCGTGGGTCCTCGCATCGCCGTCTCGGTGCTGGGCGTGCTGCCCTCGGGAGAGCTCGCTCACGCGCTCGCACGCAACGACGTGAAGAAGATCACGTCGGTCCCGGGCGTGGGCAAGCGCATCGCAGAGCGCCTGGTGCTGGAGCTGAAGGACAAGCTCACGGGCCTCTCGTCCGGCGGCGTCGGGGCGGTGATCGCCGCGGGCGCACTTACATCCCCGGTAAGCCCGGTGGCCGCGGTGGGTCCTGCCGCGGCGCTGGTGGCGGCGCTGGTCAACATGGGCTTCAAGGCGCCGGAGGCCGAGCGGGTCGCCGCCGAGCTGGCGCCGCGCATGGGCGAGGGCCTCGACGTGCTGGTGCGAGAGTCACTCCGTCGGCTCGTCCGCTGAGGGCTTCTCGTCCGGCGGCGCGACGGGCGGCTCCTCGGGGGCGGAGGCTCCCTCCGCGGCGATGCCCACCTCCGAGAGCCGCGCGGTGAGCGACGCCTGGCTCTCCTCGGAGAGCTCGGTGTACTCGCGGAGCATGGGCAGGTCGCGCAGCGAGCGCAGCCCGAAGAACTCCAGGAAGAACCTCGTCGTGCCGTAGAGCAGCGGGCGCCCGGGCTCCTCGCGGCGGCCGATGGTGCGCACCAGGTCGCGCTCCAGCAGGATCTTGAGCGCCGAGCCGGTGTCGACGCCGCGCACCTCGTCGACCTCCGGTCGGGTGATGGGCTGCCGGTACGCCACGATGGCCAGCGTCTCGACCTGCGCCCGGCTGAGGCGCACGGGCTTGGCCTGCAGCAGCTCCCTCACGAAGGGGGCGTTGCCCGCGCTCGACCGGAAGAGCCACGCCCCGGCGACCTCGTCGAGGTGGATCCCCCGGGGCTGGTACTCGGCCTTGAGCTCGTTGAGCAGCTTGCGCACGTCGCGCGCCTCGGCGCGGGTGATCTTCGCCAGCTCCGCCACGGTGATCGGGTGGTCGCTCGCGAACACCAGGCTCTCCAGCACCGTGCGAAGGTGCTGCTCGGAGACCGAGCGGCCGATGGCGCGGGCGAGGCCCGGCGAGGCGGGGAGCTCGTCCTCGGGGGCGCCCTCCTGGGGCTCCTCGGGCGCCTCGTCGCCGCCCTCCTTCGGGTCGCCGATGGTCATCGCCAGTCGTCCCTCACGGCGGCCCCCGGCTCGGTCATGTCGGTGAGCACCAGGGTCACGTGGAGCTGCTCGTAGTTGCCCGACTGGTAGAGCCGGGTCATGCGCAGCCGGGTCATCTCCAGCAGCGCGAGGAAGGTCACCACCAGCTCCGGTGTGCTGCCGTCGTCGTCGAAGAGCTCGTCGAAGCGCATCGAGCGGCGCTCCCGAAGGCGCTCCACCAGGACGTTGATGCGATCGGCGATGGAGACCCGCTCGGGGGTGACCTCGTGCGCGATGGAGAGCTTGCGCCGGGAGAGCAGCTTCTGAAACGCCTCGATCATCGCGATGGCGGGGAAGGGCGCGAGCGGCGCCTCCCCGGTGGACTCCGCGGTGACCTCCATCCCCCTCGGGAACACGTCGCGACCGGCCACGCCTCGCGCGGCCAGCTCCTCGCCCGCGGCGCGAAACTTCTGGTACTCGAGCAGCCGGCGCACCAGCTCGACGCGCGGGTCTTCGCCCTGGTCGGCGTCGGGGTCGGCGTTGAGGTTCTCCTCCGGCGGAGGCGTCGGCAGCAGCATCCGCGACTTGATGTGCGTGAGCGTCGCGGCCATCAGCAGGTACTCCGCCGCGAGGTCGAGGTTGAGCGCCTGCATCATCGAGACGTACGTGAGGTAGCGCTCGGTGATGAAGGAGATGGGGATGTCGAAGATGTCGAGTTCGTGCTTCTGGATGAGGTGAAGCAGGAGGTCGAGCGGCCCCTCGAAGACGTCGAGCTGCACCCGCACCAGCGGGTCGTCGGTGAAGGGCTCGTCGAGCGGGTCGATCATGGTCCTCAGCCGCGGGGGTGGAAGCGCGCGTGCGCGGCCTGGAGGTGCGCGACGGTGACGTGCGTGTAGATCTGCGTGGTCACGATGTCCGCGTGGCCGAGCATGGTCTGCACGGCGCGCAGGTCGGCGCCGCGCTCCAGCAGGTGCGTGGCGAAGGAGTGACGGAGCTTGTGCGGCGAGATGGGGCGGTCGATGCCCGCGACCAGCGCGTAGCGCTTGAGCAGCTTCCAGAAGCCCTGGCGGGTCATCGCCGAGCCGAAGTGCGTCACGAAGAGGTCGTTGGCCGCGCGCCCCTTGGTGAAGGTCCCGCGCACGGTCTGGAGGTAGAGCAGCAGGGCCTCGCGGGCGACCTCGCCGAAGGGGACGAGCCGGCGCTTCTCGCCCTTGCCGAAGGCCGCGAGCACGCCCTGGTCGAGGTCGACGTCGGTGACCTTGAGGTTCACCAGCTCGGAGACGCGCAGCCCCGAGGCGTAGAGGAGCTGGATCATCGCGCGGTCGCGCACCCCTCGGGGGGTGCTGGTCTCCGGCGCGGAGAGCAGGGCCTCGACCTCCGGGAAGGTCAGCACGTGGGGGAGCTTGCGGGGGAGGCGCGGGCCGGTGACCAGCTTCGTCGGGTCGTTCTTCACCCGCCGCTCGGCCACGAGGTACTTGTAGAAGCCCCGCAGCGCCGAGAGCTTCCTCGCCTGGGCGCGCGCCGCCAGGCCCTCCTTGGAGAGGGCGATCATCCAGGCGGCCACGTCGCCGCCCTCGATGTCGCAGAAGCCGCGCTGCAGGTCCTGCCGCACGAAGACGGCGAAGCGCACGAGGTCCGTCGCGTAGGCCTCGACGGAGCGCGGGCTGAGGCCCTTCTCCACGCGGAGGTGCGCGAGCCACGCGTCGAGGAGCTGATCGTCGTCGGACACCCGCGGAAAGCTACGGGGCCGGAGGGGTCGAGAGCCAGTTTCGGGCCGAAGCGTTGCGTATGGACGAACCCTGGGGCTATGGTGCGCCGGCGTCGCGCGGCGCGTTCGGGCCCATAGCTCAACCGGTTAGAGCACCTGACTTATAATCGGGAGGTTTCGGGTTCGATCCCCGATGGGCCTACTCACCGCGCGGTACAGCAGTGCTTGCGACCCGCTTAGTGGAGAAGACCCGTTGCGCGAACAGCTCCTAGCCCTGGAAGAACTTGCAAAGAGTGACCTGGCATGGCGCCAGATCGACGTCGAACTCGCCGATGTGGATGCCCACCTGGTGGCCACGCGATCCGACGTCGACCGGATTCGAGACCTGCTCGATCGAGAGCGCTCGCAGCTGACCGAGGCCCAGCGGCTGAAGCAGACCCACGTCGACGAGCTCGCCGCCATCGACGAGAAGACCATCCGCTCGAAGAAGCGACAGGAGGTCGCTCGCAACAACCGCGAGATGGAGGCCATGAACCGCGAGATCGAGGTGCTCAAGCGCGAGCGCGAGGAGCGCACCGCGGAGGCCACGAGGCTCGACGAGGTGGTGGCCGCGGTCGGCTCGCAGCTCAAGCAGCACGAGGAGGACTTCAAGGGCCTCACGGACATGCTCGCCAGCGAGGAGGCCGAGGCGGTCAAGACCCGCGAGGCGCTGCTGGCCCGCAAGGAGCTGCACCAGGGCGCCCGCAAGGAGCTCACCGGCCGGGTGCGCCCCGAGATCCTGCGCATCTACCAGATCGTGCTCAACCGCCGGGGCACCGCGGTGGCCGAGTGCCGCGATGGCATCTGCCGCGGCTGCTACATGGCGACCCCGCCGCAGCTCTACAACGTGATGCTGCGCGCGGAGAAGCTGATCCAGTGCCCCAACTGCCAGCGCATCCTGCTGCCGCCGAACCTGTCTCGCTGAAAGAACCGAAACCCCCTCTATGCTCGTCGCCTGTCCGAAGTGCCAGCGCACGTACCCGGCGGAGGGCAGCACCTTCTGCCCGCACGACGGGGCGAAGCTGCTTGCCATCGACGACGTCACGCCGGTGCGCGACCCGAAGGACCCGCTGGTCACCAGCACCGTCGCGGGGCGCTACGAGCTCCGTCGGGTGATCGCCAACGGGGGCATGGGCCGGGTGTACGAGGCCCGGGAGCTCACCCGGCAGGAGCGGGTGGCGATCAAGATCCTGCACGCCGACGTGGCGGAGGACGATGTGAACATCGAGCGCTTCCGGCGCGAGGCCACCACGTCGCAGCAGCTTGACCACCCCCACGTGGTGAAGGTGATGGACTTCGCCGCCACCGCGATGCTCGCGGGGCGCCCCGGCAAGAGCTGGTTCCTGGTGATGGAGTACCTCGACGGGGAGGAGCTCCGTCACGTGCTCACCCGCGACAAGACCATCCCCGTGCACCGGGGCATCCGGATCGTGTCGCAGCTCGCCCTGGCGCTCGACTCGGCGCACGCCAGGGGCTTCGTGCACCGCGACCTGAAGCCCGACAACGTCTTCCTCGTGCGGGGGCCGGACGGGGACACGGTGAAGCTCCTCGACTTCGGCTCGGTGAAGTTCACCAAGGGGCAGGACCGCGGGCAGAAGCTCACGGTGATGGGCACCACCATCGGGTCGCCCTTCTACATGTCCCCCGAGCAGGCCCAGGGGTCGCCCGACCTCGACCAGCGCACGGACGTCTGGGCCGTCGCGGTCATCGTCTACGAGATGTTCGTAGGCAAGGTGCCCTTCCACGCCTCCAACGGCGCGCAGATCCTCTTCAAGATCCTCGGCGACGAGGCGATGCCTCCCACCTTCGCCAACGACCAGGCGCCGCCGCAGCTCGACGACCTCCTCCACAAGGCCCTGCGCAAAGACCCCGCCCACCGCTTCCAGCACGCCGGCGAGTTCGCCGAGGCGCTGGGGCGGGCCTTCGGCCTCTCGGGCACCCACGCCGAGTGGGCGACGATGTCCGAGCACGCGCTCCACGATGCCCTCGAGGCCGCGGCCCACGCGGTCCTCTCTGCGCCACCGCCGCCGCCGCCCGCGCCTCCGATGGAGGCTCCTCCTCCGCCGATCGCGTGGCAGCCCCCGGTGCCCAATGCTCCCCCGCCGGTGTCGTGGGCGCCCGGCGCCTCCCCCTCGATGAGCGTGCCGACGCGCTCGACGCCCGCCTGGATCTACCTCGCGGCGGTGATCGGGGTGATCGCCCTCGGGGCGGTCGCCTTCCTCGCGCTGAAGTGAGCGAGTTCGACGCGTCGCCGGAGGTGATCGTGCTGGGCGCCGGACCCGCGGGTCTGTCCGCTGCGCTCTGGTGCGCCTCGCTCGGCCTCTCGACCCTGCTGGTCGAGGCGCAGCGCGAGGTGGGGGGACAGCTCCGGGTGATCCCCTACGCGCTGGAGAACGTCCCCGGCATCGCGTCCATCGAGGGCGTGACCCTCGCGGAGGTGCTGCGCTCTCAGGCGATCTCGCAGGGCGCGACGGTGCGCTCGGGGGTGGGCGCCCGGCTCGACGCGGCCTCGCTTCGGGTGCACTTCGACGGCGTCGCGGAGCCCCTCTCCCCGCGCGCGGTGGTGATCGCCACGGGCGTGCGACGACGGCAGCTGGGGGTGCCGGGCGAGGACGAGTTCCTCGGCAGGGGCGTGGCCTTCAACATCGGGCGACAGCCGGAGCGGCTGAAGGGCGCGCGGGTCGTGGTGATCGGCGGCGGCGACGACGCGGTGGAGCACGCGCACCTGGCGGCCCTGCACGCGCGCTCGGTCACGCTGCTGCACCGGGGCGAGCAGCTGAGCGCGAGGCCCGCGCTGCGCACCGCGGTGGAGGCGCACGCCAACGTGACGCGGCGGCCGCGCATGCGCATCGAGGCCATCGAGGGCGACGCGGCGGTGACCGGCGTGCGAGCGCACGGGCCGCACGGGGCGGAGCTCATCGAGGCGGACGTGGTGTTCGTGTGCGTGGGCCCCGAGCCGGTGAGCGAGGGCTACGGCGTTGCGACGGACGCGAAGGGCTATGTGCGGGTCGACGCCCAGGGGCGGACGTCTCGCGAGGGGGTCTTCGCGGTGGGCGACGTGTGCAGCGCCGAGGCGCCCACCATCGCCCACGCGATGGGCTCGGGGTCGGCGGTGGCAAAGGCGATCCGAGCGATGGACGGCGGGACGAGGTCGGCGGTGGCGGTGGTGCGCGGGGCGAGCGACCGGCTGGGGCTGCGGGGCATCTCGCTCCCGGCGCGCATCGGCGCGTACCCGCGGGAGAAGGGCCGGCAGCAGACGCTGACCTTCGACCTGGACTTCGACGTCGACGCGGCGCACGCGGCGACGGCGGACGCGCTGCGCGACACCATCGACTACGCGGCGGTGACCGAGGCGATCGCGGAGATCATCGCGCGCCAGCACTACAACCTGATCGAGACGGTGGCCGAGGTGGTGGCGACCACGATCCTCGCGCGCTTCCCGACGCAGCGGGTGCGGGTGCGGGTGACCAAGCCGGGGGTGCCGCAGCGGCGCGCCGCGGCGGTGATCGAGGTCGAGCGCTCGCGGGGCTAGAGGGGCTTTACCGGAGGGGGTAAAGCCTCGGGAGGAGTCTAGAAGGTTCCGCTGACGGTGATGCCGTCGCCGCGGAGCGAGGGGAGCACCTGGAGGCTGGCGCGGCGGGGCGTGGAGCTGCTGGTGGCGCCGTAGATGGCGGCCCCGATGGTGAACGCGGCGGCCGCGCCCGCGACGCCGCCGGTGATGTACGAGATCAGGCGGTTCTGATCGACGGCGTCGGCGTAGCTGAGCCCGAGGGCCTGGTAGTAGCTGCGGCGCGAGGGGTCGGTCTGCGCCTGGAAGAGCGCCACGATGCGGTAGTAGTCGTCCTCGAGGGAGTTCGAGTAGACGAAGAACCCGATGGCCGTGCCCCCGGCGGCGACGGCGACGGTGAGGCCCGTCCAGAAGCCGGCGCCGACGCCTCGGGCGCCAGAGCTCCCGGGATCGACGGGCGGCGGGACGGTCACGCTCGGCCCCGTCACCCGACGGGCGACGGGTAGCAGCGGCGCGGGGCGCGCGGGCTCGACGCGCACCACCGGCGGGGTGACGTTGACGTTGGTCGCGGGGGTCACGACAGGCGCTGGCACCACGGCCACGACGGGCGGCGGCGGACGGGGCGGGGTGACGACCGGCGGGGCGGCGATGGGCACGGGAGGCGCGGCCTCCGGCGCGACGCTGCCGATGAACGATCGGTTGCGGAGGATGTCGAGGGTCAGGGTGACGGTGCCGCCGCCCTCGACGCGCGCCTGGTGCTGGACGGTTCCGCCGCCGGGCTGGCGGGCCTCGATGACGTGGGGACCGGGGCCGGTCTGGAGCGGGCGACGCAGCGGCGCGGTGCCGACGAGGTCTCCATCGAGGTAGACGTCGGCGCCCGGCGGAAAGACCAGCACGTTGATGGTGGCGAGGTGTCGCCGCGCCTCGGCGAGGGCGGTCTCGATCTCCGCGCGCTGCTGCGGCGACGTGCTGACCGTCGGGTCGTTGAGGAAGCGCTCGAAGGTGGAGATCGCGTCCTGCGGGCGGTTGAGGGCGACGTAGCAGTTGGCGATGTTGACCAGCACGCTCGGATGGGGACGGATGCGGTACGCCGTGCGAAACGACTCGAGGGCTTCGGCGTAGTGCTGCGCGGCGTAGGCCTGCACCCCGGATTGAAATGCCACCCGCGCCTCGTTGGTCTGGGCCGCGGCGCTCGGGGTGTGGCTGAGCGCGGCGAGGGCGAGCGCGCCCGCCAGAAGGATCTCTCGGGGTGATTTCATGCGTGTGTCTGGCCGGGGAGCGTAACGCTCAGTACGGGCTCTCTGTCACGAATCCGGCGCCGGAGGGCGCGCGGGGAGCGGCCGCGGGGCGCGCGGGCTCGGAGGCTGCCGGTGCGCGAACGCGAGGCGCCCGAGCGACCGGCGCCGGGCGGGCCGGCTCGCGAATCGGGCGGTGACGTACGAGCGCGGGGACGACGGGCGCCGCAGCCATGACGACGGGAGCCGGGGGCGCGGGAGGCGGAGGCTCAGGGGCCGCGACGACCGCGGGAGGCGGGGGCTCCGGGGCGGGAGGCGGAGGCTCAGGGGCCGCGACGGGAGCCGCGGGCGCGACGGGCTCAGGGGCTGCGACGGCGACGGGCTCAGGGGCTGCGACGGCGACGGGGGGCTCGGCCACGGGCGCAGCGACGGGAGCGGCCTCGGGCGCCGGGGTGCTCGGAGTGTTGCTGGAGCTGCTGGCGAAGCCGACGAAGAGGGCGCCGGCCAGGAGCATCGCGCCTCCGACGGCCGCCCAGATCTTGTTGTTGCTGCGCTTCGGCGCCTCGAATGCGTCGTCGCTGGAGCGCCTCGACACGGGGGGACGCATCGAGGGCGACCGACGAGGAGGAGCGTCGCTGACCGTCGCCGAGCCCGACATCATCGAAGCCTCGACCGCGACGACGCCCACGGGCTTCGCCGGGGTGGTGGTCGTCGGGGCGGGCGTCGGCAGGGAGGGTGTCGCCTCGACGCCCGCGGAGGCGAGCATGGAATGGACGGCCGCGCTCGGGGCCGCGAAGGCGCCGGCGGTCACGGCGACCGGGGGCGGAGAGGAGAGCGTCGCGTGTGCGGCGTCGAGGCCGAGCTCCCAGCTCGGGGTGATGGCCAGCGCCGCCCTCTCGAACTCGTCGTCGCTCAGCGTGCCTTGGCGCCAGAGCGGCTGTTCGGAGGGGCGATGCGTCGATTCATCCAGTGCAGTCATCAAGATTTGGCCTCACCCGGTGCGTCGCGCGGCGTCCACGCTAGCGCCTCGACTTCCAGGGCGCAACGGAACGTCACGCCCGCTTCAGATCGTCCGTCAGCGTGGCACCCGGACCGCACACGCACGGTGCGGGTGTCACGCGAGGTCGATGGGCGCTCCGACCGCGGCACCCGCGCCGACCTTGGGTGACGCGCCGCGCGATCTGGTCTTCGCGCCGGGTCGGGTCTAGAGTCCGCGCGCCTTCAGCGGACACAAGCCCGAGCGGCGCTCTCCGTCGCGGGCCATTCTTCTTGTGAGCGACGCCAATTCCAGGGGATTTCTCCCCATTGAACTCGAAGCCATGGCGCGCGCGGTGGCGGCCTCCCACCGGGGCGTCCCCTCCCCCAATCCCCCCGTCGGCGCGGCGGTCGTGTCCGGGGGAGAACTCGTCGGCGTAGGCCACCATCGTCGCGCGGGCGAAGACCACGCGGAGGTGATGGCCCTTCGCGAAGCGGGCGAGCGGGCGCGCGGCGCGACGGTGTTCGTGACGCTGGAGCCCTGCAACCACCACGGGCGCACGGCCCCGTGCACCGAGGCGCTGCTGCGCGCGGGCGTGGCGCGGGTGGTCTTCGCGGTGTCCGATCCCAACCCCCACGTGCGAGGCCACGGGAGGGACACGCTCCGCGCCGCCGGGGTGGTGGTCGATCACGGCTTCGACCCCGAGGCGCAGCGGGCCGCGGAGCACCGCATCGCGCCGTGGATGCGCTTCATCACCAGCAGCCGCGCGCACGTCACCCTGAAGGCCGCGATGTCGCTCGACGGCTGCATCGCCACGCGCGGCGGGGAGAGCCGGTGGATCACCTCCCCCGAGGCGCGCCGGGACGGCCACCTGCTGCGGGCCTCCTGCGACGCGGTGCTCGTGGGGAGCGGCACCGTGCTCGCCGATGATCCGATGTTGACGGCGCGGGACGTGCCCTTCGAGCGCATCCCGGTGAGGGTGGTGGTGTCCCGCGACGCCCGGCTGCCGATGGGCGCGAAGCTGGTGTCGACGGCGAGGGAGGTCCCGACCTGGGTGCTCTGCGCCAGCGACGCTGACGAGGCCCCGAGGAGGGAGCTGGCGGGCGCCGGGGTGCGGGTGCTCGCGGTCGCCCGGGGAGAGGGCGGAGGCGTCGACCTCGGGCTGGGCCTGAGGGCGCTCGCGGCGGAGGGCGTCGTGTCGGTGCTCTGCGAGGGCGGCGGAACGCTCCACGGCAGGCTTCGCGACGCGGGCCTGGTCGACCGGGTGGTCTGCTACGTGGCCCCGATGCTGATGGGCGGCCCGGGGCTGAGGGCGATCGGCGGCGCCGGGGCCGAGCGGCTCTCGGAGGTCACGCGGCTGTCGGACTGGTCGGTGCGCCCGGTGGGGCCCGACCTGCGCATCGAGGCGGAGGTTCGCTGAAGTGTTCACGGGGATCATCCAGGCGGTAGGCAGCCTCCGCGCGATCGAGCGCCGCGGGGCTTCGGCGTGGCTGAGCGTGGCGTGCCCCTTCGCGAAGCTGGAGCTCGGGGAGAGCGTGGCCGTGGACGGGGTGTGCCTCACGGTGGTGCGCGTGGTGGACGGCGGGTTCACCGCCGACGCGAGCGCCGAGACGCTGGCGCGCACGACGCTGGGCGAGCGCTCGGTGGGGCACCGGGTCAACCTGGAGCGGGCCCTGGCACTGGGCGATCGCATGGGCGGGCACATCGTGGCGGGGCACGTCGACGGCGTCGGCGAGCTGCTGCGGCGGGAGCGGGTGGAGAGCGCCGAGCGGGTGGTGCTCCGCGCGCCCCGGGAGGTGCTCCGGTACATCGCGGAGAAGGGCAGCGTGGCGATCGACGGGGTGAGCCTGACGGTCAACGCGGTGGCGGGGGAGACCTTCGAGGTGATGCTGGTGCCCTTCACGCAAGGGGCGACCACGCTCCCCGATCGGCGCGCCGGCGACCGGGTGAACCTGGAGGCCGACGTGATCGCCCGCTACGTGGCGAGGGCGTTGATCTGGGAGCGCGAGGCGCCAGATCCCGGCGCGGCGGGCGCGGAGAAGGATGCCCGATGGCGGGCGCTGCTCGATGGCTTCGGGAAGGGACAGTGATGACGATGCTTGAACGAACCCCAGAGGAGCGGGTGCGCCTGGCGGTGGATGCGATCCGCGCGGGGCGCATGGTGATCCTCACCGACGACGAGGACCGCGAGAACGAGGGCGACCTGGTGCTGGCCGCGGAGCTGGTGACCCCGGAGGCGATCAACTTCATGGCGAAGTACGCCCGCGGGTTGATCTGCCTCACGCTCACCGAGGAGCACATCGAGAAGCTCCGCCTCCCGATGATGGTGGAGAAGAACAAGGCCTCGCTGGGCACGGCCTTCACGGTGAGCGTGGAGGCGCGCGAGGGCGTCTCGACGGGCATCTCCGCGGCCGACCGGGCGCACACCATCAAGGTGGCCGTGGCGCCCGACGCGAAGCCCGACGACCTGGTCTCCCCGGGGCACATCTTCCCGCTGAGGGCTCGGCCCGGAGGCGTGCTGCAGCGCACCGGGCAGACCGAGGGCAGCGTCGACCTCGCGGTGCTCGCGGGCTTGCACCCCTCGGGGGTGATCTGCGAGATCATGAACGACGACGGCACCATGGCGCGGATGCCCGAGCTGCTGGCCTTCTCGCGCGAGCATCACGTGCCGCTGGTGACCGTCGAGGACCTGATCCAGTTCAGGCTTCGCACCGACCGGCTGGTGCGGCGAGTGAGCTCGGCGAAGTTTACCCCGAGGGGTATGACCGGCACCTGGGAGGCCCACGTCTTCGAGGCCTCGGTGGAGGCGGGGCGGCAGTTCCTGGCGCTGGTGCACGGCGAGCCCACGGCGGAGCAGCCGACGCTGGTGCGGATGCACCCCGGGGCGGTCTTCGCCGACCTCTTCGCCCCCGCGAAGACGGCCGACGGCAAGGCCATCGTGGGCGGCGGGGCCTACCTCACCGAGGCGATGCACCGGATGGAGCGCGAGGGCGCCGGGGTGGTGGTGTACGTCCCGCCGAGGCACTTCGACCTGCAGGACGACCTGCGCATCGTCACCGGCGAGGCGCCGACTCGCACTCACGACCTGGCGAGCAACGGGTCGCCCGCGCAGCGCGAGCACGGCATGGGCGCTCAAGTGCTCCGCACGCTGGGGCTGCGCAAGATCAGGCTGATGACCAACAACCCGCGACGGCTGCTGGGGCTGAGCGCCTACGACCTGGAGGTCGTCGAGCAGGTGGCCCTCGGGGAGTGACCGAAGCCCACACTCGCGGCGGGACAGTTCCGCTACAGTGCGGGGCACATCGATGACCTACCCTGACGAAACCCTTCGCTCGCGTGCGCCGTCCGCGAGCAGCGCTCTCCTCTCCGCCGCGCTCGGCGGGCTCCTCTCCTTCGCCGCGTCCTGCAGCTCCAACCCCGATCCCGGCGCTGCCGACGCGGGCTCCATCGCCGACACCGGCGCTCCTGTCGACGTCGGCTCCCGCACGGACGTCGGCGCTCCCGTCGACTCGGGCTCGGCGGTCGATGCGGGCTCCGCGGTCGATGCGGGCCCTGCCGTCGATACGGGCTCTGCCGTCGATACCGGCGCGGCCGTCGACGCGGGCTCTGCGGTCGATACCAGCGCTCCCGTCGATGCGGGCTCCGCGGTCGATGCGGGCTCCGCGATCGATGCGGGCTCCGCGGTCGATGCGGGCGCTGCGGTCGACGTCAGCGCTCCCCTCGACTCGGGCGCCACCGGGATCGATGCGACGGTCTCCCTCGACGCGAGCGCTCGGGATGCGTCCGTCGACGCGGCGCCCTTCGTGTGCGACGTCGCGGCCGACCGGGTGATCAGCTCCAGGGACGTGATCCCCACCCTCGACGGGGCGCCCGGCATCACCCGCGAGGCCTTCACCTCGATGTGCAACCGGGTCGGCGGCTTCGTCGAGGTCCATCCGCACTGCGGCGGGGCGAACAGCTGCGGCGGCTTCTCCTTCGACGAGACCACCGGGGTGTTCAGCGAGCACAACTGCGCGGGCCTCAACACCTGCACCGGCTACACCTGCGTCGTTCCCTGACCCTCTCCCTCCGTCGTCAACCCCGCCCAGAATCCACGCTCGACGCTCCGGGCCAGCCACCGCTGCGCCTGCTCGGGTAGCGCCGCGCGCTCGGGCTCCGGGCACGCCGACTCCAGCGCCGCGAGCGCGTCGCGGATCGTGTGGCGGCGCAGCAGCAGCAGGAGTTCTGCCTCGCGCGGCGCCAGCGCGAGGTGACGGATGCCCCCGGTCTCTCTCGCCAGCGCCCAGCAGCGGGGCTCCTCCAGGGCCGCGGGCAGAGGGACGGCCGACTCTCCGCCGCTCCCAGCGAGGGAGGACTTCAGCTCCAGCAGGGCCCAGCGATCGACCACCACCGCCACGGCGGCCGAGGGCACGAGGCGGGAGTCGAGCAGCCGGGGCGCGTCCTCCGCGCGCGGCTGGAAGGGCGCCGTCGCGGGGGCTCGGAAGAGGGCGCGCCAGGTCACGTCGAGGCGGGCGGCGTCGAGCAGGGCCTCGCGATGGTCCGCGTCGCCGATTGCCTCGGCGAGGAAGGCCTCGAAGCCGTCGGGGGCGCGGTCGAGGTCCCAGTGGCCGGGCGGGTGCGCGAGGAGGAAGCGCGTCACATGGCCGTTGAAGTGCCAGTGACCGAAGAGCCGCGAGGTGAGCGGGAAGGCCGTCTGGAACACCCCGAAGAGACGAAACCAGTACTGACGGTTGTAGACCGCAAGGTGCTCGGCCGCGCGCCCGTGCGGCCCGTCGAGGATCTCCCCGAGCGTACCGGGATCGTAGGCCGAGAGGGTCGCTCGGAGGGTTCCGGTGCTGCGGTCGAGGGGGGTGCGCAGCACGGCGCCGAAGCCCGACTGCAGCGCCGCGAGCCACCCGGGGGCGGGCCGTGCCTTCACGCTCGCGCCCCCTTCGCCTTCGCCAGCTCCGCGAGCACCTCGGGCATCGGCGGAACGCGCTCGTCCCACTCAAGCAACGTGGGGAAGGGGCCGCCCTGCTTCCAGGCCTGCGCGTAGAGCGACCAGACCGCGCTCGACACCGGGTGGTCGTGGGTGTCCACGAGGGTCCCGTCGGGCTCGCGGGTGTGCCCCGCGATGTGCACCTGGAGCACACGGGCGAAGTCGATGGCGCGGAGGTACTCCAGCGGGTCGAAGCCGTGGTTCTGGCTCGACACGTAGATGTTGTTCACGTCGAGCATGAACCAGCACCCCGACTCGCGGACCACCGCCGCGTAGAAGTCCCACTCGGTCATCGTCGAGCGGCGGAAGCCCACGTAGCTGGAGAGGTTCTCGATGCCGAAGGGGCGCCCGAGCCGCTGCTGCACCCGGTAGGCGCGCTCGGCGGCAAGCTCGACCAGCTCGGGCACGTAGGGCACGGGGAGCAGGTCGTGGTGGGAGACGCCGTGCGCTCCCGTCCAGCAGAGGTGGTCGGTCACGAAGGGCGCGTCGACCCGGTCGGCGAGGCGGCAGAGCGAGTCGAGGTAGTCCTCGTCGAGCTCGGCGTGGCCGAGGAGGTTGAGCCCGACGCCGTGCAGCACCACGGGGTAGCGGGCGCTCAGCGCGGCCAGGCGCGCTCGGGGCGGCGGCGCGGCGCCGAGGAAGTTCTCGCTGATGACCTCGAAGTACCCGACCTCGGGCCAGTGCTCGAAGAGGTAGGGGTAGTGCGCGGGCCGCAGGCCAAGCCCGAGGGCGTCGCGCGGAATCGATCGCTCGCTCACGCAGGCACCTTAGCGCCGCGACCGGGGGCGCGCGTCCGACAATCGCGGACCCTGCCCTCCGGGGCCCTACGACCTTCTCCGACCGCACGCACCTACCGGGTTGACCGGGTGCCTGCCTTGGTGGGATGTACCGCCTCCGTCGCCTTCCCACGGAATACCCATGGACGTAAAAATCATCGAGGCCGACCTGGTTGCCCGCGGGCTCCGCGTCGCGCTGCTGGCGAGCCGCTTCAACCATTTCATCGTCGACCGCCTGGTCGAGGGCGCCACGGACTGCGTGAAGCGCCACGGCGGCGAGGACATCACCCTGGTGCGCGCCCCCGGCGCCTGGGAGCTGCCGCTGATCTGTCAGACGCTCGCCCGCAGCGGCCGCTTCGACGCGGTCGTGGCGCTGGGCGCGGTGATCCGCGGGAGCACGCCGCACTTCGACTACGTGGCCGGCGAGGTCACCAAGGGCCTGGCGCAGGTGTCGATGGCGACGGGCGTCCCGGTGACCTTCGGGGTGCTGACGGTGGACACCATCGAGCAGGCCGTCGAGCGCGCCGGCACCAAGGCGGGCAACAAGGGCTGGGAGGCCGCGTCGAGCGCGATCGAGATGGCCAACCTCCAGCGGGCGCTCAAGGCCGATGGCTTCTAGAGACTCCAAGCCCCCGAAGGCTCCGAAGGCCCCGAAGCCCCAGCACGACGACAACGGGCTGCGGCGCCAGGCGCGCGAGGCGGCGGTGCAGGTGCTGTACGCCATCGACGCGGCGGGCGAGCAGTCCGAGGGCTTCGTCGACGACGCCCTGCGAAACTACTGGGCGCACCTGGAGGGTCCGGCGCCGGGGCGGCCCTACGGCGACGCGCTGGTGCGGGGGGTCGTGGCGAAGTGGGCGGAGATCGACCCGATGATCCGGGCGGCGAACCCCAACTGGCGCATCGAGCGCATGGCGCGGGTCGACCGCAACGTGCTGCGCATGGCGACCTGGGAGATGGTGTTCGGGGATGTTCCGCCGGAGGTGGCCATCGACGAGGCCATCGAGATGGCGAAGCGCTTCGGCACCGAGGACTCGGCGGCCTTCGTCAACGGCACGCTCGACAAGCTCGCAACGCTCCAGGGCAAGCTCGCGCCTCGCGGGTGAAGGCTCGGCCTCCGGGCGCGTCAGGGCAGCTCGGGGCGGTGCCCCGCGGTGTCGACGTAGGGCGCGTCGTTGCGCCAGCGGATCGCCTGTCGCATCAGGTAGCGCACCGAGTCGCCGCGCGCGCTGCGGGCCGCGGCGGCGTAGACGATGGTGCGCGCCCGGTCGTCCTGGAAGACGGCGCCGCCGGGGCCGCCGTGGCGGAAGTTCGGGTCGCCGTTCGCGCGCACCACCTGATCGATGCCGCGGTCGCCGCTCGCGACGATGCGCCAGCGGCCTGATCCGCTCACGCAGAGCGGGCCGCAGGTGCTGAGCGCGTGGCCGGTGGCGTAGCTGTCATCGGCCCAGTGGCCGCCCGAGAAGAGCATGTGGTGGTGCCCGGTGGCCGGGTCGTAGTCGACGGTCGGGTTCTCCCGGACGTTGTCCTCCCAGGTCCTGGGACCGCCGTAGCCGTCCATGATCTCCACCTGGCTGCCCGCCACGAGGTGTCGCCACGAGGCGTCGACCGCGGCGCCCATGATGCTCGACGAGCCGCCGCCGCCGTAGCGCTTGAAGAACACGTAGCGCCGGCCGTCGTGGTCGCGGAAGAGGTATGGGTCGATGACATGCTGCCCCGTCGCCGACGCGGCGAGCCCGATGCCCCGGTAGACCCACGGTCCGGTCGGCGTGGCGGCCGTGAGCACCGCGAGCGATCGGGTGTCCCATCCCGACGTGCCACGCCTCGCGCGCGCATCCGGAACCGACACCCACATGACGTACTGACGCAGATCGGGCGCGTAGACGATGCCGGGCGCCCACCATGATCCGATCTCGCGGCCGTTGGCGCTCATGCCCGCGAGGTCGAAGCGCGTCGCGGATCGCCGGTCGTCGAAGCGGGCCCAGTCGCTGGTGGTCCAGACGTGCGCCATGCCGGTGCAGTAGGCGTAGTAGGTGCCCTCGGCGTTGGCGGCGCTGAAGAGCGCAGGGTCGGCGCACGGCATCGGGCGCGCACCATCGAGGAGGAGCCCCGTCTGTGGCGGGCTCGGCGGGGGAACGTCCCTCGGCGGGGGAGGCACGTCCCTCGGCGGGGGAGGAACATCCATGGCGACGGTGACGTCGGCGGTGGCATCGAGGGAGGCATCGAGGGAGGCGCCGGTGTCGGGGGAAAGCTCGGTATCGGGAGGGGCCACCGCGTCGTCGATGTCGCCCAGGTCGGAGAGGGTGTCGGCGTCGGGGGTGCGGTCCTTGTCGGGCGAGCCGAGGTCATCGGCCGCGGCGTCGGGCTCGGGCTCCGCCGTGGTGGATTCACTGCACCCGAGCACTGCGAGGAGGGTCGCCAGCGCGCGCCAGGCAGGCGCGCTGTTGGTGGATGAGCGGGTCGGGTGGGCCATCGTGCGAGGGTGCTCTCGGGGTGCCAGTGCGGAGCTGGCACTCTGCACCAGGGGCGCTTCGAGGTCGACGCGCGGCCCCGACGGCATGTTCTCGTCCGAGCCGATCGATGAGCTGTTGACGATCCTCGACCGCGTGCGAGAAGCAGCGCTGGCGGCATGAAGACGGACGGACATCACGAGCGAACGCAAAACGAGCGTGCCCTGGGGTGCGACCCTGGCGCGACGGAGAGCCCCCTTCCCACGCCACGAAAGAGCCGCCCCTCCGCTTCGCTCCGGGTGAGGCCGGTGACCGCAGACGTGACCGTCGTACGCCCCCCTCTCGCCAACGCCCCGCAGGTAGGCTGACCCGCCATGGAGGTGCGCTTCGTCCCCCTCGACCTCGCGCGCATCGACCAGCTCCGCCTGGAGGTCCTGGCGCTGCCCTTCTTCGAGGACGAGCGCCCGCTCAAAGGGGCCGCCGGGCTCTGCGACTGGCGCCTCTGCGGCTCGCTCTCCCGGCTCCTCGTCGGGGGGCGGGTCACCGGATTACCCGATGAGGTAACCCTGGTCCCCGGGCGCCCGAGGCTGCCCTTCGAGAAGCTCATCCTGTTCGGCGAAGGGCTCTCGGCGGACTTCGACGCGGCGGCGGCGGAGCGGGTGACGGCCCGCATGCTGGCCACCCTCGGCGGGCTGCGGCTGCGCTCGGTGGCGCTCTCGCTGCCGGGGCGCAGCAGCGGGAGGGCGTCGGCGGGCGACGCGATGCGCTGGTTTCTCCAGGGCATCGCGGAGAGCGACGAGCTCGACGAGGTGGTGATCGTCGATGACGCCGAGGCGCAGCGGGCGATGGTCCCGGTGCTGGAGGCGGCGCGGCGGCGGGTGCGGGTGGTCCGGTCGGCGTCGGAACCCTAACGAGGCGGCAGAGGAAACGAGACGATGCTGGGACCAGAGGACGTACGGCGCCACGGCGAGATGCTGGGCAACCGGGTGAAGAAGAACCACCGGGTGCTGGCGAAGAAGATGGAAGCGAAGGCCATCGGGGCCTACCGGCTCTACGACCGGGACATCCCCGAAGTGCGCGCGGTGGTCGACTGGTACGAGGGCCACCTGCTGGTGGGCGAGTACGCCCGGGAGCAGACCGCGGTGGTGCCGGGCTACGTCGAGGCGCTGGCCGAGGGCGTGGCGGCGGCGATGGGCGTCCCGAGAGAGCGGGTGCACGCCCGCGACAAGTGGGCGCGCTCGAAGGCCGAGAGCGGCGGGACGAGGCTTGAGGTGCGGGAGTACGGGATGCTCTTCGAGGTGGTGCTCGACGACGACCCGGAGACGGGCCTCGGGGCGGACCATCGGGAGACCCGGCAGCGGGTGCGCTCTGAGGCTGCGGGCAAGCGCTTCCTCAACCTCTACGGGACCACCGGGACCTTCACCGTCGCGGCGGCCATGGGCGGCGCGATGTCGAGCGACACCGTCGACCTGTCGGGCAAGTACCTCGCCCGCGCGAGGAAGAACCTGGTGCTCAACGCGGTCGACCGCCCGGAGCACTGGACCGTGCGGGCGGACGCCAGGAAGTTTCTCGTCGAGGCGAAGACGAAGCGACGGAGCTGGGAGCTTGCGGTGCTGGACGCGCCGTCGTTTCTCCCCGCGAGCCCGTCGGGCGAGGCCGACGAGATGGACCTCTCTCGCGACTACCGGGGCCTGCTGGAGGAGACGCTGGCGGTGCTGGTCCCCGGGGCGGTGCTGTACTTCACCACGCACCATCAGCGCTTCGTCCCCGAGCTCGGGGGGCTGAGGCTGCGGGCCTGCGAGGAGGTCACGGCGCAGACGGTTCCGGACGACTACCGCAACAAGACGGTGCACCGCTGCTGGCGCATGGTGGTGTGATACCAACGTTCCACCTCCATGGAACTCCATCGCGCAGTTGCACTCGTCACCGGCGGCGGTCGCGGCATCGGGGAGGCCATCGCGCGGCGCCTCTCGGCTGCCGGGCTCCACGTCGTCGTCTCCGGGCGTGACGTCGCGGCGCTCGACGCCGTCGCCAACGACATCGCGGGCGTGGCCATCCCCGCCGACCTCTCCGACCGATCGGCCGCGGAGGTGCTCATCCGCACGGTCGAGCGCGAGGTCGGCCCCATCGCGGTGCTGGTGAACAACGCCGGGCTCGCGGAGAGCGCTCCCCTCGCCCGCACCGACGACGCCATCTGGGACCGCACGATGGCCCTCAACGTCACCGCCGCCTTCTCGCTCTGCCGCGCGGTGATGCCCGAGATGGCCAAGCGCGGCCCCGGGCGCGTGGTCAACATCGCCAGCAACGCCGGCCTGCGCGGGTATGCCTATACGAGCGCCTACTGCGCCAGCAAGCACGCCCTGGTGGGGCTCACCCGGGCGCTCGCGGTGGAGTTCGCCCGCACCGGGGTGACGGTCAACGCGGTGTGCCCGGGCTTCGTCGACACGGCGATGAGCGAGCGCGCGGCGGGCAACATCGCGAGGGCCACCGGGCGCGACGGGAGGGAGGCCCTGGCGGCGCTCTCACCGCAGAAGCGGATGATGACCCCGGAGGAGGTCGCGCACGTGGTGTGGAGCTTCCTCCCGCACGAGGCGCGAGGCATCACCGGGCAGTGCATCGCATTGGATGGAGGGCAGTCGGCGTGAGCGGAGAGGCTATTCTCCCGGCGGGGTGGACCCCGGCCAAGGGATATACCAACGGGGTCGCGTGCGGCGCGGGGCGCACCGTGTACGTAGGCGGGCAGATCGGCTGGGACGGCCAGCAGCGGGCGGTCTCCACCGGCTTCGTGGATCAATTCGATCAGGCGCTGGCCAACGTGGTGGCGGTGGTCGAGGCCGCGGGAGGCGCGCCCACCGACCTCGTGAAGATGACCGTCTACGTGACGGACATCGAGGCCTACCGCGGCAGCCTGCGGGCCGTCGGCGGGTGCTGGCGGGCGCGGCTGGGCAAGCACTTCCCGGCGATGGCGCTGGTGGGGGTGACGGCCCTGGTCGAGCCCTGGGCCATGGTGGAGATCGAGGCCATTGCGCACATCGGTGAAGGGAAGCGTTGAGCGATGAGTGACCTGTCTCCGAAGACCTTTCGTTTCGCCCTCGAGAACGGCGTGGGGACCATCACCCTCGACCGTCCGCAGCGGCTCAACTCCCTGACCTTCGAGAGCTACCTCGAGCTAGGGGCCTTCTTCCCGGCGCTGGAGCGCCACCCCGAGGTGCGGTCGTTGGTGATCACCGGCGAGGGCACCGGGTTCTGCTCCGGGGGCGACCGGCAGGACATCATCGCCAGGCTGTTTCAGCGCGACATGGCCGGGCTGCTGGAGTTCACTCGCATCACCGGGGCGCTGATCCGCGCGATTCGCCGGGTGCGGCGGCCGGTGATCGCGGCGGTCAACGGCGTGGCGGTCGGGGCCGGGGCGGTCATCGCGCTCGCGTGCGACCTGCGCATCGTGTCCGAAGACGCGCGCTTCGGCTTCGTGTTCCCGAAGGTGGGGCTCTCCGGCGCGGACATGGGCGCGGCCTACCTGCTGCCGAGGGTGGTGGGCCTCGGTCGCGCCTCCGAGCTGCTGTTCTCGGGTGACCTGATCGACGCCACGGAGGCCTATCGCATCGGGCTGGCCAACCGGGTGGTGTCGAAGGCCGAGGTGCTCCCTACCGCGACGGCGATGGCGCTCCGGATGAGCGACGGCCCGGCCTTCGCGCACGCCATGACCAAGCAGATGATCGAGGCGGAGTCGACCATGGGGCTCGACGAGGCCATCGAGGCGGAGGCGCAGGCGCAGGCGATCTGCATGGCGCACCCGGACTTCCGCGAGGCCTACGAGGCGCTGGTGGCGAAGCGGGCGCCGAGGTTCCAGGGCGCGCCGGAGCCGTCGCGGGAGAAGTGATCGGTTGGGAAGAGGTTAGTCCAATGAACAGACGAGCGTGCGCGCCGAGCAGCGATGACCTGACGTTCTTCTTCGATCCGTGGCACGCGCCGCTGGCCGAGGCGGCGCGGACGCTGGCGATGGAGGACTGGCCCGAGGAGCAGGAGGACGCCCACGCCGTCGCGAGGCGACTGGCAGAGTCGGGGCTACTGCGGGCGTGTGTTCCGGCGAGCGTGGGGGGACTCCCCGCGCGCGACCCGGACGCCATCGACGTGAGGGCGGTGTGCCTGGTGCGCGAGGCGCTCGGCTGGGGCAGCGGGCTGCTCGACACGGTCTTCGCGATGCAGGGCCTCGGGAGCTACCCCATCGTGCTGGCGGGGACGGTGGCGCAGCAGGAGGAGTACCTCCCGGCGGTGCTGCGGGGAGAGTCCCTGGCGGCCTTCGCGATCACCGAGCCCGAGGCGGGGACGGACGTGTCGTCGCTCTCCACGGTGGCGCGCCGAGATGGTGACGACTGGGTGCTCGATGGAGAGAAGACCTTCATCTCCAACGCGGGGCTGGCGGGGCACTACGTGGTGTTCGCCAACGCCGATCCCTCGAAGGGTCGGCGCGGGATCACCGCATTCCTGGTGCGGCCGAGCGACCCGGGCTTCGTCTTCAAGGGATCGATTCCCATGATGGCCGACCACCCCATTGGCACCATCGCCTTCGAGGGGTGTCGCTTGAGCGACGACCGCAGGCTCGGCGCCGTGGGCGACGGGTTTCGCATCGCGATGAGCACGCTGGACGCGTTTCGCAGCACCGTCGGCGCGGCCTCGCTGGGCATGGCGCGGCGGGCGCTCGACGAGTCCCTCGACCGGGTGACGAAGCGGCGGCAGTTCGGCAAGGCCATCGCGGAGTTTCAGACGGTGCAAGGGTATCTGGCGGACATGGCGACGGAGCTCGACGCCGCGCGGCTGCTGGTGTTTCGCGCCGCGTGGGCGAAGGACCAGGGCGCCCCCCGGGTGACGCTCGAGGCCAGCATGGGGAAGATGTTTGCCACCGAGGCGGCGCAGCGGGTGATCGACCGCGCGGTGCAGCTTCATGGCGGGATGGGCGTGGTGCGCGGCGTGGCGGTGGAGCGGCTGTATCGGGAGATCAGGGCGCTGCGGATCTACGAAGGCACCACGGAGATTCAGCGGCTGGTGATCGCGGGGCAGCTGCTGCCCAAGGTGGGAGCATGAGCGTGGTGACGTTTCCCGAGGTCTTCAACCTTGCCGACTATTTCCTCTTCGATCGGTTGAAGGAGGGAATGGGCGGAGACACCGCGCTGCGCTTCGGCGACCGGACATGGACCTACGCGGAGGTGGCCGCGCGGACCGAGGGTGTGGCGGCGCTGCTACGGGACGCGGGGCTGCGGCACGAGGAGCGGGCGCTGATCGTGCTGCCCGACCTGCCTCCCTTCGCATGGACCTTCTTCGGGGTGTTGAAGGCCGGCGGGGTGATCGCGATGGGCAACCCCGACGCACCGACCGCGGACCTCGCGTACCTGCTGGAGTACACGCGGGCCTCGGTGCTGGTGACCGTTCCGAGGGTGGTGACGGCGCTGCATGAGGGATTGAGGACGTCGCCGTGGCTGAAGGCGGTCTTCGTGGTCCCCGACGCGGCGACGGGCGACGACCCGGAGGCGGAGGTCGGCTTCGACACCGTGCCGGGGCTGCGGAGCGAGACGCTCTCGTCGGCGTTGTCCTTTGGACAACGGAGCGGACGGCGGGCGGAGATCGTCCCCACGAGGCGCGACGACATCGCGGTGTGGCTCTTCACCAGCGGCTCGACGGGCAAGCCCAAGGCCGCGGTGCACACCCACCGGGACTTCGCGTTCAACACGGAGGTCTACGCCCTCGGCACCGTGGGCTACCGTCGCGGGGACATCTGCGTGAGCGTCCCTCGCTTGTTCTTTGGATATGCGACAGGGACCAACCTGATGTTCCCCTTTCGGGTGGGGGCGTCGGTGGGGATGTTCTCCGAGCGCCCTACGGTGGAGTCGCTCACCGCGGCGATTGCGAGGTACCGGCCCACGGTGCTCACCAACGTGCCCACGATGATCGGCAAGCTGCTGGAGAAGGGCGCGGAGGTGGACCTCTCGTCGCTGCGCTTCTGCCTCTCCGCGGGCGAGGCGCTCCCTCCGGCGCTGCTCCAGCGCTGGACCGAGCGCTGGGGCATCGAGGTCTATGACGGCATCGGCTCGGCGGAGATGTTCCATATCTATGTGAGCAACCGGCCGGGGGACGTGAAGCCTGGATCGCTGGGCCGGGTGGTCGACGGCTATTCGATCAAGGTATTGCCCGCCGGGTCGATCGGCCCCGGGGCGGAGCCGGTGGCGGAGAACGAGGTCGGGGTGCTCTGGGTGGCGGGGGACAGCGTCGCCATCGGCTATCACGGCGATCGCGACAAGAGCTGGCAGACCTTCCACGGGCGGTGGTGCTGCACCGGCGACCTCTTCCGACTGGACGGCGACGGCTACCTCTGGTTCGGCGGCAGGGCCGATGAGCTCTTGAAGGTATCCGGGCTCTGGGTGTCTCCGCTGGAGGTCGAGGACTGCCTGCTGGATCACCCGGCGGTGGCCGAGGTCGCGGTGGTGGGCGTCGAGGTCGACGGGCTGATGGCCTCGCGGGCCTACGTGGTGATCCGCGAGGGGCACGTGACCGGAGAGGGCTTCGCGGGCGAGCTCCAGCAGTGGGCCAAGGGGCGGCTGGCGAAGCACAAGTACCCGCGACAGGTGGTCTTCGTCGACGAGCTGCCCAAGAACGACCGCGGGAAGATCGACAGGAAGGCGCTCAAGGGGCGGGTGGCGGAGTAACCCCCCGCTACCGCTTGAGCACCGCGAGCATCCTCGCCCGCACCTCGTCGCTCACCCACCGAGGGACCACCTCCGCCACGAAGGCCGCCTTCGCCTCTTCGGACAACGCCACCGTCGCCGCGCGCATCGCCCCCTTGGTCGCCGCGTAGGCCTGTCGGGGGTGCCCCGCCAGCGTCGCCAGCACCGCCCTCGCCCTCGCCTCGGGCTCCGCCGTCACCTCGTCCACCAGGCCCAGCGCCAGCGCCTCGGCCGGCGAGTGCAGCCCCGCGCCCAGCAGCACCCGCTCCCGCGCCGTCGACGGCAGCCGGGCGTTGACGATGGCCCAGATCTTCGGAGGGAACTGCAGCCCCAGCGCCACCTCGTTGAGCCCCAGCCGCGCCTTCTCGTCGCTGGCCGATACGCGCCAGTCGCAGCAGAGCGCCAGCACCGCGCCCCCGGCGATGGCGTGACCCTCCACCAGCGCCACCACCGGAGCAGGGTGCAGGTAGAGCGCCTCGACGGTCTCTTCCAACAACGAGAGAAAGCGCTCCATCGCAGGCTGATCGAGGGAGGCCACCTCCTTCAGGTTGAGCCCCGCGGAGAAGCACCCGCCCGCGCCGCGCAGCAGCACCGGCCGATCGCCCGCCGCCGCCAATGCCTCCTTCAGGCTGGTCAGCACCACCGTGCTCAACGCGTTGCGCCCGGCTCCCTCGAGGACGATGTCGATCATGCATCGGGCATTATCACAGCCGTGGCCGTGACGGAGTATGGTCGCGCCGATGTCTCCCTTCTCCCCCAAAGCCCTCGCGATCCTAGCCGTCGCGGGCGTGCTCACACCCTCCGCGGCCCTCGCCCAGCGAGCGGCCTATGGCCACCCCGCCGACCTCGCGCCGGAGGGAGTGAGCCACCACCTCGACGTGTCGCTCCAGGGTCGCTACGCCCGTGTGCTCGACCCGGCTCGCGTCAACGGGTTCACCAACAGCGGGTCGTTCGCGCTGCGTAGCCGCCTCGTGCTGGGGCGATCCATCGGATACGCCGCAGGGCTCGACGGCGAGATCGGCGGCAGCGAGAACGGCGCCGTCTACGGCCTCACCGCCCACGTCCTCGGCGTCGGCGCGCGCTGGGGCCTCGGCAACGTCGTCGCCCTCCACGGAGGCGTCGGCTTCGACGGCGTGCTCGGCAGCGTCCCCCTCGCCGCGCGCTTCCCCATCCAGGTGATGCTCGGCTGGTCGCTCGGCCCCGTCCGGCTCTCGGCCCACGCGGGCGCGGCCTTCATCGCAGGCGCCGACGCGCGCCGCGACGGATCCTCCTGGCTACCCCTCGGCGACGAGTTCGAGGCGGGCCTCTCGGTGCGCCTCGGCCGCCAGCGGCGCTACTGGGGCACCACCAACGCCGGCGGCGGCCCCGCCCTCGGCGTGCTCTATCGCGAGTTCATGGGAACCCGCTCCCTCGGCGTCTCCCTCTCTCTCGACCTCACGGGTGCCCGGTGAACCTCCCGTTGCTTCATTGGACATCGCTCGCCCTCGCCGCCCTCGGCCTCGCCGGCTGCGCGGCCCCGGCCCACCTGCCCCTGCGACCGCTCGCGGCGCTCGCCCCCTCCGGCGGCGTCACCCACGCCACCGGGACCTTCCAGGGCCGAGGCGGCGTCGAGCTCTTCGAGCAATCGTGGCGACCGGAGGCTCCCCCCCGCGCCGTGCTCGTGGCCATGCATGGCCTCAAGGACCACAGCTCCCGCTACGGCGAGTTCGCCCGCCGCCTCGTCGCCCGAGGCTTCGCGGTGCACGCCTTCGACATGCGCGGCCACGGCCACTCCTCCGGCCGCCGCGCGGCGCTCGACAGCTTCGACGACCTCACCGGCGACCTCGACATCTTCATGGCCCGGGTGCGCCAGCGAGAGCCCGGGCTCCCGGTGTTTCTCCTGGGTCACTCCGTCGGCGGTGCGATCGTCACGCTCTACACCCTGGAGCGCCGCCCCGCGCTCGCCGGGCTCATCACCCTGGCGCCCGCGCTGCGGGTCGACCGCGCTCCCATCGAGGCCGCCGCCACCCCCATCGCCGCCGCGCTGCTGCCCAACTTCCCGGTGGTGAACACCCCCGACGAGGACTTCTCCCGCGACCCCGCGGTGGTCCGCGAGATGGGCAGCGACCCGCTCGTCTACCACTCGGTCGGCCCGGCTCGCACCGCCGCCGCGCTCATCGACGCCATCGGTCACATCTGGGAGCGCGCCGACACCCTCGACGTCCCGCTGCTGGGGATGCACGGCACCGTCGACCGGCTCACCGACCCGCGAGGCACCGCGGAGCTCGTGCGCCGCGCCCGCCACCGGGACCGCACGCTGATCCTCTACCGCGGCCTCGTGCACGACCTCATCCACGAGCCCGAGCGCGACCAGGTGATGTCCGACATCGAGCGCTGGCTCGACGAGCACCTCGCCGCGCGCTGACCGTCCGTCAGGGCAGGACGATGCGGCCGGGCGCCTCGCTGGCGCCCGACTGCGTGTGGCAGGAGTTGCAGTCGCCGCTCATCTGCGGGCCGTTCATCCGGCGCTCGCGCGCCCCGACAATCACCCGAGCGGTGTAGGGGAGCGCGACCGTCGAGCGGGTGTAGAAGTTTCCCACCGCGTTGGGCGTGAGCCGCAGCGTCCTGCCGTCGGCCCCGCGAATCTCCACGATGACCGCATCGACCGTAGGCGCCCCGCCGTTGCAGTTGTTGGGCTCGTGGCCGCTGGCGTAGAGGGTTCCGGCGAAGCCGTAGGAGGGGCCGCGCATGCTGCGGTGGCAGGAGATGCACTCCTGACCGGGGTTCATGAACTGCGACTCGCGGTTGCCGCCGGTCCAGGTGCGCATGGTGGTGCACTGCTCCGGGGCGGCGAAGGGGTCGACGGGAGGCGCGTCGCAGCGGGTGCCGGGCGTCCCCGCGGCGACCCAGTCGACGAAGGCCTGGATGCGCGCGGCGGGGAGGGTGCCGCCGGGAGGCATCATCATCGCGGATGCGGTCATGCGGGCGACGGCGCGCTGGGCCACGGTCATGCCGGGCTGCGCCGCGGAGGGCGCCAGCAGGTCGGCCCGGGTCAACAGCGGGATCTCGGCGCCGTTGCGGGGAGGCGACGAGTGGCAGGAGGTGCACTCCGCGGCGAGGAGCTCCTGCACCGCGCAGGGCAGGTCGTCGCCCGGGGTGACGGACGCGTCGACCTCGACCGCCCCGGCGTCGGTCGAGCACGTCGCGGCGGGAGCGCCGGCCGCGAGCCACGCCTCGAAGGGAGCGATGTCCGCCTCCGGGAGGTGCGCGCCCGGCGGCATCGAGTTGGCCGACGAGGTCCGCATCCGGATGATCGCGCGCTGCAGGTAGCTCTGCGCGGGATCAGCCGAGGAGGGGCTGAGCAGCTGCTCTCGGGTCATCATGGGGTTGGAGACGCCGCGCGCGAGGCTGGCGCCGTGACAGCTCAGGCAGTTCTGCGAGAGCGAGCGGGCCACCTCGCACGGGACCCCGGTGGCCACCGACGCACCCGCGTCACCGCCAGCGCTGCTGGTGACCTCGCTGCCGCAGGAGGCCATCACGAGTGAAGCCGCGAGGAGCAGGGCCGGGTGACGGGAGACCGATCGTCGGGTCTGGGTTGCGCGGTTCATGCCCCGTCCGATTGCCGCGAGGGAGAACAACCTTCATCGGAATCGTCAGGGGGCCTCCGTGGCGGAGGCCCCGGCCGACGACGCGGAGGGAGCGAGGGCTACGCCTGCTTGATGACCTCGACCTCGAGCGCGATCTTCACCTCGTCGCCCACGAGCACGCCGCCCGCTTCGAGCGCGGCGTTCCAGGTGAGGCCGAAGTCCGAGCGCTTGATCTTGGTGTGCGCGGAGGCCCCGAGGCGGGTGTTGCCCCACGGGTCCTTGCCCTCCTGGGTGATCTCCTCGACGGTGAGCGCGACCTCGTGGGTCACGCCGCGGATGGTCAGGTCGCCGACCAGGACCAGGCCGTCGCCGCTCTTGCGGGCGCTCTTCGACCGGAAGGTCATCGAGGGGTGGTTGTCGGCGTCGAAGAAGTCACCGCTGCGGAGGTGGGCGTCGCGCTTCTCCTCGCGGGTGTTGATCGAGGCGACCTCGAAGGTCACCGAGGCCGTGGTGCTCTCCGGGTGCTCCGGGTCGTAGCCGATCTCTCCGCTGAACTTCGAGAACTCCCCGCGCACGTTGGAGATCATCATGTGACGCACGGAGAACGACGCGTGCGAGTGCGAGGTGTCGATGACGAACTTGGAAAGGCTCATGGATCTGGCTCCGTGTTGGATGGTCTGGGGTCTTGGCTTCGTCGGGCGCCTCGGCTGCTCCGCTCGCCCTGCGAGGAGGAAGTTGCGTCGTTGCCAGGGCGGATACCAGACGGTGATTCCGCAACACCACGTTGCCTGATCGACAACGCTCGCGACGCCCCTCGACGCCCGCCGGAGCGCGCGGCGCTCACGCGCGGCCGTGGTAGCGTCCGCGCGGTTCTTCCGTGAGCGAGCGCCCCTCTTCGACCGGCTCCGTGGCCTCGCTCGCTCGCCTCCACGCGTTGCCGTGGGCCATCGCGCTGCTCTCGCACCTCCCCGGGCTCCGCGGCGGCTTCGTGCTCGACGACGTCCGGGCCATCACCACGCACCCCGGCGTCAACGGCGACGGGCCCCTCTCCCTGGTCTTCACGCGCACCTTCTGGGGCGCCGCGCTCGGCACCCCGCCGGCGTCATGGCGCCCGCTCACCACGCTCACCTTCGCCCTCGACGCTCGCCTCTTCGGGCTCTCCCCGGGGCCCATGCACGTCGCGTCGCTCGGGTGGTTCCTGGCGCTGCTGACGGTGGCCCACGGCTTCGCCCGGGCGCACCTGCCGGCGCCCGCCGCACTCCTCGCCGCGTGCCTCTTCGCGGCGATGCCCCTGCACGTCGAGAACGTCGCCTCGCTCGTGGGCCGCGCCGACGTGCTGGCGCTGCTCTTCGGCCTCGTGGCGCTGCGCTCCCCTCCGACCCTCGCGGGCCTCGGGGTGACCGCCGCCGCCACCGCCGCGGCGCTGCTCTCCAAGGAGAGCGCCCTCAGCCTCGTGGCCGTCGCGGGCGTGCTCTCCCTCGCTCCCCCGCACGGAGAGACCCCCCGCGACGGCTGGCGCCGCACCTCGGTGATGAGCCTCGTGGTCGCCCTCTACCTGGCCGCCCGCCTCCTCACGAGCGGGACCGTGGTCCGGTGGTTCGCCCCCGACGACGTCCTCGCGGGGGCCGCTCCGTGGCAGCGCGCGGTCTACGCCGTCGAGTACCTCGCCCGCGCCGCGCGCCTGCTGGTGGCGCCCTTCGACCTCTGCACCGGACGCAAGTTCGCGATGCTCTGGCGCCCCTCGACCGCGCTCACGATGCCCTTCGCCGCGGGCCTCGTGCTGCTGGCGCTCGGGGCCTGGTCGGCCCGCCGCGCGCTGCGCGCCTCGAGGCCCGCGTGGGCGCTCTGCGTGGGCGCGACGGGGGCGATGTTCACCGGGCTCGCGTGGAAGGTCCCCGAGGCGATGGCCGACCGGTTCTTCCTGGCGCCGACGTGGTTCGCGGCGCTGGCCCTCGCGCCTCCGCTGCTGTCGTGGTGGCTCTCGGGCGGGGCGCGGCGCGCGCTGGTGGGGATGCTCGTGGCCGTGCACGTGGCGACCGGCGCGTACCTCTCGACCCGATGGCGCGACGACCCGACGCTCTACGCCCACTCGGTCGCGGCCTGCCCGGCGTCGGCGCACAACCACTACCGCTACGCGGGCCTGCTGGAGAGCCGCGGCGAGGTCGACGAGGCGGCGTGGCACGCGGCGCTGGCCTACGAGGCGATCCGGCGCTTTCCCGACGAGTGGGAGCACCCGGCCATCGAGGCCGAGGAGACGCTCCCGGCGGCGGAGCGGCTGCGTCGGATGCACGCGCTCATGCGCATCGACCGGCCCGAGTTCGACTGGCGCAACGCCGTCGCCGGGTACGCCCAGCGCAACCACATGCCCCGCGCCGCCGCGAGGATCATGGAGGGCTTCGCGCCGCCGACGCGTCGATAGGATTGGCGGGGAGAGGGCTCGTCGGGAATGATCCGCGGCACCTATGAGCGACCCCACCGAAGACTTCGCCACGATGCTCAACGCCCAGCGCGACGGCTGGAACTCCGCCATGGAGCTTCGCTACGTGCGCGCCACCCTCGACGAGGTGACCGCCGAGTGGACCGTCGGACCGCAGCACCTTCAGGCCTACGGCATCGTCCATGGAGGAGTGCACTCGGGGGTCATCGAGACCCTCGCCTCGGTGGGCGCGGCGCTCAACGCGGCCTCTCGGGGGCAGTCCATCGTCGGCCTGGAGAACCACACCTCGTTCATCCGCGCGGTGCGCGAGGGCACGCTCCGGGCGACCGCCCGCCCCATCACCCGCGGCCGCCGCACGCAGGTCTGGGAGGCCACGGTGACCGACCCGGAGGGACGCACCGTGGCGACCGGCCGGGTGCGCCTCCTGGCGCTGGAGTCCGACGTCGCCGTCGCGGGAGAGACCGTCGTGGTGAAGTCCGCCCTCCGTTAGCCGATCCCCTCCGCGCCCCGTAGAAGCGGGCTCCACGTCGCCACGGTGCCCAGGACCAGCTGGTACGACGCCCGGGTCATGGCCACGTAGAGGGCGCGCCTCGCCTCGGCCCCTTCGGGGTACGCGCCGAGGTCGCAGTCGGGCACCACGACGTGGTCGAACTCGAGGCCCTTCACCTCCTGCACGCAGCTCACCTCGACGCCCGCCGCGAAGGAGAAATCCCCGCCCCGCACCAGCCTCACCCGGTCGTCGCCCCGGGCCAGCAGCGCGGCCATGCGGGCCGCCGACTCCGGCGTGCGGCACACCACCGCCACGGAGGCCTCGGGGTCTCTCTCTCGCAGCGAGCGCGCCCCGTCGAGAAGCGCCGCCACCAGGTGGAAGAGGCTCCTCGCCCGCCACGCCCTCACCGCCGCGTCGGGCTCCGCGACCCCTTCGCCGCGCAGCACCACCCTCGCGAGCGCGGTCACCGCCGGCGGGCAGCGGTAGCTCACCGCGAGCCGCACGGCCTCCCAGGACTCCGCGCCGAGCTCTCGCATCGCCCCGTCCCACCCTGGGAAATACGCCGTCGGATCGACCTGCTGTCCCTCGTCGCCCGCGACGATGAGCGTGCCTCCTGGGCGCAGCGCCCGGCCGATGAGCGCGAGCTCGAGGGGAGCGAACTCCTGGGTCTCGTCGAGCACCACGCAGTCGTAGGCCCCCGGCGAGGGCGCCGCGTCGCCGGGCGTCGCTCGCAGCTCGGCGAGCGCGAAGAGCACGGCGTAGTCCTCCGGGTCGATGGCCCCAGCGTCCTCGAAGGGCGTCCCGGCGTCGATGCGCAGCCCGTCGACGGTGACGAGCCGGTCGGCGTCCACGTGGCGATGCGAGTCCTCGGTGGTGTCGGTGAACTGCACGTTGGTGTGCTCCAGCACCTGGGCCACGGCGTGCGCGGAGACCGCTCCTCGCGACGACGACGCGACGCGCTCCATCAGCAGCCGCTCTCCGAAGAGGTGCTGGAGATCTTCGCGGTTGGCCGTCGCACCCCGGGGGCGCTCCGGGCGCGAGGCGACCTCGGCCAGCGCCTGCCGCAGCGCGGGGTGCCGCTTGAGCCGGGTGACCGCCGCGGGCGCGCCGTGGCTCTCCCTCCGAGGCAGCCCCGGGAAGGCCCGACGCGCCTGCACCGCCGCCCAGCGCTCGTAGCTCTTCACCTCGACGTCCTTCGCGCCGAGGCGCTCAAGCAGCGTCGTCGAGAGGCGCTGCAGCCCCTCCACCGGGACCAGCACCAGCCCGCGGAAGGTGCGCCCCGAGCGCTCGGCCCTCGCCTGCAGCGCCGCCACCCGGTGGAGCGCCACGGTGGTCTTCCCGCAGCCCGCCTCGCCCAGCACCAGCAGCGCCCGTCGGCGCGGGAGCTCCACCGCACGCCGCTGCTCGGCGTCGAGCGCGTCGAGGGTGAAGGGCGACGGCGCGCGCAGCGCCCCCATCGGGCGCGGCTGCAGCAGCGACGGAGGAGGATCTCCCTCGCGCCGCCACGGGCCGCCGCCCCGCCGGGAGAGCGCGGCGTCGGCGGTGAGGACCTCGACGAGCGATCCCGCGGAGAAGTCGAGCAGGGCGCGGGCGCGGACGGTGCCTTCGAGGGTGCGGCCGTCGACGTCGAGCTCGTAGTCCTCGCCCTCGCGCGTCGTGAAGAACACCGACGCGAGCGGAGCGGTCTGCCAGTGCAGCACCGTCACCCCCCCATCGACCTCGGTGCGCCACCCGAGGAGCAGGTCGCGCACGCGCCCTCGGGTCTCGACCTGCATCCAGGCCACCGGGGGAGGCGCGTCGCTCGGGGTCGTGAGCGCCGCCGAGGCCACCAGGCGCTCGACGTGCTCGACCAGTCGGAGCTGTTCTTCACTCAGCGCAGCGGTCATGGAGCCTCCATGGACTGGCGCGAGCGCGCGCACCACACCGTCCTTACCCGATGGGGTAAAACGCCGTGGAGGGCATCATCTGCGGAGAGGGTGGGATTCGAACCCACGGTACCCTTTTGGAGTACACCGCATTTCCAGTGCGGCGCCTTCGACCACTCGGCCACCTCTCCCTTGTGTCGCGCGCGCTGTCGCGCCGACACCGGGACTTCAACTCTTTCGGGCGGAGAGCAAGGGATTCGAACCCTTGGTACCTTTCGGTACACCTGATTTCGAGTCAGGCACCATCGACCACTCGGACAGCTCTCCGTCGCGAAACCTACGCAAAGGCCTACCCCCCTGTCAACGCAGAACCCTTCCGTCGTGCACGGAAGAATGTTCGGAGCACCTCCGAGCACGCCCCGGCCTCGACGCCGCCGAGCACGGGGTAGCGATGGTTGAGCCGGGCGTCCTGGTGGAGCTGGTAGAGCGTCGAGACAGCGCCCGCCTTCGGATCGTCGCAGCCGTAGACCACCCGCCCGATGCGCGCGTTGACGAAGGCCCCGGCGCACATCACGCAGGGCTCCAAGGTCACGTAGGCCGTGACGCCCTCCAGCCGCCAGGTCCCGAGATCGGCGGCGGCGGAGCGCATCGCCAGCACCTCCGCGTGCGCGGTCGGGTCTTCGAGCGCCTCGCGGAGGTTGTGGGCCCTCGCGAGGCTCACCCCCTCCGCCGACACGAGCACGCAGCCCACCGGGACCTCCCCCGCCGCGGCCGCTCGCTCGGCCTCCGCAAGGGCCTCCAGCATCCAGCGCCGGTGCGTCGCCTCGTCGGTGGGGTCGCTCATCGGTCCTGCACGCGGCGGATGTTGTAGACCGCCATCGCCTCGGCCACCGACTGCTCCGGGTCGCTCTCGTGAAACGCACGGATCGCGGTCACCCCCATGCGGTTGCCCACGCGCTTGATGGTCGCCTCGGCGTAGAGGTCCTCCAGCCGACCGGGGCGGAGGTAGTCGACGCGGATGTCCACGGTCGACACCCGATCGCCCACGGCGAGCTCGCTGAACACCGCCGCGCCCCCGACGGTGTCGAGCGCCGCCGCGATCACCCCGCCGTGGAGCGCCGGGCGCATCGGGTCGCCCACCAGCTCGGGCTTGAAGGGCAGCAGCACCCTCGCAACGCCCCGCTCCAGCGAGACCAGCCGCAGCCCGAGGTAGCGGTTGAAGGGGATCTCCTCCGCGAAGAAGCGCTCGATCTCTCCCCGCATCGCCGGGTCCAACACCTTCTGCTTCGCGGTCATCGACTCGACGCTCCTTCGTTCCTGCCTCGGACATCGGGTGAATCCCGCCGGGGCCCCTCCCGTACCTCACGCGCCCACGGATCGTCAGTGCCCGCATGAGGGTTCTTGACCTCCGCACGGGTGACCGGCTCCCCGGTGCTATGCTGGGTCCCGGTTCGTCGCCGAGAAGGAGGGCCTCCATGATGCAGCGTCTCTCAGGTCTCATGTTCGCCGTCAGCCTCGCCGCATCGCCGCTGGCCGTCGCACAAGACCGCGTTCCCGCTCCCCCGGTCGCTCCGCCGGTCGCGCTCCAGCAGCCGGCCCCCGGCCCCACTCCCCCGCTCTGCTGCTGCCGGGTCTGGTCCCACGGCTGGCAGTACTCCTGGCGCGACACCGCGGCGTGCACCGCCGCCAACGGCACCTGCGTCAGCCCCGATCACTGCTGATCGAAGCCCCCTCCGCCCCCCCGTCTACCGCTCCCCGATCACTCCAGCTCTCGCGTCACGATCATCCGGTCGCGCCGTAGCTCCCCGGCCACCACCGTGCCCGTGATGGAGAAGGTCGACTCGATGTCGTCGCCGTCGAGGTCGCCGATCGCGCGGGAGTAGAAGTACGCCCCCTCCCCCGAACCCGCCGTGTACGACGCGTAGGCGTAGTAGTGGGGCTGCTCGAGCGAGAAGCCGATCGCCGCCCACTGCGGGTCGGCGGTCCAGACGGTGGGGCGCGCGGGGTACTTCGACGAGCCGGGGTTGCTGTCGGGCGTGTACGTGGCCGCCGAGGCGAAGCGCTGCCCCGTGCCGACCTCGACGCTCCGCTGGAAGTAGGTCATCTGGCCCTGGTAGATGGCCCGGATGTTACCCACCGCCTCGCTCGTCTTGGTGCGCTTCACGTAGCGCGTGTACGAGGGGATCGAGATCGCCGCGAGCAGACCGAGGATCATCACCACGATCATCAGCTCCACCAGCGTGAAGCCCCATCCATACCGCCGAGCCAGCCGTAGGGTCATGTAGTCCCTCCTCGTCGGACAAACCCTATCGCCTACACGCTGGCGATGCACAAGGCCCCGCCCCCCTGTCGGCGAGACGTGGCCCGGCCGTCACCTTGCCGCTACAGTGCCGCATCGTGCGATTGACCGTCCTTGCCAGCGGATCGGGCGGCAACGCCATGCTCATCGAAGCCGGATCGACCCGCCTGCTCGTCGACGCCGGCCTCCCCCTCGCGACCCTCCAGCGGCAGCTCACCCGCGCGCACCTCTCGGTGAAGCCCAACGCGCTCATCGTCACCCACGCCCACGGCGACCACTGCCGCCACGCCGCCGAGCTCTCCGAGCACTTCCAGGCGCCCCTCTTCGTGAGCGAGGCCACGCGCCGCAGCGTCCGCCTCGGGGGGCGCCGCACCCCTCGCGTCTTCGCGCCCCGCGCGCCCTTCTCCATCGGCGACATCGCCGTCACGGCGCTGACCGTCCCCCACGACGCGCCGCAGGTCTCGCTGCGCTTCGAGCACGGCGGCGAGGCCGCGGCGATCGCCACCGATCTGGGGGAGGTTCCGCCGGGGCTGCTCGATCACCTCGCGGGGTGTGACACCGTGCTCATCGAGTCCAACCACGACCACGAGATGCTCTGGTCGGGGCCGTACCCCTACCACCTGAAGCGCCGTGTCTCCGGCGGCCACGGGCACCTCTCCAACGCCCAGACCCACGGGCTACTGCGGAGCCTCGACCGGGCCGTGCGCACCGTCGTGCTCATGCATCTGTCGCAGACCAACAACACCCCCGAGCTCGCGCGAGCCTCCGCCGCCGAGGCCCTCTGCGATCACCCCGCGACCCTGCTGGTGTCGTCGCAGTTCGGGGTGACCAGCCTCGGCGCAGAGCCCGCGCAGCCGCCGCAGCTGGAACTCTTCCCCCGGTGACCGGTCAGGGCTTCGGGGGCTGCTCGAGCACCGCGCCGCTGTCGGGGGCGGCGTTCACCCGCTGGGGGTAGACGTCGAGCGCCCTGGGGTGGGGCGGTCCGCCGTAGCAGGCCGAGAGCGAGGCGCTGGCCGTGAGGGCCGCGGCGAGGGCGACGACCACGCGGGTGGCCTGGGAGCCCGCCGCGCTGCGCTCGACCCGGTGGGTGACCGGCGCGGCGCAGAAGGGGCAGGCGTCTTCGTCGGCGCGGACGTGACGCGAGCAGCCGGGACAAGGGACCAGCGAGTGGGACATCGGCGATGGACCTCCGGTTCAGGTGACGACGGACAACGCCGTCCCCATGTTCGGGCTTACACCGGGGCACGGAGCCCGTGTCAACGCCGGGCGTTGCGCAGCGCGTCGTCGGCGGCGGTGACCCGCAGCGCCCAGGTGACCGTGAAGGCCACCATCGCCATGCCCACTGGGGAGAGCGCGTTGAGCAGCCGGTAGCCGACGCTATTGATGGGGTAGAGCGCGTGCAGCCACGGGAACACCACCCCGCACGCCGTCGCCGGGAAGGCCGTGAGGTACACCCAGCGACGACGCTCCGGGGCGGTCGTCAGGAAGGACGCGACGGTGATGCCCGCCAGGAAGGAGATCTGGTTGGAGAACAGCTCCCCGGCCGGGTCTTCGGTCTGGTACCGCGGCCCGAGCCCCGCGTGGAGGAAGAGCACCAGCAGCGCCCCGAGCGCGCACGCGACGGAGAGCCAGCGGGTCTCCGGGTCGTGCCCCTGGGACGAGGCCTGCGAGAGGGGTTGGGGCGAGCGTTCAGCCACGACCCGCGCAGGGTCGCACAGTCACGCCGACGGGGGAGAGAACCCGTCACCTCCCAGGCCCAGCAGGAACCTCACCAGCGCCTCGCACTTCGGCACCAGCGAGTCGAGCTCCACGCGCTCGTCCAGCGTGTGAAACCCGCTCCCCCGGGGGCCGAGGCCGTCGATGGAGGGCACCCCCACCGAGGCCGTCGTCGAGGCGTCGCTGCCGCCTCCCTGCAAGGGCGACTCGGCGACCCCGAGGCCCGCGAGACGCTGACATCCGCCGTAGCGCTGCATCCACCGGGCGCTCTCCTCCCAGCGCTCGAGCGGCGACCTCGCGATGCCTCCCTCCAGCACCACAGAGGTGCCCTCGACCAGCGGGGATCTTACCAGGTCACGTAAGCGAGAGACCAGGGTGACGCCGGCGTCGGCGCTCTCGAAGCGCCCGTCGAGCTCCGCCACGCACTGCGCGGGGACGGTGTTCTTGGAGGTTCCGCCGTGCACGGTGCCGACGTTGATGGTGACGCCGCTCGCGCAGCCGTTGAGCGCCTCGGCCGACTCGATGAACCTCGCCATCGCCCGTATCGCGCTCGCCCCCTGCGCGTGCGCGTTGCCCGCGTGCGCCGCCCTCCCGATCGCCCTCGCGGTCATCGCCAGCGTCCCCTTGCGCCTCGTGATGATCGCGTCTCCCTCGCGCCCCGCCTCGAAGACCAGCGCCACCGCCGCGCCCCGCGCCGCCTGCTGAAGCCACGGACCGCTCTCGGGCGACCCCACCTCCTCGTCGGCCACCACCGCCATCGTCAGCGGCACCTCATCGAGCGCGCCCACCGCGTCGAGGGCCCGGAGCGCGAAGGCCATCACCACCAGGCCGCCCTTCATGTCGAGCACCCCGGGGCCCCACGCCACGTCGCCCTCCGAGCGGTAGCCCGAGAAGACCTCGCGAGGAAACACCGTGTCGTGGTGACCCACCAGCACCACACCCCCGTCGCCCGCGGGGCGCCTCCCCTCGAAGAAGAGGTGCGACCCGTAGCGCTCTCCCGGCACCGCCCGACACCGCAGCGGAACCGCCTCGCGCAGCACCGCCCCCGCCGCGTCCACGCCGCGAGGGTCGAGCGTGTACGAGCTCTCCTCCACCAGCGCCCGGAGCAGGGCCTCCATCGGCCCCCGCTGCGCCCTCACCCACGCCACCGCGTCGTCGCCCATGGGACCCATGCAACCGCTCAAACGCCCTAAGCAGCAAGGGGTTTCGTGATTGAGACAGGGTATGTCACAGGCCCGGTTGCTGCGCGCGGAGCAGGTCACTAGGGTGACGGACATCGGAGGCGACGCCGCCATGACGAGCCCACTGCACATCGAGACCCTGAGACGACTCGACCTCGCGCTGCGACAGCACCCCTGGCAGCAGAGCCGTGACGACGCCTGGCGAGGGCGCGAGTTCGGGCTGGCGCTGCTGAAGGGGCTCCGCGAGACGCTTCCCACCTGCGACGTGGTGACGGCGGTGACCATGGCCGTCGACGCGGCGACCCCGCCAGCAGACAGCGTCGAGCGCGGCTTCGAGGAGCAGTGGGCGCGCTACACCCTCACCTGGGCGGCGCGCTCCCTGGTGGCGCAGTCGATGGACGCGCCTGGCCCGACCGCGGCCGAGCTGAGGGTCGTGGCAGGGGCGATGGCGGGGGTTCCGCTGCGGGTGCGGGGGGCCTCCGGGGCGCCGGATGCGGGGGTGTTCGAGGCGATGATCGACGCGACCCGGCTGAGCCTCGACGGGCTCGGCGAGAGCGGCTTCGAGCGGGTGTTCACCCAGCAGGTGAAGCACTCGGCCTCGCTGCTGGTGGTGGGCAACCACGCGGTCGACGACCTGCTGCGGGGCGCGGTGATCCGCAGTGACAGGGTGGCCCAGACACAGGCCCTCGAGGGCTGGGCCCGGGCGACGATGGACGAGCGCAGGGCGCAGGTGGCGCACGGGCTCGCCGAGGCGGCGTGGGCGATGGCCGAGCGCTCTGCGACGGAGGGCGACGTGAGGGTGCGGCGGGCCATGGTGCGCGTGGCGGCCCAGCTCGCGGCGAGGCTCGACCGGGTGGGCCAGTGGGTCCCGACGAGCGCGGTGACGGCAGTGACGACGACGGCGGAAAGCAACACGAAGAGCGCGGCGCCGAGCGCGCCGACGCCCTCAGACAAGACGGAGCGAACCATGGACGAGAAGAAGATCCCCCCGGTGCTGAAGTCCCTCGAGGTCGACGCCACGGACGCCGCGTGGCGCCTCGCGGGGTCGCAGTTCGTGAAGCTGGCGCGCGAGCCCCTCGTGGCCCTGCTCTCCCGTCACCTCGGCCCCGATGACCCGGCGCTGCGGGCGCGCATCGCGGCCTTCCTCGAGACCGAGCTCGGCGCCTCGCTGCTCTCCGGGGTGCTCTCGCTGGGCCTCGCGGCGATGCCGCTGCCCGCCGGGGACGTGTCGCACAAGCTCTCCAGGGAGCTCCGCATCCGCGCGATGGCGGGCACCAGCGACGTCATCGCCGACGTGCTGATGGGCCCGCTGCGTCAGGTGGCGGTGACCTACCTCCAGGGGGCCGCGAAGGGCAGCGAGCCCGAAGCGGCGCCCCGAGAGCCGGCGGCGCTGCCGGGGGGAGAGTTCCTCGATGCGCTGAAGACGGCGGCGCAGAGTCCGGTGGAGTCCATCGCACAGGGTTGACCAGCGCGCGCCGTTGGGATTACCACCGGCGCCACCTTATGGCAGACGCGCACGGACACGGCCCCTCCCACGACGACGATCACGGTCACGCGAAGGGTCACGGGAACCACGCGCACGCGCACGCGCACCCCGAGCCCGCCGAGGACGCCCTCGTCACGCCGGGCTGGATGCCCCTCGCGGGACTCGCGCTGCTCCTCGCGGCCGCCCTCGGGGTGTACCTGTTCCTGTCGCCGGGCGTGCTCGCGACGCCCGCCGACGCGGGGGCGGGCGACGCCGAGGTGGCCGCCGAACCCGCGGCCGAACCCGCGGCGCACTAAGACAAACCCCCACACTCTCCATGCTCCCATCCCGAGCAGAGAGAGTGACTCCCACGACGGCCGAAGAAGAGAGAGCGAAGGTTGGCGATGGCTGATGTTCCGTCCGGCTTGAAGTACACCAAGGAACACGAGTGGGCCCGCGTCGAGGGCAACCGCGTCACCGTGGGCATCACCCAGCACGCGGTGGACGCCCTCGGCGACATCATCCTGGTGAGCGTCGACGTGAAGCTCGGCGCGACCCTCACGGCGGGGAAGGTCTTCGGCGTGGTCGAGTCGACCAAGTCCGTGAGCGACCTGTTCTCGCCCATCGGCGGCACCGTGGTCGCCATCAACGAGGCCCTCAAGGACGCCCCGGAGAAGGTCAACGAGGCCCCCTACGGCGACGGCTGGATGGTCGTCATCGAGACCGCGGGAACGTCCTCCGAGCTCGACGGGTTGATGGACGCGGCCGCCTACGGCGCCTTCCTCGGCACCCTGTAGTCGTCCGCCGGTCTCCGGTCTCCGATCCCCTTCTCACCGCCCGCGGAGGCGCTCGCACCCCATGAACAAAGTCATCATCATCGGCAGCGGCCCGGCCGGCCTCACGGCGGCCATCTACGCGGGGCGCGCCGACATGGCCCCCGTGATGATCGAGGGCCTCGGCAGCGACCACCAGCCCGGTGGCCAGCTCATGATCACCACCGAGGTGGAGAACTACCCGGGCTTCCCCGAGGGGATCACCGGGCCGAAGCTGATGGAGCAGTTTCGCCAGCAGGCGGAGCGCTTCGGGACGAAGTTCTTCACCGAGGACGCGCTCAAGGTCGAGCTGCACGGCCCGGTGAAGCGCGTGTGGGTCGAGAGCCAGCCGGAGCCCCTGGAGGCCCGGTCGATCATCATCGCCACCGGCGCCGTCGCCCGCTGGCTGGAGGTCCCCGGCGAGAAGGACCTGCAGAACCACGGCGTGTCGGCCTGCGCCACCTGCGACGGGACCTTCTTCCGCAACCAGGAGGTCATCGTGGTCGGCGGCGGCGACACCGCGCTGGAGGAGGCCCTCTACCTGGCCAACCTCGCCAGCACCGTGCACCTCGTGCATCGCCGCGACGCCTTCCGCGCCAGCAAGATCATGCAGGACCGGGTGTTCCGGCACCCGAAGATCAAGATCCACTGGAACAAGGCCGTCGCCGAGGTGCGTGACGTCTCGAAGAAGAAGGTCACCTCGGTGGTGCTCCAGGACACGGTGAGCCACGAGCTTCGCGAGATGCCCATCGACGCGGTCTTCGTGGCCATCGGGCACACCCCCGCGTCGCAGCTCTTCCTCGGGACCGTCGACGCCCACGAGAACGGCTACCTCCGGGTGATCCACGGCACCACGCGCACCAACATCCCCGGGGTGTTCGCGTGCGGCGACGTGGCCGACCACGTGTACCGCCAGGCCGTCACCGCCGCGGGCTCCGGCTGCATGGCCGCCATCGACGCCGAGCGCTACATCTCCGCGCTCGACGGCTAAGCTCAGCCCCCTCATGAGCCCACCGAGCAACGACACCGCGACGGCAGACAGCCCCATCGCGCGCATCGCCCTGTTTCATGGGCTGTCCGCGAAGTCCCTGGCCCGGGTGGCGAGCATCGCGACGGAGCAGCGGTACCCCGTGGGGACGGTGCTGTTTCGCGCGGGCGACGTGGGCGACCGGCTGTACCTCATCACCGAGGGGCGGGTGCGCATCTCCCGGGAGGTTCCGGGCATGGGCGAGGAGGCGCTGACCATCCTCGGGCCGGGCGACTACTTCGGCGAGATGGCCGTCATCGACCCGGCGCCGCGCAGCGCCGACGCCCACGTCCACGAGTCGTGCACCGTGCTCGAGATCACCAAGGACCAGATGGAGCACCTGATGCTCGTCCACCGCGACCTCGCCTACGAGGTGCTCTGGAACGTCGTGCGCACCCTCACCGCCCGCCTCCGTGACACCACCGACAAGGTCACCTTCATGGCCGTCACGGGCCGCTTCACCTAAGCGTCCCGTCTCTCCACGGTCCTGTCACCCGATCGCCCCAGAAGAACAACCCCCGCTCTGGTAGAGGCTTCGTTCCAACGAGGTCATCGATCCAACGTGGTGAAGCGCGCGGCTCTCTGGTCCATCGCCCTGGCGGGCGTCTCTGTCGGTCTCACGGCTCCTCGCGAGGCGGGCGCCGTGCGCCTCTGGGAGGAGGCCCGCTCGGGCTGGTCTCCCCCGGGCGGCCTCGCCCCTGGGGGCTTGTCCCTCGCGGCGATGTTCAACGGCTCCGTCGCCTCGCCCGACCTTCGCCCGCCGGACTTCGTCCCTCCCCTCGCGGCCGGCGGCCACGTCGGGGCCAGCCGCTTCCCTGAAGGGGTGGCCGAGCGCTGGCTCGACCTCGGCTTCTACGCCCAGCCGCAGTTCATCGTGCAGACCGGCTACAACCTGGACTCCACCTCGAACTTCTCGCTGCCTCCGGGCGTGAGCCTCCAGCGCACCCGCGTGGTCATCCACGGCCAGGCGCACCCGCTGCTCCAGATGCGCGTCGAGTTCAACATGTCGAACAACCTCGACCTGCTCGACGCCTACGCCCTCGTGCCCGTGCGCCGCTGGCTACAGGTGCAGATCGGGCAGTTTCGCGTGCCCTTCTCCCGGCAGGAGCTCACCTCCAGCACGCGCTTCCAGTTCGCCGACCGCTCGCTCTGGTCGGGCGGCGCCAACTCCAGCAGCGTGCGCTTCATCCCCAGCTTCGATCAGGGCCTGATGGTCTGGGGCTGGGCCGGCCCCCGCGACCTCGTCGAGTACTACGCCGGCGTCTTCAACGGGAAGGGCTCCAACAGCGCCTTCAACCTCGACGGCTTCTTCCTCTACGCAGGCCGCGTCGCCATCAACCCCCTCGGGCGGCCGCGCGCCCTGCAGGAGGGCGCCATCAACATGTCGCAGGCCCCGACGCTCGCCATCGGCCTCAACGTCGCCAGCCAGATCCGCCAGGTGGGCCTGGTCACGCTCCCCGGGCAGAGCACCCCGACGCCCAACCGCATCACCTTGAACTCCTTCGGCGCGGACGCGTTCTTCGCCGCGAGCGGGGCCTCGCTTTACGGGGAGGTGTATTTCCGGGACACCCAGGAGACCGACACCACCGCGGCGCCGAGCACCCAGTCCCTCGGGTGGCTTCTCCAGGCGGGCTACTTCATCCCGGTGCCCGCGCTGCGCAACCACCTGGAGGTGGTCGCCCGGGCGCAGAGCTTCGACCCCTCCAGCTGCTACACCGTGAGCGCCGGGGCCGACTGTGGCCAGCGGCTGCCCGGCTCGCAGTCGCGCGAGGTCTACCGCGACTTCATGTTCTCGCGCGCCTACACCTTCGGGCTCAACTGGTACCAGCTCGGGCACGGTTTCAAGGTGCAGGCCCAGTACACGATCAACACCGAGCACCGCGACATCGTCAGCCGCCCCGTCGGCAGCGGCGTCGTCGTCAACGACCTCTTCACCCTGCTGCTCACCGGGTCGTTCTGACCCCCCGCTCCGAGGACCACCATGCGAACCCATCGACCGCTCGCCCTCGCCGCCGTCCTGTCGCTGCTCTCCGCCTGTCAGGAGCCGCTCACCGCCGCGTCCAACGACGCCGGCTCCCTCCCTCCGACCGACACCGGCAGCGCCTCGGACGCCCAGGGAATCACCTCGGACGCCGCCGCGACCGGTGACTCGGGCGACCCCCTCGCCGACGAGAGGGCGCCGCTCTCGTACACCCCCGAAGGGTGCATGCACCGGGTGAGCTCGCTGCCCGGGACCATCCACAACGTCCTCGGCAACCGCACCGTGTTCGGCCCCATGCCCGAGCCGCGCGCCGTGCACACCTCCTGGCCCGCCGACCCGTCGAGCACCATCGCCTTCGTGTGGCAGACCGACAGCCAGACCCGCGCCAGCGTGGTGCAGTTCGGCACCGACCCGATGATGCTCGACCAGACCGCCCTCGGGAGCGTGAGCACCGGCGGCCTCGGGTCCACCGAGGTGACCATCCACGAGGCGCACGTCTGCGGGCTGCGCCCCGACACCACCTACCACTACCGCGTGGGCGGCGAAGGGCACTGGAGCGCGGTGCAGCGCTTCAAGACCGCCCCCGCCCCGGGGCGCACCGACTACGACGTGAACTTCGCCGTCTCGGGTGACTCTCGCGACAACTTCACCACCTGGCGCCAGGTGCAGGAGCGCGTGGTGATGGGCACCCAGCAGCCCGACTTCCAGATCTTCACCGGAGACGCGGTGCTGCTCGGAACGCTGCAGGGCGCGTGGCAGCAGTGGTTCACCGGCGCCGCGGCCTCGCAGGCGGTGATGCCGTGGATGATGGCGCACGGCAACCACGACGCCCTCGCGATCAACTACCTGATGCAGTTCGCGCAGCCGCAGGTCGACGCGCCGGAGCAGAGCGAGCTCTACTTCTCCTTCGACTACGGCCCGGTGCACCTGATCTTCCTCAACGACACGCCCCTGCGCGACGACTACGCGGGCAACGTCGCGGGCACCCAGCTCACCTGGATGCGCGCCGACCTCACCCGCGCCCGCGCCAACCGCGCCCGGGTGCCCTTCATCGTCGCGGTGCACCACAAGCCCTGCTTCGGCTCGTCGCGGCACTCCTCCACCACCGACACGGTCTTCGTGCGCACCACCTGGGCGCCGGTCTTCGACGAGTTCGGCGTCGACCTGGTGCTCAACGGCCACGAGCACGACTTCGAGCTCAGCAAGGAGCTCGACGGCCGGGGCCAGGAGGTCAGCGGCCGGAGGGGCACGCGCTACATCGTCGCCGCGGGCGCCGGGGCGCAGCTCTACGAGCTCCAGGACGGCACCCCCCGCTCGTGGTCGGCCTACTACGAGAGCGTGGTGAACTTCCTCCGCATCCACGCCACCATGACCCGCCTGGAGGTCACCCCCTACCGCCTCGACGGCACCATCATCGACCGCGGCCGCGTGTCGCTGACGCCCCGCCCGATGTGACCCCGCCACCCGCGGGACCGCTCTACTCCCACACGCTCGGGACCGCGTAGGCGGTCACCAGGTCGTCGCGCCTCCCTCGAAGGCGGCGATGACGTCGTCCGGCAACGGATCGTCGAAGTCGCTCGCGACCAGCTCCGGCAGGTGGGCCTTGGCCTCGGCGATGTTGCAGACCGCCGCCTTCGTGCGCTCGCTCATCCGCCGACGGTAGCAACTGACCACCCTGGTCCATTGCTCCGTAGCGCGGAGAGGGCATCCAACGCCCCGGAGGGCTTGATGAGCACCCCGCCGGTCGGCCTGGCCGGACGTCGCCGCGGTGCGATCAGCGCGCCCGCGGATTACCACCGTGCGTAATACTGTCGTCTGTCGCTGATCCTTTGCCAGCGTGGGTGCCGCGTTGCTTTCCCAGTGGGCCGAAGCGAGGGCTACAACCGTCGCAATGAGCCGTTCCCCTGCCATGGGCGCGCTGCTGGCCCTCTCGACGGCGTGCAGGTCGCCAGAGGCCCACCGACCACCGCGCGCCGAGCGTACGGCGCACCCTGCTCCCGCCGACACACCTCCCGACCTGGCGCCCCCGCCACGGCGGGAAGTCGACGAGGTCGACCTCCTGCACGTCGTCCCGGTGACGCTCACGGTGTCGTCCGTCGTCGACAACGCCAACGATACGCCGCCCCGGCTGGTCGACGGCGACCTCGCGACCGCGTGGAGCGCGCGCAGCGGCGAGCTCGGCAACGCCTGGATCGAACTGCGCGTCCCCGCAGGAGCGTACGTCACGGCCATCGGGATCACCGCTGGCTACACCCACGCCCGCGCGGACCTCGACCTCTTCACCGCCAACGTCCGTATCCGGCGCCTGCGCCTCCGCTGGAACGGCGAGCCCATCGGTGAGTTCCCGCTCGACCCCGATTCGCGGACCCTGCAGCGGGTCGCGGTCGGGCGCTACGGCGGCGACCTGCGCATCGAGTTCGCCGAGGTGCTCCCCGGCTCGAACCCGCGGTGGCGCGAGCTCAGCGTCTCGGAGCTGGTCCTCCTGGGCACCACCCCGTCGCCGTCGCAGGGCCTCGTCGCGCCGACGCTCATGGTGGCCGACCGCTCCGCCGGCACTCCGTGGCCCCTGATCTCCGCCGATCGCGACGTGCGCAGGGCCTTCACGCAGCTGCGACGCAACATCCTCGGCGAGGGCCTCCACCCCGAGGTCGACGGCATCTACGGCTGCTCCGGGGGCGGGGCCAACCACTGCGTCGAGACCGTCTGGCTCGACCTCGGCGACGCGCTCGCGGCCTTCGCCCGGGCGCGCTGCGGCGGCGACGCATCCGTCGGCGCGGCCCTCGCGGCCTACGAGAGCGCGCGCGCCGCGTCCGAGCGCGAGATGGAGGCGATGCGAGCGATCCTCCACCGGTACATGGAGCACCCCGGGCCTGCCACCGAGGAGAGGCTCCGTGCGTCCGAGCAGCGGGCGGGTGCCGCCAACCAGCGCTCCGCCGAGGCCGCGTCGGCGGCGCTGCGGCGGTGCCGCGGAGACCGCCGCCTCGGGCCCGTCGCCGACTGGCTGCCATCGCGCAACACCGACGTCGTCCCCCGCTGGGCGCCGATGCCCTGACGTGGGCGTCGCCCCGTGGCCCGCCGCGGCCCGCCGCGCAGCAGCGCCGCGTCGTCGCTACGGCGCCCCGTCGATCGCCAACCGCAACCCACCGGGACTACCATCGCGCCCCATGCCGCGCCCCTCACGTTCGCCCGTGCCGCGACGCCGTCCGCTGTGGGTGCTGCTCCGGCTCACCCTCTCGTCGCTCTGGCTCGCGCTCGTCGTCGTCGCGCCGCTCACCGCCGCCTGGGTCGCCTCCTCGCTCGCCGCCCACGCGGGCGCCTCGACCCGGCTCGCGCTCGCCTCGGGCCTGCTCGTCTTTCCCGTGCTCCCGCTGCTCTGGGAAGCCTTCGCCGCGTGGCGGCGCTCCCGGCGGCCGCCCGCGCGGCGGTTCCTCACGCTCGGCGACCGCCTCGTGCTGCGCACCCTCGCGGTGAGCGTCGTGTTCGTCGGCGCCCTCCTCGCGCGCGACCCGCAGCGCGCGTTCGTCGCGCTCAACGGCCGCGGCGACTGGATGCTCGACGGCCGCCACGACCGCCGCGCGGAGAAGGCCCGCCGCGCCCTCTTCGGGCTCGCCGCGAAGTCCGAGTGGCTCTACCACTTCACCGATGCCCCCCCGCCGCGCCCGCAGCCGCTCCCTGAGCGCGAGGTCGCCCGCGTCACCCCGACGCCTTCCGGCACCGAGCCGACGTCGTCGAGCGCCGAGCCCACGCCGGCCCTTCCTCCCCCGCCGCGCGACCCGCACGCGTGGCCGTGGCCCGCGGACGGACCGCACGCTGCGGTGCTCGCGCTCACACCCGCAGACGAGACCTCGCCCGACGCCGTCGGCCGCTTCCTCGCCGCCCACGAGCACGACCAGTGGCACCTCGCCCGCGCGGTGCACGACTACGTGGCCGACCGCATCGCCTACGACGTCGTCTCCTACCGGAGCCACCGCTTCCCCCCGCAGGACGCCGAGACCACGTTTCGTACGCGCCTCTCGGTGTGCGCAGGCTACGCCGCCCTCTTCACGGCCGTCGGCCGCGCGGCGGGCCTCACCGTCGAGACCGTCGTCGGCCGCGCGCGGCACTCGGTCACCGACGGCATGGGCGAGGGCCACGCCTGGAACGCCGTGAAGCTCGACGATCGCTGGTACCTCGTCGACACAACCTGGGACGCGGGCGGGGTCGACGACGCGGGCTTTCACAAGCGTTACGGGACCTCGTATTTCCTTACGCCCCCGGAGGTCTTCCTCAGCAAGCACTACCCCGACGAGGATCGCTGGCAGCTCCTCCCGGTCGCGCGCACGCCCGGCGACTTCCTCCGCCTGCCGCCGCTCCGGCCCGAGTTCTTCGGGTACGGCCTGCGCCTCGTGAGCCCCGACCGCGCCGAGAGCGACGCGCGCGCCTCCGTCAGCGTCGTGATCGACAACCCGCGGCGCGTCTGGATGATGGCCGACGTCCGCCCCACTGGCGGCGAGCGAAGCGAATGCGAGGTCACCCGCGGGTCGACGACGACCGTCCGCTGCCCGCTCCATGGGGCCGACCTCCACGAGGTCACGCTCTTCGCCTCGAACCAGCAGTACGGCAGGTACCAGGGCGTCGGCTCGCTGAGCGTGCACAACCGCTGACGGGCCGCGGGGTTCACCATGGCGGATGGGGCATCCCCGCCCCGGAGGGCTCGAGGAACACCCCGCCGGTCGGCCGCAGCCATACTCGCCGCGGTGCGCTCAGCGCGTCCATGGATTACTACCGTGCGTAAAAATGATTCTGCAACCCATTGTAATTGCGATGGATTATGGTCGCCCATACGAGGAATCGGACTGGATGAGCGAATCCAACGGCCCTCGTTCCAACGCCTCGAAGCAAGCCGCGCCCTCACGTCGTCAGCCGTTCGCCCGCTGTCGCCGTTGCCCTCCGCTGTGCCCGCCCTCGCGTCAGCTCGTGTCGTCGAAGTGCCGTGTCGGCGCCGGGACGATCCGCGCGGCGCCGAGCCCGACATGCGTCAGGATCCGCTCGATCACGGCGCGCTCCGTGATGACGGCGATGAACCGCAACCTCCCTCCGCACCGTCGGTGCACCCGAGCACGTCCCAACCCCACACGCGGTGCATCAGGGTGGCTCGGTCCAACCTCCCCGGCGGTGCGTACTGCCGTTTGCGGCGCAGCGCAGTTGGTCGACCCCATCCACCCGTCGTCGCCCGTAGCTTCGACACGGGCCGTCGTCGTCGTCGTCGCGGTCGCGTCCTTCACATCGCCCGAACGACCTATGAGGAGCGACCTGCGCCCGCCCCCGCTGCCCACCTCCAAACCCCGGCTGCCCATGGTGGCCGACCGCCCCCCGCCAGAGCCCCCGCGGTTGTGTCCTCGGGGTCCGTTGACTATGGTCCGCGCCCCATGGCCGAGCCCAGCCTGTCGCCCGATGCCCTCCGCGCCGCCGCCGAGGAGCTCTCGCACACCCCCGACGATGACCGCATCGACCGCGTCGCGGAGGTCGTCACCGACGCCCTCATCGACCAGGCCCAGCACCGCGCCCTCAGCCCCTCGCCCACCTTCGTCGACGCCCGCGTCGCCGCGCTGAAGCTCAAGGTCGACGACGGCGCCACGACCACCGGCCGCCCGCTGGAGATCGTCCGCGGGGGCGCCCGCAACGCCGCCGAGCGCGCCCTGCTCGCGGCCCTGGTCGCCTGGCACCTGGAGACCCTGCTGGGCCGCCGCGACGGCGTCCACGCGGTGCGCTCGCTGGTGCCCGCCCTCGACTGGCTGGAGTTCGTCGGCCACGCCCCGCCCTACACCGCCGCCCGGGAGACCCTCGACGCCGACGTGGTCGCCCGGCTCGACGCCGTGCTCGAAGGCGCACCCATCGAGGCCGCCACGCCCGCCGCCGCCGCCGCCATCCGGGCGCTGCGTGGCAAGGAGCCCGCGGCGCTCGCCCCGTCGCCCTCGCGGGAAGTCGCTCGGGCGGACCAGGTCTCCATCGCCGGAGAGCTGGAGGGCGACGAGCGCCGGGGCCTGCGACGGCTGCTCTGGGCCGTGCTCTGGATGCGCCCGGTGCGCGCGGTGCTGCACGCCGTGTTCTCCCTGCGCTCCCCGGTGACCGTCTCGCTCGACGGCGACACGCTGCGGGTGCACGGGCACACCGAGCTGCTCGGCCGCACGCTGCGCACCTGGGACGAGCGCTTCCCCCTCGCGGGCATTGGCCTGCTGCGACGCGAGTCGAGGTTCCCGCTGCTGCCGGTGGCGGCGTCGGTGTTCGCGTTGGCGCTGGGATCGGTCTTCGGCGCCCGCTCGGCCATCGAGGGCGCGAGGGCGGCGTACTTCCCCCTGGTGGCCCTCGGCTTCGCGCTGCTGCTCGGCGGCGTGCTCTTCGATGGGCTCATGCGGGCGGTCTTCCCGGGGGTCTCCGGGCGCACCAGGCTTACCGTGAGGGGTAAAGACGGCCGGGGCGCGGTGCTGACGGCGCTGCCCGTGGGCGAGCTCGACGCGCTGATGGACGCGGTCGACGCCCGGCTGCGGGGCACCCCCTCGGTGCTCTCGGCGGTGACAGTGCGAGACGAGGTCCCCGCGCCGGCCCGGCACCGCGCGGGCTGAGCGCGACGACCTCGCTGGCGCCGGCATCGCCGCCGTGTTGCGATCGGCGCCCATGCACGACCGTCGGCGCATCGAACTCCGCGGGCTCGTCCTCGCCCTCGCGCTCGCCGGATGCGGCGCCCGAACGGGCCTCCGCGTCGACGATTTCCCCCTCGACGCCTCCGATGTCCCGGACGCCACCGCGCCCGACGTCTTCGACGCGCCCGACGTCTTCGACGCGCCCGATGTCCCGGATGTGCCCGACGTGCCCGACGTGCCCCCGCCGGACGTGTGCGTCACCCGCCGTTATCCGCTCGTGGCCCAGACCGCGGAGGCGCTCTTCCTGCTCGACCGCTCGCCGTCGATGAACCAGTTCCTGGAGGGCGACACCCGGCGTCGGCTGGCGCTGGTCAACGCCCTCCGCAGCGCCCTCCCCGCCTACGCATCCACCATCGCCATGGGTTCGATGCACTTCCCCTCCGGCGCCCTCAGCTGCGATGTCCGCCTCCCCCTCGCGGTCCCCCTCGGCTTCGGGACCGGGGACACCATCGTCTCCCGCTACGCCGCCGCGGGGCTCACCTCGGGCACGCCCACCGCCGCGGCGCTCGACCTCGCCCGCGACCTCCTGCTCGCCCGCTCCGGGCTCAACGTGTCGCGCTCCATCGTGCTCGCGACCGACGGAGCGCCCGGCTGCAACGACCGGCTCGACCCCCGCACCTGCACCTGCGGGAGCACCGCCACGCCGGTGTGCACGGCGCGCAACTGCCTCGACGACGTGCGCACCCTCGACGCGATCACCCGATCTCGCGACGCCGGCATCGCGGTCTACGTCATCGGCATCGACGACCCCTCGCAGCCGGTGCTGATCGACACGCTCAACCGCATGGCCGTCGCCGGAGGCCGCGCCCGGCCCGAGGAGACGGGCCTCCCTCGGTACTACAGCGTGCGCCGCTCGTCGGACCTCACCGAGGCCCTCGACACCGTGCGCCGATCGCTCTCGGCCTGCGTGCTGCGCTACGTGGGTCCGGCCTCCGAGGCGTCGCGCATCGCGGTGGTGGTGGCCGGGGTCGACCGCCCCCGCGACCCCACGCGCACCGACGGCTGGGAGTGGAACAACGACGATCGCACCGAGGTCGCCCTCTACGGCGACGCGTGCGCCGCGGCGGGCCCTGGCGTGCCTGCGACGGCGGAGGTGCGCTGCGACGCCGTCTCGCCGCCGTGACGGGCTGAACCCGCGCTCAGCCCCCCTTCGAGCGCCGCCCCGATCGCGCCGCTGCGGTCGCCTCCTCCTCGTCCGTCTCCCGCTCCTCCCCGACCGTCTCCCCGAGCTCGACGCGCACCCCCGTCGCCACGCCGCGCAGCCCCTCGATGCGCTCCCGCAGCGCCTCGGCCTCGTCGAGGAACACCCACACCCGCCGCGTGCGCCCCCTCGCGTCGCGCCACTCCACCCGCAGCGAATCCTTCGTGCGGAAGCTCTGGTAGACGGTGTCCAGCCGGCGCAGCCCCCGCCGCAGCGGAAGCTCCGGAAACCACCGTCGCGTGCGCTCGACCGCGACGGCGGTGACGGCGTCGAGCGGGACGTCGGTCGTCGCGAGGCCGCGGTGCACCCGGAGGTGCGTGGGCGTGAGCACCACCCGGGTGACGGCTCCGGCCAGCTCGGCGAGCGGGACCCACAGCACCGAGAGCCCCAGCGCCGCGTAGGCTCCGAAGACGGCGTACACGAAGACCGGGGCCTCGTGCCGAAGCGCCCACAGCCACGGCGCGAGCACCATCACGCCCTGGAGGTTGAAGACAGCCACCGCGACCACGAGGGCCATCATCGCCAGCCGCAGGTCGAGCCGCTGGCGCACCCGCGCGATCAGCACCGCCCGGGCGGCGTCCATGTACTGCCGCTCGTACTCGTCGGGCGCGCGGGCGATCGGGAGCTCGTCCACCCCCCGACGATCGCACACCGAGCAACCCTCTTGGCAACGCTCAGCGTCCTGGAGGAGCATCCCGGCCCATCATGGCTACCCCTCGCCTCCTCCGCTGGTCCTCCGTCCTCGTGCTGCTCTCGCTCGGCTGCTCGGGCAGCACGCACACCGCCGCGCCCGCGCCCGTCGCGCCGACCCCCGTCGTCACCGAGGTGGCCGACGCCGGCGCACCCGCTGCCGAAGACGTGCCCGCCGCGCCTTCGAGCGAGGACGCGGGCGCCCCGGTCGCCGAGGCCCCGCTGCCGCCGATGCCGACCGGGCTCACGGGCCCGACGCGCCCGTGGTCCCGCATGACCGACCGGGAGAAGGGCCGCTACATGGACGAGACGGTGATGCCCGCGATGACGGCGCTGCTCCAGGCCTACGACCCGGCGCACTTCGCCAACGTCACCTGCGCCACCTGCCACGGCGCCAACGCGCGCGCGGTGCACTTCCACATGCCCAACACCCTCGCGCCGTTGCCCGCCTTCGGCACGCCCGCCGCGCAGGCGCTCATGGCCCGCGAGCGCCGGATGTTCGAGTTCATGGGAACCCGCGTGGTGCCGGCGATGGCGCAGCTCCTCGGGCAGCAGCCCTACAACCCGCAGACCCACCAGGGCTTCGGCTGCTTCAACTGCCACGCCCACGAGGCCGCGGGCGACGCGGGCGCTCCGATGACCCACTGACCCGCACGGGGGCTAAGACGTCGAGCCCCCGGGATCTCGGATTCGGGGAGAGGAGGAGGGACTACTTCAGGTCGCCGCGAGCGAAGATCGAGCTCACGTACTCGAGCACGTTCTGCGCGGAGATCTCGTCGTAGCCGAAGTCGCGCATCAGCCGCGTCTTCACCGCGTCGATCTTCTCCTGCGTCTCGCGGTCGACCACGTTGCTCACCACGCTGGTGAACTTGATGGTGTCCTTCTTGTCCTCGAAGAGCTTCAGCTCCAGCGCCCTCCGGAGCCGGTCGTTGGTGCTCCACTGGAACTTCTTGCCCTCCAGCGCGAGCGCCCCGATGAAGTTCATGATCTCGCGGCGGAAGTCGTCCTTCCTGCTCTCGGCCACGTCGATCTTCTCCTCGATGGAGCGCATCAGCCGCTCGTCGGGCTCCTCGTCGCGGCCCGTGAAGCGGTTCTTCACCTTCTCCTTCAGGGTGTACGCGCGCACGTTGTCGACGTAGTTGGCCGCCAGCTTGGTGATCTCGCTCTCGTCCGCGCTGATCGCCCGCTGCACCTCGTTCTTGATGATCTCCTCGTACTCGCGGCGCACCACGGCGATGAGGTCGGTGTACTTCTTCCGCTGCTCGTCGTTGGTGATCAGCGAGTGGGCCTTCAAGCCCCGCTCGATCTCGTTCATCACCATGAAGGGGTTGAGCGTCGGCTCGTCGTAGCGCACCAGGGCGTTGCTGAGCATGTCCTGCACGAAGCGCGGCGAGATGCCGTCCATACCCTCGCGGCGCGTGTCCTTGCGCAGCTCCTTCACCGTGTCCTGCGTGTACCCGGGGATCATCCGGCCGTCGTAGAGCTTCAGCTTCTGGATGATCGCGAGGTTGTGCTTCTTCGGGTCTTCGAGCCGCGTGAGCACCGCCCACATCGCGGCGATCTCCAGCGTGTGCGGCGCGACGTGCTTCCCCTTGAGCTTCCCCTGGCCGAAGCTCTTGGCGTAGATGCGCGTCTCCTCCGACAGCCGCGTGATGTACGGGATGTCGATCTTGATGGTGCGGTCGCGCAGCGCCTCCATGAACTCGTTGGCGAGGAGCTTCTTGTACTCGGCCTCGTTGGTGTGCCCGAGGATCACCTCGTCGATGTCCGTCTGCGCGAACTTCTTGGGCTTGATGCGGTGCTCCTGCGAGGCGCCCAGCAGGTCGTAGAGGAAGGCCACGTCGAGCTTGAGCACCTCGACGAACTCCACGATGCCGCGGTTGGCGATGTTGAACTCGCCGTCGAAGTTGAACGCCCGGGGATCGCTGTCCGAGCCGTACTCCGCGATCTTGCGGTAGTTGACGTCGCCGGTGAGCTCGGTGCTGTCCTGGTTCTTCTCGTCCTTGGGCTGGAAGGTGCCGATGCCGATGCGGTCCTTCTCCGAGAGCAGCAGGCGGCGCACCTTGATGTGGTTGGCCACCAGCTTCGACCAGTCGCCCTCGTAGCGCTCCATCAGGCTCTTGAAGATGAAGCGGCACGCCGGGTTGAGGTCGCCTTCGACCACCACCTTGTGGCGCGTGTTGCCCAGGTTGAGGGCCTTGATGGCCTTCTCGCGCCACTCCGGCGGAATGAGCCGCAGCGGCTCCTCGTGCATGGGCGACGCGAAGAGCCCGCCCTCGGAGCCCATCACCAGCCCGGTGCCCTCGAGGTTGCACCAGGAATATGTGTAGAGCGCCCCTTCGGGGCTGCGCGAGTAATCCTCGATGCCCTTCTTCAAGAGCCGGGCGATGGTGCTCTTCGAGCTGCCCACCGGGCCGTGCAGCAGGATGACTCTCCGCTCGGGGCCATAGCCCTCGGCGGCGGCGCGCAGCACGTGCACGAGGCGCATCAGCGGGATGTCGAGGCCGTAGACGGCGTCGTGCCCGCCGCCGCTGTCGTCGCGGAAGAAGTGATAGCGGGTGAGGCGCTTCTTGTTGTCGAGGTACTCCTCCTGCCCCGCCGCGATGATCATGTCGTACACGCGCTGAAACGCGTTACGGGTCACCTCCGGCCGCTCCCTGACGATCTCCAGGTAGGCCTCGAAGCTGCCTTCCCAATGGAGATCCCGGTACTGGTTGTAGTCCTGCAGCGCGGCGATCGAGTCGATCATCTGGCCCATTGCGGCGGTACCCTCTCCTTCAGCGCCCCGCTGATCGTCTCCAGCGGGAGCGCCTGCATCGTAGGGTTATTCACCTCACGGTGCCAGACGCGCGTGCTCCCGCCCGGGCGGTTCAGCCGCCGTAGAGGGTGATCGCGCTGGCGCCGGGCGTGGACTCGAGGTTGATCGTGAGGCACGCCGGCTGCGGCAGCACCTCGCGGAGGCGCAGCTCGATGGGCATCCCCGCGGTGACCCGGGTGAGCACCGTCGGCGAGAAGGCCGTGTACGGCACCGTGACGGTCACCGGCGGGGCGAGCGTCGCGGGGATGGAGAAGGTCGTCACCATCGAAGCCCCGACGATGAGTTCGAACACCGCGCGCACCATCTCGCGAGGGCAGCCCGGGGCGGTGGAGAGGTTCCAGCTCGCGATGCGGAGCTGCATGGAGACGCCGGAGTAGCTGCCGGTCGGGAGCTGGTCGCGCACGCCCAGGAAGGACGACGAGCCGCCGCCCTGGGTGCTCACCGTCGGCGGGAAATTCTCCCCCGTGACCGGGTGCGGGAAGAACACCGTCCTCGGCGCCTGGGTGCCCTCCTGGCAGGTGCAGCGGTTGACCGGCGTCGCCCGAGGCGACTCGGGGAAGGGCTCGATGTGCGCGGCGTTCTCCCCGACCCAGAGCCGGTGGGGGTAGAGCCCCGGGGAGATGTTGTAGCCGGTGACCGCGAAGAAGACGACCTCGCCCCGGCGCATCGGCTGCGAGGCCGGGGTCTCGATGGTCGAGAGCAGCGTCGAGCAGTTGCCCCCGGCGTCGGGGGTCATGCCGCAGGTGGGGCAGCGCAGCGTGTCGGTGCTGTCGGAGAGGTCATCGCCGCAGGTGGCGGGCTGCGCGAGGTCCTGCGCCTTGCACGACCAGATGGCGTAGACGCGGGTGTCGAAGCCGGTGCAGTGCTGCGTGTTGGTGGTCGCCGTGACTGTGCCGCCCTCGACCACCTGGTAGCGGTAGATGCGCGTCGGGGGCGAGCGCACCGTGTCGGCGGTCGGACACCCCGGGACCACGCTGCCGTCGCCGCCGCCCGTCGGCAGCGCGATCTGCGGCGCGCCCTGGAGGTTGTTGGTGAGCATCGCGTACGCGAGCGTGGCGCCAGCGTCGGAGCCCGGCCGCGTCGACGTGATGGGCGGCAGCAGGTTGAGCGGCGCGCCGGCGTCGAGGTCGCAGCTCCCCATCCGGGTCATGCCCGCGTCCGTCGCGGGGGCATCCCGACCCACCGGGACATCCGTGAGGACATCCACGGGCGTCACGACGTCGACGCGGGGCCCCATGTCGGTCGGCGCGGGGCGATCGACGACCGGGCCTCCGTCGCGGGCGCGCAGCCGGTCGAGGTCATAGCTGCACGCCCCGGCGAGGAGCGAGAGCGCGATGGCGGAGCGCAGCGGAGGCGTCACAGCGTGCCTCCCCAGCCGAGCACCGCGCCGCCCGCGGTGGGCGTCACCGTCGGCCCCTGCGAGGGGGAGTCCGAGCGGTCGAGCACCCGATCGAGGATCACCGCGGTGACCGTCAGCGCGGCGAACACGCCCGCGCTCGCGATGGAAGCGTTGACCAGCCCCTGGCGCAGTCGCATGTCGCTGATGTCGGCCTCGCTGCAGCCCGCGTGCTGCGGCGGAGCGCAGGTGTTGATGAGGGTGTTGTTGCGGTCGTTGGCGAGCAGCCCGATGCCCAGCGCGAGGCCGCCGGAGATGACCGTCAGGCCTCCGCCGACCCAGGCCGTGATCTGCCACGGGCGCACCCCCTGGACCACCACCGGCCGGTCGACCACCACGATGCGCGGCGCCGGCGGAGGGGTCGGCTCGGGCGACGCCGCCTGGGCGCTCTGGTGCTCGATCTCGACGTCGATGATCCGGATGCGCCCCTCGACCTCGGCGCGGTCGGGCGCGCCGGCGACGGCATCGAGGTAGCGCTGGAGCGCGCTGCGGGCCTCCTCCCAGCGGTGCAGCCGCTCGTAGGTGGTGCCGATGTTGTAGAGGAGCTGCGCGCGGCGGGAGAGCGCGTAGGAGCGCTCGAACTCGGTGACGGCGGTGGCGAAGTCGCCACGCGAGAAGGCGTCGCGGCCGGTGGCGAAGTGCTGCCGCGCCTCGGCGTCGCGGGTAGGGTCCGCGGGCTGCGCGGACGCAACCACGGGACACAGCAGCGCAACGACGAAGGCTGCGGCGTACGATCGGCCCATCACCGGCGGACTATACCGTCATCGCCACGGCTGCCAGCAAGTTCCGTCGATCAGCCGCGGCGCTGCGGGATGCGCTCAAGCAGCCGGGTGCGCACCGTGGGCGGGAGGAAGGGGGTGACGTCGCCGCCGAAGCTGGCGACCTCCTTCACCAGCGAGGAGCTCACGTAGAAGTACTCCTGCGCGGTCATGAGGAAGACCGTCTCGACGCCCGGCGCGAGGTGGTGGTTCATGCACGCCATCTGGAACTCGTACTCGAAGTCCGCGACCGCCCGCAGCCCTCGGATGATCACCGTCGCCCCGCGCTGCTTCGCGTAGTCCACGAGCAGCCCGTCGATGCGGTCGACCTCGACGCGGGGCTCGTCGGAGAGGAGCTCGCGGAGGATCTCGACGCGCTCGTCGGAGGTGAAGAGCGAGCTCTTGCGGGGGTTGCCCGCGACGGCGACGACGAGTCGGTCGCAGATGGAGACCGCGCGGCGGATGATGTCGATGTGCCCGTTGGTCGGCGGGTCGAAGGACCCGGCGTACACGGCCACGCGCCCGGTCGGGGCGGGATCGGCGACGGGCGCCTCGGGCTCCGCGGCGGGGGTCTCGGACTTCGGGCGGAGGAGGGTCACGGAGGTGTCACCGTAGACGCGGGTGTCGGGCTCTCCGAAGGCGGAGGCGACCGCGGGCGGGAGCGTGATGGTCTCCTTCGAGGCGTGCTCGACCACGACGAGCGCGTCGGGGCTGAGCAGCCCCGGGGCGGCGAGGGCGACGAGGGCCTCGCGCTCCAGCAGGTGGCCGTAGGGCGGGTCGATGAACACCAGGTCGAAGGGGCCGGCGGCCTGCTTGAAGGCGCGGCGCACGTCGCGGAGCAGCACCAGGTAGCGCGAGGCCTCGCACTCGAGGTTCTCGAGGTTGGTGGCGATGGTCTGGCAGAGCCCGCGGTCACACTCGACGAAGGTGGCGTGCGCGGCGCCGCGGGAGAGGGCCTCGACGCCGAGCGCCCCGGTGCCCGCGAAGAGGTCGAGCACGCGGGCGCCCTCGAGGCTCGACGCGGTGATGTTGAAGATGGCCTCGCGCACCCGGTCGCTGGTGGGACGGGTCTCGGCGCCGCGAGGGGGGCCGAGGAGACGACGACCGCCCCAGGTTCCGCCGATGACGCGCATGGGAGGGGGTTACCGGTGGAGCTTACTAGAACGTGTAAGACAGCGACATGCCGTTGGTGGCGCCGAAGACCGGCGCGACGCGCAGGCGGGCGCTCGCGGGAATCGGCTGCGGCGGGGGCGGGGTCTCCGCGCGGGGCCGGTCGATCACCACGAGCACGGCGCCGACGGCCGCGATCACGGCGCCGCCGATGCCGAGCCCGAGGGCCAGCGTGCGGGTGGTGCTGTTGGAGTCGCAGAGGTCGCGCACCTGCGCGGCGTCGGCGCCGGAGCGCTGCTGGGCCAGGTCACAGACCTCGCTGGCGGAGCGGGTGCGGCCGTAGTTCTCGTTGGCCTGGAAGCGCGCCCAGGAGCCGTAGGGCTCCGCGGAGAGCGGGGTCGACTCGGTGGCGCTGCTGGCCTGGCCCGACGAGATGATCGCCTCGACGATGCCGACGATGGCGACCGCGCCGCCGAGGCCGAGGGCTCCGAAGCCGATGTAGCGGAGCACCGGGGTGCGCGGGGGCGGCGGACGCTCGATGACCACCTGCTGCACCTGCAGCGCGGGGAAGCCCTGGTTGGGGTTGACGAGGGGGGTGGCGGGGTTGGCGGGCGCGGGCCGGTCGTGCTCGGCGATCTCCGTGAGGGCGCGGACGGCGGCCTCGCGCAGCTCGGTGGGGTTGGTGGCCTGCGCGCGGGTGAGCACGCGGGAGACGCGGTGCACCTCGCGGCGGGAGCCCTCATCCCAGAGGCTGATCTCGACGTTGACGGACGCGTTGCGGCCGCGGCCGATGCGGGTGATCGAGCCGTAGATGATCTTGGTGGCGTGGATGTCCTCCGCCATCATGTGGAGGCAGTCGGGCCCCGAGGAGGAGCAGCCGGCGACGGCCATCTCCTGCTCCATGGCGGGGGAGTTCTCGGGCACCTCGTAGCCGGCGCCGCGGGCGGCGACGCGGAGCTGGGCGCTGAAGGCCGCAGAGATCTCGTCGTCACCATCGGGAGCACGCAACCCGAGCACGTGAGCGGCCCCGAGGTTGGGGGGGGTCTGTGCTGCGGCGAGGCTCGAGGAGAGGCCGAGACCGAACGCGAGACCCAGGCCGAGACGGAGCGGTGACGAGCGCATGCGGAACTCCTATAGGGCGGACGTACGGGGCGATCGATGGTTCGCCGGACAGACGCTGGAGGAGATCATAGAAGAGCCTCCCGGGGGAACGGAAGGGAATCCATAGGGCAGAGTTGACGGGCCGACGGTCGATCGGACACAGGGGGACCATCAACGCCGTGAATGACCCATGGACCATCGGCCGAGTCTCGACCTGGACCGCCCGTGACCTCGCCTCCCGGGGCATCGAAGGCGCCCGCCTCGACGCCGAGCTGCTGGTCGCCCACGCCCTCGGGCTCCGCCGCATCGACCTCTACCTCCGCATCGATCAGCCGCTGAACGAGGCCGAGCTCGCGAAGATCCGGGCGCTGCTGGAGCGCCGCCGCCGCCGCGAGCCCGTCGCGTACATCCTGGGCTACCGGGACTTCTACAACCGGCGCTTCAAGGTCGACGCGAGGGCGCTGGTGCCTCGGCCGGAGACCGAGCTGGTGATCGAGGCCGCCCTCGCCCGGCTCAAGGCCCGCGGGGAGGGTCCGCTCCGGGTGCTCGACCTGGGCACCGGCACCGGAGCCATCGCCATCACCCTGGCGCTGGAGGTCCCCTCGGCGATCGTCGACGCGGTGGACCTGAGCGAGGCGGCGCTCTCGCTCGCCCGGGAGAACGTCGCCGCCCTCGGCGCGGAGGGCCGCGTCACCCTCCACCACGGCAGCCTCTACAAGCCCATCGGCGACGCGCGCTACGACCTGATCGTCAGCAATCCCCCGTACATCCCCAGCGAGGAGTGCGACGCCCTCATGCCCGACGTCGCCGACTTCGAGCCGCGCCTCGCCCTCGACGGCGGCGCCGACGGCACCCTCGTGCTGCGCTCCCTGGTGGCAGGAGCTCCCCAGCACCTGCTCCCGGGCGGTTCGCTGGTGGTCGAGCTGGGCCATGACCAGGGCCCCGCCGCCCTCGGCCTCGCCCAGGCCGCGGGCTTCCCCACCGTCGCCGTGACCCTCGACTACGCCCGCCTCGACCGCGTGCTCTGCGCCGACCTTACCTGACCCAATAAAGCCCTCACCCACCGCCCCCTCCCTTCCAGGGCGCCCTGCCCGCTCGTTTGCAACAAGTGACAAGTGACACTTGACGCTCGACACCGAAGACCTCTACAGGAAGATCAGGCGAGGGTTGGCGGTGCGGAGGTGTCGACGATGGTCAAGCGGTCTCCCTGGATCGAGCGAGCGCGGGGGTTGATCCCCTCCCAGTGGCTCCGCGACGCGCGGATGGTGCTCGACGGGCTGGCGGGTCACCCTCCGCCGCCCTTCACCTCGCGGGGTACGGCCGACCGGGCGGCCTCCTCCCCCTCGGCGGCTTCGCTCCCGGGAGCGCGTCCCTTGAAGGTGGCGGCGGTCGTCCGAGAGACCCCCGACGCGGTCTCTCTCACGCTGGTCGATCCTCGCGGCGCGGTCATCGCGTATCGCCCGGGGCAGTTCTTCACGCTGGCGATTCGCTTGAACGGCGAGGTGCTCCGCAGGGCGTACTCCGCGTCGCTCCCGATGGAGGAGGCGCAGCCCTCCGGATCGGTGCGCCTCACCATCAAGCGGGTCTCCGGGGGCCGGGTGAGCCAGCACCTCAACGACCACGCCGCGGTGGGCGACCTCCTCGACGTCTTCGGCCCGTCGGGCAGCTTCGTGGTGGAGGGCGCTCCCCCCCTGCTGGTGCTTCTGGGCGGCGGATCGGGGGTGACGCCCCTGGTGGCGATCGCCCGCGACGCGCTCTCCCGCCTTCCCGACACCCGGGTGGTCTTCGTAGTCGGCAATCGATCGATCGGGGACATCCTCTTCCGCGAAGAGCTCGATGCGCTCGCGGCCCGGCACCCGACGCGCCTCACGCTGCGCCATGTGCTGAGCGCCCCGCCGGGGGAGTGGGGCGGCGGCGAGGGCATGCTCGACGAGGCGACGACCGCGAGGGAGCTCGACCGGGCCTCGCTCGAGGGCGCCGCGGAGTACTTCGTGTGCGGCCCTGCTCCCATGATGGACGCGGTTCGATCGGCGCTGCGGGCGCGGGGCGTCGAGGAGGGGCTCATCCGGGAGGAGCGCTTCTCCTCCCCGGTGCACAGCGTCGCGGCGGGGGACGCGGGCGGCGATGTCCCGGTGACGGCGGTGCTGCGGGGGCGGCGGTACGCGCTGGTCAACCGGGCCCACGAGACGGTGCTTGAGTCGGCGCTGAGGCAGGAGGTGCCTGTCCCCTATTCGTGCACGATGGGCGGCTGCGGGGCTTGTCGGATGAAGCTGCTGGAGGGGGCGATGACCCTGGAGGAGCCCAATTGCCTCACGGCGGAGGAGCGCTCGGAGGGCTACGTGCTCACCTGCATCGGGCGGGCGACGGAGGCGTGCGTGCTGGAGGCCGACCCCTCATGAGCGCCGAGAGCGACGACCGGGAGAAGTTCCCCTATCGGATGAAGGACCTCTGCGAGAAGACGGGCGTCCCCCGGCAGGTGGTGCATTTCTACATCCAACAGGGATTGGTGCCTGAGGGATACAAGACCAGCCGCAACATGGGCTGGTACAGCGAGGCGCACGTCGAGCGCATCCGGCTGGTGCGGCAGCTGCAGCACGAGCGCTTCCTGCCCTTGAAGGCCATCCGGGCGATGCTGGAGCAGCGGGACGAGGTGTTCTCCCCGTCGCAGCGGATGCTGCTGGGAGAGGTGAAGGCGCGGCTCCGTGGGCGCAGCGTGGTGCCCTCCGGCGACCGCCCGGACACGGTGGCGGTGGACGAGCTCTGCAAGCGCGCGGGGGTGAGCCGCCGGGACTTCGACGAGATCGCCGAGCTCGGGCTGCTCGCGGTGTTGGAGGAGGGCGGCAGGGACCTCATCGCCCGCGACGACGCGTGGCTGATCGAGCTCTGGGGGGAGCTTCAGTCGGTGGGGTTCACGAGGGAGCGCGGGTTCACCCCGGCGGACCTGGCGATCTACGACGAGGCGATCACCGCGCTCTTCGACCGGCAGGCGCGGCTGATGGCGGAGCGGGTGGCGCAGATGCCAGCGGACGACGCGGCGCGGATGCTGGAGCAGGGGCTGCCGATGGTGGGGATGCTGCTCTCGCGGCTGCACCTGTCCAAGGCGAGAAACTTCTTCGCGACGGTGGGCTGAGGGTCATTGGAGGCATTGCGATGATGTTCAATGAACGACTGGTGGGTCTGCTGCCGGGACGGATGCGCAACCAGGTGGCGCAGTGGTTCGAGGCCGCGGAGATCTTCGGGGAGATGCGCGACCCGAAGGTGCTCGCGGCGATCGGCCCGGCGGGCGTCCGGGGGCTGCTGTTGCAGCGGGGGAAGCAGGGCGTGCCGACGCAGATGCCGGCGGCGCACCAGGCGCACTTCGACTGGCGATACCCGCACGACAACGCCGAGATGGCGACGCTCTACCGCCGCGCCAAGGAGGGCCAGTGGAACGGCGACTCGCTCCCATGGCACATCGACGTCGACCCGCTCAACCCGGAGGTGCCGCTCATTCCCCGTAACTTCATCGACTCGGAGAAGCTTGCCTCCTTCGGGGTGCGCCTCACCGAGACCGAGGAGCTCAAGCTGCGGTACTCGCTCGCGGCATGGATGCTCAGCCAGTTTCTGCACGGAGAGCAGGGCGCCCTCTTCGCGGCGGCGCAGGTCACCGAGGCGGTGCAGTTCTTCGATGGGAAGCTCTACGGCAGCACGCAGGTGATGGACGAGGGCCGCCACGTCGAGGTCTTCCATCGGTACATCGATCAGAAGCTCAACAAGCTCTATCAGATCAATGACAACCTCTATGTGATCATCGACTCGCTGATGACCGATGGGCGTTGGGATATGAAGTTCCTGGGGATGCAGATCATGGTGGAGGGCCTGGCGCTGGGGGCCTTCGGGGTGATCTACAAGCAGACGAAGGAGCCGCTGCTGAAGGAGCTGCTGCGCAACGTGATCCAGGACGAGGCGCGGCACGTCCACTACGGGGTGGTGGCGCTGCGGGAGCAGTTTCGCGAGCACCTCACCGAGCGCGAGCGCCACGAGCGCGAGGACTGGGCCTACGAGGTGGCGCTGCTGATGCGCAACCGCTTCATGGCCTTCGAGGTCTACGACGAGTGGTTCGGGGGGAGGCTCACCCGGCCGCAGTGGCGCGACCTGGTGGGGGGCTCGCCCGGGATGGTGGACTTCCGCGACGTGATGTTCCGCCGGCTGGTGCCCAACCTGCGGGAGATCGGGCTGATGTCCCCGCGCATCATGCCCCACTACGAGCGCGCCGGGCTGCTGCGCTACTACAACGGTCGCTCGGCCGACCAGATCACCGGCGACCAGATCCTGGCCGACCTGCACTAGCGCCACAGGTGGCCCTTTCCTCCACGGGCGGTGTCCACTCCCGGCCACGCTCGGGTGTGTCCGCCGCTGTACACGGTGCGACACCAGCGTCAGGGTGACGCGCCCTGAGGCCTCGAAGCCCAGGCCAGAAAGCCCGTGCATTTCGCGGGAACCTCCGGCGCCTGCGGTGGTCGCAGGGAATGGCTCGCTTGTTGAAGCGTTACGAACGGCAGCGCTCACACGGAGGTCGGTCATGCGTCGTAGCAGGTCGGTTCACACGGTTCGCCTGGTCCTGGGTCTGGTCGCCGTCTCGCTCTCACTGCTCGGCGCCGTCCGCGGCGCCAACGAGACGCCGACCGCCACCGCACAGAGCGCAGCCGCCGTGGCCTCGCACGGCTGATCCTCGCTCCACAGGGGCTGATCGTTGACAGTCGACGCGTGGTCATGTCAGACCGCACGCCGCTCCGATCGCCCTCATAGCTCAGTGGATAGAGCAGCGGCTTCCTAAGCCGAAGGTCGTAGGTTCGACTCCTACTGGGGGTACCGCGTTTTCGCGAAAGCGTGGGACAACAGGGCTCTCCCTTCGGGCGCTACGCCACCGGGCCGATCGTCACGCCGTAGAGCGCGAGGTGCCCTCCGAGCGCCCTGGCGATCAGCGGCTCGGCGCCTGCTCCGGCCGCCGACAGGTCGAGCTCTGCGACCGCGCTCGCCAGCGCCTCGGCGAGGCGGAGCGAGGCGAGCCCGTCGGGTCCGACGCCGGGAGAGGGCTGCGTCATCGGCCGCGGTCCGGTGATGACGGTGCCGACGACCGCACCTCCCTTCGAGACCTGCCACAAGCGCACCGGGCGCTGGCGCTCGGCGAGCGTCGGAGCGGACTCGCGCTGCTGCGGCGGATCGTCGGTGTGCGGAAAGCAGAGACCCCAGCCGCAGTCGGGGCAGTGGATGCGGATGGTCACGGCGGTGAAGTGGTAGATCGACGGACCCGGCGCATAGACCCGGTGCTCGTTGGAGAGGTCCGTCGAGAGCGCTCGACCATCGCAGCCAGGACAGACCACGCCGAGCCCTCGCCACCAGCCGGTGAAGGCCCGAGCGAGGTGCTGAGCGAGGGCGGTCTGGAGCCGCTGCTCCACCGTCGGTCGAGGCCTGGGGGCGCTGAAGTACGCGGCCACGGCATCGATCTCGCGAGCTCGGCGTCGGCGACTTCGCCAGTCCAGGAGCCAGGGGGCGAGCATCGGCGCCAGGGCGGTGAGCCCGAAGAGCGTCAGCGCGACCGGCTTTCGAGAGCCGCGGGGGACGAGCCACCGCACGAGCCACGCCTCGGCGGCCATGATCGCCAGGAGCACCACGCTGTAGCCCACGACGCCCAGCGCGACGACCCCGAGGATCTTCGCTCGCTCCGAGCGGGAAGACCCGCGAGCCGTCGCCAGCACCGTGACGCCGAAGATCAGGACGGAGCCCGCCACCACCGACGCCATGCTGAACAGCACGGGGTGGTGCCGGTACACGGCCTGGTGCGGGAGCACGTAGCGGTTGAAGGCGATGATCCCAGCGATGCCGCAGACCCACCACAGGAGGAGCAGGAGGTCCTTTGCACTGGGTCCCTGAGGCCTGCTCATCGCTGCCTCACGAGAACATCAGGCCCATGGGGAAATCAACGCCCCGACGCTACTGCGCGGATGGGCGCGGGGCTGAGCGAGACGGTCGCGAGCCATCCCCCCTCCGCAGGTCAGCGGAGCGCGCCGGAGCAGCTCGATCCCGCGCCCGCCGTGCAGCCGAAGCAGTGGCTGTCCGTCGCGACGCGCGCGCCTTCGAGGGCGTCGAAGGAGTCGATCTCCCAGATCGAGCGAGGGCCCGCTCCGAGGGGCAATTCGAGCATCTGGTTGAAGTCGCAGTCGTAGAGCCGCCCGTCCCAGCCCACGCTGACGAGCGAGCGGCACATCAGCCCGGGCACCGTGGCGACGTTGATGTGGTTCACCAGCAGGCTCATGTACTCGTCGAGCCGTCCGTCCCGCTCGAGCGCGTGGGCGAAGCGCTTGATGGGCATGTTCGTGATGGTCAGCAGCTCGTCGAACTCGATGCCGAAGAGCCGTGACAGCTCTTCCCTGTATCGGAGCTCGAGCCCCCGCTGCGCCGGTGGAAGTGACGGGCCCACCGGGTTGTAGACCAGGCTCAGCTTCAAGGCCGAGCCCGGTCGACCGTAGCCCAGACCGTTGAGCGTCCTCAGCGCCTCGACGCTCTTCTCGAAGGCGCCCCGCCCGCGTTGCTTCTCGACGTTCGCGGGGCCGTAGCAGGGAAGGCTCGCGACGACCTCGACCCGGTTCTCTGCGAGGAAGGCCGGGAGGTCGGACATCCCGGGCTCGAGGAGCACGGTCAGGTTGCAGCGGTCGATCACCCGCCGACCGAGCCGACGGCTCTCCCCCACGAGCCACCGGAAGTGGGGGTTGAGCTCCGGGGCGCCGCCGGTGAGGTCCACGACCTCCACATCGGGGTGGAGGGCGAGCAGCTCGATGATCCGCTCGGCCACCTCGCGCGACATGACCTCGGTGCGCTTCGGGCCGGCGTCCACGTGGCAGTGGTGGCAGGCCATGTTGCACAGCTTGCCGACGTTGACCTGGAGCGTTCGCAGGGGCTCCCGCACCAGCGGGGCAGCGCCGTGATCGGAAAGGGCCTGCTCGAAGGAAGGTCGGTCGGAGAAGAAGAGGGGGAGGCTTCGGGCGGCAGCGGTTGCGTGGGACATCGTCGATCTCCGGAGCGGTGAACCCGTCGTAGTCGAGGAGATTCGCCAGCGGGCGCCTTTCGTTACAAAGCGCCAGCGTTTCTGCAACGGTCCGGGCGATCTGATGGGTCGCCAGTCTTGCCGCATCGATGGATGGCGTCGCGGCCGTGAACCAACGCGGTGCCTCGGGCACCGGATGCCTCCTCAGGGAGGCGATGATGAGATCGACGCGAAGCGGGTGGCTGGGTCTGGCAGTGTTCACGACGGGGTGCTGGGGCGTGGCAGAGGAGGCCCCCGGTGCGCCGATACCGGTCGCCACGGCGGCGTCCGTGTCCCCGTCCTTCGCGGTGCGGACTCCTGAGGCGGCGACGCCCGACCTGCGTATCGAGCCGCGCGGGGAAGGCGTCACGCTGCGCTGGCAGTCGTCTTCCGTGGGTCCGCTCCCCGTGACGACGATCGGGCTCGGCGCCGTGACGCGCGCCGCGGCCGACGCGGTGGGCGGGGTGGCGCTCGCCCACGCGGGCGGCGTGGAGGAGCGCTGGCAACCGACGGCGGTCGGCGCCGAGCAGTCGTGGCGCTACGCCCGTCGACCCGACGACGGGCGCGTGGCGGTGGGCGTGACCTTCGGCGGCGCGGGCCTCGATCACGCCGACGCGGAGGGCGTGTGGCTGCGCACCCCGGGCGGATCGCTCGTGCGCTACTCGCACGCCACCTGGGTCGACGCGGACGGCGTTCGTACCGCCGTGCCCGCGCGCTGGACGGGCGACCGCATCGCGCTCGACGTCCCCGACGAGGTCGTCACGCGCACCCGCTTCCCCGCGGTGCTCGACCCGACGGTGTCCGCCGTCATCCCCCTCACACCGTCGCAACCAGACGCTGGGACGGGCGCCCTGGAGATGGGCACCCAGCGGGTGACCCAGACCGACACGTCCGCGCTGCTGTTCGGCGTGACGCGGGTCCGCGGCACCGGCATCGGGGCCATCACGGTCCAGGCCTACGACCCGTCCGGCGTGCCCAGCCCGAGGTCGTTCCGCGGCGTTCCTGCGACCGGCCTGATCAGCTTCCTCAACAACGGCTCCCCGCAGGAGTACGCGAGCGCCTCCTATGGGTCCGGCGTCATGGTCGCGGCCGCGACATGGCAGTACGGCCTCGTCGCCGCGCGCCTCCAGCCCTCGGGAGTCTCGATCGACCGCTCGCCCATCGTGCTCCGCCCCGACCGCTCGCCGCCCCTCTCGAACTACAACACCCTCAAGCTCGCCTGCTCCACGTCGACCTGCCTCGCGGTCTACCTCCTCCACGTCCCGCTCGCAGACCCCAACTCCGCCGTCTCCGTCCAGCGGGTGGGCACCGACGGTCGCCTCCTCGATCCCGCTCCCCTCCCCGTCGGCAGCTTCCCCGCCACGAGCGGCGCCCACGTCGTCGCCCTCGCCGACCGCTTCATCGTGGCGTGGACGAACCAGATCGCCGGCTCTCCGACCAACGTCGTGGCGGCCCGGGTGATGGCCGACGGGCGCGTGCTCGACCCCGGTGGTCGGACCCTCTCCGTCGCCGGTGCGGCGCGCTCGAGCGTGCGCGTCGCGACCGACGGCGCGCGGGTCTTCATGAGCTGGTACGCCACGGCCTCGGGCTCGCGCCTGACGGGCTGGTACACGCAGCTCTTCGACGCCGACCTCGCCCCCCTGTCCCCCCTGGCCTACCACTCGGACATCAACGCGGCCGAAGGCTCGATGGACCTGTGGTGGGACGGGAGCCACTACGTCCAGCTCTGCCGCGCCTCGACGCTGGTCCCCCGGCAGGTCGTGCGCTTCGACGCGACGGGCGCGCGCCTCGACGCGACGCCCCGACGCCTGGACGCGGTCGGCGAGGCGTCGATCGTCCCCGGCCGCGGCGGCTTCTTCACCATGGGCAGCGCCGTCACCCGCTACGACTCCCTCGGCGCGCCGATAGGTTCCCCGTGGCCCGTGGTGCAGGGCTACAGCCCCCCGGAGGGCGCGGCGGTCGACTCCGATGGCTCCGCCTTCGTGGCGTCCTGGTATCAGCTCCACCCGGCCGACGGCCGGGCGCCCACGCAATCCTTCATCCGGCTCAGCGCTTCCGGAACCATCCTCGACGCCCCCCCGATCGAGGTCCCCGTGGGCTCTGGGACGCGCAGCGGGTTCGGGCTCTTCCACGAGGGCACCCGCGCCCAGTCCTTCCGCTGGCCCGCCGGCTCGGGCCGGTACGAGCGCCAGGCGATCGACCTGGTCGCGCGCACGGGCGGCGCCCCGGTGAGCGTGAATGTGACCGCGACCGGGAGCGACGCCACGAGCACCGTCGTTCGCGGGGACACCCTGCGCCTGTTTCTTAGGGGAGGGTGCGCGACGCGCCTCGACGCCTCCTGGGCCAACGTCGACCCCGCGCCGGTGTGCTTCGCGACGTCCCCGATCGGGTCGGCCGCTGCCTTCGACGGGACGAACTTCACCTTCGTCTACCGGCTGGGGACCCAGTTCTCGTCGGCGCCCCTCTTCCTTCGCCGGATGAACCGCGACGGCGACCTGCTCGACACCCCTGCCCGCGACCTGTCGTCGCTCGGCAACGTCAGCACGTTTCGCCTCGCCTACGGCGGGGGCGCCTACCTCCTCGCCTGGACCGAGGCCAACGAGGTGCGCGTGGCCCGCGTCGGGCTCGACGGCAGCCCCGGCGCCCGGGTCTCGCTCGGCGTCTGGGCGCCCGACTCGACCCCCGTCCCGCGGCCCCTCACCCCCGGCGTGGTGTTCGACGGCGCCAACTTCGTGGTGGCCTGGCCCGGCTACCCCGACACCTCCCTCCGTGCCGCCCGCGTCTCCACGGCGGGCGCGGTGCTCGATGCGACGCCCTTCGTCATCATCCCGGGCGGCGCCTCGCAGCCGCTCATCGCCCCGCCGGTCGCGATGGCCTCCGACGGCCGCGGCAGCACGCTCTTCCTCTTCAACGCCTTCGACGCCGACCTCGCGGGCGAGCAGGTGCGCGCGGTGTACTTCCGCGAGGACGGCGTCGTGACGGCCGACGCGGGGGGTCCTCCCGTCGACGCGGGCGCCGCCCCGGACGTCCCGCGCGACGTCGGCGTGGTGCCGGTCGACGCGCCGGTGCCGATCGACGTGCCGGTGCCGGTCGACGCGCCGGTGCTGGTCGACGTTCAGACCGATGCGGGCGCTCCCGTGACCGACCTGGGCGCCACCGGAGACGCCACCCTCGGGAGCGATGTCATGGACGTTCCGACGAGTCCCGACGCGGGCGTTGGCGTCCCCGACGTGGCCGTCGATCGCCCGGTGGGCGCCGACCTCGGAGCGGTCGACAGCGGGACCACCGACGCGACCACCGACGACGTCACGGCCGACGTCCCGGCCGCGGGAACGCCGCCCGACGACGGCGGGGGGATCTGCGACGTCGGCGGAACGCCGGGCCGCGCCACCAACAGCGGGTTCATCTCCCTGGCGGCGCTCGCACTGGTCGGCATCCGTCGTCGCGCCCGAGCCCGCTGATTCTCAGATCCCTGGCGGAGCGTGGCGCCCGCGAACGGCATCGATGCCGTCCGAACGGCACGGATGCCGTTGCTCACTCCTCCGGCGCGCGGAACTTCACCAGCGCCGCGCCCAGCTTCTTCACGGCTCCCTTCGGTATCCCCGACAGCCCCACCTCCTCGCCGCGCACGCTGACCTTCACGCCCGCGAGCTCCTTCTGCGCCCCGATCGCCGTCCGCACCGCCTTCTCCCACGGCGACGCCTTCACCCGCTTCGCCCCGCCCTCCAGCTTGCGCCGCGCCGCCCGCAGCTCCTCGACCGAGCTCTCTCTCGCGCTCTTCGACCGATGATCCCGGTCCCTGGTGACCACCGGCACCTTCAGCCGATCGAGGTTGATCGCCCGCGGCGGTCGCTTCGCGCCGGCCAGCGCCTGCGCGTACAGCGCCGCCTCCTCCAGGAACGCCACCCCGTGCCGCACCTCGTCCGCGGCCGAGAAGCTCACCGCCACCATCGCCTTGCGCTTCGCCGTGCGCTCGCTCTCCCCTGGCAGGTGCGCCTTCAAGAACGCCCGCACCGACCCGAAGCGCGCCCGCCAGAGCGCCCCCTCCGCATCGATGACCTCGGCCACCGCCTCCCAGAGCGCGTCCCAGTTCTTCGCCTCGTCGGAGCGCAGCGCCTCGATGCGCTTCAACACCCCGTCGAGCCGCGCCCGATCGGCCGCGCTCTCATGCGTGAGCGCGCCCGCCACCGCGCGCATCCGCGTCGCAGGGGCCGTCGTCGTCTTCTTCTTGGTCCTGGTCGTCGCCATTGCGCGAGCGTGTCGCGCGCCGACCCGTCCCATCAAGATCCCGACAGTGACCCCGACGGGAGCCCCGCAGGCCGATCGCGGGCGACGTACGATCGCCCCATGAGCTCAGGCCTCCCGACCTGTGCCGGCGCCGCCACGCAACGGCGGCCGTGTTCCGTGAGAGCCTCGCGGGATGAGCCCCGATCAGCCCCTCCCTCCCGTCCTCGTCGTGGTCCTCGGTGACAAGGTCTTCGGCCTCCATCCGCGCACCGGCGAACAGCAGTGGCGCGCCGCGCTGGACCCGGTCCCATCGGGCATTGGCCTCGGCCGTGTCGCGGTGCATGGGCCTCACGTCTTCGTCCTCTCCTCGGCACTCCACTGCCTCGACTCGCGCACCGGCGAGCTGAAGTGGAAGAGCGCGCTCCCCGGGCGCGTCGAGAGCGGCACGATGCTCCTCTCGCACGGGCTACTGTTCGTGGGGAACAGCGGCGAGGCCGCCTGCTTCGAGGCCAGTGACGGCAAGCTCCTGTGGCATGAGCCCTTCAAGGGAGAGGGCCTCCGCAAGGTCTCCTTCGTGCTCGGCGACGAGTGCGCCCAGCCCGACGGTCACTGACCTTGCTTGCCGAGCGCGTAGGCCCCGCGCGTGTTGTGAGAGAAGCACCGCCAGGGCGCAAGGATCGCAAGGGAGCGGTCAAGCGGCGCCGGACTTCGCGGCCTCGGAGGAGTCGGCGGCGAAGTCGTCCTCGATGAGCTTCTCGATGCGCAGCCGGAGCGCGGTCGGGTCGTGCTGAAGGTGGAGGAGCGACCGCGCCAGACCCTCAAAGGCGCTCCCCGTGGCCAGGGCGCGCCGGTAGAGGTCCGCGGCCCCGTCGACGTCGTCGCGTTCGAGCGCGCACATCTCGCGCAGGACCTGTTCTTCCGTGAGGGTGGGAGCGCTCAAAGTCAGCGCGCCCAGAGCAGCGACAGGTCGAGCTCGATCACGTCGAAGGGCTCCGCGCGCACCGTCGCGTCGCCCTCCCAGGTGTCGAGGAGCGTGTAGCGCCCGCCCTCCAGGCGGTAGATCTCCAGCAGGCGGATGCGGGGGTCGACGAGCCAGTAGTGCGCGACGTCGGCGCGGCGATAGAGGCGCATCTTGCGGCCGCGGTCGTGCGCCTCGGTGCCCTCGGAGAGCACCTCGCAGACCCAGTCGGGCGCGAGCTCGATCGCCGCGGTGTCGGGGATCAGCGGCATCCGCTCGCGGCGCCATCCGGCGATGTCGGGGTGGACGATGTCGGGCTTCGCGCCGAGGTGAAGCTCGGGCTCGACGAGGATGACCCAACCGCCAGGGCCGCCGCGGCCGCGGGCGAAGGGTGGGCCGAGCTCGACGACGAGGTCTGTCGCGGCGCTCGCGTGGGGAGCGCCAGGCCGCGGCATGGTGAAGAGCTCGCCGTCGACGATCTCGACGGAGACATGGTCGGGCGCGCTACGCCAGGCGGCGACAACTTCCGCGGACAGGTTGGGGAACTCCGCATCCATCGGGATCGAACGCGCTGCGGTCATCGCGTGGTGACGGTATCACGCGACGACATCGCGGACGGACGACCCCGCGGGCGGCGGAGTGCCTGAGCCGGCGGCCGCACGCAGGCGTGTCGAGTGCGTGAACCGTAGAGGCGGGTTCGTCGCCGAGGCGAAGGGTCGGTCAGTGGCCGCCGCCGCTGGGGTTCGCTGGCCGGGCGGCGCCGCTGGAGCCGGTCGCTCCGCACGACGCGGCCTGGCCGTTTGCGGTCGCGGGGGTCGCAGGCGTCGCGGTGGCCGAGGCGCCGCAGGAGCCCGCCTGCCCGTTGCCGTGCATCGCGCCCTGGGCGGGCGTCGCGGCGACGGGGTGGGGGGTCGAGGCGCAGCCCGCGAGGGAGCCGCCGCCGAGCGCCGCGGAGACCATGAGGAGGAGGCTCGAACGCAGATCGGTCTTCATGGGAATTCACCTTCTGTTGGAGGCACGCCGAGGGATGTGCGCGCTGCGCCACCGGGCGCGGTCGCACGCTGTTCGGATCGTTGCCCCGCCAGTTCGCCGCGACGGCCCCGGCGTTACGGTGATGGATCAAGAATCGCGAGCGGCGAGATCGCTGAAACGAATCAGAGGTCCCGGCGAAACACCTCCGCCGGCAGTGTCGCCGCAGGGAGAGCGCGCAGATGACCCAGACTGCTTCCAGGACCTCGCCTCGCCGCATCCGGTGGTTGGTGGCCGGCGGCGTCGCCCTCGCGATCGGAGGCGCCGCCGTGGTGCTCGGCTCCAAGCACACGGTCGCGCCGCGAGCCGTGCTCTCTCGGGCAGAGCTTCAGGGCGCGACGTCGTTCCCCTTCTCGGACTACGACCGCCTGCTGCGCCGCTTCGTCGACGCCGAGGGTCGCGGCCTGGTGGACTATCGCGGCCTTCGGCGCGAGCGCCTGGAGCTCGACCGCGTGCTGGCCTTCGTCGCGCAGGCCGGGCCCTCGTCGCGCCCCGAGCTCTACCCGACGGAGAACCACCGCAAGGCCTTCTTCATCGCGGCCTACAACGCGAGCGTCTGGCGCAACGTCATCGACCGCGCCCCGCTGAGCGACATCGGCGCCGTCAGGCTGTCGTTCTTCTACAGCACCCGCTACGTGATCGACGGCGCCGAGATCAACCTCAAGGACCTCGAGGACCAGCGGGTGCGCTCGGCCTTTCACGACGCCCGGGTGCACTTCGCCCTCAACTGCGCGTCGGCCGGGTGCCCTCGGCTGCCCAACGAGGCCTTCACTCCGGAGCGCCTCGACGCCCAGCTCGATCGCGAGGCGCGGCGCTTCTGCAACGAAGCCCGCAACGTGCGCGTCGACCCCGCGGCGCGGAGGGTGGTGCTCTCCAAGATCTTCGAGTGGTACGCGCAGGACTTCGTCGAGACCGAGCGCTCCCGCGGTCGGGCGGACGGCGATCGGATCACCTTCATCAACCGCTACCGCGCGGAGGGTGACCAGATACCGCGAGGCTACACCGTGGACTTCGTCGACTACGACTGGACCATCAACGCGCAGCGCGCCCCGGGGCAGGCGCCGTCCTCGTAACGCACGACGGGGGCGCTGCGACGTGCGCAGCGGCCCCCGTGATGGTGCGATGCCGTCTCGACGGACCGGGTGACTACGCGGCGTGCGGGTGCGGCGCCGCGACGGGCTCGGCGTCGATGATCGCGCCGACGATCGCGCCGTACACCAGGTGGGCCATCAGGCTCCCCATCGCGCCGAGGGCGGAGCCCCCGAAGAGCCCGGCGCCCATCATGGGCATCACGACGAGCTGCGCCATCAGCCACGGCGCGACCCCGAAGAGCGCCCCGCGGAGGGCGCCTCGCCCGGGCAGCCGCTGCGCCGCGACGGCGTAGCCCATCGCGAGACCCAGGCCGATCATCACGTGGGCCATCCACCCGAGGGCGTCGATGCCGCCCATCATGGAGCCGAGCATGTGCCCGATGTTCATCGGGGGGAGGCCCATCCGCGGCGCCGCGAGCATCAGCATCGTCATCGCCGCCGTACCTGCCAGGCCCGCCATCGCCGTTCGCGAAACGTTGATCTTCTTCATGGTCGACTCTCCCGTTGTGGGATCCGTTCGCCGCAGCCGCGCCGCCGGATCGTTTCTTCGCCTCCACTTCGGACGAGACGCCCAGCCGTTACGCGAGATCGTCCTCGCGTCGTCGCCTGCTGCGCTCCGTTCGGCGCTCACCTCACGCCGGGTACGGCCTACTCGCCCTTGTCGCCCTCGGGGTCGACGCCCTCGTTGATCGGCTCGTCGCGCAGCGCGCGCAGCACGTCGATCGTCTCCCGGAGGGAGCGCTCGAGGGCCGGGCACCGCCGACACATCATCAGGTGGAAGCGGATCGCGACCATCTTGGAGAACGGGAGCGCGCCGTCCTCGTAGTCGCTCAGCATGCGCTCGACTTCATCGCATTTCAGCATCTTCGAGGGCCTTTCTGAGTTCGTGGCGGGCGCGGTGCAGCAGCACCCGGAGGTTGCCCTCGGTGATGCCCAGCGAGCTCGCGGCCTCGGCTCGGTCCATCTGCTCGACGTCACAGGCGAGCACGACGAGGCGCTGCTGGTCGGGCAGCCGGGAGAGCGCCCGATCGATGACGCTCATAGCCCTCGATCGGTCGATGGGGTGCATCGCCCGCGACGGGTCGAAGGCGACCCGCTCGTCGAGCCCGTCGGCGGTCTCGTCGAAGTCGCCGCTGACGCGCTCGCGCCGCTGGCGACGGTAGTGATCGGCGACCTTTCGCATCAGCACGCCCGCGAGGTAGCTGCGCACCACCCCCCGGCTGGCGTCGTAGGTCGACGTCGGCTCGAGGAGGGAGAGAAAGGTCGCTTGAACGATGTCGCGCGCGAGCACGGCGTCGCGGACGGCACGCCCCGCGAGCCGTAGTAGAAACGGTTCGAGCTCTCGGATCGTGGCATCGTCGAGGGGGGTCGGCGGCATCAGGTTCGGATCTTCCGGCATCGGGCCGGTTCGAGCGGGCCGTTCACTTGTCTCCGGCGGGAGTAACCTCCTGTGCAGTGTTTCGCATCAGGTGCCTGCGGCGTTACGAAGCCCAGAGTCGATTTCGACGCCCTGAACGAAGCCGCGTGCCGCGGCGCAGGACGCGGGACGTCTCGGCCGGCGCCCCTCCCACGAATGGATCTCACTCCCGATGACCGACTACGTGCCCCCCAAGGTCTGGAGCCCCGACACGCAGAGCGGCGGCCGCTTCGCCAACATCAACCGCCCGGTCGCCGGTCCGACGCACGAGAAGGTGCTGCCGGTCGGGCGTCACCCGCTGCAGCTCTACTCGCTCGGCACGCCCAACGGCGTGAAGGTCACCGTGATGCTCGAGGAGCTGCTCGCGCTCGGCCACCGCGGCGCCGAGTACGACGCCTGGCTGATCAACATCGGCGAGGGCGAGCAGTTCGGGAGCGGCTTCGTCGAGGTCAACCCGAACTCGAAGATCCCCGCGCTGATGGACCACAGCACCACGCCGCCGACCCGCGTGTTCGAGTCCGGCGCCATCCTGCTCTACCTGGCGGAGAAGTTCGGCGCCTTCCTGCCGACCGATCCACCGAAGCGCGCCGCGTGCCTCTCGTGGCTCTTCTGGCAGATGGGCAGCGCCCCCTACCTCGGCGGCGGCTTCGGCCACTTCTACGCGTACGCGCCGGTCAAGATCGAGTACTGCATCGACCGCTTCGCCATGGAGGTCAAGCGGCAGCTCGACGTGCTCGACCGCCACCTCGCGGAGCACCGCTACATGGCGGGCGACGAGTACACCATCGCCGACATCGCGATCTGGCCCTGGTACGGCGCGCTCGCCGCCGGCCACATCTATGACGCCGCGGAGTTTCTCCAGACCGCCAGCTACGCCCACGTCAACCGCTGGACCCGCGAGATCGCCGAGCGCCCGGCGGTGAAGCGCGGGCGCATGGTCAACCGCACCTTCGGCAGGCCCGAGAGCCAGCTGCGAGAGCGGCACGACGCGGGCGACTTCGAGACGAGGACGCAGGACAAGCTGGAGCCCGGCGAGCGCGCGTAGTCTTCTGGAGGTCGTCGGCGCGCGATTTGCGAAAGCGCGCAGCGGAGCCCACCAGTGAACCACACCCTCTCGTCCGACCTCGCGCCGCGCCCGAAGCCCACGCACCACGCCAGCGAGCTGCCGTGGTGGAAGCGCACGACCGTCTATCAGGTCTATCCGCGCTCCTTCGCCGACACCAACGGCGACGGCATCGGCGACCTCCGCGGGGTCATCGGGAAGCTCGACTACCTGCGCGACCTCGGGGTCGAGACCATCTGGCTCTCGCCCTTCTTCGACAGCCCGCAGGCGGACTTCGGGTACGACATCCGGGACCACTTCGGCATCTCGTCGGAGTACGGCTCGCTCGACGACTGCCACGCCCTCATCGAGGAGGTCCACGAGCGGGGGATGAGGGTGGTCTTCGACATGGTGCTCAACCACACCTCCAACGAGCACCCGTGGTTCGTCGAGTCGAAGAGCTCGAAGCAGAACCCCAAGCGGGACTACTACCTCTGGCGCGACGGGCGCTCGCCGGGGGGCCGAGAGCCGCCCAACAACTGGCGCTCCATGCTCGGCCGCCGCGGCTGGCACTACGACCGCACGACGGAGCAGTGGTACTGGGCGAGCTTCCTGCCCTTCCAGCCCGACCTGAACTACCGCAACCCGGAGGTGAAGGAGGCCATGCTGGACGTGGTCCGACACTGGCTCTCCATGGGCGTCGACGGGCTGCGGCTCGACATCTTCAACGCCCTCTTCAAGGACGCCGCGTTCACCAACAACCCCTTCTCGTTCAGGCCGGTTCCGAGCGAGGACAACCCCGACGGGTTCTTCCAGCAGACCCGCCACACCATCGACCACCCCGACACCTTCGCCTTCGCTCGCGAGCTGCGCGCGGTCGTCGACGCCGTCCCGGGGCCTCCCCGCTTCCTCGTCGGCGAGGTCTTCGGCGCGCCCCACACCCTGCGCCGCTACTGCGGCGAGGACGCCGACGGGCTGCACCTCGTCTTCCTCTTCAAGTCCATGCGCGCCCCGTTCTCAGGGCCCGGCGTGCGCGCCATGATCGCCGAGTTCGAGCGGGAGTTCCCGGAGCCCTTCTTCCCCACCTACGTCTTCGGCAACCACGACCGGCCGCGGAGCATCCTCCGGCTCGGCAACCACGCCGGCAAGGCCAAGCTCCTCGCGACGCTCCAGCTCACCGCGCGCGGCGTCCCCTTCATCTACTACGGCGAGGAGATCGGGATGCACCACCACGACATCCCCGCCGTGCACGGGCTCGACCCCATCGCCACCCACTTCCGCTTCGTCCCCGACTGGGTCGCCCGGCGTCTACGGCGCTCGGGCATCCTGCTCAACCGCGACGAGTCCCGCCTCCCGATGCAGTGGCACCACGGCCCCCACGGGGGGTTCACCCACCACGCCTCCAGCCCGTGGCTCGCCTCCCATCCCAACAGCGCCGAGGTCAACGTCGCCGCCCAGGAGAACGACCCCCACTCGATCCTCTCCTGCTATCGGCAGCTCCTCGCGCTGCGCAACCGAAGCCTGGCGCTCCAGGCCGGCTCGCTCGAGCTCCTCAGCCCGGCGGGCGTGCCCCTCGCCGTCGTCGCGTACCGCCGACGACACGGCGAGGGAGAGCGGGCCGAGGTCGCGGAGGTGTTCCTCAACTTCTCGTCGAGGGAGGCGAGGGTCGAGCTTCCGGCGCTCCCCGACCGCACCGTCTTCTCCACCCTGCGCGGCGCGATGGACCCGTCGGAGTCCCGCGTCACCCTGCGGGCCTTCGAGGGCGTCGTCGTCTGTCAGGGCTGAGAGGGGTGGGGCTGAGAGGGAGCCCCGGCGTCGGGCACGGGCTGCATCTGGGTCGGCGACCGGGGGATCGCCCCGACCACGCGCGCCAGGCCCGCCGGGCTGAAGGCCGCGTGGATGCTCACCACCACGCGACCGCGGGGATCGACCACGAACACCCACGGGGTCTCGTCGCTCTCCATCCCGAGGCTCTCGGCGAAGGACCCGTCGCGGGAGAACCACACCTGGCGCCACTGCGGTCTCGGCGTGCGCTCGCGCGCCTGTGACAGGATGGTTGCGGTCGGGACCAGGCCGAAGATGTCGAGCGCCGTGAAGGTCAGCATCGGGGTCCCCGCCGGGATCGCGATCTCCAGCGGGCGCCACCACGCCTCCACCGCCGGGCCGCTGTCCTTGTCGGTCAGCGCGCAGATGACCGTGTAGCTGCCGAGCAGGTCGCGCTGCGTGTGCCTCGTGCCCTCCAGGTCATCCACCGAGAAGGCCGGCATCGCCTGACCGGCCCGCGGCTCGGCGAAGCCCGAAGACGCGACCGACAAGAGCACGACGAACAGGATCAGCAGCCTGCGCATGGCACAGCCTCCAACGATGTAGAGAGGAGAGTCGTGAGTGACAGACCCCGGGGCGCTCGCGGTCGCTAGGCCCCCCCAAGCGTGCTCACCAGGCTGTCGAAGGTCCAGTCCTCCAGCGCGTGAAGCTTGCGGCGGAGGGGGCCGTCGAGCTCCGGATGGCGCTCCAGATAGCGGTTCCACCAGATCTCCGACGCGCCGGTGACCGTGGGGTTGAGCCACGGCTTCTGCAGCGTGTAGTGGATGATCTTCACGTCGTTGACCACCGACTTCACCGAGGCGTGGGCGGTCATGAACTGGTACACGAAATGGTGGAGGTTGTAGCGCGCCTCCAGCCGGTGCCCGACGTCCATGGACCACCAGTCGGGATAGAAGTCATTGAGGAAGCCCTGGTCGCCCCCGTCGTAGGTTCTCCGCTGGAGGAGCCTGGACTCCATGGAGTCGAAGAGCGCCTTCGAGGGCTCGATCACCATCACTCCGGAGTTGAAGCAATTGGGCAGGAAGAAGTCCGGCGCCGCGGCGAAGGCGGGGCGCTCGAAGAGCTCGTCGATGTTCTGCAGCACCAGCGTGTCGGCGTCGAGGAACACCACCTTCTCGATGTCCTCCAGCCCGAAGGCCCGGAGCTTGGTGTACGTGTTGCGGAAGCGCGCGTAGAGCAGCTCCCCGTCGCCCGAAGGGTTGGCGATGGGCTCGATCAGCCGGGGATCCCAGCCCGTCGCGGTGGCCAGGCGCGCCCTCGCGGCCGGCGACACATCGGGTGTGACAAGAAGCACCAGTGGGACATTGGTGCCTGTGGCGCGCAGCGAGCGTCCCAGCGTCTCGACCCCGGGCTCATAGGCATCCCCACCACACATCAGACTCACATAAGCGTGTTTCATCGATGGCCTCGCTCTCCGTTCTGGGGCCACGGTAGACCCGCCTTCCGACTTCAGACCCCGTGCCCCCGGTGCGCGGGACGGAACGACTCGCAGTGCGCAGGCCCCCCCGGCCCCCACGCCTTCACCGCGACCCCCTGCCTCGGCAGGTGATGCTCGAACCACTCCGCCGCCAGCGACGCCACGCGCTCGAGGGAGCCCGGCTCGGCGAGCAGGTGCGACGCGCCCGCGACCCGGCTCAGCCCGCGCTCGCAGCGCAGCGTCGTCATGGCCTCCCGGTTGAGCTCCAGCCCGGTGGGGTCGTCGCTGTCGGCGATGAGCAGCGTCGGGGCCTCGATGCGAGGCATCGCCGCGACGGCCAGGTCGGTGCGCCCCGCCTGGCAGACCACCCCCCGCACCGCCATCGGACGCTCGGCCGCGGCCGTGAGCGCCACCGCGGCGCCGGTGCCCGCGCCGAAATACCCGATGGAGAGCGAGCGCGTCGTGGCCTGCGCGCCCAGCCAGTCGGTCGAGTCGGCCAGCCGCGAGGCCAGCGCCTCGACCTCGAAGGAGCGAGCCATCGCCTCGTGCTCCGCGGTCTCCTCGTCGGCCGTGAGCAGGTCGAGCAGCAGCGTGCCGAAGCCCGCGTGCTCGAGCGCCCTGGCGATGTCGCGGTTGCGGTGGCTCTTCGGGTTGCAGCCGCTGCCGTGCGCGAAGACCACCAGCGCATAGGCCTGCGCGGGCAGCGCGAGGTCGCCCTTGAGGTGAACGCCCGCCACCGCGAGCGTGATGTGCTCTCGCACGATCGAGGAGCTCATGGCGCCCTCCCGCATCCCGCGCGCATCCGGCTGTCGCAGCTTCTTCACAACCCGACGGAGGTTCACTTCGTATGCCATGGGCCGCAGGGGGACGCTGCGGCCGAGGCCCGCCGGGCCCCGTCAGGGCGAGGGCCTCCGTGGCGCCGCGCACACAGTGCGCGAACGTGGTGCAGTGCGCTCGCAGGGGCCTTCGTGAGCCCCTCAGCGAGGCTTGGGGACCTGCTCGGGGTGGGCCTCCGAGAGCGGCCTCGCGGAGCGGGCGTCCCCCTCGGCGAGCGTCTCGTGGGCTCGCTCCTGGGTAAGCCCCCGGCTCGCGGAGAGCCTGGTGTCGGCGTGGGGATCGTCGGCCCTGACGACCGAGTGTCGATGGGCCCGCTCGGGGTGCGCCTCGCTCACCGGGTTCGAGCTGCCGGGGCGCCCGGTGGCCAGCGTCGACGGGGGCGGCGCGGGCCGAGGGATCGACGGCCTCGGCGCCGGGGCGTCAGCGGTGTACCCGGCAGGAGGCGCGCTGAGGAAGAGCGCGGCGACCGGAGGGGGGAGGTCGCGCGCCCAGCGGGTGGCCACGTCGGGCGGGAGCATGGCGCCGAGCTGTCGGCAGACGATCTCCGTGCGCTCGAGGGCGACCGGCCGACGCACCAGCTCGGCGCGCTGCACCCTGGTGAACAGCCGGTCGACGGAGGACTGGGCCCGGCCCACCCGCCCTACCAGCGCCCCCTGGAGCGAGGCCGGGACGGAGGCCCGCAGGGTCGCGAGCTCGTCGTCGACCAGCACCTCGTCGAGCGACGACAGCACGCGACGGATGAGACGCAGCACCCGCTCTGGCGGGTCGAGGCCGGTCTGCCGCTGGATCTCACCGACGAAGCTCTCGAGGTTCATCATCATCTCCACGGCGCATCTCCTGGTGCCCGATGCAGCAGCCGGCGTGCCGGGATTGCGCGGGCCGGGCGGCGCGTGGTGATGTCGCGGCGGACACGATGAAACCCACCGCGCGAGAAGACCGGGCGCTCCCGGCAGACAAGCTGAGACCCCGGGTCGACGTCGCCTCGCTCCCCTTCGCGTCGACGGCGGACGTGCCGGCGCTGGACGCGCTCGTCGGGCAGCAGGACGCGCTCGACGCGCTCGCCTTCGGCCTGGAGGTGCGGGGCCCGGGCTTCAACCTCTACGTCGCCGGGGAGAACGCCTCGGGGCGCACCACCACGGTGCACGCCCACGTGGGACGGCTCGCGGCGGCCTGCCCGGTGCCGCTCGACTGGGTCTACGTCCACAACTTCGCCGCGCCCGACCAGCCCCTGGCGCTCTCGATGCCCGCCGGGCAGGCCACGGGCTTCGCTCGCGCGATGGAGACCTTCATCCGGGACACGGGGCTCGCGATTCGCCGCGCCCTCGACAGCGAGGACCACGACCGCCGCCGGCGCGCCGAGCTCGACGCCTACGCGAGCACCCGGCGCAAGGTCTTCGACGAGCTCGGCGCCACGGCCAGGGAGCTCGGCTTCCGGGTCGACATCGCGCCGGGGCGGGTGACCTCGGTGCCCATGGTCGAGGGCGAGCCCATCACCGCGGAGCGCTTCGACGCCATGAGCGACGAGGCCCGCGCCGACCTCACCCGGCGCACAGAGCAGTTCGAGCTCCCGCTGAGCGCCGCGGTGCGTCGGCTGCGGCAGATCGAGATCGAGGAGGACGAGCGCCGGCTGGTGTTCGACCGCGAGGCCGCGAAGGGCATCATCGACCCGATGCTGGCCGAGCTGCGAGGGCACTACACCGACCAGCCCGAGCTGCTCTCGCACCTCGCCCGGGTGGGCGACGACCTCACCGAGCGGGCCTCGTCCTTCGCGACCCCGGCGCCGGTCGCGGGCGACAACGACGAGGTCGCGGTCGACGAGGAGGCGGCCGAGGACGCCGCCGAGAGCACCGCCGGCGCCCTCGCCCGCTACCGGGTCAACGTGCTGATCGAGCACGGCGGGGCGAGCGGGGCGCCCGTCATCGTGGAGCGCCACCCCACGCCGGAGAACCTCGCGGGTCGCATCGACTACCGCATGACCGCCAACGGCCTGGTCGCGGACTTCCTCCAGATCAGGCCCGGCTCGCTGCACCGGGCCAACGGCGGCTTCCTGGTGCTGCGCGCCTCGGACCTGGAGCAGACCGAGGCCGCGTGGCCGGTGCTCAAGCGCGCGCTGCTGGGCCCGGAGATTCGCATCGAGGCGAGCGACGGGGGCGCCGCGCTCCCCGCGACCACCCTGCGACCGACGCCCATTCCGCTGGATCTCAAGGTGGTCCTGATCGGGACCGAGGAGGTCTACCAGCTGCTCTTCGCGCTCGATCCGGACTTCCGAGACCTCTTCAAGGTCAAGGTCGAGTTCGCACCGGATGTGCCCTGGTCGGAGGAGGCCACTCGGCTGTGCGCGGCCTTCCTGAGCCGCTGCGTGCGCGACCGCTCGCTGCTGCCGCTCGACGCCGGGGCCATCGCCCGCACCATCGAGCACGCCTCGCGCATCGCCGGGGACAGCGAGCGCATCTCCGTGCGCCTGGGCGAGCTGGCCGACCTCGCGACCGAGGCGAGCTTCTGGGCCTCGAAGGCGTCCCGGCCGCAGGTGACGCGCGCCGACGTCGAGCGGGCCCTTCACGCCCGCCACGCCCGCTCCGGGCTCCTCGAGCGACGCCTGCGCGCGGAGATGACCCGACGCACGGTGCTGGTGCAGACCGCCGGCGAGGTGCTCGGGCAGGTCAACGGCCTCGCGGTGGTCGAGCTCGGCGACAGCCGCTTCGCGGTGCCCTCGCGCATCACGGCCACGGTGTCCCCCGGCCGAGGCACGCTGCTCAGCGTCGACGGGGCCGCGGACCTCTCCGGGCCCTTCCACGACAAGGCCGTGCTCATCCTGCTGGGCTACCTCGCCCGCACCTACGGCCGGGGGAGCCCCCTCACCCTGGCCGGCACGCTCGCCTTCGAGCAGTCGTACAGCGCCGTCGAGGGCGACTCGGCCTCGCTCGCCGAGCTGCTCTCCCTGCTCTCGGTGCTCGCGGATGTGCCGCTCGACCAGGGCATCGCCGTCACCGGGGCGGTCGATCAGCGGGGGCAGATCGAGCCCGTCGGGGAGGTCACCCGCAAGGTCGAGGGCTTCTTCGCCGCGTGCCGCGCGGCGGGCCTCGACGGCCGCCAGGGGGTGATCGTGCCGGCGCCCAACGCGGTGCACCTGGTGCTCGACGAGGAGGTGGTCGAGGCCGTGAGAGCGGGGCGCTTCCATGTGTGGACGGTGCGCACCGTCGACGAGGCCCTGGCGCTCATGACCGAGCGGGAGGCGGGCGAGCCGACGCCGGAGGGGGAGTACCCCCCGGAGAGCGTCCACGGGCGCGCGCTGGCGAAGCTGCGGCGCTTCGGCCAGCAGCTCGCGGCGCTGCGGGGGGCGGAGCGTTAGCGCGTGCCCGCGGCGGGAGCGTGGGCCTCGATGTAGGCCACGCAGCCGTCGAGGGTGCCGAGCTTGCGGTAGTCGGCCTCGGGGACCTCCACCCCCAGCTCGGCGTGCAGGCCGGTGATGAAGCGCAGGAAGTCCATCGAGTCGAGGTCGAGCTCGGCGCGGAAGTCGGTGCCCGGCCCGACCGAGTCGAGGTCGGCCTCCGGGGCGATCGAGTGGAGGACACGTCGGACGGACTCTCGGATGGCGTCGGGGGTCATAGGGTCTCCGGGTGCTGGAGGAGCTCGCCGAGCGCCGCGAGGAAGCGGGCGCCGCGGTGCCCGTCGCTCACGCGGTGGTCGGCCGAGAGCGAGGCCATCACGACCGGGCGCACGCCCAGCAGTCCGTCGATGGCCCATGGGCGATCGAGGGTGGTTCCGAAGCCCACCATCGCGACCTGCGGGGGATGGATCACCCCGAAGACCGTCTCCACCCCGCGCTCGCCCAGGGCGGTGACCGTGATCGTCGGGTCGGACAGCTCGGAGCTTCTCAGCCGCGACTCCCTCGCGCGAGCCGTCACCTCCGAGAGCGCCTGCATCACGTCGCCGAGGGACTGCTTGTCGACGTCGTGTATCGCCGGCGCCACCAGGCCGCCGCGGCGTAGCGAGATGGCCACGCCCACGTGCGTACCGCCGCCCGGCCGGAAGGCCCCGTCGATCCAGAAGCCGTTGAGCTCGGGGGTCTCGCGGAGGGCGAGCGCGACGGCCTTGAGCTGCAGGGCGATGGGCAGCAGCCGCGCGGTCACGGGCCGGGTGAGGTTCTGCTCGCGCAGCCACGAGAGCGACGGACCCATGTCGATCGAGGCGCCCAGGTAGTAGTGGGGGATCTCCCGCTTGGAGCGGGTCATCGACGCGGCGATCGCCTGACGCATGGCCGCTCCCCGATCGGAGGGCGGGGGCGCGGGCGTGGGTGCGGGCGGGGGCGCGGGAAGGGCCTCCCCGGTCGCCGGGGGCGCCGGGGTCGAGGGCACCGCCTCGCGCTCCACATCGGCCACGGTGATCTCCCCGTGGGGACCGCTCCCGTGCACCGAGGCGAGCTCGACGTTCTGCTCGCGCGCTCGACGCCTCGCAGCGGGTGAGGCCAGGGGGCGCGCCCCGGTGGAGACCGGGGGAGGCGGCGGTGCGGGAGGCGGCGGCGCGGGAGGCGGCGGCGCGGGCGTCGCTGCCGGAGGCGCGACGGAGGCGGAGGCGGGTGCAGCGCCTTCGAGCGTGGCGAGCACGGTGCCCACGGGGACCCTGGTGCCGACCGCGACGAGGATCTGAGCGACGACGCCGGACTGCCAGCTCTCGACGTCGACGGCGCCCTTCTCGGTCTCGACCACCGCGACCACCTGGCCGCGGGTGACGGTCTGACCGGGGGCGATGCGCCACTCGACGAGCGTTCCAGCGTCCATGTCGGCCCCGAGCGAGGGCATGCGGAACTCAAGCATGGGTGCCGACGACCTCTCTGGCAGCGCCGACGATCGCCTCGACCTGCGGCAGCGCGGCGATCTCCATGTGGCGGGCGTAGGGGATCGGGACCTCCGCCGAGCACACCCTCGCGATGGGCGCGTCGAGGTCATAGAAGGCCTCTTCCGCGAGGCGCGCGGAGATCTCCGCGGCGAAGCTCCCGCTGCGCCAGCCCTCGTCGACGATCACCGCGCGGCGGGTCTTCCTCACCGACGCGACGAGCGTGGCGGCGTCGAGCGGGCGCAGCACCCGCAGGTCGATCACCTCCGCGTCGATGCCCTGCGCCGCGAGCTTCTCCGCCGCCTCGAGCGCGCGAGGGATCATTCCCCCGTAGGCGATGAGGCTGAGCTGCGTCCCGGCGCGACGGACGGCGGCTCGGTCGATGGGGACGGCGCCCGCGTCGGAGCGCAGCGTCCCCTCGACGTTGTAGAGCCCTACGTGCTCGAAGAGGATCACCGGGTTGGGGTCGGCCAGCGCCGAGGCGAGCATCCCTCGAGCGTCTTCCAGCGTGGCGGGGCAGAGCACCTTCAGGCCCGGCACGTGGGCGTACCAGCCCTCCAGGCTGTGCGAGTGCTGCGCGGCGAGCTGCCGCCCCGCCCCGGTCGCCATCCGGATGACCAGCGGGATCGCGAACTGCCCTCCCGACATGTGCCGCAGCGTCGCGGCGTTGTTGACGATCTGGTCGAGCGCCAGGAGGCTGAAGTTGACCGTCATGACCTCCACGATGGGGCGCATTCCGTTGAGCGCCGCGCCGATGCCCGCGCCCACGAAGGCCGACTCGGAGAGGGGCGTGTCGCGGATGCGCTCCGGGCCGAACTCCTCCAGCAACCCCCGGCTCACCGCGTAGCAGCCGCCGTAGCGCCCCACGTCCTCGCCCATCAGGAACACCCTCGGGTCGGCCTGCAGCGCCTCCCTCAGCGCGGCGCGCATGGCCTCGCGCCAGGTGGTGCGCACCATCACCGCGTCACTGCCGGGCATCGCTCGCCTCCGTCGCGTAGACGTCGCGGGTGAGGTCCTCCACGGGCTCCAGCGTGCCGGCCTCGGCGAAGGCCACCGCGGCGTCGAGCTCGGCGGCCACCTCGGACTCCAGCGCCGAGAGGCCCGCGTCGTCGAGCGCGCCCCCGAGCTTCATCAGCGTCGAGAGCGCGGCGATGGGGTCGCGCAGCTTCCAGCGCTCCACCTCCCGCTTCTCCCGGTAGAGCTCGGCGTCGAACATCGAGTGCGCCCGGAAGCGGTATGTCGCCAGCTCGAGGAAGCGCGGCCCCTCGCCCGCTCGCACCGTCGCCACCGCTGCGAGGGCGGCCCGCTCGACCGCCGTGACGTCCATCCCGTCGACCCGATCGGCGGGCATGTCGTAGCTCCGGGCCTTGGCGCAGAGGTCGACCTGGGACTCGGTCAGCGCCAGCGCCGTGCCCATCGCGTAGAGGTTGTTCTCGCAGAGGAAGAGCACCGGGAGGCGCCACAGCGCCGCGAGGTTCATGCACTCGTGGAACTCCCCCTCCGCGACCGCCCCGTCGCCGAAGAGGCAGGCCGTGACCGCGCGTCGCCCCAGCATCTTGTCGGCGAGCGCGAGGCCCGTCGCCAGGGGCAATCCCCCCGCCACGATGGCGTTGCCGCCGTAGAAGCGGTGCGACGCGTCGAAGAGGTGCATCGATCCCCCGCGGCCTCGGCAGCAGCCCTCGGCCTTGCCGAACATCTCCGCCATGATCCGGTCGGGGGGCACCCCTCGGGCGAGCGCGTGGCCGTGCTCCCGGTAGGTCGAGACCACCGCGTCGACGTCGGTGAGCGCGCGCATCACGCCCACCGCCACGGCCTCCTCGCCCACGCACAGGTGCAGGAAGCCGCGGATCTTGCCGGCGCCGTAGAGTTCCGCCGCGCGCTCCTCGAAGCGACGGATGCGGAGCATGCCTCGGAGCCGGCCGAGGTCGTCTTCGAGCGAGGGCGCGGCGGTCACGCCCCGGCCTCCAGGGTGGAGGTGTCGCCCTCGGGGAGCCCGAGCTCCCGGGCCTTGAGGAGCCGCCGCATGATCTTCCCGCTGCGGGTGCGAGGGAGGGTTGCGAGGAAGGCGATCTCCCTCGGCGCCACCGCGGACCCGAGGCGCTTTCGCGCGAAGCCCATCAGCTCGAGCTGGAGCGCCGCGCTGGCCTCGTAGCCGGGCTTGAGCGACACGAAGGCCTTGACGATCTCGAGGGCCACCGGGTCGGGCTTGCCGATGACCCCCGCCTCGGCGACCGCGGGGTGCTCCAGCAGCGCGCTCTCGACCTCGAAGGGCCCGATGAGGTGCCCCGCCGTCTTGATGACGTCGTCGCTCCTGCCGATGAACCAGAAGTACCCGTCGGCGTCTCGCCGGGCGAGGTCTCCGCTCAGGTAGAACCCGTCGGCGAAGCACTTCTTGTAGCGCTGCTCCTCATGGAGGTACGCGCGGAACATCGACGGCCACCCGGGCCTGAGCGCCAGCTCCCCGTCGGTGTCGGGGGCGTCGATCACCGCCACGCCGCCGTCGAGGGTGCGCTTCACGATGGCCGCCGCGATGCCCGGCAGGGGCTTGCCCATGGACCCAGGCTTGATGTCCATCGAGGCGAAGTTGGCGATCATGATTCCGCCGGTCTCGGTCTGCCACCAGTTGTCGTGGATGGGACGACCGAGCGCCCCGACGCTCCACAGCACGGCCTCGGGGTTGAGCGGCTCTCCCACGCTGGCGATGAAGCGCAGCGCCGACAGGTCGTAGCGCTTCGGCAGCGCCTCGCCCGCGCGCATCAGCATCCGCACCGCCGTCGGCGCCGTGTACCAGTTGGTCACCCGCTGGTCTTGCAGCACCGAGTACCAGCGCTCGGCCTCGAACTCGCCCTCGTCGATGATGCACGTGAGCCCGTGCGTGAGCGGGGCGACGAGGCCGTAGGAGGTGCCGGTCACCCAGCCCGGGTCGGCGGTGCACCAGAAGATGTCCCCGGGCTTCAGGTCGAGCGCGAAGGCGGCGGTCGCGTGGTGCGCCACCACCGCGCCGTGGACGTGGAGGGCGCCCTTGGGCCTGCCCGTGGTGCCGCTGGTGAAGTGCAGCAGCGCCGGGGTCTCAGGGCTCGTCGGCGCGATGGTCCACGCCTCCGAGGCGCGCTCCATCCACGGCCCCAGGGCGTGCACCCCGGGGGAGCCCGGAGGGTCTTCCCTCGCGTCGACGAGCAGCACGTGGCGCAGCTCGGGGAGCTCGGGCAGCAGCGCCGCCACCTTCCTGCGAAACAGGGCCTCGGTGGTCACCAGCACCCTCGCCTCGCCCAGCGAGAGCCGCGCCCGGATGGGCTCCGGACCGAAGGCCGAGAAGAGCGGACAGAATACGTCACCGTGTTTGAGCGCCCCGAGGGCGGCCACGTAGAGCGCCGGGACGCGCCCGAGCAGCGCGAAGACCCGGTCTCCGGGAGAGACCCCCAGCGCCGAGAGCACGTTGGCGAAGCGGTTGGTGAGCGCCCGCAGCCCGGCGTAGGTCGTGTCGCGCACCGCGCCGTCGGCCCCGAGGCAGCGCAGCGCCACGCGAGCGCTGGAGGCCCCGACGGCGTGGCGATCGACGGCCTCGTGGGCGATGTTGAGGCCGCCTCCCCCGGGCAGTCCGTCGAGGGCCCGGGCGGCCGCCTCCCACGAGAAGGTGCGACAGGCCTCGTCGTAGTCCGACAGGTTGGGTGCGGGCCCACCGACCACCGACGCCTTGTGGATGCGTTCGCGTGTCATGACGCCTCGGGCATTGAGCAAGGCACAAGCCATCGAAGGCCGTTGACCGTTGCCGGGTGTCGTCCGGGCGCTACGCACCATGTTCGCGCACGTGGTGCACGCTCTGCGATGGGTCCGCGCGAGGAGGAGCGGGACGGGCGACGCGGCACACGTCGTGCGAATGGTGATGGGACGGAGCAGGCGCCCGAGAGGAAGGCTGACACCCCGATGGCCCACAAGAGGATGTTGTTCCGGTCGGAGGCGAGGGAGAAGATTCTCCGGGGGGCGACGGCGCTGGCGGATGCGGTGCGGGTGACCCTCGGGCCGAAGTCGCGCTGCGTGCTCATCGAGCAGAAGTGGGGCAACCCCATCGTGTGCGACGACGGGGTCACCATCGCCAAGGCCATGGACCTCAAGGACCCCGAGGAGAACCTCGGCGCGAGGATGATCCGCCAGGCCGCGGAGCGCACCGGCGACGTGGTGGGCGACGGCACCACCACCTCGGCGCTGCTGGCCCACGCGATCTTCGCCGAGGGGGTTCGCAACGTCGTGGCAGGGGCGAGCGCGGTCGACCTGAAGCGGGGGCTCGACCGTGGGGTGGCGGTGGCGGTGGCGGCGATCCGCGCGATGTCGCGGCCGCTGGAGAGCCGCAAGGAGAAGGCCCAGGTCGCGACCATCTCGGCGCACAACGACGTGACGCTCGGCGAGATGGTGGCCGACGCGGTCGAGCGTGTGGGCCTCGACGGGGTGATCTCCGTGGAGGAGGCCAAGGGGACCGAGACCACGCTGGAGGTGGTCGAGGGGATGCAGTTCGACCGCGGTTACCTGTCCCCGTATTTCGTCACCGACCCGGCGAGGATGATGGCGGTGCTCGACGACGCGTACGTGCTGGTCTCCGAGCGCAAGGTCACGGCCATGAACGACCTGCTTCCGGTGCTCGAGGCCATCGCGAGGCAGCAGAAGCCGCTGCTGCTGGTGATCGACGACGTCGAGGGCGAGGCGCTCGCCACGCTGGTGGTCAACAAGCTCCGGGGCACGCTCTCGTGCTGCGCGGTGAAGGCCCCGGGCTTCGGCGACCGGCGCAAGGAGATGCTGAAGGACCTCTCCATCCTCACCGGGGCGAGGGTGATCTCCGAGGAGCTGGGCTCGAAGCTGGAGGACGTGACGCTCAGCGACCTGGGGAGGGTGCGGCGCGCGGAGATCGACAAAGACCGCACGGTGCTGATCTCCGCCAGCGGCCCCACCGAGGAGGTGAAGGCGCGCATCGCGGAGATCAGGGCGCAGATCGAGAAGGCCACCAGCGACTACGACAAGGAGAAGCTGAAGGAGCGGCTCGCGAGGCTGGCGGGCGGCGTGGCCGTGATCCGGGTGGGGGCCCTGTCGGAGTCCGAGCTGAAGAAGCGCAAGGAGGCCTTCGACGACGCCATCAGCGCGACGAGGGCGGCGCTGGCGGAGGGCATCGTCCCGGGCGCCGGGCTCGCGCTGCTGCGGGCGGCCGACGCGGTGGGGCGCCTCGAGACCGACGCCGAGGGCGACGAGCGCACCGGGCTCGCGATCCTGCGCAAGGCCCTGGAGGCCCCGACGAGGCAGCTCGCGGAGAACTCCGGCGTCGACGGCGGCGTGGTGATCGATCGGATGCGCTCGGGCACCGGGGCCTACGGCTTCGACGCCGCCCGCCGCACCTACGTCGACCTCACCCAGTCGGGGATCATCGACGCCACCAAGGTTGTTCGCACGGCCCTGGAGAACGCCGTCTCGGTCGCCAGCGTGCTGCTGCTCACCGAGGCGACGCTCACCGAGATCGGCGACGAGAAGCCGGCGCTCCACCACGAGCTGGAGGAGTGACCGGCACACCATCTGCACCACCACACAGCGGAGGATCATTCATGGCGACCAAGGCTCAAGCATTCAAGGCGTCCGTCGAGCTGGCCAACCAGAACGCGAACATCCAGCGCGGCTCGCTACCCGCTCCGTACGTCGAGAAGTCGGGCGTCCACCATGAGAACAAGCGCGCCGGGGCGAAGGCCGCGGTCGCGCTCGAAGACCACGCCGAGGGCACGCGTCCGAGCCGCAAGTCCACCCGCGGGGCCTCCAACCACCTGAAGCCCGACCACGCGATCAACATCCCCGCGTCGATCGAGGTCGACTCGCCGCAGAGCCGCTACATGGTCTCGGCGGCGCACGAGCGCGGCAACGTACGCGCCCGCGGCGGCTGAAGAGCCTTGACCGGACGCCTGGAGAGACGCACCTCTGGGTCGACCCGTACGCGTCGACCTATCAGGGCATCTTCGAGTCAGCGCGGGGGGTGAATTCACATCATCCAAGCGCTGAGCGGGGCCCACGCGATGACCGACGAGACCTGGCGCGACGCTGACCCCTTCAAGACCCTCGTGCTCGAGCACCTCCAGGGCCTGGCCACCGATCAGACCATCACCCGGAGCGCCCACGAGGCGAGGACCCCGGAGGAGGAGACCGCCGCGCGGGTCCACACGCTGCCGCGCATCATGCTCAACGGAGCGGCGGACGAAGGGGATTTCGCCAGGATCGAGTCCCTCGGCGAGGGAGGCGTGGGGGTCATCGAGCTGGCCCGCCAGCGCTCGGTCGGCCGGGACGTGGCCATCAAGCGGGTGCGAGACACCAGCAGCCCCGGCGCGGCGGCGACCCTCCTCGAGGAGGGGCACATCATGGGGCTGCTCGAGCACCCCAGCATCGTCCCGGTCTTCGCGCTCGGCAGGGACGACAACGACCAGCCCGTGCTGGTGATGAAGCGCATCGAGGGCTCCACCTGGCGCACGCTGCTGCGCGACCCCGGGCACCGCGCCTGGGAGCGCATCACTGAAGACCGGCTGGACTTCAACCTCCGGGTGCTCTGCCGCGTCGCCGACGTCGCGCATTTCGCCCACGGCCGGCAGTGGCTGCACCGCGACATCAAGCCCGAGAACGTGATGATCGGCGAGCAGAACGAGGTCTACCTCATCGACTGGGGCCTGGCCTTGCACCTCCCCATCGAGACCGCCGACGCCGAGCCGCCCGGCCTCGTGGGCACCCCGGCGTACATGGCGCCGGAGATGCTGCGGGGCGTCGGCCCGTGGCTCTCTCCTCGCACCGACGTCTACCTGCTGGGCGCGGTGCTCCACGAGGTGCTCACCGGGTCGCTCCGTCACGGCGGCGAGACGCTCCGCGCGGTGCTGGCCTCGGCGTGGCTCTCGGAGCCGGTGGACTACCCCAAGGAGACCCCCGAGGAGCTCGCCGAGCTGGCCAACCAGGCCACCGCGACGCACCCCTCCGACCGGGTTCCTGACGCGGAGACCTTCCGCCTGCGCATCGAGCTCTTCCTGCGCCACCGGGAGGCGAGGCGGGCGCTCGAGGAGGGACGCGGCCTCTTCGAGCGGCTCGTGGCGGACAGCGGCGCGTGCGGCTCCGGCGACGAGGTGGCCGTCATGCAGCACTACGAGGCCTGCGTCGCCGCGATGCGCCGCGCCGTCGAGCGCTGGCCCGACAGCCCCGACACCCGGGGCGGCCTCTCGGAGGTGCTCCACTGGCGCATCCGCCGCTCCCTCGCCCAGAAGGACGTGCTCACCGCGCAGGCCAACCTGCTCGAGCTCCCCACGCCCGACCCGGCCCTCGAGGCCGAGGTGAGCGAGGCGTCCCGTCGCATCAGCCTGGAGCGCCTCGCCGTCTCCAGGCTCAGCGACCTGGGGCGCCGTCACGACCCGCACCCGGTGGCGCCGCTCCGCGCCCGCGCGGCCCGTAACAGCGGGCTCCTCGGGGGCGGGGCCATCCTCGGCCTCGGGGGGCTCATCCACGCGGGCCTGGTGCCCTTCGAGTGGTGGGTGCTCGCCGGCGCCACCGCGCTCGCCGCGGCCGTCGTCGGCGCCGCCGCGGTGCACGGCCTCTCGCGGGGGGGCGTCGTCGACCGCAAGGGGCTGCGCTCGCTGGGCTGGATCGTCGTGGTCGCCCTCGCCCTCCTCTCCACCGCCTACTTCGTGGGGCTCTCCCCCGAGCAGTCGCTCGCGCTGCTGCCGATCCTCGTCGGCGCCTGCGTGGGAATGCTGGCGGACATCCCCCGACGGGCGAGGATCGCGCTCATGCTGATCTGCGGCGCGTGCGCCGTGGCGGCCCCGCTGGTGCTCCACTGGTCCCCCGCCGGGCTCTTCGACCTGCTGGGCGTCGCGACCCTCGTGGCGCACCTCGTCCTCGCCCGCATGTGGGACACCCTCGCGAGGGAGGGCCGAGCCTCGGAGCCGCCCGCGGAGTAGCGGCGCCCCACCCGGGAGGGGTTGACGGTGACCGCGATGCTCGTGCGACAGTCGCTCCGCGCGCCGCTCTTCGCTGGGTGAGGGGCCCTCGTCACATCCCGATGCTGACCCCAGGCGAATCCTTTAGCAGCTACCGCGTGATCCGGGAGATCGGGCGCGGGGCCATGGGGGCGGTCTTCGAGGCCGAGCACGTCTCCCTGCGCAAGCGCGTGGCCATCAAGGTGCTGCTCCCGGAGGCGTCCAGCGACGCGGCGGCGGTGCAGCGCTTCTTGCGCGAGGGCGAGGCCGCGGCGCGCATCCGTCACGATCACATCGTCGACGTGAGCGACGTGGGCACCCGCGACGGCACCCCCTACCTGGTGATGGAGTACCTCGATGGCGAGTCGCTGGCCGATCGCCTCGCCCGGCGTCGACGCATCGACGACACCGAGCTGGTCGACCTGGCGATCCCCGTGTGCGACGCCCTCGCGCTGGCGCACGAGGCAGGGGTCGTGCACCGCGACGTGAAGCCCGACAACATCTTCCTCGCCCGCACCGCCCGAGGCGGCGTGCGCGCCATGCTCGTGGACTTCGGCATCTCCCACGTCGCCCACAACGACCCCAGGGTCGCCCGGCTCACCAGCTCCTCGGTGCTCATCGGCACGCCCTGCTACCTCTCCCCCGAGGCCGCCCGCAGCGCCCGCAGCGTCGACGCCCGCAGCGACCAGTACGCCTTCGGGGTGACCCTCTACGAGTGCCGCACGGGGCTGCTCCCCTACGAGCGCGCCTCGGTCTTCGAGATGCTCAGCGCCATCCTGCTGGAAGACCCGGTGCCTCCCTCGATGCGCGCCTCGGACATCGATCCCCGGCTGGAGGAGACCATCCTCCGGGCGATGTCCCGCTCCCCCGACGAGCGCTTCCCCGACATGCGCGCCCTCGCGCTCTCGCTGCTGCCGATGGCCTCGCCGGCGGTGAGAGCGAAGTGGGAGCCCGAGCTCCGCGACCCCGCCCTCTCCGCCTCGAAGCGCACGCCCGTCAGCCCCATCGAGGCCATCCCCGCACGCCCCGGCACCACCGAGGACGAGCTCGTCCCCCTCGCCCTCGCCCGCACCGACCCGGGCGGTCCGCTCGCGGTCGCCGCTCCGCCCGTGGAGGCCTCGCCGTCGAGCGACCCCGCCGCCGCGTCCCCCGGTCGCCGATGGATCGCCGCCGCCGCGCTCGCCGCCGCCGCCGCGGTCACCGCCGCCGTGCTCGCGCTGGGCTCCGCCCCTCCCGCCGGGCCCTCCGCGGCGGTCGCCCCGAGCCCGACCCCCATCGTGCTCCCACCTTCCATCGTGCTCCCCCCGCCCGTCGCCGCACCCGTGGTCGCCGCGCCTGCCGCCCCCCTGGTCGTCGCGCCCGTCGAGCGGCCGAGGCGTGGCGCTTCGAGGAGCGCGCGCCACGTCGACCCCGCTCCCCCGGCGCCACAAGCCACGGCCCCGGTCGTGGCCGTGGCGCCGCCCGCTCCGACCGCCGCCCCGCCGCCCCGCTCGCTGCTGCGCACGGACTTCGGCGCCACCACCCCGTAGGCCACCGCCCCAGTGCTCCGCCCCCTGCGCGTCGTCGCCCTCCTGTCGCCCATCGCCCTGCTCTCGCTCGGCGCCTCCGCCCACGCCCAGACCGCCGCGACCGCGGCCGCGAGCTCCGACGTCGAGCTCGCCCGCGTGGCCTTCGCCCGAGGCGTGCTGCTCGCCCAGCAGGAGCGCTGGAGCCAGGCGCTGGAGGAGTTTCGCCAGTCGCGGAGGCACGCCGACCGCCCTCGCACGGCCTTCAACGTGGGCCTCGCGCTGCAGCACCTGGAGCGCTACCGCGAGGCGCGCGCCGCGCTGCGGGAGTGCATCGCCATGCCCTCGGTGCTGGCCGAGCCCGACCTCGTCACCGACGCCCACGCGCTCGAGGCCCAGGTGGGCCGCTCGCTCGCCCGGCTCCGGCTGGTGCTCGCGCCCGCCGACGCGGAGGTGCGCATCAACTCCCAGGTGATCCCCGAGGGCCGCGGAGAGCCGCTGAGGGAGCTCGACATCGACCCCGGCCGGCAGGAGGTGGAGGTCTCCGCGAACGGGGTGACGACCCAGCGCTTCACGGTGGCGCTGCGCTCCGGAGAGAGCCTCCAGCGGCGCGTCGACCTGGCGGTGGTGCCGGGTCGCGTCGCGGTGAGCGTCGACCAGCCCGAGGCCTCGGTGAGCATCGACGACGAGGTCGTGGGCCACGGGAGCACCGTGTGGCAGGGCTCTCCGGGCGCCCACCGGGTGCGCGTGGAGGCCGATGGGTACCACTCCTTCCGGCGGCCGGTGACGGTGACCGCGGGGGGCGACCTGCGGGTGGAGGTGACCCTCTCTCCGCTGCGAAACCCCTGGTACCAGAGCCCGTGGCTGTGGTCCGGGGTGGCGGTCGCGGTGGCGGGGGCAGTGCTGGCGGCGGTGTTCATCCATGACACCCAGGGGCCGGACGGGGGGAGCACCCAGCAGGTGTTGCAGGGAGCGACGGTGCGATGGTGACGAGGCTGTGGGCGCTCTGGCTCGTGCTCTGGGTGGGCTCCGTCGCGGGGTGCCGGGAGGTTCCGGCGACGCAGCTCCTGGTGGTGGTCGACAGCGACCTCGCGGTGGACCGTGAGCTCAACCGCATCGAGGTCTCGGTGACCGACCCGTCCGACCCGCTGGGGCGGGTGGTGTTCAGCCAGCGGGAGTTCACCCTGCTGCCGACGCCGAGGCCCGCGGCGTACACGCTGCCGCTCTCCTTCGGGCTGGTGCCCATCCGCGGCGACGCGAGCCGACGGGTGCGGGTCACCGTGAGGGCGAGCACCGTGGACACCGGGCGACGCATCGAGCTCACGGCCATCACGGGCTTCCTGCCCGACCGGAAGCTGTTGCTGACGATGTTCCTGCAGAGGGCCTGCGTGGGCATCGACACCTGCCTCGACGGCTACACCTGCGTCGACGGCGCGTGCGTCCCCGCCAGCCGACCGAGGCTCCCGGACATCACCAACCAGACCTCCCTCGACGCCTCCGGGCTCTTCGATGTCACCCGCCCCGAGGCCTCCCTCGACGCCTCCATCGACGCCTCCATCGACACGCTCGATGTGCCCGATGTGACCGACGCGCCCGATGTGACCGATGTCCCGGTCGCGATGGACACCCCCGTCGATGCGGCCGTGGACGCGCCCGTCCTCCCCACGCCGCAGCAGATCATGCCCACCACCGGGGCGCTCACCAACACCCGGCTGCTCTGGTTCGAGTTTCGCGCCGCGGCCGTTCCCGCCGGGACCACCGGGACCATCGAGCTCTGCGCCAGCCCCGCCTTCCCCCCGACGCTCACCGCCACGGTCATCCCCCCCACCCCCACCACCCTCGGCGGCGTCACCACCTGGGACCTCGTCTCCCTCGACGCCGACGAGATCCGCGCTCCCAGCGGCCCCATCGGCTCCGCCCGCACCCTCTGGTGGCGGGCGAAGCTCTCCCTCCCCTCGGGCGCGACCGCCCGCTCCACCGCGTGGCCCTTCCGCCTGCGCCCTGCGCAGGCCGCGCGCGCGGGCAACGTCACCGGCCTCCAGCGCTTCCGCGCCATCGGCCAGGCGGGGGACTTCAACGGCGACGGCTCCTCGGACGTCTTCGTCGTCACCGCGCGCTCGGGCGCCTCCAACGGCGGCACCTTCGCCCTGGGCCGGAGCTTCAGCCGCGCCCTCGAGACGACGGTGCAGGTCTCCCAGCGCACCCTCGATTTCGGCCGCGGCGCTCGCCTCGGCGACCTCGACGGCGACGGCCGGGAGGACTTCGGCGTGGCCTCCGGCTTCCCGAGCGGCACCGGCGACTCCGGGGCCGTGTACCTCGTCATGGGCACCAGCGCGGTCACCGACCGCACCCCCGAGCTCGTCCCCACGGCCAGCGGGTCCCCCACGACCGAGCCCGCGCCGATGGCCGCGGTGATGGACTCCGACCGCAACGGCCTCGGCGAGTTCGTGGTGGGCATACCCTCGACCGCGACCGTGCGCCTCTACCGCGGCGCGGCGGCGGCGCGGAGCGGATCCTTCCAGGACTTCCCCCCGGCGGTGCCGGGCCCGGAGGCCGAGATGAGCCTCTCGACCGCGGGGGACGTCAACGGCGACGGCCGAGGAGACTTCGTGGTGGGCTATCCCTCGCGGCGCTCCGCCGAGCTCTTCCTGGCGACCGACACCGGCGGCGTGGCGGGCTACTCCCGAGTCAGCCTCGCCTCGACAGGGCTCTCCTCCGCGGCGGGCTACGGCGCCGCGGTCGCGGGAGGCGGCGACCTCAACGGCGACGGCTTCAGCGACGTGGTGGTCGCAGGCACCGCGGGTCTCCGGGTGTTCTACGGCGGCGCCACGGGCTTCGCGTCGTCCAGCCTCTTCACCGATCCGTCGCCCTGCTTCGGCCGCGCGAACGACGCGACGCCCAGGCGCCTGGCCAACCTGGGCGACCTCGACGGCGACGGCGGCGACGAGGTCGGCCTCGCCTACGTGGGCGCCTGCATGATCGTGCTGCGCGCCCCGGTGGGCGCGGCGAGCGCCGCACCTCTTCTGGCGGAGGCCCGCACGCTCTTCGCCGCGACCGGGGAAAGCACCTTCGCGAGCGCCCTCTCGACCGCGGGCGACTACGACGGCGACGGGCTCTCGGACTTCTCCCTGGCGATCCCCAACGTCCTTGGAGCGAGGAGCACGGTGAAGGTCTACTTCGGCGATGTGTCGGCGTGGTCCGAGGGGATGAGCCGCGATGGCGGCGTCTCTCCCGCGGTGATGACCCTCACCCCGGGGAGCGGCGGATGGGGCTACAGCGTCGCATCGATCGCTCCTCGGGCGAGCCTGCCGGGGAGCTGACGGCGCGGGCGCGGGTGCGGCGGCGCTCGACCAGCACCAGCGTCGCCGAGAGGGCCACCAGCGCGGCCAGCACGCAGGCCACCTCGCCGATGACCGCCGCGAGGCCGAAGCTGTTGAGCGCGCGGTTGGCGCTGGTGTGCAGCGAGCTGTACCCGAAGATGGTGGTGAGCGAGCACACCAGGATGGCGCCGCCGGTCTCCTGCACCGCGGCCTCGATGGGGTCGCCCCCGGCGCCCGAGTCGACCTCCTGCTGGTAGCGCCGCATGACGTTGACGGCGTAGTCGACGCCGATGCCGAAGGTGATCGGGAGCGCCACGAAGTTGAGGAAGTTCAGCCGGATGTGGAGCAGCGTCATGGCCCCTCCCATCCAGGCCACGCCGGTGACCAGCGCCAGCAGCGTGAGCGCCCGGTGGCGCCAGCGGCGAAACGACAGCAGCACCAGCGACACCGTGGCCAGGATCGAGGCCAGCACCGCCCTCGGCCCGTCGCGCCAGATGGCCCCGATGATGTCCGCGTACACGGGCGCGCTGCCCACCACCACCGGGCGGCGCCCGTCGGGGGTGCGCGCCGCGCGGATCGAGTCGGCCCAGGCCACGAGGTACTGCCCGTCCCAGATGGAGGCGCCCGGCTTCTCCTCGACGAAGAGCAGCCTGCCCCGGGTGCCGTCGCGCTCGGTGTAGAGCGAGGCCACCGAGGAGGGGATGTCGTCGTCCACCAGCGGGCGGAGGGTCGCCGGGGGGAGGTACGCGTCGAGGTCGCGCTGCGTCTCCGGCGAGGCGTGCTCCCGGGCCTCCAGCATCAGCCGCCGCAGGTCGGCCAGGAGCGCGATCTTGGCGGGCTGGTCGGAGGGCAGCAGGTCGTCGATGGTGCGCACCGCGCCGAAGGGCGCGCCGTGCCGCTCGCGCATCTCGTCGAGCCTTGCCTTGAGGGCAGCGGTGTCCTCCCTCCGGTCGACCAGCACCGCGATGGCGCTGCCCGACCCGGCGCGCCCCACGATCTCCCCTGCGATGCCGTTGAGCTCGCTCGCCCGGTCGGTCTCCGCGCGCACCGAGGTGAGGTTGCGGAAGTTGTAGTCGAGAGGGTCGCGGCCGATGGCCACCGCCGAGAGCGCGATGCCCGCGAGGCCCAGCACCCCCGCCCCCACGGCCAGCGGCACGGGGTAGCGCTTCACCGCCCGGGCGAAGAGCACGCCGTAGGGGTTGGGCCGCTCGGACCCGGGCGGCAGCGGACGCCATCGCTCCCAGAGCGCGGTGAGGGCGGGGAGAAAGGCCATGGTCATCGCCCAGCAGATGACCATGCCGGTGCCGCCGATGATCCCGAAGTCGCGGAAGCCGCGGAAGTCCGTGACCACCAGCGAGCCGTAGGCGAGCGAGGCCGCGGTCGAGGCCGCGAGGGTGCCGGCCCAGGCGCCCTGGTGCGTCGCGGCGACGGCCTCGGTCACCTCGCGCCCCGCGCGGCGCTCCTCGAAATAGCGGGCGAGCCACATGATGCCGGAGTTGATCCCGTTGCCGATCACGATGCTGCCGAGGAAGGCCGTCGAGGTGTTGAGGTGCCCGACGGTGAGCTTCGCGAGCGCGAAGGTGGCGAGCACCGGCACCAGCAGCGCGCAGCCCAGCAGCACCACCGAGCGGGGGCGCCGGAAGAGCCCGAGGATCGCCAGCACGCAGAGCGCCACGGTGAGCAGCGTGGCGACCACCAGCTCGTGCTCGATGGCGTGGTGCTCGATGATGCCCACCAGCAGGTCGCCCGCGAGCGACACCGTGAGGTCGGGCGCGAAGCCCGCCAGGGGCAGCGCCCTGATCTCCTCGCGCACCCGCTCGACCAGCGCGGTGCCTCGGGCCGGGTCGCCGCTCGGCAGGTCGACCCGGAGAAAGATCGCGAGGTGCCGCCCGTCCCGGTGCAGGAAGAAGCCGCCGGGAAACTGCTCCGCCTCGGACTCGACGCGGCGCATCTGCTCCCGGGCCCTCGCCACCAGCGCGTCGGCGGGCTCCGGCGGATCGTCGAGGTTGATGTACACGGGGTTGGCGCTGGCGCGGTCGTACTCGATGCGCCGACGGAGCTCGTCGCGCGCCCGGGTGAGCTCCGGGAGCGGGGCGTAGAGGTGGCGGTGGTCGCGCACGAAGCGCTGGTAGTCGCCGACGTTCCACTGCACCCGGCGCACGCGGAGCGACGGGGGCAGGGCCTCGAGGCGCGCCGCCATGGCCGTGGCGTAGCGTCGGAGCGCGGCGTTGTCGCGCGACTCCAGCATGAGCGTGAGGGTGGAGAGCCCGCCCACCCGGCGCTGTCCGGCCCCCAGGTCGCGCACGCTCGGGGCGCTTCGGGGGAGCAGCTCGGTCCAGTCGCTGAAGAGCTGGAGGCTGCGCACCACGGGGAGCAGCGCGAGGGTGAGCGCCAGCGCGAAGAGGGCGATGAGGGGAGCCCGCCGGACCTGCACCTGCGCGATGCGGAGGAAGAGGGCGGAGGGCGGCGGGTGGTTGGTCACGGCGACCCCGGCGGCGGGCGGAAGAGCCTGCGCAGCAGCCACATCAGCGCGGCGGTGTAGCCGAGGCCCACCAGCACATCGATGACCCAGTGGTGGTCGAGGTAGACCGCCGCGACGCACATGAGGGCGGCGTAGGCGACCGCGACGACGCGCTTCGGGACGCTGAGGTAGGGCCAGGTCTCGACCGCCACCAGCGCGGGATAGGCCACGTGGAGCGACGGGACCGCGCCGAAGATGTCGTTCGAGCGCCCGTAGAAGCCGCGGAAGTACTCGACCCCCATGAGCGCGTCGACGCGCGCGAGGTTGGGGCCTGCGCTGGCGCGGGCGGCGAGGTCGACCACGCAGCCGTGGGCGTGGAAGTACCAGGGCGGCGCGGCGGGGTAGAGGTGGTAGGTGAGGAAGCCCGCGATGTTGAGCAGCAGGAAGGTCCAGGCGAAGCGCTGCAGCCGGTGGAAATCACGGCCGTAGAGGAAGACCGCGGCGCCGATGACGACGTAGATGTACGTGCCGTAGGGGATGGCGCAGAGGGCGTCGAGGGCGAGCGAGGGCCGCGCCTGGATGGCGTCGTGCAGCGTGCCCATGGGGCCGTCGCCGACGGCGACGCCGAAGAGGGCGATCTCCGCCTCGCGGAGGTCGCAGAGATGGACGCGCTCGGGCGTGAGCCCGACGTTCTTCACGAAGCGCATCGTGTCGTAGAGGAAGGCCACGAGGGCGAGCGGAAAGAGCCCGGTGAAGAGCTTTCTCCGGGTGAAGGCCAGCGCCGGGACGAGCACCATCGCGGTGATCATTTCCCAGCGCACCTCCCCCTGCGACAGGACGTACGACGGCCAGAGCACGAAGGGGGCGGAGGCGAGCCATGGGAAGAGGCGGGCCCGGGCGAACGCGGGCAGCGCCGGGTCGACGGGGCTCATCCCTGCTTCCAGAGGCCCGTCGAGAGGACGTGGTCGAAGACCTCGCGCAGCAGCCCCGCGGCGTTTCGGGCGGTGGCCGCGTCGAGCGTGAGCGCGGGCTGCAGGCGCACCCGCGGGGCGTAGGTCATGGCGAGCAGGCCGCGCTGCACGCAGAGGTCGAAGATGGCGCGGGTGACGCTGGTGGGCAGCGGCTCGCGGCTCGCCTTGTCGCGCACCAGCTCGATCGCCAGGAACACCCCCCTCCCCCGCACCTCCCCCACGAAGGGGTAGCGCTCGACGAAGGGCGCGAGCTCTCCCAGCAGCACCTCCCCCACCGCGCGTGCGTTGTCGACCAGGGCCTCCTCGTCGATGGCCCGTAGCGCGGCCGCCCCCGCCGCGGCGCCGAGGGGGTTGCCCCCGTAGCTCGACGACGAGCCCGACGGGGCCGACCAGGGCTTCGCCTGGGAGATCTCGTCGGTGGTGAGCAGCCCGCTCAGGGGGAAGCCCCCGCCGAAGGCCTTGCCGAGGGTGACGATGTCCGGCGTCACGCCGCTGTGCTCGATGCCCCAGTAGCGCCCGGTGCGGCCGAAGCCGGTGATCATCTCGTCGGCGATGAGCAGCGCGCCCAGCTCCTTCGCCAGCTCTCCCACCCCGCGCAGCCACGCGTCCGGAGGGATCACGTTGCCCGCGGTGCCCTGCATCGGCTCGACGATCACGGCGGCGACGGCGCCCGCGGAGGCGGCCTTCACCTGCTTGCGGGCCACGTCGAGGCAGGCGAGGTCGCAGCGCTCGGGCGCGAGCTTCAACGGGCAGCGGTAGCAGTCGGCGTAGGGCACCAGATGCGAGCCCGACACCATCGGGCCGAGGCCCTCCTTGAAGGTCGATCCCATGAGGGAGAGCGCCCCGTGGGTCTTGCCGTGGAAGGCCCCCCAGAAGCTCACCATCTCGTATTTTCCCGTGTGGCAGCGGGCGAGCCGCAGGGCGCTCTCCACCGCCTCGGCGCCGCCCGAGTAGAGCTGCAGCCGGTGGAGCTTCTTCGCCGGGGCGTGCTCGGCCACGCGCTCGACGAGCTCGACCCTCGCCTCCGCGGTGAGCGACCCCACGGAGGCCCTCGCCACCTGCGACTGGATGGCCTCGACCACGGCGGGGTGCGAGTGACCGAGGGCGTTGACCCCGATGCCCCCGATGAGGTCGAGGAAGGTGTTGCCGTCGACGTCGGTGATGGCGCTGCCCAGGGCGCGGTCGACGGCGATGCCGGCCATGACGGCGTAGCCCTGCACGCCGGGGGCGAGGTGGGCGTCCTCGCGCGCCCGGAGCGCGGCGCTGCGGGGGCCGGGGATGCGGGTCACGAGCTGCGGTCGCTGGTCGACGGGGTGCGAGGGGGAGCGCATCACGAGGCCTCCAGGGTGTTGGGGAAGACGACCCGGCGGTGCATGGGGAAGTTCCAGAGGAGGCTGACGGCGACGGCGACCACGACGCGCGCCCCGAGGTAGTGGAAGCCCATGCGCGTCGAGAGCAGGTACTCCCCGAGGGTGTTGAGCCCGAGGCTGGCGCCGGAGACCAGCGCGTAGCGCAGGGCCTGGGCGCCGAGGGAGCCGTTGTGGTCGCGGAAGATCCAGCGCCGCGCCAGGGTGAAGTTGAACACCGCCCCGGCGAGCGCCCCGAGCGCGGTCGCGGACACCGGGTGCAGCCCGAAGCGCTCGACCAGGAGGGTGAGCGTGCCGAAGTCGACGACCGTCGCTCCGATCGAGCCGAGCTGGTGGCGCCCGAGGGTGCGCGCGAGGGAGTCCGGGGGAGCGGCGAGCGGCGTCGGGCGACGGTCGGCGAGCGCGCGCATGAGCGCCACGAGGCGGCGCGCCGCGGAGAGGTTGGCCACCACCGCCACCGAGGCCAGGGCGAGGAGCATCGGGCTGTGGGAGATCCACGGGTCGTGCCCACCGGAGAGGGACGTGGCGACGGGCGTGAGGATCGCGCCGAGGGTGAGGTAGAGCGCCCGCTCCGGGCGGCGCATGGCCCCCCGGGGGACCTCGGTCTGCAGCGCCTCGGCCTTGGCGGTGACATAGCTCGTCATCACCGAGCCGAGCAGCGCCGCGAGGGTGAGCAGCAGCCACCCCGTGTGGGCGCGGTAGCAGACCGCGAGGCCAGCGAGGAAGGCGAACTCCTGGTAGCGGTCGACCGCCGCGTCGAGCACCTCGCCCGCGTCCGAGGCGACGCCGGTGGCGCGCGCGACCATGCCGTCGAGCGCGTCGCCCAGCGTGGCCACCGCGACCAGCGCGGCGGCGACGCCGAAGTGCCCGAGGCCCAGCGCCACCGCGGCGGCGAGCCCGAGAGCCAGCGAGGCCAGGCTGATGGCGTCGGGGGTGACGCCCGCCCTCGCGAGCGCGTTGCCCACCGGCTGAAGGGCCCAGTAGCCCGCGGACATGGTGCCCTCTCCCAGCAGCGCGCTGCCCCCGTCCTTCTCGACGCGGCGGTAGTGCGCCCGGCCGTGGAGCAGCGTGCGCACGCCGTAGCCGAGCGCGGCCGCGGCCAGCAGCCCGAGGAGCGCGAGGGAGCAGGCGAGGTCGATCACCAGGCCGCCCTGCTGGGCAGCGAGACCTCGCGGCCACGGTCGGCGGCGGAGGCGTACGCGGCCTCGATGAGCGACACGCAGCGGTACGAGTCGCGAAGCTCGGAGCCGACGAACTCGTCGCGCGCGATGGCTCCGGCGAACTGCTGGTGCAGCGCCCGAAACCACGCGGTGTGCGAGGCGTCCATCCAGGCCGACGACACCAGGCTCTGGGACTGCTCCCAGCGGTCGCCCTCGGCGGTGCGGGTCTTCACCGAGAGCTCGACGGCGTCGTCCTCGACGCGGATCGCGCCGCGCTCTCCGTGCAGGGTGTAGATCACCTTGCGCACCCCGGCGGTCCAGGAGAGGTGGGCCGTGGCGACCCCGTGCTCGAAGTCGACGGAGCAGGAGAGGTTGTCCTCGGTGTCCTCGCCCGGAGCGCTCCAGGTGCGGGCGGACACCCCTCGGGGAGCGGACTTCAGCCAGTCGAAGGCCAGGTAGAAGGTGTGGCTCCCGTGGTCCATCCCGATGCCGCCGCCGGAGAAGGCGCGCTGCCGTCGCCAGTCGGGGTTCCACTCCGCGACGCCCTTGGCGTGGGTGCTGCGGAAGGTGTCGAGCGTCACCTGGCAGACCTCGCCGATGACGTCGTCGTCGAGCAGGGCGCGCACGGCCTTCACCACCGGCGCGTGCTTGTAGTTGTGCGAGGGGTAGAGCACCCGCCTCGCCTCCTGGGCCTGCGCGATCATCCCGCAGGCCTCCTCGCTCGAGCGAGCGAGGGGCTTCTCGCAGAGCACGTGGAGCCCTCGCGCGAGGGCCGCCCGGGTCACCTCGGCGTGAAGCGACGGGGGCACCGCCGCCACCACCACGTCGAGCCCGTGGGCCTCGCGGTCGAGCATCTCGTGGTAGTCGGCGTAGAGCCGGGCGCCCGGCAGGGCCGCGGCCGCGAGGGCGAGGCGCGCCGGGGTGATGTCCGCGACGGCGACCACCTCGAAGCGCGCGGCGTCGCCGTCCGCGCCCGACTGGAGGAAGGCCGGGACGTGCCCGCGGGAGGCGATGAAGCCGTAGCCGACGACGGCGCAGCGGAGGGTACGCATGGCGCTACACCTCCTCCCGCGCGATGCGGCGGATGGCGTCGTGGAGCCGCACCTGCTGCACGAAGAGGTTGTGCTCGGCCAGGGTGCCCGGGGCGCTCATCGGGGCCTTGAAGTAGAACCCGAGCCAGTCCTGCATCCCGCTCATGCCCGCGCGACCGGCGAGGTCGAGCAGCAGCGCGAGGTCGAGCACGATGGGCGCCGCCAGGATGGAGTCCCGGCAGAGCAGGTTGATCTTCATCTGCATCGGGTAGTTGAGCCACCCGAAGAAATCGATGTTGTCCCAGCCCTCCTTCTGGTCGCCGCGAGGGGGGTAGTAGTCGATGCGAACCTTGTGGGCGAAGCTGCCGTAGAGGTCGGGGTGCGCGTCCTTGGCGAGCACGCTCTCCAGCACCCCGAGCTTGGAGACCTCCTTCGAGCGGAAGCTGTCCGGGTCGTCGAGCACCTCTCCGTCGCGGTTGCCCAGGATGTTGGTGCTGTACCAGCCGCGCAGCCCCAGCATCCGGGCCTTGAGCGCCGGGCCGATGACGGTCTTCATCAGCGTCTGGCCGGTCTTGAAGTCCTTGCCCGCGATGGGCACGCCCCGCACCCGGGCGAGCTCGTACATGGCCGGGAAGTCGACGGTGAGCCCCGGGGAGCCGTTGGCCATCGGGATCCCCTCCTGCAGCAGCGCCCACGCGTAGATCTGCGAGTTGGATATCTCCGGCGAGCCGTGCCGCAGCCCGTCCTCGAAGCGCTCGATGCTCTGGTGCACCGCCGAGGCCTCCCGGTAGACCTCCGTCGAGCCGCACCACACGGCGACGCCCCGGTCGCAGCCCTCGTCGCGCAGGAAGCGCCGGATGTCGTCCCGCACCTGCGCCACCATGTCGGCCTTGGAGGGGGCCTTCTTCACGTGCGTGCCGTGCAGCCGGCGCACGTACTCGGGGTAGAACACCGCGGGCATGGGCTTCACCATGCGGAGTTCTTCGGCCACCAGCCCGAGGTGCTTCTCGCTGAGCACCTCGGCGTGCGTGGCGCTCTGGAGGGCGTCGTCGGGGAAGAGATCCCAGCCGCCGAAGACCAGCTGATCGAGCCTGGCGAGGGGCACCGCCTCCTTCAGCGGGACCTCCACCGCCCCGTCGCGCCGCTGCAGCGGCAGCGTGGCCATCTGGGTGAGCGACCCGATGGGCAGCCCGAGGCCCCGGCGAGCGAGCATCACGCCGGCGATGGTGGTGGTTGCGACGGCGCCCATGCCGGGCATCAGCACGCCCAGGCGACCCGTAGGGGGAGAGAGACGAGTGGGGCTCATGGTGATGCCTTTCCGGGGATGGAGGGTCTTGCGGGCGTGGCTCGGGGCGACGGAGGCCTACGCAAGATCCATGCAGCACGCTGGCCCTGTCGGTGTTCATGCATCATGCGCAACATCCGCTTCTTGAACCGACGTGGTTCAACCCTCGCCCGTGGGGCAACGTGTTCCCCAGCGCCCTCCACCGCCATCCCCCGGTCTTGCATCCCCCGGGCTGAACCCCCTGCAGCCCCCCGACGGAGCCCTGAGCCCCGCCGGGGAGGCGCCGCCCCCACCGTGCGCGCGTAGCTCCCACAGCGCGGCTTATTCATACATTGAAGAGCGGAGTTTCATCCCAGTACCGTGGCCGTAGGCGCTGCCACTGAGGAGGTCACTGCCCATGAGTATCGAGCCCACCCATCGAGGTTTCGACCACAGCCCCGGGCGCATCGGTCGCTACGAGATGCTCACCCCTCTCGGGCACGGCGGCATGGCCAGCGTCTACCTGGTGCGTCGCCTCGGCAGCGCGGGCTTCGAGCGCCTCGCGGCGATGAAGGTCCTTCACCGCGGGCTCTGCGACGACCAGGAGTTCGTGGAGATGTTCCTCGACGAGGCCCGCGTGGCCGCGAGGCTGCACCACCCCAACACCGCGGCGATCCTCGACCTCGGCTCCAACGGCCCGCAGCCCTACATGGTGATGGACTACGTCGAGGGCGACACGCTCGACGCCGTGCAGCGCGCCGCGAGCGCCGTGCGCCGCGCGGTGCCGGTGGGCATCGCCCTGCGCATCGCGCTCGACGCCCTCGCGGGGCTCGACGCCGCGCACAACCTCGAGGGGCCCGACGGCGCGCCGCTCGGGCTCATCCACCGGGACGTCTCTCCGCACAACCTCCTGGTGGGCGTCGACGGCGTCGCGCGGCTGGTCGACTTCGGCATCGCCCGCGCCACCTCCCGCCGCGGCGTCACGGCCGTCGGGGTGATCAAGGGCAACATCCCCTTCATGGCCCCCGAGCAGCTCCGGGGCTACGGCGTCGACCGCCGCGCGGACATCTTCTCCATGGGCGTCACGCTCTGGGAGACCCTCAGCCTGCGACGGTGCTTCCCCACCCGCGAGGGCTCCCCCCTCTCTCGCATGGCGCGCGAAGACTACCGCCCGCTCGCCGAGGTCGCGCCGAAGGTCCCCGCGGCGCTCGACGCCATCTGCCGCAAGGCGCTGGCCTTCGACCCCGACGACCGCTTCGACTCCGCGGCGGCCTTCGCCTCGGCCATCGAGGAGGCCTTCCGCCACGACGTCGCGACCCAGCGCGAGCTCGCGCAGTTCATGTCCATGGTCGCCGCCAACAAGGTGTGGCGCGAGCGCGAGGCCGTGCGCCTCTCCTCGCAGCTCGCCTCCGACCGCCTCGACGACGACGACGCCGTGCCGACGCAGCCCGAGGCCGCCCGCCGGGGGCGCTTCGCCCCGATCGCCGCCTCGACCAACAACCCCGACCGCGCCGCGGACCGTGGCTTCTTCGACCCGGAGACCCCCAGCCCCAGCGCCTCGTGGCGGCGGCGGGCGCGCAACGCCGGGCAGACGCTGCGCACCTGGGCCCTGGCGACCACCCCGACGAAGGTGTCCACCCGGCGCTTCGGAGCGCCGCCTCCCGTGGCCCCCGCCGGGTCGCTCTTCGAGGCCGTGACCGAGGCGCTGTTTCGCCGACGCCGCATGGGGCTGGTGGTGCCGGCCCCTGCGGCCGAGCTGGAGACGAAGCGGATGACGGCCTCCCGCGAGCTGCCCGACTCCTTCGCCTCGGTGGTCACCCGCCGCGTCGCGCGACTGTCCGTTCGACCTCGCGCGGCGCTCTCGTCACGGCCCGCGGGCCTCGACGCCCCGACGCTCCCTCGGCCCGCCGTGCGCATCCGGGCGCTCACCACCTTCAGGACGCCCGCCCCTCACCACGGGCTCCTCGCACCGCTCCGCGCCCTGGTGGCGAGGCTCTGGTCGCGCATGGCCTTCTGAGCTCCCATCTCTAGCCACGGGGCGTCTTCCTGGCCTAAAGATGGACCGTGAAGCCGACCTCCCGCCCCCCGCTCCTCGTCGCTGCCCTCTCGCTGCTCTCGCTGCTCGGCGCCCCCGTCGCAGCCTCGGCGCAGACCCTCCAGGTGGCCTTCAGCGAGATCGTCCGCGGCGGGGTCACCACCGACGCCTGGGGCGAGGCCAGCAGCCCCACCGCCTTCGCCCGCGGTGAGTTCACCGTGCAGGTCCCCCGCGGGGGTCGCGTGCGCTGGGCGAGGCTGTACTCCGGCGTCACGGTCTTCAACCCCACCGCGAGCGCCCCGGCCTTCCCGCCGTCGATCCCCGCGGGCCCCTCGGGCAGCCCCCGCCAGGTGATCGTCGGCAACGGCACCTCCACCGTCACGCGCACCCTCCAGGGGGCCCCGCGCTTCTACTCCCGCACCTTCCCCACCTCCACGGTCACCGCCCACTGGGGCACCTTCATCACCGACGTCTCCTCCGCCGTCCGCGCCGCGGTGGGCCCCTCCTCCCGCGGCGGCACCACCCGCATCACGGTGCAGGAGCGCGGCGACGACGCCCGCCGCGAGGGCCCCGGAATCATCCAGCTCGGCGGCCACTACCTGGTGGTCGTGTACGACCTCGACTTCGGCCCGCGGCGCAACGTGGTGGTCTACGAGGGCTGCGCCACCAACGGCTTCGAGAGCGCGGCGCTCCCGCTCCCTGGCGCCGTGGCCAACCGATGCCCCTCGGGCTTCACCCGCGGCGAGCCCTTCGCGGCCTCGGTCGGGGTGATGTGGGAGTTCAACCGTCGGCCCAACCCCGCGGCGCCCAACGACCCGTCGCGCGACACCTGCTCCGAGGAGGAGAGCGAGATCATCGTCAACAACCTCTCGCTCACCACGAGGGCGGGCGGCGCCGACGACTGGCCCGGCGTCGCGGCCGGCATGGGCTGCTTCGGCGACACCGCGGGCCTCTGCACCATGGGCACCTTCGGCGGAACCGAGCCCGGCCCCGGCCGCGCCGCGGGCTCCCCGGTGGGCCTCGACGGGGACAACATCATCGCCGCCCCGGCGCTCCCCCGGCTCGACGACGAGCTCTACGACTTCCGCACGGTGGTGAGCGACGCGGCCACCTCGATGCGCTTCCGCTTCCGAGGCGACGGCGACGAGATGGTGCCGGTGATCGCGTTCCAGACCCTCGCCCGCGCCTCGCTCACCGACGCCGACGGCGACAACTGGACCGACGTGGTCGAGGGCGACTGCACCGCCGACACGGACAACGACGGCACCCCGGACTACCTCGACATCGACAGCGACAACGACTGCCTCCCGGACGTGCGCGAGACCGCCTCCGGCCGCACCAACCCGATGAGCCCCGGGGCCGCCGACGCCAACTGCCCGGCCACCGCGCCGGTCTGCGACACCGCCGCGGGCGTCTGCCTCTGCAACACCACCAGCGACTGCACCCGCACCCCCGTCGCCCCGGTGTGCGACCCGGCCAGCCGCACCTGCGTGGCGTGCTCCTCCGACGCCCAGTGCGCCTCCATCGATCCGTCGCGCCCCGCGTGCGTGCTCACCGGCAGCGCGCCTGGCCGCTGCGCCGCGTGCAACACCGACGCGCAGTGCTCCGGCGCGACGCCCTTCTGCGACGTCGGCGCGCACACCTGCGTGGCCTGCCTCACCAGCCGCGACTGCGCCGACCCGGCGAACCCGGTGTGCGACCCGGCGGGCCACGTCTGCCGCCCGTGCAACCCCTCCCTCGCCGGGGAGTGCACCATGGACGGCATGCTCATCTGCGCCGGGACAGGGCCCAACATGGGCCGCTGCGTGCAGTGCACCACCAACCTCAACTGCGCCAGCGGCGTGTGCGACCTCAGCACCAACCGCTGCGTGGGCTGCGGCACCAACGCCGACTGCGCCGGGTCGACCCCCATCTGCGACACGGGCACCCGCACCTGCCGGCCGTGCTCCCCGAGCAACCCGACGGACTGCCGCGCGCCCACCCCGGCCTGCGCCACCACCGGGCGCGACATGGGCCGCTGCGTGGCCTGCACCGCCGAGAACATGACCGCGTGCACGGGCGCGACGCCGGTGTGCGACGCGGCGATGAACCGCTGCGTGGCGTGCATCCCGGGCAGCGCCGCGGCGGTGTGCGCGATGAGCGCCGACGGCACGGCCTGCGTGATGGACGCCGGCGGGTCGCGCCGCTGCGGCTGCGATCGAGACGCCGACTGCGGGGCGACGGACTCGGGGCGCATCTGCGATCCGACGGCGCGCCGCTGCCGCGCGGGCTGCTGGCCGGGCGAAGGCCACAACGGCTGCCCCGCCGGGATGACCTGCAGCTCCGACGACCCCACCCGCCCCGGAACCTGCTCGACGGGCTGCTTCCGCGACCTCGACTGCGCCCAGCCGACGCCCTTCTGCGAGACCGCGACGGACGGCGGCGCGGGCCGCTGCGTGGGCTGCCTCACGGACGCCCACTGCGCCGACCGCACCGACGGCCTCACCCGCTGCAGCGAGCAGCACATCTGCGTGGAGGGCCCCGCGCCCGCGCCGGGTGCGATCACCACCCTGAGCGGCGACGGCTGCGGCTGCCACGTCGGGATGGAGCCGGACTCGGCCCCGCGGCTGGGCTTCCTGCTGCTGGCGGGCCTCGGGGTGTGGGCGCTCCGTCGCCGCCGCGAGTACTGAGCGGGCCCCTTTACCCCCGCCGGGCGAACCACTTGCGCGCCTCTTCGAGCGCGAAGAATCCCAGCACGAGCGCCGCGACGAGACCCCAGGTGGACGAGGGGATCGGCGCGGTGCCGAACATCCGCTGGAGCGGCGGGAGGTACACGACGGCGAGGAGCAGGGCGAGCTCGACGGCGATGGCGCCGAGGAGCAGCCGGTTGGAGAAGAGCCCGAGCGCCCGGAGGCTCTTGTGCGAGTGGCGACAGGCGAGTCCGTTCGCGACCTGGGCCACGACGATGCCGACGAGGGTGGCGGTGGTGGCCGAGCGGTAGAGCGGGCTGGAGTGCGCGAGGGCGCCGCGGGTGTAGCCCGCGAGGGAGAGCACCTGCGCGAAGGCGGCGAGGGAGACCACGGCCTCCATGGGCCCGAGGAAGAGGTACGCGCGGAGCAGCATCGGGGGGTTGAGCAGGGGCTCGGCGCGGGCGCGCGGCGGGCGGCGCATGACCTCGGGGTCCGGCGCCTCGGCGCCGAGGGCGAGGGCCGGGAGCATGTCGGTCCCGAGGTCGACCGCGAGGATCTGGATCACCGTCAGCGGCAGCGGCACCCCGAAGAGGACGAAGACGAGGTAGGGGATGAGCTCCGGGACGTTGGACGTGAGGATGTACGTGAGAAACCGTCGGAGGTTCTCGTAGACGGACCGTCCCTCCTCGATCGCGGCGACGATGGTCGCGAAGTGGTCATCGAGGAGGATGATGTCCGCGGCCTCCTTCGCCACGTCGGTGCCGGAGATGCCCATGGCGATGCCCACGTCCGCGGCCTTGAGCGCGGGGGCGTCGTTCACGCCGTCACCCGTCACCGCCACCACCTCGCCGTGCTCCTGCAGCGCGCGCACGACGATCATCTTCTGCTCCGCGGTGACCCGCGCGATGATCACCTCCGGGGCCGCGAGCGCGAGCATCAGCTCCGCGTGCGAGCGCCGGGCGATCGCGTCGCCGTGCAGCACGGTCACCGCGTCGCTGGTCACCAGCCCGATCTCGCGCGCGATGGCCACCGCCGTGCGCGGGTGGTCGCCGGTCACCATCATCACGCGGATGCCCGCCGCGCGGCAGCGAGCGATGGCCTCGGGCACCTCCGGGCGCGGCGGATCCTCGAGCCCCACGATCCCGACCAGCGTGAGGTCGGCCTCGCGCGCGGGCGCCTCGGCGGTGCCTTCGGACACCCCGAAGGCGAGCACGCGCAGGCCCGCGTTCGCCATGCGCTCCTCCGCGGCGAGCCACTCCGCGCGCAGGCCCTCGTCGACCGGGCGCAGCGCGCCGCCGACGCGAGCGTCCTTCGCGACCTCGAGGAGCGACTCCAGCGCGCCCTTGCACGCGAGCGTGTGCCCGCCGTTCAACGCGATGCGCACGGACATCCTCCGGCGCTCCGGATCGAAGGGGATCTCATCGACGCGCACGGACCCGTCGCCCATGCCGTGCGCCTCCGCGAGCGCCACGAGCGCGCGCTCCATCGGGTCGCCGAAGAGCTCGACGCGCTCGCCGTTCTTCGCGCTGCGCAGGTCGTGGCAGTAGCGCGCGACGCGCAGCAGCTCCGCCGCCGCGAGGGTGCTCGGGTCGAGCCCCGCGGCGTCGACGGTGGCGCCGTCGACGAAGACCCGGCGCACGGCCATCTGGTTCTGCGTGAGCGTCCCGGTCTTGTCGGAGCAGATCACCGTGGTCGCGCCGAGGGCCTCCACCGCGGGGAGGTGGCGCACCAGGGCGTTGCGCGCGGCCATGCGCTGCGTCGCCATCGCGAGGGAGAGGGTGACCGTCGGGAGCAGGCCCTCGGGGACGTTCGCGACGATGATCCCGATGGCGAACAGGAGGCTGTCCCAGAGGGGAACCCCCACGAAGCGGCCGACGATGAAGAAGGCCACGCCGAGCGCCGTGGCGAGCACGGCGACGAGCCGCGAGACGCGACGAAGCTCCAGCCCCAGGGGCGACGGGGACTCCCTCGTCTGCTGGGTGAGGTGCGCGATGCGCCCGACCTCCGTGCGCGCGCCGATCGCATAGACCAGCGCGAGGCCGTTGCCCGAGACCACGGTGGTCCCGGCGAAGAGGAGGTTCTCGGCGGAGAGCGGGCTCCCCTCGGCGACGGCCTCGGCCTTGCGCGCGAGGCGCAGCGACTCCCCGGTGAGCGTCGAGAGGTCCGCGCGCAGCCCCGTGGCCTGGACGATACGCGAGTCCGCCGGGACCCGGCCCCCCTCGGCGACGATCCACACGTCCCCCGGCACGAGCTCGTCGACCCGCGCGGTGCACGCGACGCCCCCGCGCATCACGGTGACCTGCGCGGGGAGGAGGTCACGCAGCGCCGCGAGCGCGCGCTCGGCGCGGTACTCCTGAAGGAACGAGAAGGTCCCGTTCACGACGATGACCACGACGATGGCGACGGCCAGCTCGCGCATCCCGCCGCCGGGCTGCTGGGTCTCCGCAAAGAGCGCGAGGCCCGCCGCCACCCAGAGGATCACCGCGAAGAAGTGCGTGAACTCCCCGAGCAGGCGAAGCCACAGCGGACGCCGCGCCACGTCCTCGACGCGGTTGAGCCCGAAGGTGCCCCTGCGCTTCGCGACCTCCTCTCCAGAGAGCCCGTCGAGCGAGGAGCCCAGGGACGCGAGGGCCTCTTCGGGTGACTGTCGAATGTCCATTGGGGGTTCGTTCCCGTTCGGCGCAGCGTAGACCGGGGCGAAGGCGACGGACGATCCGCCGGGCACCAGAACCCGCGAGACGTTATCGCGCTCTCCTTGACGGGCGGGGGTGCGTGGGTGTGCGATGACCGACGCGAAGCGCGGCGGGGTCGCCGGTTCGCGAGGAGCTTCTGCCATGAGAACCGTTGCCCCATGGATCGCCCTGCTGTGCCTCGTTGGCGCGGTCGGCTGTACGCAGACCGACGACGGCGAGGTCATCGAGCCATCGATGGAGGCTTCGGTGCCCCCGCCGCGAGACGCCGGCTCCGCGAGGGCTGACGACGCAGGGGCGACGGACCGGGATGTCGGGTCGTCGGACGTGGTCGCCGCCTCGGACGCAGGGGTGATCCTCCCCAGCGACGACCTCGGCGGGAGCAGGGACGGGGGGATGACCGGCGACGACTCGGGCCTGCCCCGCGTGGGGTTGATGTCGGGCGGCGACATCTGCGGCAACGGCCTCGACGACGACCTCGACGGCTACGTCGACCAGGACTGCGCGTGCGAGCCCGGCACCAGCCAGCCCTGCTACCCCGGCCGCGCCGATCAGGCCGGCGGAACACGCTGCCAGTGGGGCACGATGCGCTGCGCGCCGGGCGGCACCTGGATGGCGTGCACCGGCGCCGGGAGCCCCGAGATCGAGCAGTGCAACGGCGTCGACGACAACTGTGACGGGCGCGTCGACGAGGAGTGCTCGTGCCCCACTGAGGGCGCTACCCGCTCCTGCTACGCCGGCCCGACCGGGACGCCCGGGGTCGGTCCCTGCCTCGGCGGCACCCAGACCTGCGCGCGGGACACCTTCGGCGAGCTCACCTGGGGCGAGTGCGCCGGGATGATCGTGCCCAGCTTCGAGACCTGCAACGGCGTCGACGACGACTGCGACGGGGTCGTCGACGAGGACTGCCGCTGCCGCCTCGGAGAGGTCCGCTCGTGCTACCCCGGCCCGGAGGGCACGGCCGGCCGCGGGTCGTGCTTCGCGGGCACCCAGCGCTGCGTCGACCGGATGTCCGGCGGCTCGGACTGGAGCGTCTGCCAGCAGTACACCGCCCCCAGCGCGGAGACCTGCAACGGCGCCGACGACGACTGCGACGGGGTCGTCGACGAGGACTGCCCCTGCAGCGCCGGCGAGACGCGCCCGTGCTTCGACGGCCCCCCGGCGACGACCGCGATCGGCCAGTGCCGCGCCGGGGCGATGTCCTGCGTCGACGGCCGGTGGGGGGCGTGCGTCGGCCAGACGCTGCCCTCGCCCGAGCTCTGCAACCTCGTCGACGACAACTGCGACGGCCGCGTCGACGAGGGCTGCCTCTGCCCCTCCGGGCAGACGATGGTCTACCGCCAGCGCAACCTGCCTGTCGCCGCGATGTGCGGCGTCCAGATGGGCGACGGCTGGGCGATGATGGACGACGCCTGCGAGGCGCGCCGCTGCCCCGACGGGCAGGTCTACGTGGAGGGCCCGATGCGCTTCGCGGGGTGCGTCGCGCCGCCGCCCACGTGCCGCCCCGAGCAGTTTCCCAACTACCTCCCGACCCGCGGCTGGGTCTGCGAGGCGGGCTGCCAGATGGTCATCCGCTTCGGCGGCGTCTTCGGCACCGAGGCCGTCTGCGCGGCCTGGCCCGACCAGATCGAGTGTCGGCCCACTTGCTTCCGGCACTTCCGCCCCGAGGTGCACGCCTGGGACTGCGCGTCACGCTGCGCTGGCGGCGCGGCGGGGGTGCTCTTCGCGGGCCTGCGACTCTGCCTCCCCTGCCCGAACCCTCCGGGCGTCCGCATCCAGTCGGGCGACTAGCGCGCCCAGTACGCCTCGTCGTCGAGCCCCTCTTCGCGCTCTGGCAGTCCCCGCGTGAGCCGCGGGGACGACTGCGCGAGCACCTCGTAGCTCACGCGGTTGGCGTAGCGGCACACCTGGCTCATCGACGAGTACGTCAGGAACGCGCGGACGTGCTTCGCGGAGTTGGGGACGCTCGAGCGATGGAAGCGGTTGGCGCTCATGTCGTGCAGCAGCGCCGAGAGCGCCGCGTCGCCCGCGCCGTTGGTGCTGGTGATGCGGTCGGGGCCTCCGTGGTAGGGCCCGATGTGCGCGAAGACCTTGATCGGCTCGGTGCAGCTCGCGCGAAGCATCGGGCGGCTGAACTCGTAGCGGTTGAACTCCGGGATGGCGCCGGGGAGCAGCGGATAGCGCGTCTCGCGCTTCACCTCGTCGTCGGTGTGGCCCGCGAGGTAGAGCCCCGTGGGCCCCGCCGTACACAGCACCATGTCCGTGAGGTCGAGCGCCCGGTCGCACGCGAGCAGCGGGTCGGACTCGCCGGTGAGCGCCTCGGCCTCCTCCTCGTTCATCGCGACGACGTTGACGTGCTCCCGGATGAACGACCGCCAGAACTCCGGCCGCTCGGCGATCACGAAGCGCGTGCCGAGCGTGAGCACCACCGGGACGCCGCGCTCCTTCGCGAGCGCGAGCGCGCGGCGGGTGGCGTGCGGCATCGGGTCGGACTCCTTGCAGCGCATCAGGTAGGCAGAGATCACCAGGCTCGACGCGCCGTCGAAGATCGCGGGCGGCACGCTCTCCGGCCGCAGTCCGTTCATCTGCCCCTCGCTGATCGCGAAGGTGCGCTCGCCGTCCGGCGTCACCAGCGCGAAGCAGCGGCCGATCGGGCCGTCGACCGGCTGGAGGTGGTCGAGGTTCACCCGGCTCGAGGTGTTCGAGAGGTAGCGGTAGCCCGAGGTGCCGAGGCGGATCTCCTCGCTCATCACCCCGAGCAGGATCGACACGTCGTCGGCGAGCAGCGAGTAGTTGTGGAGGGTGTTGCCGACGGTGCCGCCCGCGAACTCGTACAGGATGAGCTTGTCGCGCAGCAGCTCGTCGTAGAGAGCGCTCGCCTTCTCGTTCGGGATGACGATCGACGCGCCCTTCGCGAGCTCGTAGCGCGCGAGGAGGGCGTCGGGCACGCGAGCGTCGATGTCGACGAGCGTCTGATCGACGCCGACGACGTGCGTCTTCGCGGACTGCGCGGTGATGCCCGCGTAGAGGAAGAGCGGATCGCGCGCCTGGATGGGGAAGTAGTGCTTGTGCTTACGGCGGCCGGGGAATCGCATGGTCGAGGCCCGCGTGACGTTGAGCCCCGACCCTACCACGGGCGGCTCCCCACCCGGTGCGCGCCTGTCGGACGCCGCGGAGCAGCGCGGCACATCCGACCACGTCGGCGACGGTGTAGACCGCTGTTTTCGTGCGATTTCCAGGGCGATTGGGCTCATGGCGCGCGCGCCGCGAGCCGTTGTTAGAGGCTGAGAGGTAGTGCGCCCATGAGATCCTCCCAGCAGTCGGCGTCACGGTGGGTCCTGTCCGGTGTGGCCGCGGTCGTCGGAGCCATGGTCGCGGGGGGCCTGCGAAGTCCCGCGCGCCCCGTCGGCGCCACGCCGGTCACCGCGCCCGCGCCGGTCGCCGCGCCCGCTCGGGTCAGTGTGTCCCCCCCGGGCACGCTCGCTCCGACGGCCGCGGCGAGGCCCGCCGACCGGCGCCGCGCCCCGCCCATCGCCTTCGCCCACCGCGCCGACGAGGCCCTGGTGGTGACCGCGCCGGGGCGCCTCGACGAGGTCGCCGCGCAGGCCGCGAGGGAGCTCGGCGCGAGGATCCTCGGGCGCATCGGCGACGACGTGGCGCGCTTCGCCTTCGCGCCCGGCGGCGACCTCGGCGCGAGGCTCGCCGCGATGCGCGCGCTGCCAGGAGTGCTCGACGCCAGCCCCAACGCCATCTCCCGCGGCACCTCGTGGTTCGACGGGCTCCCTCCCTCCCGCGTGCGCCCGTCGATGCTCTGGAACCTCCTCGCCTCGCGATGGGTTCCGGTCGACGACCGCGGCGTGACGATCGCGCTGCTCGACTCCGGCGTCGCGTGGCGAGACCACACCGACGCCCGCGGCGTGGCCCGCGCCCGCGCCCCGTGGCTGGCGGGCGTGCGGCTGCTGAGCCCCCGCGACACCCTCCACGGCGACGACGCCCCGGACGACGCGAACAACCACGGCACCCACCTCGCGTCGATCCTGGTGGGCTACCCAGGGCTCGCCGCCGGAGCGTCGCTCATGCCCGTGCAGGTGCTCGACGACGACCTCTCGGGCACCGAGGCCGCGCTCGTCGAGGGCCTCGACTGGGCGCGCACCCACGGCGCCCGCGTGGTCAACCTCTCGCTCGCCTTCGGTCGGGGCTACTACCCCTCGCGGGCCCTCGACCGCGCCGTCAGCGCGGCGCTGCGGGCGGGCGTCGTGCTGGTCGCGGCGGCCGGCAACGGGGCCGACGACGACGTGCGCTTCCCCGCGGCGTTTCCGGGCGTCGTGGCGGTCGGCGCCAGCATGCTCGACGGCCCTGGCGCGCGGGTCGCGCCCGCCGCGTACGCCACCACCGGGGCGAGGCTCGACCTGCTCGCGCCGGGCGGCGACCTCCGCCGCGACCTCAACCGCGACGGCGTCCCCGACGGCATCCTCGGGGTCACCTTCGACCCCGCGCGACCCACGCGCTTCGCCCCCTGGCTCTTCGCGGGGAGCTCGCAGGCCGCCGTGCAGGTGAGCGCCGCCGCGGCCCGGCTGCTCGCGCTGGGGGTCCCGGCGGCGGAGGTCCCCGCGCGCCTCCGGGCCTCGGCGACGTCGCTCTCGCGCGACGGCTTCGACCCACGCTTCGGCGCCGGGGCCCTCGACGTGGCCCGCTCGACCCGGCGCGAACCGCTCCCCGAGCGCACCGCGGTGCAGCTCGCCGCGACCCTCGTGCGCCGGGGCGCGGAGGTCGGCGCCGTCGCGGCGGTGGCGGTGCGGGCGCACGACGGCTCGCCGCAGGAGCGCGTCGAGGTGTACGGCCGGTGGCGCGGCGGGGCCCAGCGGGCGGTGCAGTGCACGACCGACCGACGCGGGGTCTGCTACCTCGACGCGGGGGTGGTGCTCGGGCCGCGGCGCATGGCGCTGCTGGAGGTGCAGGGGGTCGTCGACGAGGACGGCGCCGTCGATCGCCCCGACGAGGCGTTCTGGTACGACCAGGAGGTGCTGCCCGCGGCGCGCGCGCTGGAGACGCGCGGCGACGACGGCGAGGCGATGCTGCTCTGGGAGGTGCCCGCGGGCCAGGGGCTGATCCCCGGCGAGGTGGGCATCGACACCTGGATGCTCCGGGGCTTCACCCTCCACAGCGCCCTCGCGCCCTCGGTGGTGGTCTTCGATGCGCCCGCGGTGGCGTGGGTCACCGGCGGCGCAGCCCCCGACGGAACCGGCTTCGGCCGCAGCTCCATCAACACCCTCTTCATCGCCTACAACACGGACTGGTTCCTCGGGGGGATGGGCTTCGGCCGCAGCTCCCTGCCCGACTCGATGACCTACACCAGCATCTGGAGCTGGGGCGCCTGGGGCGACATCGCCTCCTTCGAGAGCCTGTCGTTTCAGCCCGCGAAGTACCTCGACACCACGATGGGCGCCGCGGCCGATGCGCGCGCCGCCTCGGTGGAGAGCGTGCGCGGTGCGGGCGAGGGCATCCCCCTCCCATGAGCCACCCCGCCCTGCGCCCCGGCGACGTCCTCGGCGGGCGATACGTCATCGCCGCCCCGCTGGGCGAAGGCGCCACCTCGGTCGTGTACCGCGCCCGCGATCGCGCCGCCGACCTCGAGGTCGCCGTGAAGGTCGCCGCGGCGGGCGCCGACCTGTCCGCCGAGCTCGTCGCGGCGCTCGAGGCCGGGCACCCCTCGCTCGTGCGAGCGCTCGGCGTCGGGTACACCCCCGCGGGCAACGCCTACCTGGTGCTGGAGCTCGCCACCGGCGCCAGCCCCGCGCAGGTGCTCGACGGGCGCGACGCCGCGGAGACCGTCGCGGTGATCCTCGACCGGGTGCTCGACGGCCTCGGGTTCCTTCACGCGCGCGGCGTCGTGCACGGCGACGTCAAGCCCGCCAACATCCGCGTCGATGTCGCGTCGGGGGCGCTCGCCGTGCGCCTCCTCGACCTGGGCCTCGCGCGCGCCGCCCACGCCGGCGGAACCCTCGCGTACGCGGCCCCCGAGTGCCTCGGCGGCGCCGCCCAGGACGCCCGCGCCGACCTGTTCTCGGTCGGCGTGGTGGGCTACGAGCTGCTCGCCCGCGCGCTCCCCTTCGGCGATCCGGGCGACGCGGGCTACCTCGCGCGAGCCCTCGCCGGCGACGTGACGCCGCTCGGCGGAAGCGCCCCTCCGGGCCTCGCGGCCTTCCTCGGGCGGCTGCTCCAGCCCGACCCTGCGGCCCGCTACGCCAGCGCCTGGGAGGCGCGCGCGGCCCTGCGCGACGCTGTGCGGACGATCCCCGACGCACCCGAGGTCGACGCCGAGCCGCGGCTCGTCGGGCGCGCCGAGGCGCTGGAGCAGCTACGCGCGCTCGTGAAGCAGGTGCGCTCGGGCCGCGGGGCGCGCGCCCACCTCGACGGACCGCCGGGCAGCGGGCGCTCGCGGCTGCTGGCCCGCGCCACCGTCGACGCCGCGCTCGCGGGCATGGCGACCCTGGAGGTGCGCGCCAGCCTGGGGGCGCCGGAGTTCCTTCGGGCGCTGCTGTCGCAGGGTGCGTCGCTGCCGGGGGGAGAGGCCTGCGCCGCCGCGCTCGGGTCCGCCGCCGGGGAGCACGCCGACCCGCGCGGCGCGTGGCTCGACGCCATCGAGGCCCTGCGCGCCCTGGGCTCCCGCACGCCCCTCTGGATCGCCGTCCACGACGCGGGCGCGGCCGACCGCGACGTCACCGCGCTGCTGGACTTCATCGCCCGCGGCGAGGCCCCGATCCTGTGGGCGGGCGCGTGGTCGACCGACGGCGCGCTTACCGCGGAGGCCACGCCGGTGCCGCTCCGCGCGCTCACCGAGGCGGAGGTGGCCGCGCTGATCGCGTCGATGCTTCCGGGGCTGCCGGCCATCGACGACCTCGCCCGCGTGGCGTGGTCACGGGCCCGAGGGCTCCCCGGCCCGGTGCGCGCCGGCGTCGCCGAGCTGCGCCGCGCGGGCGTGCTGCGGCTCATCGCGTGGCGCTGGCGCGTGGCCGCGGGCGAGCTCCCCTCGTGGGCCTTCGACCAGGCCGACGAGGCCCGCGACGCCCGCGCGCTCGCGGCCATGCACCCCGAGGAGCGAGAGACCCTCGGCGTCCTCTCCCTCGCGGGCGCGGTCGACGGCGCCGAAGCCCTCGCGGCGCTCGCCGAGGTCACCGTGGCGCAGGCCCGGGCGGCGATCGAGCACGGCCTCGCCGCGGGCACCGTGCGCCGCGAGGGAACCGGCCTCCGCGTCGCCTCGGCGACCCTGGGCCTCGCGCTCGCCGACGCCGTCTCTCCGACCCGCCGCGCCGCCGTGCACCGCCGCGCCCTCGGGCGCCTGGCCGACGCGAAGGGGCCCGCGGCGCACCGCGCCCGCTCGACGCACCTCGAGTCCCTCGGGGACCTCGCGTCGGCGGCGGCCGAGGCGCTGCGGGCGGCGAGGGCGCTGGCCGCGGCGGGCGCGCTGCACGAGGCCGACCTGTGCTTCCGCCGGGCGCGGGCGCTCGGAGGCGAGGCCCCCGAGGTGGCCTGCGAGCACGGCGACGCGCTGGCCGCGGCGGGGCGGCTCGACGAGGCGCTCTCGGCCTACGAGCGGTCGGCGGCGGGCGGAGCGCCCACGCATGGGAGCGCGCTGCGTCGGGCCCGGGCGCTCGCGGGCGGCGGTCGCTTCCCCGAGGCGCTGGCGGCGCTCGACGGGGCCGCGGCGGGCCCGGAGGGAGACTTCTGGCGGGGCTGGTGCCTGACGATGGCGGGGCGCTACGACGAGGCCGAGGCGTGCGTGCAGGCCGCGCCCGAGGCGCCGGTCGACCGGGCGAGGCGAGGGCGGCTGCGGGGGACGATCGCGTGGCACCGGGGCGACGCGGCGGGCGCGGTGGTGCTGCTGCGCGAGGCGCAGTCGGAGGCCGAGGAGGCGGGCGACCCGACGCTGCGCGCGGAGGTGGAGATGTCGCTGGCGACGGCGCTGGGGCTCACGGGCGCAGGGGCCGAGGCGGTCGAGGGATACCGCCGGGCGAGCGCCGGGTTTCGCCGAGCGGGGCGCGTCGCTCAGGTCGCGCGATGCCAGAACAACCTCGCGATCGAGCAGTACCAGGCCGGCCGCTGGGAGGCCGCGCGCCTCGGGTGGGAGACCTACCTCGACCTGTCGCAGCGCCTCGGCGACCCCACCGAGGAGCTGCTCGGTCACAACAACCTCGGCATGCTCTGGAAGGACCGCGGCGAGCTCGCCCGCGCCGAGGGGGCCTTCACCCGCGCGCTGGAGATCGCCCGCGCCCGGGGGCTGCGTCGCCTCGAGGCGATGGCGCTTGGCAACCGCGGCGAGGCCCGCGCGCTCGCCGGCGACCAGGCCGCGGGCGACGACCTCGAGCGGGCGGAGTCGCTGGCGGTGGAGCTCGGGGCCCACGACGAGGCGCGCGAGGCGAGGCGTCGGAGGGCGGCGCTTCGGCTGGAGCGGGGCGACGCGAGGGGGGCGCTCACGCTGGCGCGAGAGGTGGCGGCGGAGCTCTCGCGCGAAGGGCAGCGGCAGGAGGAGGGCAGCGCGCGGCTGGTGGCGGCGGCGGCGGCGAGGGCCCTCGGGCTGCTCGACGCGGCGGCTTCGGAGGTGGCGGCGGCGGCTGCGGCCTTCGACGCGGCGGGCACGAGGCTCGACCGCGCGAGGCTCGACCTGGAGGGGGCGCAGATCGCCGCGGCGCAGGGCGACCTCCCGCTCACCCGCACCCTCGCGACGAGGGCGGCAGAGGTCTTCGCCGACCTCGGCGCCCGGCGAGAGCTCGCCGCCGCGCAGGCCCTGGCGCGAGGGCGGGGACAGGGGGACGTGTTCCTCCGGCTGGCGGCGGCGGTGGCCGAGGCGCCGACGGCCGACGCGATGCTGGGCCGCGCGCTCGACGCGCTGCTGGAGCTCACCGGCGCCGACCGGGGCTTCGTGGTGCTGCTCGCGGGGCTGGAGGGTCCGAGGCTCGCGGCGGCGCGCTACCTGGGCGACGTGCAGCAGGAGGCCCCGCGGCTCTCCCACGGCATCGCCGAGCGGGTGATCGCCTCGCGCCGCCCGCTGGTGCTCACCGACGTGGGCGACGACGCCGACATCGCGGCGCGCGCGAGCGTGGCGCGCATCGGGCTGCGCGCGGCCCTCGCGGCCCCACTGCTGCGCCGGGGCGAGTGCCTGGGGCTGCTCTACCTCGACTCGACGCGCGGCGTGGCCGACCTCGCCCGCTGGGGCCTGTACCCGCTGGAGGTCGCCGCCGCGATCGTGGGCCCGGCGCTCGACCTCTTGCTGGCCCGCGAGGACGAGCGGGAGCGCGCTGGGGTGCTGGTGGGCACGGCGCACGGGCTCCTCGACGCGGTGGCGGCGATCGACGCGTCGCTCGAGCTCGTCGCCGAGGAGGACGACGCCGCCCGGCGCGCGGGCGTGGCGGCCGACGCAAGGGCGCGCTGCGCGGAGCTCGTCGCCCGGGCCGACGGGGTGCTCGAGCTGGTGCAGCGCGACGCCGTCGAGGCCGAGGCCGAGCCGGTCGACCTGCGCGCCGTGGCCCGCTACGCGCTCGGTCCGCTCGAGGGCGCGGTCGCGCTGGTGACCGGGGAGGCGGAGGTGCCGGTGAGGGCGGAGATCCAGAGCCTCACGAGGGCGATCGCGCAGCTCGCGGAGATCGCGGTGCGCGGCGCCGACGAGGGGTCGCCGGTGACCGTGGAGGTCTCGGTGAGCGCGACCTCCGAGGCGCCCGCGGTGCTCGGCTGGCGCCCTGCGCCGCGCGGGGGCTACGGGTGGGCGAGGCTCGCGGTGACCCACGGGGGCGCTGGCCTCGACGGGGCGGCGGTCGCGGGGCTCTTCGACCCGTCGCGCGGGGGAGGCGCCCGGGCGGTGGGCCTCTGCGCGGCGCGCCGCGTGGTGCGGGGCTACGGAGGCTTGCTCTGGGCCGAGGCTCGCCAGGGGGGCGGGGTACGATACGTCGCGGAGGTCCCGCTGGCGGGGCCTCGAGGAGGTGCGGCGTGAGCGAGCAGGGACGCGTGCTGGTGGTCGACCCGGAGCCGATGGTGCGGGAGCTGGTGCGCCGGAGGCTGGGCGAGGAGGGCCTCTCGACGGTGGCCGCGGCGAGCGGGCGGGAGGCGCTGGCCGAGGCCGGTCGCGGCGAGGTCGACGTGATCCTGCTGAGCGCGTCGCTGCCCGACGGCGACGGGCTCGAGGTGCTGGCGCGGCTGCGGGCGATGCCCTCGCTCGAGGGGGTCTCGATCGCGCTCATGGCGACGCAGCGCGACGCCGAGAGCCTGGGGCGGGGCCTCGCCCAGGGCGCCGACGACTACCTCCGCAAGCCCATCGACCGGGTCGAGCTCGCGGCGCGGGTGCACGCGCTGCTGCGACTGCGGCGGCACCTCGCCGAGCTGCGGCGCAAGAGCGAGCGCCTGGAGGAGCTCAACGCCGCGCTCGAGCGCCTCGCCACGCACGACGCCCTCACCGGCGTGGCCAACCGCGGGAGCCTCGAGTCCCGGCTCGACGCGGAGGTCGAGCGCTGGTGGCGCTACCGTCACCCGCTCTCGGTGGTGATGCTCGACGTCGACCACTTCAAGAAGGTGAACGACACCTACGGCCACGGCGCGGGCGACGCGGTGCTGCGCGGCGTCGCGGCGACCCTCACCGCGGTGGTGCGCAAGGTCGATTTCGTCGCGCGCTACGGCGGCGAGGAGTTCGTGGTGGTGGCGCCTTCGACCGACGCGGCGGGCGCGTTGATGCTGGCCGAGCGGGTGCGGGCGGCGGTGGCCGCGAGCTCCGTCGAGGTCGTGAAGCTCGACGGGGAGCGCGCCCCGGTGCGCGTCACGGTGAGCCTCGGGGTGGTCAGCGCGACCACGTCTCCCGAGGCCGCCCCGCTACGGGCGGGCGACCTGCTGGCGAGGGCCGACGAGGCGCTCTACCGCGCCAAGCAGGGCGGCCGCGACCGCGTCGAGGTCGCCCCGTAGCTGCAACCGTGTCCCCGGAGGCTTGGAGCGGTTCTCACTCGAGCTTGGGACGAGACCACCCACGCCCTCAGTCAACGCCTCACCCGAAGCGAAGCGGAGGGGCGAGACCGCCCACGCCCTCAGTCAACGCCTCACTCGGAGCGAAGCGGAGGGGCGAGACCGCCCACGTCGTCAATCCGTGCCGAGGGCGTGGGCGGCCCAGATCCGAGCGGGAACCGCTCTACTCGGCGATGAGGCGGAAGGGCTGCGCCTCGCCGCTGTCCGAGCGCACCACCACGCAGAGGGCCCCGGGGGTGCCTTCGACCGTGAGGCGGGTGGCGGTGAGGCCGGTGGCGAAGGGCACGCAGGCGGTGACGCCCTCGGTGGTGGTCACCTGGCCGAGGTCGAAGCGCGCGTCGACGGCGTGCGTCACGGCGATGCGGTACGAGCCGCCCGCCATGGGCCGGAGGATGAAGTGCCGGCCCGCGTCCGAGGCGAGGAGCGAGCCGCGAACGCACCCGGCCATGGGGAGCGCGGTCTCCATGGTGACCGCCGAGGGCGAGGCCACCGGGCACGAGGGGCTCGCCGCGACGGCCGCCGTGGCGTCGTCGACGGCGACCGCTTCGGTGATCGAGCGCGCCGCGCCCGTCACCGGCAGCTCCCGGTCGGCCGAGAGGGTCACGAGGCCCTCGCCGACGACCTGGGTCAGCGCGTTGTCACTCTCCATGGCGAGCGACTCGGGGCCGCCCGCGCAGCCAGTCGCCACGACCGCCGCCATCGCGAGACCCGACAACCAGATGATGTTCTTCATAGGAGCGCTCCATTCAGCAACCCGGCCGACTCTTGCGAGTCCCGTAGGCTTTGCGTCCCCCGCTCGCGCGAGGTTTGCCGTTGTGTGGACGAGGGGCCCGCCGCACCGCTGGTGCGCCGTGTGGCCCGTTCACTCCCTATGATCGGCAGCGCTGGCAGGAACCTGAATGGGAAAAGTACGCCCGCGCGCTTCGGGATCCCGCTACCTCGCCGCGCTCCCCTCGCCCGGCGTCTCCGACGCGAGCGCCACGCAGTCCACCTGCGCCCTCGCCCCGCTTGGGACGCTGTCCCCATCGCTGAAGGCGATGCGCTGCACGCACGCCGGGTTCTGCGGATCGGGCCTCGTGTCGTAATAGAACCCGTGCGCCCCCGCCGACGGCGCTCCTCCCAGCGGCACGGCCACCTGGTCCACGAGGCACACTTCCCTGCCGTCCGCGGTGCGCTCGCTGAGCCGTCGCCCGTGCGCCACGTCGCAGCGCGCTCCCGCCGGGAGGCTCTCCTTCACCACGCACGACACCCGCACGGTCTCTCCCGCCACCGGCGCACTCGGGATCGTCGGCAGCGGCCTCGGCAGGCACCGCCCGCCGAGCGCGTTGCCGATGCGGTCGACGATCTGCCCCAGCGCCGGGGCGTAGTCCATGGCGCAGATGGAGGCCACGGTGCCGGTCCCGTGGAGCTCGTCGAAGCGGCGCGCGACCTGGGCGATGCGCCGCGACGGCCACGCCCTCGGAGCCCCGAGGCTGGAGCAGCTCGCCGTGCTCGGATCGAAGCGAGACCCCTCCTCCCTGCACGCCGGGACCATCGCGCTCCCGGGGCAGCTCGGCTCCCGCCGGTTGGGGCGCATGGTGAAGGGCCCCTCGGCGGCCGTTCCCTCCATGGCGTCTTCGCCCTGCGGGGTCGTGCCCAGCAGTCGGTTCCAGTCGACGCGCTCGCCCTGCACCGGAACCTGCAACGGAACCCCGATGATGCCCGCGAACACCACCCGATCGGGGTGCCCCGGCTTCAATGAAGTGAACCCCCTGTTGGGATTGCGCGGGTCGATGTAGCGATCGATCGGCCAGGTCGGATCCTGCGCCGACCCTGGGGTGTACGTATAGAATCGCAGGTTGAGGTCGCGGTCGTCGCCCCACCCCGCAGCGCCGATGTCGTAGACGGAGAGCGCGTCGGCGCAGGGTTGGCCCGCCTCGGCATATCGGCAATCGCGCACCGAGCCGTCTTCTTCATCGCTGATGACCACGATGCCAAGCACGGCGTCGGGGCGCACGAAGCCCGCGTTGGCGTCGGTGTTCCCAGCCTGCTCTCGGGGGTTGCGCACCACCAGGGCGCGGTAGGCCGACTCGAGCTGCTGCTCCAGGCCACAGCCCTGCGTGGAGAGGAAGGCGTTGCAGACGAAGTCCTCTCGAAACCCGTCGGCGTTGGTGGAGTCCGCGTCGAAGGTGAGAAAGCTCGGGTACTGGTTGGGATCGGTGGTGCAGCGCGCCGGGCGCGACCCCGCGGGCAGCGTGGTCCATGGGCGGTGCGCGGCCAGGGCGCGACCCGAGCGGATGGGGTTGAGCAGCCCGTCGTCGCCCACGTCCGCGCTGACGTTGCAGCTCCCGACGTTGGAGCCCGGCGTCCCGAGGTCGGAGGAGACCACCGCGACGTGGAGGCTCTTCACCGGCGGGTGCGCCGGGCGCCCGGTGGCGGGGTCGACCGGGGGCGCCACGAGCTGGTCGATGAGCACGCGAAACTGCGCCCCGAGGCGCTGCTGATACGCGCTCATGGAGTTGGAGTTGTCGACCACGAAGAGCATGTCGACGCTGTCGACCCCGTTGTTGAAGATCTCCGTGGTGAAGCTCGCGTTGAGCCGCTCGACGGGCTGCGCGCTGGGGCGCTCCAGGCAACCGCACAGCACCGCCGCCACCCCCATGGACCATCGGGAAGATTGTCTCGTCATCGCAATGCCTCCTGTTCAGGGAGGCACTACAGCAACGAAGAGGCCACTGCGCTTTCATGGGATATCCATCGATGGATGTCCCTTGAGCCGCCACCGCCGGTTGGCGGCGGGTGGGCACCGGAGGCGCCTCAGCCGAAGAAGTCCGCCTGGTCGACGAAGCGCACGCCCGCCCTCGCGGCGAAGGTGCGGTCGGTGGTCATGTCGCCCACCATCACCACCTGCGCCCGGTCGAGCTTGTACTTCTCGATGAAGGCCACCCCGAGGCCCGGCATGGGCTTCCTGCACCAGCAGCTGATGGGCGCCGGATCATGCGGGCAGAAGGCCACCTCGATGTCCACCCCGAGCAGCTCGTTGGTGCGGGCGAAGCACCGCCGGGCTCCCTCTTCGGAGAGCGTCCCCTTGGAGACGGCGCTCTGGTTGGAGACCCCCAGCAGCCGATAGCCCTCGGCCGCATATCGCTTGAGCACCTCCGCCCGCCCCGGAAGCACCTCCACGTCTTCGGGCGTCAGCGGGTACTTGTCGCCGCTCTTCGTTCGCCGGAGCGTGCCGTCGTAGTCGAGCAGCAGTGCCTTCTGCGTATATCCCCCGGGCTGCGCTCCCCGCTGGAAGGCGACCTTCTCGATGGAGGCGAAGCCCTCCGCCGCGGTGGGCGCCTCGAAGAGCTTGCGATGTCGGAAGAGCACCGCGGGGCCGTAGGTGTTCGGGTCGCTGCGGCCGGCCTGCTTGATCTCCGCCGGGGAGAGCAGCCGGCCGTGCTTTCGCACCAGGCGCTCGACGGCGTTGTACTGGGCGTGCTCGATGGTGCTGTCGAGCCAGACGCAGCGCGCGGGGACGCCGCGGCGGCGGGCCACGGCGAGCACCGAGGCGCGCGACTCCCGGGTGGCGTAGGTGTTGTCGAGCACCACGGGAGATCCCTCGTCGAGGGCGCTCTCCACCAGGGGGCAGAGCTGGTCGAGGGTGAGGTCTCCGAGCGAGTCGCGGTTGATGCGACGGTGCCCGCTGAAGTGTTGCGCCGTCCACGTCGACTTGCCCGACGCGGGGTATCCCATCACCAGAACGATCTCCATGGCTACGGCTCTCTCAGGTGGTCAGCTCGAGGATGATCTCCGGCGCGCCGGGCGGGCCGTGCGGACCCTCGAAGCGCACCAGCCGGTGCGGAGAGGACTTCTCATACCAGAGCTTGTATTTCGGCAAGAGCGGCTTGGAGAGCTCGGTGATGACGCGGCCGAGGTGCACCCAGTCGTTGATGTCCGGGTACATGGTCACCTCGCGCACCTCGAAGCGCCCGGCCGGGACGCTCAGGCTCACGGTCTTGTGCTCCTCGTAATAGACCTTGGCGACCATGCGGTCGGCGATCCATGCGTGAAGCGAGCGGCGCTTGCCGTCGAAGGGCTGCCCCCGCAGCAGGAAGGGCAGGCACACCTCGGGGTAGGTGTCCCCGGGGAAGCGCAGCGGGCCGCGGGTGAAGTCCACCGTCTCGGAGCGGCACTCGACGCCGTGGCCGTCGACCATGGAGCGCTTGAAGCGCAGGGCGCGCAGCGAGGGGCGGGCCTCGCATTGCAGCTCCTCGACCACCGCGCCGCCGCGGAGGTCCTGCTCGACGCGGATCTCGACGCCGCCGCCGTCGGCGTCGTGGGTCACCCGGGTGGTGACCACGGCCAGGTGGGTGCGCGACGGATCGAGGAGCTGGTGGGCGTCGAGGACGGTGTGAAACGAGCGCTGGGCCCGCGCCGTGATGACGAAGCGGGAGACCTCCTCGCCGCGGATGGGCGGGAGCCCGATGGCGTTGCCGGTGTCGGTCTTCATGGGGCGTGAGGCTCAGCGGGCGTTCATGGTGGCGGCGACGCAGAGCGGGTGCATCCCGGCCTTGTCGGCGTAGTTCCCGCAGCGCTCCCCGGAGGGGCAGTCGCAGTCCGAGCGGCAGGAGATGCCGCAGAACTGCTGGAGCACGACCCCGGAGAAGGAGAGACAGGAGTAGCCCGTCGGGCAGGTGGTCCCGCCCCGGGGACCGCAGTCGATGCGCTCCGGGAGCCGAGCGATGTCAGGCCGGGCGCAGGCATCGGAGGGCTGGGAGACATCGACGGAGGGAGCGTCCGAGGCAGGAACATCCACGGCAGGGCGGTCCGACGAAGGGACATCCGCCGAAGGGACATCCGCCGAAGGGACATCCGACGAGGGGACATCCGCCGAGGGGACATCCGCCGAGGGGACATCCGCCGAGGGGACATCGGTGTTGGGAGTGTCGATGGGCGTTGCGTCGACGGCGGCGTCGGCGGGGACGCCGCTCTCTTCGCTACAGGCGGAGAGGGCGGCGAGGAGGAGCAGGAGGGTGGGGAGGGAGAAGGACTGTCGCAGGCGGGGGTTCATGGGCATCCGTTGGAGCAGCGAGCGTGCCGGGGATGTCCGGCGATTTCAAGCTCGCTGCCGCCAACGGAGCGGGGAGGAGCGCGCCTCAGCTGTTGTTGCGGACGCGGAGCGCGGAGAGCTCGTTGAGGTAGCACTCGAGGTTGGTGTACCCGGCGACGCCGGTCATGGAGACGGAGACGGTGGTGCCGTTGTGGTCGGCGACGCTGGGGTTGGTGCCGTGAGCGGTCTCCCAGGCGTTGGGCATGCCGTCGTTGTCGCTGTCCGTCGGCGCCGCGGGGCCAGCGCCCGTGAAGTTCAGGCGGAGCGCGTCGTTGGCGGGGTTGGTGTTGCTCGGCGAGCCGTCGAAGGTGCCGGAGGCGACGTAGCCCATGAGCCGGCGGTCCATCGGATCGCGGGGGAAAGCGCCCGCGTTGGCGAGGGCGTTGGCGCGCACCCCGCTCGACGGGAGCACCGAGACCGCGGGGAAGGCGTGGCGCGCGGTGCGGCCCCAGGAGGGTCGGGCGTTGGCGCCGCCGTTGTAGTCGTTGCAGCAGAAGTTGAGGTCCCAGTCCGCCCGGCTCGGCCAGAGGTTGGAGCGGTTGTCCGCGAAGTAGGCGCTGGTACCGGTGCCCGAGGGCTGCATCCAGATGAAGCCGAAGTGGTTGGCGGAGGGCGCGAAGGAGGAGTTACCCACCCAGTTCATCTGGTAGTAGATGTTCGAGCCCGAGTTGCTACCAGAGATGTCCGTGGGGTTGACGTCGATGAAGTAGCGCTGGTCCCAGTAGAGGTTGTTGGTCAGCTCGACGTGCATCGTGGTGCCCGCCGCGGCGCCGGCGCTCTCTCGCGAGAACTCGGGGTAGCGGCCCTGGATGCGGTTCCAGACGTTGCGGACGATCGTCAGGTTGTCGAGCGCGTAGCCCGCCGCGGGGTTGGTGTAGTTGATCAGCATCCCGCCGTACTGGGCATGGCCGCCGATGGTCTCGGCCAGGATGCTGTCCTGGATGGTGACGTTGTTGGTGTACGAGATCTCGACGGCCTCGTCCTCGGCGTTGCCCATGGAGAGGTGGTCGACGATGCCGTTGCGGGCGTAGCGCAGCCGCAGACCATCGGGGAAGGTCCCGCTCGCCGGGCGCGAGCGCAGGTGGCGCACGATGAAGTTCTGGATGCCGCGCGCGCTGGCGCCGCACTGCTGGTCGCAGTAGTTGGCCTCGGTGGTGTGCAGCCCGCGGACGGTGATGCCGCCCGGCGAGGTCTGGCCCGCGATGGTCACGTCGCCGTTGTTCATCTGCACGTCGCCGTTGATCACGCCGCTCACCTTGAAGAGGATGTAGCGGGGCCCGGTCTGCTGGACGGCGTCCTGGAAGGAGCCGGGGCCGGAGG